>Ga0075428_100006801_pt1 | contig 12730 bp, 15 predicted proteins | sample RhiMetdeltSRZDD2_FD_75291 | JGI IMG/M metagenome (GOLD analysis project Ga0075428, IMG submission 75291) | Populus rhizosphere microbial communities from Tennessee, USA - Rhizosphere MetaG P. deltoides SRZDD2 | ecosystem: Host-associated > Plants > Roots > Rhizosphere > Soil | place: USA...
CTGTACCTTCACCTTCGAACATCACATCAAAGTCTGGGCCGAGCGCGGCCCGCAACTCTTCGCACGCGATCATCGGAGCCTCCAGGTCGTGGGTTCGCGCATCGAACGCGAGCCCGAGAGGGTGAAAGGATGGACGGGCGCCGCCGGGGTGGTCGCCGTCCTTGACCGAGGTCAGGACGAGATCCACGCCGTGGCGCTCCCAGATTTCGGCGGCCGTGAAGATGGCGAACCAAAGCATCCGGTGGGTGCCGCTGAGGTTCACGCTGGCGTTCTTGAGGTGGATCATCGCCCGGTCATCGGGACGCCGAGCTTGGCGGCGATCAGATCATCCGCGAGGTTCTTGCCGTCCCGCGTCACGACCGCCAGCACGCGCCCGAACGAATCTCGGGCCGGCTGACCCGTGCAGCCGATCGTCAGCGTGACGGGCCCGATGCCGAGCCACGCCTCCGTGAACGCTTTCGCCTTCTTCGCGTCCTCGAGTGTGGTCCCGCGCAACTCGGGTGTGTCTACTCCCAAGACGCGCACGTGCATCGTCGCGGTGAGGTCTGGCCAGACGGCACCTGACATGACCGCGGTATCCCCATCGATGACCCTTACCGTCGTCGCCGAGATGGTCCAGCACAAGAGCGCGATGGCGATGTGTTTCACTTCTTCTTCTTCACCTTGATCGAACTCACTTCGTTGACCGCCGCGATCACCGCCGCGATCTGCGCCTTGACCCGGCCCTTCGCCTTCTTCCGCCAGGCGTCGGCGGAATCCAATACTAGATGCGCCTCATCCATGTACGCGGCGGCGGCCTCCCACGTCAGCAGGTTATTCGGCAGGTTCCACGTGTGGTCGAGGATGATCCCCTGCGCCGTGTAGCCGTTCGCCCAGAGCGAGTGCCCGCCCCAGGAGCCCGGTAGCCAGTCGCCGGTCAGTCGCGTCCCGGCTGGCACGTCCCACGTCGCCGGCGGATCCGTGCGCGAGAACGCCACAGGGAGGTTCAGGCAAACCGCGATGCCCTTCGCACCGGCCAGCGCGAGCGCAGCCCTCACCTCGTCGTGGTTCGCCGCATTGATCCGCAGATAGGCGTCGATCGTGTAGGCGTGCCCGGTCGTATCCTTGAAGGTCTTCTCGGGGTTGCGCCACTCGTTGAGCGCGTCGTCCTCATAGGCGCCGGTATCGCCGCCACCGTACAGGCGCTCGGTCATCGCGAGATAGACGCGGATGACTTCCTCGTCGGTGACCTCGATGGTGCGTCGTTGCTCGAGCCGCTCCATGCGCGACGCGGCGACCGCCTGTTTTGCGCGCGTGCAGTCCCCGTAATCCGTGTTGCCGTACGTGCGCAGCGGCAGCGGGGCGACCGTCCTCCAGTAGGTCTGTTGCTTCGGGATCGTGATGAACTTGAAGAAGTCCGAGAAGAGCAGCGCCTTGCGCGTCGTCTTCATCGGGAGTCGTCCGAGCTTGGCTGCGTCAGGCATTACGCCCCCCCCCTATTACGCCCCCCCTACTATCGACGAGCGCCTGCTTCTCCACGTGCTCGTCATACGCGAGCTTCGCGATCTCGGCGGCGGCGACGTCATCTGGGGACTTGGTCAGTTGCGCGATCCGCATGGCCGTCAGGTACGTGATCTTCAGTTGCACGCCCATCTTTGAGTTGACCAGCGTGTGCGTGTCGTTGGTGACGCTGACGAGACCGTCCTGCCCCGCCTTGATCTTGACGAGATAGATTCCGCCGACGGTCGTGGCAATGGTCGTGAGCAGACTGATGAACGCCAGAATAATCGTGTTCCAGTTGATGACGTTGGCCTGCGCGGCCTGCGACGCGATCGACGTCGGATCTGACGGACTCTGCGCGAGGCTCGTCGTCGCGGTCAGCACGGCGCAGACGATCAGAGCGAGCCTTATCATCGCTCCCCTCCTCATACCACCTTCGCGAGGTTGCGCACGCGGAAGGCGAGGTTATGCCGGCCCGCGCTGGCGCCCCCGTTGTAGGTCCACTCGATCAGCGCCACGTGGATCTCCTCGAGCGCTGAGGTGTCGACGATGACGTTGTCGGCGATGGCCAGGGTCAACGTGAGGTTGCCATTCACGTCCACCAGGCCGCGGCCAACGTTCAGGATGCTCGTCGTCGCCACGATCACGGTCAGCGCCGCGTCGAGTACATAGAGCGTCATGGTCAGCGACGCGAGGTTCGCGGCCGGGATGCCGACCCCAAGCGCGTCCACGATCTTCGCCGTGATCCGATAGTCGGACTTCTCGCGGGCGATCTCCGCCAGCATCGTCGTCGGGTCTCCCATCAGGCCATCCCCTTCGGGTTCAGGAGGTAAGCGACCGTCGCGACGGCGTTCACGATGGTGGGCGCGCGCCCGCTAGCGTCCACGAGCTGCGGGCTGCCCCCGATCGCGTTGATGAGGCGAGCCAGGTCCACCGGCGTGAATAGCCGGAGGACGATGTGGCGCAGCTCCGACGGCAGGACCACCAGCGGCTCGATCGGCAGGCCCCGGAGCACGCGGATAGCCGGGAGCTGGATCTGCGGCGCGGGCGTGATGATCCGCAGAAGCCTAGACGGATCGACGATCAGCGGCTCGCGCAGGAGCCCTGCGATGATCTGGCGGCTGACGTTCTCGGCCGTCGTCGGGCGCACGAGCTCGCTCGGGGGTACCTCGAGAAGTTCCTGGACGAGACCGCGGAGCGCCCTGATCGCTGCTTGCTGTTGGGGCGCCGTGAAGTCTGCCGGCCTCAGCAGTCTTGAGCGGTCGACGTCCAGGATCTCCTGGAGAAGGCCCCGAAGGGCTCGGATGGCTGGCGCCTCTGCGGCGACGGTGGTATCCGCTGGCCTGAGCAGTCGCGGCACCCCGACAGGGTCGACGAAGAACCGATACGGGTCCGAGCCGCGGATGATGATCTTGCTGGTGAGTTCCGCCGTGGCCTCGCGGACGAGGCGCGCCGGCGGCATGGTAATGAGATCGTGGACGATCCCGCGGATGACGACCCTATTGCTCGTCAGCTCGGCTGTCGACTCACGGACCAGGCGGCCCGGTAGCACCTCGAGGATGTCCTGCACAATGCCCCGTAGCGCCCGGATTGCCGGCGCCGGGGCCGCTGAAGTGGTGTCGGCTGGTCGGAGTAGCCTTGAGAGGCCGACCGCCACCAGATCGACATCCCGGCCCTGCAGCGCACGTACGGGAGGCGCGTCGACCCGCCCCAGGAACACGCGGGGCGGGCCAACGGTAACCTCCGATGGCCTCGGGACCGGGTAGAGGGCTTCGCGCATCTATGCGCTTAACTCACTCATCCCAAACGAAATATATCTGGCAGACCTGTCCGGTGCCGTTCTCGATGATGACGCCGATCCCGTTGGTCGTCGCTGGCGGGCACCGGATGCCGTCCGCGCCGAAGGTCCAGATCGCGCCGCTCCCGACCGCCGCCCCGAGCGAGGCCCGATAGCCGAGGTCGTCCGTCACGGTCGGCGCCACCGTGTGGGTCTGGAAGAGCTGCGAGAGACTGACCGCGCGTTCCTTGTCGTGGTCGCCTTCGGTCATGCCGGCGCCCTGGGTTCCGGTCGTCGTCAACCGGACCAGGCGCACCGCGACGGCTGTAGCCGTCGTGTTGGTCACGCCGACCTCGCGTAGCGTAAAGCCCGAGGACGCGACCGAGTAGAGCGACATGAGGGGCAAGGTGGTCGAGCCCGCCCCCGCGCTGAGTCCACCGCCAGAATGTCTAGCCATTACGCGCCTCCTTGTATGGGTGCCATGAGAATCCGCGGTGGCGGTGCATCCGCCCCGGCGGCCACCTCGACGAATTCGTCGTCGAAGAACGTGAGTAGTTCGTCGTCAAACCACGATTCGCTCCGCAGCTCCGGGTCGAAGAAGCCGACGTTCGGCATATGACGGTTTGCCCTTTCGGCTTAGTTGTTCGTTTCTCTGACCCAGGCCCAACTGCCCTTCAGGATCGTCAAGCCGGCGGACACGGTGACTTCCGACGTCGCGCGGATCGCGAAGGTGCCGCTCGCGGAGGGCGTGAAGCCGCCCCACATGAGATGCGGCTGGTTGACGGCGGCGCCCGTGGTCTGCGCCATCACCGCGGTGTCGATCGTGGTGACGACGCCCGTGGTGATCGTGGCCGACGCGGTCGGCGAACCGAGCAGCGTTGAGATCCCCGCCGCGACCATGTAGGTCATCGCCACGCCGCCGATACCGAACTGGGCGCCGGTCGTGGTCGCGTTCGTGATCGCCGCCATGCAGACCTCAAAGGCATAGTTGCGGCCCGAGATGACCGGGAAGGTCAAGCCCGTCACGTCGGCGAACGTCGCCGCCGTGGCGTGCACCGAGTTGGCCGTGACGTACTTGCACAGATCGAGCTTCGGCGCCGGCGCGAAGGTGAACCAGCCAGTCGCCTCCGTCCACTCCAACTCCTCGCCCGGATTCAGCGTCACCTTGTGGATCTCGGTCAGGACCGCGCTGCGATTGAGCTGCACGGTGACGTCCGACGCGACCGTGGCGCCCTTGTTCCGGATGTGCATGTATTTCACTTCGCGGCAGGTGCTCGAGGCCGGCGCCGCGACGATGTCGGTGGTCGTGGCCGTGGTGATCGCCGTCACCTGGGGCGAGCCGGGCGTGACGGCGCCGGCCAGCCAATCCACGAAGGACGCATACACGTCGATCGTCGCCGCCGCGCTGGTGATCAGCGAAAACTTATCGGTCGTACCGAAGAGGTACAGTCCGCTGGCCATTACGCTGTCACCTGATCGGCGTATTTCAGCCGGTCCTTTGAGAAGTTGGCGTATGAGTAGCGGATCGGGTCGCTGCCCTCGACCGCACCGATCCAGCCCCGCGAGGGGGCCACGCTATCGTGGGCGTTCCTGAATGCCGAGTTGCGTGGCGTGAAGCCATCCCGAATATAGTCGAGCAGCGCCTGGACCGTGCGGGCGCCCGTGCCGATCTGGTCGAGTGCGTTCGCGATCGTCCCGGGGCCGCCGAGCGTGGTGTCCCAGGTCTTGATATTGCGGTCGATGTTCTTGAACTGCGGGTCGCCGATGACATCCCCGGCCCCGTGGGCCGCCGGGCTGAAGCTGAGCCCCGAGCCGTAGCCGTCGGTATTCGCGGGATTCCACACCCCATTCCGGGTCGCGTTCACGCCTTGAATGACGTTCTGGATGACGCCGGGTTCCCCGCGGATGATCAAGGAACTGGCGGCCGTCTTGTGATAGGAGAGGTTGCTTTTCGCCGAGGCCAGCATCCCCGCGTGGCCCGCGTAGGTCTCGCCGACGTAGATACCGAAGTCGCCGTGATAGGTATTGTGGTCGGCGATGACCGTGAGATTAACTCCGCCCAGACAGGAGAGCATCGTCCCGGCGCAGATATTGTTGGCGTGTAGCCCGATGTTGTGATCGATGGTGATCGTCCGAGCCGCCGAGGGGGCATTAATCGTGATGCAGTCGCCGGCCCCGTCCGTCCCGTCGGGCATGTCGAAGACGCAGGCCGTGATCCGCACGGTGTCGTCCGTCGTCGTGAAATAGTGCGCGTTCGTCGGATTCCCGAGTCGGACGCAGTAGCAATCGACGACGGTGCCGATGGCGCCCCAGTCACCAGCGTCGCTTTGCGGAAAGGCCAGCACGTTGCGCGTGAAGCTCGCGGGAACGCCCTGCGAGATGTCATACGCGCCCCGGAAGATGGTGTCCTCGACCGTATAGCCGCCGAGTTCGTAAAACGCCGAGTTCTTGTCGAGATCGCAAAACTTGACTTCGCGCACGCCCGCGCCGGTTCGGGCCGCCGACGGAATGGCGAAGGTGAGCGACCCCACGCTGTTCGTCATCCGCACACGGACGAAGCGCAGGATGGCGTCGCCCGCCGCCGCCGCGCCGAGCTGATTGCCCACCGGGCCGCACGCATCGAGCGTGCAGTCGACGAGGCTAAACGTGCGGCCGCTCCCCAGCAGGAAGGTAAAGGCCGCATTCGCGCTGTCGCCGATCCGCAGGAAGTCGCAGAACGTGGCGTCGACCATGCCGCTCTCATCAGTGCCGTTGTCCGTAAAGCGGCCGTTGGCGCCGCCGGCGTTGGAGCGGACCACGGCGTGGCTTCCGGTCGTCCCGGTGATCGTCACGATCGCGTTCGGCGAGGCCGCGGCGTTGATGTCGAAGAGACGGTAGCGCGCCGTCGACGGCGTGCCCGCCTGGCTGGCATCCCACTCGAGGATCCCCCCCGCCTGGATCGTCAGCCCCACGTTGTTGAGGCCGATGTCGCCGCGGACCGTCAGGACGCCACCGGCGGCGATCGTCAGGACGGCATTCGATCGGATGGCATTGGTCCCGGCACCGGCGGCCGGCGAGACGCCGACCGTGCGGGCGTCGGACACGGTGACGGCGTGATTGAGCGTGACGGTATCGCCGTTACCGGGGACGACGCCGCCGGTCCACGTGGCGGTGAGGTTCCAATTGCCGGCTTGAGTTGTCGTGATCGCCGCCACGTTTACGCCATCATCTTCGGCAGCGTCGCGAGGGCCGCCGCCGCGGTCAGCACCGCGAGGGCGAATCGCAGGAACGTGGGAGGCTGTGGGGCCACACCGCCCGGCCCTCCGCCCGCGAACCCGATCGGCCCGGCCGTTGAGACTTTGAACTGATCCCAATACGGCCCAGTGCCGCTCGCGCCCATGCAGACGGTGGCGCCATCGGTCGGACAGATGACGGATTCCGGCTGGCCTGGTCGCCGCACAGAACCGTTCCAGTTTTCCGGCCAGATATTATCAATGAGAGTGCCGTGGATGTTGCCCGGGAGCCCCCCGGTGGCATCAAAGCGAAGAATCGGCGCTGACCCACACGCGGTCCCGCTTGGGCCGCAGTCGTTGACCCAGTGCCGGATACGTCCGCTTCCAGGGACCCCCGTCTTCGCATCGACGATCACGTGCAGTTCCTGGAAATACCACCGGCCGCCCGTGAATGAGATCGGGGGGCCCGTATTATTCGGAGCGCAGTTCGGGGTCGTCCACGCCGTACAGTTCGCGGTGCAGTGGTAGACCTGATGATAAATCGTGCCCGTCGTGGAACTATCACCGTGTGAACAGTTGACCTGGATGTCCACGAATGCGATGTCGCCATCGGAATTCGTGACGTTGAGGTGTTTTTCCTGCCCCCACGCATAGCCCGGCGACCAGTAGGAGTACCAGCGGATGAAGATCTCATCCACCGCACAGCGCTGGCGCCCCGTCGTGCCACAGTTCGGATTGAAGGCGCCATAGGTGCTCGGCTCCGATATGATGGGTCGGCCGCGCTTGAAGTAGTGGAACGCCATGTTGATATTGCCTTCGAGCGCAGCCGAAGGGTGAAATCCCCCATTGGCGGCACAGTTGCCGAATGGCGTGATGCCCGCGCCGCAGATGATGGCATTGGCCGGGGTGATGGGGTTGGCGTAGATCGTCCCGGCCCAGCCCTTATTCGGCGGATAATCCGGCCCGAACCCACTGCCGAATGGGCCGCCCGTATCGCCGTCCGTGACGTACCACGTGCCCGGCGCGTTGCCCTGCCAATCTTTCTCGAAATCGTCGCAGAAGAGCACGTTCGGGTCGGACCCATCACACCCAGGTTCCGCCGAGTTGAAATACGGACCGAGGGCCTGAGATGTCACCGGGATCACGAGGCAGAACACGGCGGTAAACAACATGACGCGCGCCCAGCGAAGCCAGGTCACCGCATCGGCGAGCACGCCATAGGCAAAGCGTAGTGCGTCGGTAATGGCATAGAGCAGCAGGGCCAGCGCGGCGACGCCAGCGGCGCTGACCATTGTCGGCTCATCCTTGCGGCCGGCCCGGAGCCGCTCTAGCAGCTCAAGCGGGAGTCGTGTCATCGCGTGTCCCCCTACTTCTTTTTCGGCGCGGGTGCCGCCGGGGCCGCGCGCCCCCCGACCGGGTCCGCTTCCTGAATGATGATCACTGTGATCCCGGCCTGACCGGGTACGCGCGCCGTCGGGACGAGCGTCACCGACTGTGAGGGCGCGCTGGCGAGCCCGGCGCCCGTCGCATTCGCTGCGACGCACCGGAACCGATACGGCACGCCGTCGACGGCGGCCCGGTCGACGAATACCAGCGGCCCGGAGACGGGCAACACGGCGACCTGCGCCGCCTTCGACGCATCCCAGGCACCGGTCGGCGGGCCGCTCGTCTCGCGCTCGACCCGATACTCGGTCGGCGGATCGCCGGACCCGGCGGCGGGCGGGGTACACGTCGTTTGCGCGCGCTGGACCGCGAGCGCTGGAGAGGCCAGGACGGCCAAGAGTGCAAGGGTGAGCATCACGATGTGCATAGGTGCCCTCCTCTATTCGTTGATGACCGTGGTGGAGACGCCCGCCTGGCCCGGGACTCTGGGTGGCGGCGCCGTGCCGATTTCAAAAATCGCGTTGAGCAGCCGAGCCGTAGTCATGGTGACCGTACAGACCCGATTCGTGCCTTCGCATTCCCCGACCCATCGCGCGAACACGGAACCGGCGAGCGGCGTGGCCGTGACCGTTACAGCGGTGCCGCTCGGAAATCCTTTCGAGCACGTCGTCCCGGCCACGCCTGAGCATGACAGTCCAACGGGCACGCTGGATACCCCACCGGTCCCCTGGCCGTGCGTGTTTACGGTCAGCATCACGAGCGGCTCAGTGCCGCCCGCCTTGGCAACTGCGGACACGACCGGCGAGCACGTACTCTCGCGGCCGTTCGTGCTGACCGACGTGACCGCCGTGTTGTACGTCATCCCCTGCGTCAGCCCCGTGAGGTTGGTCCCGACCGTGGTGTTCGGCAGCGGCGACGGCGTCGGGGAGTTGATCACGATGAACTGCGTGCCGGGACACGGCGCCATCGGGAAGAGCACCCAGTACAGGCGATAGCTGGCGAGGTTCGTGAGCGGCGTGTTGTCTGCGTTCTTCGTCGGCGCCGTCCAAAGCGCGTCGAGCTGGCCCGCGTGCCCGACACCCGCCCAGAGGATCATCCCCGCGAACAGCGCGAGCGCGATCCGCATCATCTGAGGACTCTCCTCTTCCGCGCGGCGCGCGCTTCCTGACGGAAGATCGCTCCGAGGTCGGCCTTCATCGTGTAGTGCTTGTGATGACAGCGTCGGCACTTGCGCACCATCGAGCCGTTGACGTACTCGGCGACGTACAGGTTCTCTTCCCGCAGGCAGCAGGTATTGACGCTCTCGATCTGCTCCGCGAGCGGTTTGATCGGCTTGCGCGGGTTGAGGAGCGGCGTCTTCACGACATACTGCCGATCGTTGAAAAGTCGACCGTGTATGTCTCGCCGTTGGCGAGCGTGATCGGCGCGGCTTCCGCCCACCAGCCGATCAGCGGGAGATTCGGGCCGGGCGTGGTATGCGAGGAGTTGTAAAGCACAGCAAACTGAAACGCGACCCAGTTCGCGGCACCCGCAGTCCAGACGATGTCGGTGCCGCCGAGCGTGCTCGTGGTGCCCGAGCGCGTCCACGTGTTCAGGGTGTCGGCGCCGCCCGCGGTATAGCCGGTGCCACCCCCGAATTCCGCGACGTCCGCCTTGACGGCATCGGCTTCCGCATCGGGCGCGGACGCTGCCGTGGCGAGATACACCTTGAGCACGTCCGCGGCTGCGTCGAGGTTGTGATAGCCGCGGCCGAGGTCATAAACGAAGATGTTGAACTTGTTATAGGTCGCCATTACCTGACCCCCGCCCCGCCGAAGCAGTCGATCCGGAAGCCTGCGTTCGTCGCGTTGACTCCGTTGGGTTCGTGGTAGCCCACCAGACCAAGCGCGGCGGTTGGGATGTTGGTCGTGATGCTGCCGCGAAAGACCCGGTTGCAAAAGAAGTTCACCAATCCAGCCGTCACGACCCGGATCTCGAAGAGATCCATGACCGCATCGGCGGTGGCGACACCGAGGTCGATGGCCGCCGAGGACGTCCCGGACGCGCGGCACCGGCCGAAGTAATTCCCGGCGACGAACTCGACCCAGATGCCATTCGTCGGCAGTCCCGAGCTCGGCATCGAGTCCATAAGGCCGATCCGGCGTGTGGTCGTCGTCTCCGTCCCGGAGCCCGTGGCGCCTCGGCGGCCGGCGCGAAAGACGATCGTCGGCGTGAGGGTCGTGCTGAACCACAGCGCCGGGCTGCCGCCTTCCGTCACCATCTGAATCCCGGAGTTGCCGAGGGCCGCGCCGAGCGCGTCGAACACGCCGCGCACGTCGGTCACGCGCACGACGGTCCCGGAATTGTTGCCCATGAATTGCCACGGGTAGGTAAAGGTGTTGATGGCGTTCTGCGAGATCGCGGCCGAGACGGTCTGGAAGTCCTCGTTGATGGAGACGGTGTCGAGAAGGAACGACCCGCTCGTGCTCACCGGCCCGCTAGCCTGACGCCAGTTGCCGAGCCCCTCTGAGACGAACTCCAGCACGTCGCCGGCCTTGGTGGTGTAGCTGCCATTCAGCAGCTTGAAGCTGGTGTCGTTGTTGGTGAGGGTGACGCTGGCCTCAAACTCCAGCAGGATGCGCGTCCCGGCTGCCATCGTGGCGATAGCCGTGATCGTCACGGATCCCGTCACGTGAAAGTAGTTGCCGTCGATCCCTGGCGCGAGCGTGGCGGCCGACGCGATGTTCGCGCCCTTCGCCCACTCCTGCCGGCCGGTGAAGGTGTTCGGGCCGAATCCAGGCGTCGCGTAGAAGGCGCGGTGCGCCGCCGCCTGACTCCCGTACGACCGAGAGACCTCGTCCCAGAGGGTTCCGTTGCGCCGAAGTAGAATCCACATCGTGTTATCGAGGAGCGTGAAGTCAGCGCCGTTGACGGTCCGGATCTGGCCCGCGCCCCCGGCGGCGTGCTTGATGATGACGTCGTGCGCGCTGCTCGCGGTCGAGAGAAAGAGCAGCCAGCCAGGCGGGAGGTTTGTCTGGATGACGTTCGTGAGATCGTCCGACGCGGCGGCGCCCTCCGTCTCGAGCTGGTGCATACCGGTCACGGGCGTGACGACGCCGGACGCGATTGTCAAGGTCGTGATGTCGCTGCCGCCCGGCAGTTGCTTCGTGGTGGCCAGCCAGGCCTCGAGCGCGGCCTTGACCTCGGTCTCGGTGCGGGCCGAGTCCTGGAGGTAGTTCGCACTTGGAAAGGTCGTCACGGCCTAGTACCCATTGACCACCGCGTGCACGTGCGCGGGCACGAGGTTACCGGCCGCATCCCGGGCTTCGATCAGCGGCCCCCCGTTCGGACCAGGGTTCGCCTGAAGGTCCATCACCTTGACCGTCACCGCCGTCTCTCCCGGCGCGTTCTGGATCGTGAGCAGCACGGACGTGATCACCCGGTACGGCTGGGTCAGCGTCAGGCGGCGGCTGGTGACGCCCGGCTGAGTGAGCAGCAAGGTCGCCGGCGAGCCGATCCAGCCATAGGTGCCGGGCGCGGCCGTCAGCACGTTCCGGAGGCGCCGGGTGAGCGTCGCTGCGTTGCCAGTCCAGGCGTACATCCCGGACCCCGCCGTCAGCACGAAGGGGCTCTGGCCCACGAGGAGCGCGCCGAGGTCGAGGCCGTCGGTCCCGGCGTTGTGATACTGCGACGTGATCAGCAAGCGCAGGTCGAAGGTCGCGAGATTGGTAAAACCGACCGCCGAGGCGCTGACCGGGAAGAGGTTGTCGGCCGGGAAATTCGTCGCCGTCCCGGCGATCATGGCATTGCGCCGAAGGTCATAGTCGGCCGGAAAGACGCCGTTGATCTCATTCGAGAAGAAGGTGCTCTCGAGGCCCTCAGTGTCCGTGGCTTTCAGCGCGACGACGGTAGCGCCAGAGAATCTCGGACGGATGGAGCCCGACGTCACGTTACCCATCGCCTTCGGCGACCCCACGGCGGTATAGACGCCGGACGACTGGCCGAAGTAGGCGTTATACCCGTTCACGTCCCCGTCAACGGACGCCGTCCAGGCAATGAGGATCGGCGCGGACGCATAGGACGCGAGCGCGTCGAGGTTGTTGCCGAGCCCGAAGTCGCCAAAGATCCCGACCGACCCATAGTTCACGATGTTGTTCGTGAAGACGAAGCGGACCGCCGGGCGAAGCGCGGCGTTGAAGGTGAAGAGGATCGGGAACCCGGTTTGCAGCCCCGTATTGTGGTCGAAGGTGATGTCATCGCCGCCGTCCATCATCTGCAGAAAGGCGCCGGTGCCGTTCCACACCGCGCCGTCGATGTCGTAGGCCTGGGTATTCTTCACGCGGATCCGCGCGGTCGCCAGACTCGTCTGGAGATTGTCCTTGCCGAGGATGTTGAACGCGCCGGCGCTGTGCCGGACGATGTTGTTGGTGAAGTTCACGTCCTGCACAACCGACCAGGGGGCCGTGCCGTCCTGATTGCGCGGGGTGAACAAAATCGCGTAGCCGTTCTGGGCATCGCCCCAGTTGCGCTCGAAGAGGTTGCCGTCGACCCAGACCCGTTGCGCGCACTTGAGCTCGAAGATGTTCTTGACGGTCCAATGGTCGAACGGCGGCGCGCCGAGCGAGATGAACGTCGGATCGCCGACGCGCCACGACAGCGGCTTGAAGGTTTGATTGTTCCGGATCTCGATGTCGGAGGGGACCATCGCCGCGCTGGCGCTATCGGCCCCGCCGATCAGGATGTTTTCACACGCCGCCTCGAGGTAGTTGTTGACGAGCTTGATGGGCCCCGGCGTGTTCCAGCACGCGAAGGCCTGATTGTCGGCGCCGACCTCGTGGAAGTCCCGCAGGTAGCAGTCGACGACGCCGAGATGGATCGCGTTGCCGAGGATGCCGCGGCG
>Ga0075428_100006802_pt1 | contig 12728 bp, 6 predicted proteins | sample RhiMetdeltSRZDD2_FD_75291 | JGI IMG/M metagenome (GOLD analysis project Ga0075428, IMG submission 75291) | Populus rhizosphere microbial communities from Tennessee, USA - Rhizosphere MetaG P. deltoides SRZDD2 | ecosystem: Host-associated > Plants > Roots > Rhizosphere > Soil | place: USA...
GCCGAAGAGCCCGATCCCGGCGAGCGCCAGCGCCATGCCGCCGAAGACCGCGACCAGCACCAGCACGAAGCGCCGCGAGCGCAGAGATTCGCTCACCACCTGCGCGAGCGGCTGCGCGCTGCCGATCGGCAGCGCGGGGTCGATGGCGGCGATCGCCGCGCGCAGGCCCGGGACGAGCGCCGACGGCGTGCCGCTCGTGCGCAGCATCAGCGTCATGAAGTTGTTCCGGTCCTGTCCGTGCGGCAGGTAGACGGTCGCGCGCGCGGGCGTGTCGAGCGACGACAGCCGCACGTCGCCGACCACTCCCACGATCTCGACCTCGGGATCCTCCCACCAGCGCAGCTTCAGACGCTGGCCGAGTGCTTCCGCCTCGCCTCCGAGCTCGCGCGCCAGCGACGCGTTCACGACGGCCACGAGCGGCCGCCCCGCGCGGTCGGTGTCGTCGAAGTCACGGCCGCGCAGCAGCGGGATGCGCAAGGTCTCGAAGAGGCCGGGGGTCACGATGCGCACGTCGGCCGTCGGCTCCTTCCCCGGCGCCGGAGCCTCGCGGCTCATGATCCGGAAGCCCGTGGCGGAGCCGCCGCTCCCGAGCGGCGTCCAGGAGATGGCTCCCGCCGCCGTGACGCCGGGCAGCGGACGCAGGCGCTCCATCGCCTCGCGGTAGAAGGCCTGGACGCGCGCGGTGTCGCGGTAGGCGTCGCCCCCGGGCGCGACGCTCGCCGCCAGCACTCCCGCCGGCTCGAAGCCCGGCTCGAGCGCGCCGAGCTTCCAGAAGCTGCGCAGCAGCAGGGCGGTCGCGACGAGCAGCAGCGCCGAGAGACCGACCTCGGTGACCACCAGTCCCCGCTTGAGCCGGCTGCGCGTACGGCCCGAGCCGCGCACGGAGCCGCCCTCCTTGAGCGCGCCGACGAGCCCGACCTTGGCCGACTGGAAAGCGGGGATCGCGCCGAAGAGGAGCGCGCTCGCGAACGCGATCACGGCCGCCGCGGCCACGGCGCGCAGGTCGTAGCTCACGCTCACGACCTGGGCGATCTCCGGCGGCAGCAGCAGCTGGATGGCGCCGAGCAGCGAGCGGCCCGCGACGGCACCCAGGATCCCCGCGAGCGCGGCGAGCACCAGGCTCTCGGTCAGGAGCTGCCGCAGCAGGCGCCCGCGGCCAGCGCCGAGCGCCGCGCGGATCGCGAGCTCGCGCTCGCGCGCGACGCCCGCCGCGAGGAGCAGGTTCGCGACGTTGACGCACGCGATCAGCATCAGCACCGCGACCGCGATCAGCAGCAGCACGAGGCCCGGGCGCACGTGGCGCACGAGATCGGCGTGGAACGGCTGGACGTTGACACCCCAGCCGGCGTCCATCTCCTTGTCCTCCGCCGCGAGCGCGTCGCCGATGCGCGCCATTTCGTCGTGCGCCTGCGCCACGCTCACGCCGTCCCGAAGCCGCGCCACCACCGTCATCCAACGGCCGCGCGCGCGGCGCATCTCCTCGCCCACCGTGATCGGGGCCCACAGCACGGCGCCGGGCGGGATCTGCACCGACGCCGGCATCACGCCGACGATCGTGTTCGTCTCGCCGTTCAGCCGCAGCGTGCGCCCGACCGCCGCGGGGTCGCCCCCGAAGCGGCGGCGCCAGTAGGCCTCCGTGAGCACGACGACGTCCGGAGCGCCGGGGGCCGAGTCGGATTCCAGGAGCGTGCGGCCGAGGAGCGGGCGCGCGCCCAGCACCGTGAAGAGATTCCCGGTGGTGAAGCCGGCCGCGATGCGCTCGGCCTCGCCAAAGGCGCCGTCGAGGTTCGTCTCGAAGCGGATGAAGGCCGCGAAGCCGGTGAAGGATTGGGCGCGCTCGCGCCAGCGCACGAAGTTGGCGGGACCCGCCACGTTGCGGTCGACACCGCGGGCGGGCATCGTCTCCCAGACGAACACCAGCCGCTCGGGCTCGCTGAAGGGAAGCGGCCGCACCAGCACGGCGTCGACGACGCTCCAGATCGCGCCCGCGGCGGCAATGCCCAGCGCGATCGTCGAGACCGCGACGAGTGCTACGCCCGGCCGGCTCCTGAAACCGCGCAGCGAGAGCAGGACGTCCTGGAGGAGCTTTCCCATCCCCGCCGGAAGAGCGAAGCCCGTGCCAGCGTCGCTCGGCTCGGCGAAGCGCTTGCGTGGCCGTGGGTTGCGCAGGCCTCGACGCCGAGCCCGGTCCGCGCCCCTGTTCGGCGGCGGACACCTCCGTCCCACGACCGAGACGCGTCGCCAGATTTGACGCTCGCCCGGGCCCGGCGTAACTTGACGCGGGAGGTGTCATGCCCCAGCGCTACAAGCTGCGTCTCAGCGACGGCACCTTCTTGTCGGTCGACGTCGACGGGCTGCGTTCTTGGACGCACGATGGGGCGGCGCTGGTGCAGATTCTCGGAAGTCAGCAGTGGCGGCCGCTCAAGCAAGTGCTGGCCGAGGAAGAGAACGCCGAGCGGCTGCTGCGCGCGCTGATTCCTCCGAAGCCCAAGAAGGACGCGACACCGGAGCCCCCCGCGCCCGCGGCGGCGCCCGTCGAGGCACCCCGACCCGGCGACCTCGATCTGCCGCCCCTCGACCCGCCGGGTTTCTCCACCGGCACTCCGTCGTTCGGCCAGCCGCTGGCCTTCGGCGAGCCGGCCTTCGGGGATCCTCCGCCCGTCAGCGACTCCCCCGCGTTCAGCGAGCCGTCCTTCCGCGAGCCGCCGGTCGCGCCGCATCCGGCGCCAGCCTCCCAGGTGCTGGCCGAGGAGACGAGCTCCGCCTCGCCGGACGTCAACGACGCCAGCCTTCCCGCGATCCGGCTGAAGCCGCTCGAGGAAGACAGCGGCTTCCGCTCGGCGTGGGAGGACGGCGAGGCCGGGGAGGAGGAGGAGCCGCGCCAGGAGCAGGGACCTCTGATCGCGCTCCTCGGTCCTCTCGGGCAGTTCCTGAGCCGGATGCTGACGCCGCTCGCGTCGCTTCTCGACCGCTTCTCCTCGCGCGCGGCGCGCGAGCAGGTGTCGCTCTCGCATCGGTCCGCATCCAGCTCGTCGCGCGACCAGGCCGACGCGCCGGGTCTCGGCGAGAAGCTGAAGCAGGCGTGGAGCGGCCTCACCGAGAGGCTCGCGGGAGCGTGGAGCGGGCTCACCGAGAGGCTCGCGGAAACGTGGCGCGGCCTCACGGCGCGGCTGCGGCGATCGGAGTCCGAACCGGAAGCGGACGACGAAGACGCGTTCGAAGCCGAGCCGGAGCCGGAAGCCCCGCGCCCCGCCCGCGCGCCGCTTCCGCCGCGCAGCTTCGACCCGCCGCAGCCACCCTCCCCGCTTCCACCGATCGTCCCGCGCCCCGCGAGCCCGCCGAAGCCGATCAGCCAGCTGCCGGTCGTGCCGCTCGCCGCGGCGGTCGACGAGCCCGAGCCGGAGCCGGAGGAGGTCTACGAGGGGGAGGAGCCGTCCGCGCTCATGGGACCGCTCTGGTTCTGGACGAAGCGGATCATCGTGCTCGGCCTGCTGGCGGCCGCCGGCGCCTACCTCTATCGCGAGCGCGCCAGCTGGTTCCCGAAGGCGGCCGACGTCGGAGAGATCGTCTTCAACCAGATCGACAAGCGGGCGCGGGCGCGCCAGCTCAGCGAGAAGCAGCAGCAGGCGCTCGTCGAGGCCACCGCCAGGCTGCCCCATCTCACGCCGCCGACGATCCTGATGATCTACGAACAGAGCCCGGTGGGGGTGATGGACGCGTCCGAGGTCTTTCAGCTCACGCGCGAGGCGACGGAGCGCGGCATCGACAAGCTGCCCCCCGCCGACGCCGAGGAGCTGCGCGCGCTGCAGAACGAGCTGTCCGCGACGCTGCGTCCGCCGGAGCGGCGCAGGCTCGACGAGTACGACGAGGCGCGCTCGCGGCGCGTGATCTTCCCGTTCGAGAACCCCTACGCGATGGACCTCGTCGCGAAGGGCGCGCGCGCGCTGCCGTCCGAGAAGCTCGTGCGCCTGCGCGCGCTGCTGCAGCAGGCGGTCGCGGAGGGCCTCAAGGTGCCTCCCGCCGATTCCGTCACGCCAGCCAGCCCCGGCGCGACACCGGCCAACACCAAGTAGCGCGGCCGAGCCCGGGGCTCAGTCGGCGCGCAGCACGCGCGCCGGGTCGAGCCGGCTCGCGCGGCGAGCGGGGCCGTAGCCGGCGGCGGCCGCGGCGAAGAGCAACACCAGCGCCACTCCGGCGAGCGTCGCGGGGTCGCGCGGCGTGACTCCGTAGAGCGCGCCCTCGAGCAGCCGCCCCGCGGCGAGCGCCAGCGCCACGCCGAGCGCGAGCCCGGCGAGCGCGAGGCCGAGCGCCCGCCGCAACACGAACGCGACGAGAGCCGCGGGGCGCGCGCCGAGCGCGAGGCGCACGCCCAGCTCGCGCGTCAGCTCGCCCACCACGCACGCCACCACCCCGTAGAGCCCGAGCGCAGCCAGGAAGAGCGCGAGCGCCCCGAACAGCAGCAGCACGCGCGACGCCGCGCGCGGTCCGGCGAGCGTCTCGCGTGCGACGCCCGCGAGCGGCCGGACCTGCGAGATTCCGACGTCGCTGCGAACGGCGGCGACCTCCCGCCGCAGCGTCGGGCCGAGCCGCAGCGGGTCGCCCGTCGCGCGCACGACGAGCGCGAGGCCCGACGGGCCCATGCGCACGTCCTGGGCGAGCGGGCGATACAGCTCGGGCTGCGCGGCCTTCGCGACGTTCTCCTGCGGCGTGTCGCCGACGACGCCTATGATCGTGACCCAGCTGCCCTCGGGCCCGTCGAGGCCCGTCGCGATCCTGCGGCCGATCGGATCCTCGCTGCCGAACACCAGCCGCACGAGGGTGGCGTTGACGAGCGCGACGGCCGGCGCGTCGCGCGTGTCGCCGGCCTCGAAGCCGCGGCCGCGCAGCAGCGGTACGCCGAGCGCGTCGTGCCAGCCGCGCGAGACGAGCCGCCAGCAGGTGTCGAGCCGCTCGTTGGGCGCGGCCTCGCGGCCGTCCACGCGCAGCCCGGCGCTCGTGCGCGAGCCCGTGAGCGGCAGCGCCTGCCCGACCGCGGCGGCCGTCACTCCGGGCTCCGCGCGCAGCCGCTCCTCGAGGGCCTGTGCGAAGCGCCGCAGCGCGTCCTGGTCGCGGCTCAGCGCCCTCGGAAGGTCGAGGCGCGCCGTGAGCGCGCCACCGGCCTCGAAGCCCAGCGGGGCCCGCTGCAGGCGCAGCAGCGTGCCGAGCAGCAAGCCCGCGGCGTTGACGAGCACCACCGCGAGCGCCACCTCCCCGATCACGATCAGCCCGCGCACACGTGCGGCGCCCGGGCTCGCGAGCGGCGTCCGGCCGCTGGCGCGCAGGCCCGCGAGCGCGTCCGTGCGCGCGGCGACCCGCGCGGGCGCCAGGCTCACGAGCACCACCGCGGCGAGCGTGAGCAGGACGGAGAGCGCGAGCACCACTCCCGAGAGGCGCAGTCCCTCGAGCGGCGGCAGCTCGGCGGGCCAGAGCGACGTCATCAGCGGGCGGCTCGCCCAGGCGAGCGCGAGGCCCGCCAGACAGCCGAGGCCGGCCACGACCAGAGCCTCGGTCACCAGCTGACGCGCGAGGCGTCCGCGGCTCGCCCCGAGCGCCGCTCGCACCGCGAGCTCCTGTCCGCGACCGGCGGCGCGCGCCAGCAGCAGGTTCGCGACGTTGGCGCAGGCGATCAGCAGCACACAGCCGGCCGCGCCGAGCAGCAGCAGGAGCGGCGAGCGCGCCCCGCCGCGCAGCGCCTCGAAGAGCGGCTCCACGCGCGCGCCGTTGCCGGAGTTGGCGTCGGGGTACTCGCGCGCGAGCGCCGCGGCGACGTGATCCATCTCGGCCTGCGCGCCCGCGAGGCGCGCGCCGGCGCGCAGGCGGCCCACCACCCCGAGGTAGCGCGTGTCGCGCAGCGCCCGGAGGTCGCCTCCGCCCATCGCGATCGGCAGCTCGGGCAGGTCGTCCTTCGCGCGCAGCCACAGCTCGGCTCCCCGCGGGAAGTCGAACCCGGCCGGCATCACGCCGACTACGCGCACGAGCTCCTGGTCGAGCTGCAGCTCGCGGCCGACGACGTCACGGTCGCCGCCGAAGCGGGACTGCCAGAGGGCGTGGGCGAGCAGGATCTCGCGCGGACCCGGTGTTTGCGCTGCGAACGTCGCTCCCTGGCTGGCGTGCGTCCTGAACACGTCGAAGAAGTTGCCGGAGACGATCGCGACGTCCAGCCTCTGCGCCGACTCGCGGCCGACGAGCAGGCGGCCGACCATCTCGTACGCGGCCAGACCGTCGAAGCTGCGAGCGCGCTCGCGCCAGTCGAGGAAGTTCGCGGGGGCCACGGGCCTTCGGGGCTGGGCCGGGTCGGTCTGGTGGACCAGGACCAGCCCGCCCGGCTCGGGATAAGGCAGCGGGCGCAGCAGCAGCGCTTCGAGCGCGCTCAGCACGGCCGCGTTGCCGCCGATGCCGAGCGCCAGCGTCAGCCCGGCGACGAGCGTGAAGCCGGGCGCGAGGCGCAGCCGCCGCACCGCGTGGCGCAGGTCGTCCAAGAGCGTGTCCATGGGCGGAGACCTCCCCGGGGTGAGACGTCGGGGAAGCCTGGAGGTTGCTTACGACGGGCTATCCGAGCTTCTTCTTCGCCTCGGGGTACGCGAGGGCGCGCTCGAGGCCGTTGGCGCGGGACTCGACGACCTTCGTGTAGCTCTTGCGCGCTTCATCCTTCGCGCCGGTCTTCTCGTAGGCCCTCGCGAGCAGCAGCTGGTGGAACGGGTCGGCGGCGTCCGCCTGCTGCAGCTCGGCGATGGCGGTCTTGTAGTCGCCCGCCTCGAGCTTGAGGTAGCCCGTCAGGTAGTGCCAGGCCGGCAGGTACTGCTTCGCCGTCTCGCCGCCGTCGTCGATCATCTTCTTGATCTTCAGCGCCTCGCCCCAGGCCTCCTCGTGCTTGCCCATCTTCGCGAGCGTGCGGCAGCGTCCGTGCTGCAGGCGCCCGTACCAGAGCTGCTTCTGGTCCTCCGGCAGGCTGCTGCCGGGGACGCTCTTGTAGCCGTTCTCGTAGGCCTGCATCGCGGCGTCGAGGCGCCCGTTCTCGAGGTTGATGCGGGCCATCGAGTTCCAGATGAAGACCTCGGGGAAGCCCTGCGCCGAGCCGCTGTCCTTGTACTCGGCGAGGTAGGTCTTGAGCGCGTCGAGCGCGGGGTCGACCTGGCCCTGGTAGAGGTAGCTGAACGCGAGGCCGTAGCGAACGGCGAAGGGCGCCGAGCCCTTCGGCAGCGTCTTCTCCACCTCCAGGAAGGTGCTGCGCGCTTTGTCGTAGTTGCCCTTCAGCAGGTCGTCGTTCGCGAGGAAGGCCTGCACGCGCGCGCTCCTCGGGCCGATGTCGCGCGCGTGCTCGAATGCGATGCGCGCGTTCTCGGGATCGTTCTGGCCCTGGTAGACCTGGCCCAGGATCACCTGGACCAGCCGCTCGCCAGGGTATTCCTTGCCGAGCTTCTCGAGCAGCGGGATCGCGTCCTTCACCTGCGCGCCCTGGTTCGCGCGCGCGACGTTCATCGCCTCGATGAAGCGCCGCTCACCCTCCGAGGCCTGCTTCGACAGCTCGACGGCCTTGGCGAGGTGCTTCTCGTTCTCGGGCGGCGGCGTCACCGCCGAGAGATAGTAGGTCCCGAGCGCGAACTGCGGGTCGGCCGCGACGATCTTCTGCGCGAGCTCGACGTTGGCGGGACCGAACTGGAAGTTCTCGATGCGCTGCTGCAGCTCGGCGAGGCCCGTCTTCGCGTCGGCGGACTTCGTGGTCCACTCGAAGTGCGCGCCGGACTTGCCTTTGGCCTCCTCGCCCTGCACACGCGCGACGCCGGCCGCGGCGACGAGCACCGCGACGGCGCACGGCACGACTCTCCTGCTGATCATGGGCACACCACTCCTTGAATCCATCGACTTGGACTAACGCGCCTCCGAGCCTCGACATCCACGGGGTTGGTCGCGCTCTCGCTCCGAGCGCGTGGGTCGGCTTGACGAATCATTACGCTCGGCGCGCGCGGCGGTTCCGGTCCAAGTTTCAGGAGGCCGCGCGGGGCCTCTCTCTTGCGAGCGGTATCATTCCGCGAATGTCCTGTCCTGCGCCGGCACGGCTCATCGCGATCGCGTGCGCGAGCCTGCTCGGCGCGCGCGCCGCGGCGCAGGACGCGACCGCCGCCGCGAGCCAGGAGCTGGCGCGCGGCAGCGTGATCGAGCGCGTCGCCTGCGCGGGTGTTGCGGGACAGAGCTACGCGCTCTACCTGCCCTCGACTTACACACGCGATCGGGCCTGGCCAATCTTGTACGCCTTCGATCCGGGCGGGCAGGGAGCCCGGCCCGTCAAGCTCGCGGCGGGGCCCGCGGAGCGTTTCGGCTGGATCGTGGCCGGCTCGAACAACTCGCGTAACGGCCCGATGCCGGAGATCCAGGCCGCCGTCGCCGCGATCGTCCAGGACACGGGCTCGCGCTTCGCGATCGACGCGCGGCGCGTCTACGCGACGGGCTTCTCGGGCGGCGCACGCGTCGCGACGGGTCTCGCGATGGGCTGTCGCGGCTGCGTCGCGGGAGTCTTCGCGCAGGGCGCGGGGCTGCCCGCCGGCGCCACGAGCGCCGACGCCCTCGACGCCGCCTGGTTCGCGGCCGCGGGCGAGCGCGACATGAACTACGCGGAGCTCTTCCAGCTCGAGCAGGAGCTCCTGAAGCGCGGCGCGCGCCAGCGCTTCCGTGTCTTCTCGGGAGGCCACGAGTGGGCGCCCGCTCCGGTCTGGGACGAAGCGCTCGCGTGGTTCGAGCTCCTGGCGATGAAGGACGGACGCCGTCCGCGCGACGCGACGCTCGTCGCGAGCCTCTTCGATGACGCCAGCGCTCGCGCCGCGGGGTTTCGCGACCGCGGCGAGCTGCTGGACGAGCGCCGCGAGCTCGAAGCCGTCGTGCGCGACTTCGACGGCTTCGCGGACACGGCTCCTGCCCGCGGCCGGGTGAAGGAGCTCGCCGCCTCCCCCGCCTACCGAAAAGCTCTCGATCGGCAGCGGAGCGCCATCGCCGAGCAGGTCCGGGTCACGGCCGACCTCGGCGACGAGCTGCAGAAGCTCGCCGAGGCGCCGGGCGAGGGTCGCGCCGAAGTCGTCCTGCGGGCCAACCGCGACGCGAACGAGCTCATGAAGAACGTCGCGAGCGCCAAGGACCCCGATCGGCGCCTCGTCTACGAGCGGGCGCTGTCGCAGGTCTACATCCAGGCGATGGAGACGGCACGCGGGGCGCTGCGGCAGGAGCGGACGGACTCGGCTCTCGACCTGTTCGAGATCGCCTCTACGCTGCGGCCGGAAGCGCCGCAGCCGCAGCTCGGCCGCGCGCAGGCGCAGGCCGCGGCCGGACGAAAGCCGCACGCCGTCCGGTCGCTGCGCCGTGCGCTCGAGCTCGGCCTTACGCCGCAGGACCTCGCGCGGGTCCTCGAAACCAACGAGGCGTTCGCGAAGCTGCGCAGCGACCCGGATGTCGTCGCGCTGCTCGCAGCAGCGCCCCAACCGTGATCCACACACTCACGGGGCCTTCGCTCGGAACCACGCGTTGCCCGGGCGATGTAGGGACCGGCCGTGGCGACGCTCGTGGTCTCCGCTTCTGTCCGCCTAACGTTCGAGCTGAGCCGGGACCGTTGGGCCTCGGCTCGAGCGAGGGGTTAGGCGCCGCTGCGCTACCGATAGCGCCGCCTCACTTCAGCGACCGAGTTGGTGACGAGTTGCTTGATCACCGACTTGTCGAGATCGGCCAGTTGTTTGAAGTACAGGCAAACCTTACCCATCTTGTGCTTGCCGAGCTTGGACAACAAGGATTTCTGTCTGTCGCTTTCGGCACACAGGTACACCACCAGTTCGCGGCCACGGATGGCGAAGCCCGCTAGAGGAGCCTCGCCGGTGCGCCCGCTCTCGTACCTGTACCGGTAGGAGCCATAGCCGACGATGCTTGGCCCCCACATTCTTGGCGACTGCTGGGTGACCATCGCGAGCAGGGCCATCAGTTCTCGGCAATCGGTTCGCTGCTGCTCATTGGCTCTCGACGCGATGTAGTCCTCGACACTAGCGTCGGTGGGCTTGGTCTTGTTCTCAGGCATCGCTGCTACCTCTGACAGTGCGACCAGACAACGGCTGGGATCCGGGTCGAGCTGGCCGGAGGCAGGAGAATATCCCGATCTGGATAGTTCGAGCCGTCCAGGGGGCTCCGGACGGCGCGGCCGCGGCCAAACGGCGACTAAGAGAGCGAGAGCCGGCCAGTGCTGTCGCCGAGCGACTCGGCGGGGACGCCGAGCTGGTCGAGCAGCGTGAGGAAGAGGTTCGTCATCGGCGTCTCTTGCGGGGCGACCAGGTGGCGGCCACCGCCCACCACGCGCCGCCCGCCGACGATCACGACCGGCAGCTCCTCGTGCGTGTGCTTGTCGCCGTCGGCGAGGCCGCTGCCGTAGACGACGATCACGCGGTCGAGCAGGGTGCCGTCGCCTTCCTGCGTCGACGCGAGCTTCTCCACGAGGTGCGCGAACAGGCCGACGTGGAACTCGTTGATCTTCGTGACGCGCTCGACGAGGTCGGGCTGGCCGCGGTGGTGCGTGAGCGGGTGGTGCGAGTCCGGAACGCCGATCTCCGGGTAGGCCTGCAGGCTGCCCTCGCGCCCCATCATGAAGGTGGAGAGGCGCGTGATGTCCGCCTGCAAGGCGGCCGCCTGCAGGTCGAGCATCAGCTTGACGTAGTCCGCGAACTCGGCCGGAATCCCCGCCGGCTTCTCGAAGGGCGGCTTGATCTCGCGCGTGTCCGACTCGGCCCGCTGGATCTGGCGCTCGATGTCGCGCACGCCGGTCAGGTACTCGTCGAGCTTGCGGCGGTCGGACGCTCCGAGCTCCTGCTCGAGGCTCTGGGTGCGGGCGCGCACCAGGTCGAGCACGCTGCGGCGGTCGCGGGCGCGGCTGGCGCGCGAAGCCTCGTCCTGCGGGCCGTCGTCCGCGCCGTACAGGCGCTCGAACGCCATGCGCGGGTTCGTCTCGGGCGGGTTCGGCGTGGTGGCGGAGCGCCAGGAGATGCTGTTCGTGTAGGCGCAGGAGTAGCCGCTGTCGCAGTTGCCGACCGTGCGCGACTCCTCGCAGCCGAGCTCGAGCGAGGCGAGCCGCGTCTTGTCGCCGATCACGCGCGCCGCGAGCTGGTCGACCGAGACGCCGTTCTGGATGTCGGCGCCGGCCGTCTTGCGCGGGTGGAAGCCAGTCAGGTAGGACGCGCCGGCGCGGGCGTGGTCGCCCGGCCCGTCCCCGAGCGCGTTGCCGTTCTTGTGCGCGAGCCCGCTCAGCACGAGCAGCTGGTCGCGCCAGGGCTCGAGCGGCTTCAGGATGCGCGAGACCTGGAAGTCACTACCCGTGCCGACGGGCGCCCAGGCGTCGGGCGTCACGCCGTTCGGCACGTACGCGAAGGCGAGCCGCAGCGGCGCCTGCTCGGTCGCCGCGAAGGCCGGGCGCATCGCGTCGAGCCAGGGCAGCGCGATCCCCGCGCCGAGGCCGCGCAGCACGGTGCGCCGGGACAGGAGCTTCTGCGTGACGAAGTTCACGACGCCTTCTCCTCCCGCCGCTCGCGGAACGGCAGACTCTTCACGATCCCGAGCACGAGCGCCGAAAAGCGGTAGTCGCTCTGGCGCAGACTCGCGACGATCGCCCGTACGCTGCGGCGGTCGTAGCGCTCCAGCCCGCGCCCGAGCGCGTACGTGAGCATCTTCTCGGTGACGCACGCCGCGAAGGCGTCCTGGTCCTGGCGCAGCACGCTGCGCAGCCCCGGCGCCCCCACGAAGCTGCGCCCGTCGGGCAGCACGCCCGAGGCGTCGACCGGCCACTTGCCGTCCTGCTCGCGGAACTTCCCGATCGCGTCGAAGTTCTCGAGCGAGAAGCCGAGCGGGTCCATCCGCTTGTGGCAGGCTGCGCAGGTCGCGTTGGCCCGGTGCGCCTCGAGCTGCTGGCGCAGCGACGCGTCGGCCCCGACCTTGTCCTCCTGCAGCCGCGGCGTGCCCGGCGGCGGGTCGGGCGGCGGAGCGTTCAGCACGTTCTCGAGGATCCACTTGCCCCGCAGCACGGGCGAGGTGCGGGTGGCGTACGAGGACACCGTGAGGACGCTCGCCTGCGTGAGCACGCCGGCGCGGGGCGTGCCGGTCGTCGCCACGCGGCGGAACTCGGAGCCTGTGACGCCGGGGATGCCGTAGTGCCTGGCCAGGCGCTCGTTGACATACGTGTAGGGCGCGTCGAGCAGGTCGATGACGCTCTTGTCCTCGCGCATCACGCTCGCGAGGAACAGCTCCGTCTCCTGGCGCATCGCCATCGAGAGGCCGCTGTCGTAGTCGGGGAAGCGCTCGCGGTCGGGGTTGGCCGAGTCGAGCCCGCGGAACTGCAGCCACTGCCCGCCGAAGGCCTCGACGAGCGCCTCGGCCCTGGGGTCCGCGAGCATGCGGCGCACCTGGGCCTCGAGCACCGCGGGCTTCTGGAGCTCGCCGCGGTCCGCGACGTCGAGCAGCGCGTCGTCGGGGAGGCTCGCCCACAGGAACGAGGCGAGCCGCGCCCCGAGCTCGTGGTCGGTCAGGACGCGGGCCGGCACCGCCGCGCCCTCGTCGCCGGCGGGCGACCCCGCGGGCCGGCCGCGCTCGATGCGGAACAGGAAGTCGGGCGAGACCAGCACGGTCTGGAGCGCCAGGCGCAAGCCGTCCTTGAAGGGCTCGCCGCGCCCCTCGGC
>Ga0075428_100006803_pt1 | contig 12728 bp, 11 predicted proteins | sample RhiMetdeltSRZDD2_FD_75291 | JGI IMG/M metagenome (GOLD analysis project Ga0075428, IMG submission 75291) | Populus rhizosphere microbial communities from Tennessee, USA - Rhizosphere MetaG P. deltoides SRZDD2 | ecosystem: Host-associated > Plants > Roots > Rhizosphere > Soil | place: USA...
CTGCTGCTCCTCGACGAGCCGTTCTCGCTGCTCGACGCCCTCACCCGGATGGAGCTGCAGGACGAGCTGATCACGCTGTGGGAGGGCGCGCGCAAGACCGTGGTCATGGTCACCCACGACGTGGACGAGGCGCTGCTGCTGGCCGACCGCATCGTGCTCATGACCAACGGGCCGGCCGCCACGATCGGGCGGATCATCGATGTGCCGTTCGCCCGCCCGCGCCGCCGCGAGGCGATCATGGCCCAGCCCGACTACTTCTGGCTGCGCGACTCCGTGGTCGATTTCCTCGAGGCCGAGGCGCATGCGCGCGCCTGAGACGCATGCGCACGCCTGAGCGCGGCTGGCAACGCACGCTCTGCCCGTACTGTGGCGTTGGCTGCGGCCTGCTCGTGGAAGTCCGGGATGGTGCCGTCACCCGGGTGAAGGGTGATCCCGATCACCCCGCCAACTTCGGCGACATCTGCGCCAAGGCCGTCCACCTGCCGCCGGTGCTCCGCGCCCCCGATCGTCTGCTTTACCCCCAGCTGCGCACGCGCCGCGACCGCGAGCGCGAGCGGGTGCCGTGGGCGACGGCGCTGCGCTATACCGCCGAGCGGCTGCGCGAGATCGTCGCAACCCACGGCCGGGACGCCGTGGCGGTCTACGCCTCCGGGCAACTCTCGACGGAGGAGTACTACCTGGCCGGCAAGCTCACCAAGGGGTTCCTGGGCACGAACAACCTCGACACCAACTCGCGCCTGTGCATGGCCTCGGCGGCCGTCGGCTACGCGCGCTCGCTGGGCGCCGACGGCCCACCCGGCGCCTGGGCGGATCTGGAGCGAGCCGACTGCTTTCTGCTGATCGGAACCAACACCGCCGACTGCCACCCGATCGCCTTCAAGCGCATCCGGCGCCGCAAGCAGGAGGCGCCCGACGACGTCACGGTCATCGTGGCCGATCCGCGCTGGACCCAGACCGCCGATCTGGCCGATCTCCACCTGGCGCTGCGCCCGGGCTCCGACATCGCGCTCGTGAATGGGATGCTGCACGTGTTGTGGCGGGAGAACCTGCTCGACCAGCGCTTCATCGACGAGCACACGAGCGGCTGGAATGCCCTGCGCGCCGTCATCGCCCACTATCCGCCGGCCCGCGCGGCGGGGCTGACGGGTCTGTCGACCGAGAGCCTCGTCAAGGCGGCGCGGGCGTTCGGCCGCGCGCGCGCCGCGCTAACGCTGTGGAGCATGGGCGTCAACCAGAGCTCCGTCGGCACCGACAAGAACGCCGCCATTCTGAACCTGCATCTGGCCACGGGGCAGATCGGCCGCCCCGGCAGCGGGCCGCTCTCGCTCACCGGCCAGCCGAACGCGATGGGCGGGCGCGAGACCGGCGGCCTGAGCCACCTGCTGCCGGGTTATCGCTCGGTGAGCGACGCGCCGGCGCGGGCCGCCGTCGAGCGCCACTGGGGCGTGGCCCCCGGCACGATCGCGCCGCGGCCCGGGCGCGCGGGGCTCGAGATCTTCGAGGGGCTGGCCGCGGGTGACGTGCGGGCGGTCTGGATCATCGCCACCAACCCGGCGGCGTCGCTGCCTGACCTCGACCTGGTCGAGAAGGCTTTGCGCCAGGCGGAGCTGGTGATCGTGCAGGACGCGTATCACCCGACCGAGACCACGCGCTTCGCCGATGTCCTGCTGCCCGCCGCGCAGTGGCCGGAGAAGGACGGTGTGATGACCAGCTCCGAGCGACGTCTGACGCTCCTGCCCAAGCTGGTGGAGCCGCCGGGCGAGGCGCTGCCCGACGCGGTCATCATCGCGCGACTCGCCGCCGAGCTCGGCCACAAGGCAGCGTTCGATCACGCCGGCAGCGCCGCGATCTTCGACGAGTTCGTCGCGCTGACCGCGGGCCGGCCGTGTGACTACTCGGGGGCCAGCCACGCGCGGCTGGCAGCGGAAGGTCCGCTGCAGTGGCCGGTGCCGGCGGCGACCCATCCGGGGACCGAGCGCCTCTACGACGACGGCCGCTTCCCGACACCGGACGGGCACGCGCGCTTCGTCGCCGTCGAGCACGCCGAGCCCCTGGAGCCCACCGACGCACGCTTCCCGCTGGTGCTGACCACGGGCCGCGTGCGCGATCACTGGCACACGCTGACGCGCACGGGCAACGCAGCGGCGCTGATGCGTCGCACGCCGGAGCCGATCCTGGAAGTCAACACGCGCGACGCCCGGGAGATCGGGCTGCAGGACGGCGAGTTCGTCGAGGTGACCTCGCGGCGGGGCAAGGCCGTCGCGCAGTGCCGCGTCAGCGACACGATCCGCGCCGGGACCTGCTTTCTCCCCTTCCACTGGGGTCGCCGCCTGGGCTTCTACAAGAGCGCGAACAACCTGACGCTGAGCGGCCGCGATCCACTCTCACGCCAGCCGGAGCTCAAGGCCTGCGCGGTCCGGCTCCGGCCGCTCCCCGAGATGACCCGATGAAACCACCCGAGATGGCGCGATGAACAAGATCGAGACCCTCAAGGCGGAGAAGGACGGGCTGGAGATCACCGAGGATCTCGTGCGCTTCGCGCGCGAGGGCTGGAAGACCATCGCGCCCGACGACACGGAGCGCTTGAAGTGGGTCGGGGTCTTCCACCGCAAGCCCACGCCCGGCCACTTCATGATGCGCGTCCGCATGCCCAACGGCATCGTGACGGCCGCGCAGGCCCGCCTGCTCGGCGAGATCACGCTGGAAGCGGGCCGGGCCTCCGGCCGGCCGATCATCGACGTCACCACGCGCCAGCAGGTGCAGCTGCGCTGGGTCACGATCGAGAAGGTCCCCGAGGTCATCGCGCGGCTGGAGGCGGCGGGGCTCTCGTCGCTGCAGACCGGGATGGACAACATCCGGGGCATCGTCGGCTGCCCGGCCACCGGGCTCAGCCCCCGCGAGCTGCTCGATACCTCCGGGATCGCCGCCGCGTTCCAGGCGATCTTCCTCGGCAACAAGGACTTCACCAACCTGCCGCGCAAGTTCAACGTCACCATCACCGGCTGTCTCGAGCACTGCACGGGCGGCGAGACCCAGGACATCTCGCTCACGCCGGCACTGGCCGGCGAGGTTGCCGGATTCAATGTCGCCGTCGGCGGCAAGCAGGGCTCGGGCGGGCCGGTGCTCGCTCAGGCCCTGGACGCCTTCGTGCGCCCCGAGGACGCCGCACCGCTGTGCGCGGCCATCGCGCTGGCCTTCCGGGATCACGGGCCGCGCGAGGCGCGCAGCCGCGCCCGGCTGGCTTTCCTGATCGAGGAGCGCGGCGTGGCGTGGTTTCGAGACGAAGTCGAGCACCGATTCGGCCGCACGCTCCCGGCCGCGGGGCGCGACGCCCGCGAGAGCACCACCAACGATCACGTGGGCGTATTCCGGCAAAAGCAACCAGGGCTGAACTATGTTGGTCTCAAGACTCCTGTTGGTCGACTCACCGGCCAGCAGCTCCTGGAGCTGGCGCGCCTGTCCGAGCGCTACGGCCGCGGCGAGCTGCGCTTCACGCCGCTGCAGAACGTGCTGCTGCCCCACGTGCCGGACGCGCGGCTGGGCGACCTCACGCAGGAGCCGCTGCTGCGCGAGCTGCCGTACAACCCGTCCGAGGTGCAGCGCGGATTGGTCGCGTGCACCGGCACCGACTTCTGCAACCTCGCGCTGATCGATACCAAGACGCGGGCGCTGGCGCTCGCGCGCGAGTTCGAGCAGCGCTTCGGCCGCAGCCGGCCGATCTCCGTGCGCTGGTCGGGCTGCCCGGCATCGTGCGGCAATCACCACACCGCCGACATCGGGCTGCAGGGCTGCAAGGTGAAGGTCGACGGCAAGATCGTCGATGGCGTTCACGTGTTCGTCGGGGGCCGCGGCGGTGCCGACCCACGCGCGGGCATGCGTATCCTGGACGACCTGCCCTGCGACGAGCTGCCGGCGGTGCTCGACCGGCTCGTCCGGTTTTTCCCGCGCGGCGAGCGAAAGGAGACCGGAGCGTGAGGGCCATGCCATTCGTGTCCTTCGTGGGCGCCGGCCCGGGCGAGGCCGACCTGATCACCGTGAAGGGGCTGAGACTTCTCCGCGAGGCCGCCGTCATCGTGCACGACCGGCTCATCGCCCCCGAGCTGCTCGAGCACGCCGGCGTCGACACCGAGATCATCGATGCCGGCAAGGCGCCCGGGCGTCACTGCCTGGGCCAGTCGCACATCAACTGGCTGCTGGTCGACCGCGCCCGGCGTCGCGGCCGTGTCGTGCGGCTCAAGGGGGGCGACCCCGGCGTCTTCGCTCGCCTGACCGAGGAGGTCGAGGCCGTGCGCGCCGCCGGCATCGGCTTCGAGGTCGTCCCGGGCGTGAGCGCCGCCATGGCGGCCGTGGCCCGGGTGGGCATCTCGCTGACCGAGCGCGGCCGGACGTCCATGGTCGTGCTCGCCACCGGCGCCGATCACCACGGTACGCTGCCGGCGCTCGACTGGGATCTGCTGGCGCGCGCCGAAGGGACCCTGGTGTTCTACATGGCCGTCGGCACACTCGAGCCGATCACCGCGACCTTGCAGGCGCTCGGCCGGGATGCTCGCGAGCCGGCGCTGATCGTGGAGCGGGTGGGCTTCGCCGACGAGCGCGTGCTCGCTGGGCGGCTGGGGGACATCGCCGAGCTCGCGCGGCGCGCTGACGTGACGCCGCCGGCGTTGCTGCTGGTGGGGCCGACGGTGGCGGCAGCCTCGGCGCCGGCCGGGGCCGCCTCCCGGACGATGTCACTGGCCGGCGTCTGACGTGCCCGACTACTTCGCCGCGTTCCTCGACTTGCGGAACCGTCGCTGCCTGGTGGTGGGCGGTGGCCCGGTCGGGGAGCGCAAGGTACGAGGACTGCTCGAGTGCGGCGCCCGGGTGGTGCTCGTGAGTCCCACGCTGACGGCCGACCTCGCGACGCTGGTCGCCGCCGGCCGGGTCGTCCACCACGCGCGCACCTTCCGTCGGACGGACGTGCGCAGCTGTGCCCTGGCGGTGGCGGCGACTGGCCGTACGCCGGTTGATCGGGCGGTGGCGCTGGCCGCCCGGCGCGATCGCGTGCTGGTGAACGCGGTCGACCGGCCCGACGCCTGCGATTTCATCCTGCCGTCGGTGCTGAAGCGCGGGCAGCTGCAGATCGCCGTCTCCACCGGGGGCCGCAGCCCCGCCCTCGCGCGGGAGATCCGCCGCCGGCTTGAAGCGCTGTTCGGCCCGGAGTATGCCGCGCTGGTCGAGAGCGCCGGCCGGGCCCGCCGGCGAGGCCGGGCCCGCGCGGCCACACCCACCGCCCGGGCCGCCGCCGGGGAGCGGGCCGCGCGCCGGGCGCTCGCCGCGCAGGCCGCGCATAGCGCTTGGCAGGGATTGAGGCTCGCGCGATGATACGCGCGCCATGGCCAACGACGCGCTCTGCTGGATGTCCGCGGTGGATCTTGCCGCCGCGATCGCCAGGAAGAAGGTCTCGCCCCTGGAAGTCGTCGATGCGGTGCTCGATCGCATCGATCGCCTGAAGCACCTCAACGCATACTGCCTGGTCGATCGCGACGGGGCCCGGCGCGCGGCCCGCGCGGCCGAGCGCGCGCTGACCGGCCGGCGTCCCAGGCTGGGCCCACTGCACGGCGTGCCGTTCTCGGTGAAGGACCTCGTCGCGACCAAGGGCGTGCGCACGACCTTCGGGACGCCGATCTATCGCGACAACGTGCCGACCGAGGACGCGCCCTCGGTCGCGCGGCTGAAGGCGGCGGGCGGAATCATGCTGGGCAAGACGAACACGCCCACCTTCGGCTGGGTGGGCGTCACCGACAACTTGCTGTTCGGCCCGACGCGCAACCCGTGGAACCCGAACGTCACGCCCGGCGGCTCGTCGGGCGGCGCCGGGGCGGCCGCGGCGGCCGGGCTCGGCCCGCTGCACGTCGGTACCGACGGGGGCGGCTCGATCAGGAAGCCGGCGGCGTGGTGCGGCATCTATGGCTTCAAGCCCTCGTACGGCCGGGTGGGGCTGCATCCCCACGGTGCGGCGTGGAGTCTGTCGCACGCCGGTCCGATGACCCGCACGGTGAAGGACGCGGCGCTCATGCTGTCGGTGATCGCCGGACCCGACGAGCGTGACCAGTACTCGCTGCCCGCCGAGGACGTGAGCTACGTGCGCGCGCTGGGCGGCAGCCTCAAGGGGCTGCGCGTGGCCTACAGCGCCACGATCGGGATCGCCCCGGTGGTGGCTCCGGAGATCGCGGCCGCGACGGCTCGAGCCGCCCGCCTGCTGCGGGAGTCGGGTTGCCGTGTCGAGACGGTCGAGCCGCGGTGGCCGTCGCCCTACGAGTGCTGGCGCGATACGTTCTACGGCGGCATCGCGACGCGCCTGATGCCGTACCTCGATCGCAGGGCCGAGATCGATCCCGGCCTGCTGGCCATCGTGGAGGAGGTGAGGGGCTGGCCGCCGACCCGCTACGTGCAGGCGTGGCTCGATCGCCTCGCCTGGTGGCAGCACGCGCGCGCGTTCTTCGAGAAGTACGACTTGCTGCTCTCGCCCACAGTGGCGAACCCGCCGCTCAAGATCGGGGAGTTCTTCGCCACCGAGATCGCCGGCAAGAAGGTCGGGCGCGAGGCGGGCAGTGCCTTCACGTTTCCGTTCAACATGACCGGCCAGCCCGCCGCCACCGTACCGTGCGGCTTCACGCGTGCGGGACTGCCGATCGGGCTGCAGATCGTCGGCCGCCGCTTCGCCGACGTCAGCGTGCTGCGGGCCTCGGCGGTGCTGGAGCGGGCGCAGCCGTGGGCGGACCGACGCCCGCCGGAGGCCTGACCGCCAGGTCGATCACCAGCGCCAGCGCGATGATCGCGCCGCCGAGCGCGAACAACGTGGCGTAGCTTTCGGTCCGGGAGTAGACGAACGAGAAGCCGTACCCGGCGGCGGTGAGGCCGACCGCGAACGCCGTTGTCGCGCGACCCCAGGCGGCGGTCCGGGTCTCCGGCGAGGCCAGCTCCTGCACGCGGCCCAGCACGAGCGGCACCACGCCGGGCACGAACGCGCCGATGAGCAGACTGGAGACGACGAGCCAACCGGTGCTCGTCCAGACCGCCAGCACGGCCACCGCGACCATCTGAATTCCGAGCGCCCACCGGAGCGCCCAACGGAATCCGATGCGATCGGCCGCGCGTCCCGCCAGCACCGGCCCCAGCATCGCGCCCACGCCGAACAGCACCCAGTACCGGCCGCCGACGTCCAGGCCGCGGCCGAGACCGCGAGCGACGAAGTCCACGAGAAACACCATGTGCGGCACGAGGCCGATCGCGTTGAGGCCGTACTCGACGTAGATGGCCTTCAGCCCCACGCTCGAGCGCAGTCGCGGCGGGCGCTCGAGCCTTCCGCCGACGCTCGACCCGGCCACGCGGGGCCAACCGGTCCACGCCAGCGCGCTGAGGACGAGCGCGAGCACGCCCAGCCCGCACCACGCCGGGGTCAGGCCCCAGCGCAGGAGCAGTGGCACCACGGTGCCCGAGGCCGCGATACCAAGTCCCACCCCGGTGAAGATCGCGCCGCCGGCCAGGCCGCGACGTGCGGCCGGAACGTGCGGCAGCACGGTGGGTGCCGCCAGGACCATCAGGACGCCGCCGGCCACGCCGGACGCCAGGCGCCACACGAAGAACCACGCGAACGCGAGCGGTACCGAACAGGCGAAAAAGGCCGCCGTCGCCAGCAGCATCATGGCCCGCAGAATCGAGACGGGGCCGAAGCGCGCGGCCAGCGACGATGCCAGCAGCGCGCCCGCCGTGTACCCGGCGAGATTGGCCGCACCCAGGTACGCCGCACTGGCCGGGGCAAACCACCCGCCGGCGATCAACGCCGGCAGCAAGGGCGTGTAGGCGAACCGGGCCAGGCCGATGCCAACCAGGATCGCGCACAGCCCGGAGAACGTCGCGCGTGCGGCGTTCAGAAGATCGCGAGCGGATGCGCGGGCGCGCCGGTCGAGCCGACGAGCCGGATCGGCGTGGCCGTGAAGAGGAACTCGTAGCGGCCTTCCTCGGCGCACGCCTTGGCCAGCCGTTCGGGGTTCGTGTTGTCCACAAGGACCAGCCCCAGGAACGGGATCGCCAGGTGCGTGCTCATCGCGAAGCCCGGAAAACCCGTGGGCCGCTCGTCCATCATGTCCCACGAGATCGCCGCGATGTCCTTCTCGCGGAACCATTCGAGACACGAGATGTGCATGCCGGGATGCGGCGACACGCGCGGTACCCACTCGGGGTGCGCCTGCCGGAAGCCCTCGTCGCCGTTACGCACGACGACCACGTCGCCCGGCTCGACCTTCACACCGGCGCGGGCAGCGACCGCGTCGAGCTCCTTGGGCGTGACGGGCTGACCGACCGTCACGAAGCCTTCCTTGCGACCGGCCGCGACGTCCAGCAGGACGCCGCGCGTGGTGAGACCGTCGAAGTACGCGTCGATCGGGCACCAGGTGGCCCCGGCGGCGGTGAGGCTGTCCTTGAACGACCGGCCGTTGAACAGCTCGCCGTCCCAGCCGACGTGGCAGAGCGCGTCGATGTGGGTGATCGAGAATCCGTGATACACGAGATCGAAGCGATCGAGCACGACATCCGCCCGCTCGCGGTTGGACGGGAACGTGATGTTGTACATGATCGCCGGCTGCGGGCCGATGTCGCGGGCCAGCGAGACCGTGCGGCCGGTGCGCACCAGCGAGATCGCCTGGGCGCGCTTGGCCGGCGTGATCAGGTTGAAGGTGCCGCGCTGGTCGTCGTGGCCCCAGCGGCCCCAGTTGTTCAGCTCCTTGAAGTAGCCTTCGACACGGTCCTGCGTGACGGGCTTGTCCTCGGCCATGCGACAACTCCTCTCGAGCGGGATGGCGACACGGTAGTCAATCCGCCCCCCGCGGTCAATGCGGCTGCGCGATAATCCCCCTGATGCGCACGACCGAGTTCATCGGGGCTCTGCCCAAGGCGGAGCTTCACCTGCACCTGGAGGGCGCCGTGCCCTGGGCCCTGGCCCGGGCGCAGGCGCCGACCCTTCCCGAGCGTCCCCCGTGGTACGCGGACGGGTTCCAGTTCGAAGACTTCCTCCAGTTCCGTGGTGCGGTGCGCGACTGCATGAGCTACCTGACCGACGCGAGCGCCTACGGCGCCGCGGCGGGGGCGATCTTCCAGGGGCTCCTCGCCCAGAACGTTCGCTACGCCGAGATCTCCTTCGACGTGGCGCGGGCGCTGGAGCAGACGCTCGAGGTCCACGACGTCGTGGCGGCCATCAAGGCCGCGGAGCCGCCGGGCCTGATCACGCGCGTCTTCGCCGCGCTCTCGCAGCACAAGCCCGAGCGCACGCCACCCGCGGTGGTCGAGGCGGTGCTGAGCGCGCCCGGGCTCGACGGGCTCAGCCTGCACGGTGACGAGACGGCGCAGCAAACGCCGGTCTTCGTCGAGGCCTTCGCGGAGGCACGGCGCCGAGGCCTGCAGACCAAGGCCCATGCCGGCGAGCTGATGGGACCCGCCTCCGTGGCGGCGGCGCTCGACCTGCTCGGCGTGACGCGGATCGAGCACGGCGTGCGCGCCGCCGAGGACGACGCGCTGGTCGATCGTCTGGCCGCCGAGGCCGTGACGCTCGACGTGTGCCCGTGGTCCAACGTGAGGCTGAGGGTGGTCAAGAGCCTGGCCGCGCATCCCATTCGCCGGCTGCACGAGCGGGGCGTGCGGCTCACGATCAATACCGACGACCCCACCGTGTTCGGCCGCACGCTCAGTGAGGAGCTGACCTCGCTCGTCGAGGATCTCGGCTTCACGCACGCCGACCTCGCACGGTTCCAGGCCAACGCCTTTGCGGTGGCCGCGCTGCCGGCGGCGACACGTGCCGCGCTCCTCGCCGAGCTCACCGCGCTGACAGCATCCTGACCGCCGGCCGATCCCGCCACGCCCGGATCGCCTCGGCGTGCTTGGGGTAGTGGCTGTACGTGTCGAGCCGTAGACGGCGGCGGAACCGCGTGTCGTTGACGAGCTCGGCCTCCGGAGCGCCCTGCACCAGGGCGACCACCCGGCGGTGCACGTCGTCGAGCTGGGCGAGTACCTCGGGGAGGGAAAGGCGCGCCTTCCGGGCTGTCATCTGGGCGTTGAAGGCGTCGATCCCGCCGTAGGTCGTCGAGTAGCGCGGGGGCGTGCCGCCCTCGAGAATGCGGGGCAGGTATCGGAGCGCCTCCTCTTCCCACGTGGTCACGTGCGCCAGGATGTCCTGCACCGACCACCCCTCCGTGACGCCCGGCTCCGTCAACTGCGCGGTCGACAGGCCGGCGTACGACTCCTTCAGATCGGTCCACGCCCGCTCGATCCGGCTCAGAAGCTCCTGTCTCTTCACGCGTCACCCCTTTTCGAGCGTCGTCCGTCCACGGGTTAGACACCCCGGCGGCCGGGTTGTGAAGCGGTCCGATTCCCAGGATCAGGGGTAAAATCGGGCTTCGCGAGGGAGGGACGGCATGACGACGATCGGGTTGCTCCACCCCGGAGAGATGGGCGCATCGGTCGGCGCGGCGGCGCGCGCCGGTGGGTCCCGTGTGCTCTGGGCCTCCGAGGGCCGCAGCACGGACACGTGGGCCCGCGCCGCCACCGCGGAGCTGAACGATGCGGAGACGGTGGCCGCCCTCGCCGCGGCCAGCGACGTCGTGCTCTCGGTCTGCCCGCCCCACGGGGCGCTCGACATCGCACGAGAGGTCGCCGCGGCCGGCTTCCGCGGTCTCTACGTGGACGGCAACGCCATCGCGCCGGATACCGCGCGGACGATCGCCGCCACGGTGCGAGCGGCGGGCGCCACCTATGTGGACGGCGGGATCATCGGACCGCCGCCCGACAAGCCCGGCAGCACGCGGCTCTATCTGTCGGGACCCGCCGCGGACCGGATCGCGGCGCTCTTCGCGCCGGGCCCGCTCGAGGCGGTCGTGCTGACCGGCGACCTCGCGGCGGCCTCGGCTATCAAGATGGCGTACGCAGCGTGGACCAAGGGCTCCCAGGCGCTGCTCATGAACGTGCGCGCGCTGGCCGCCGCCGAAGGGGTCGACGAGGCGCTGCTGGCCGAGTGGGTGCGCTCGCAGCCGGATCTTCCCAAGCGCTCGGAGAACGCGGCGCGCGGCACCGCGCGCAAGGCCTGGCGATGGGTCGGCGAGATGGACGAGATCGCCGCCGCGTTCGCCGCCGCCGGCCTGCCCGACGGTTTCCACCGTGGCGCCGGCGAGCTCTATCGCCGCATGGCCGTCTACAAGGACGCGGCGACCCCGCCCTCGATCGACGACGTGGCCAAGACGCTGCTGAAGGAGCCGGGCGCATGAGCGTGATGACGGCACAACCGATCTCGGGACGTGTGGCCTGGCGCGGCGAGGACCTCGCGGCGTCGAGCGACTGGATCCGCATGGTGACCACGGCGGAAGTGGACGAGCTCGACCGGGCCCTGCGCGCGGTGCAACGGCGCGGCCTGGCCTGGCGCGAGCTGACACGGGAGGACTTCTCGATCCCCCGGTTCTCCGCCGCCCTGGCCGAGGTGCGAGAGGAGCTGGAGAACGGTCGCGGCGTGGTGCTGCTGCGGCGAATCCCGGTCGAGCGCTACAGCGAGGATGAGCTGCGCATCCTCTACTGGGGCATCGGACTGCACACCGGCACGCCGCGCTACCAGAACCCCAAGGGCGAGCTGATCGGCGATGTCCGCGACGAGAACCGGCTCTACGGCGCGGTGCGCGAGGCGGTGACGCCGGGGGAGGTTCGGTCGTCGCGCAACAAGGCGCGCTCCGCCGGTCCGCTGCGCTTCCACACCGATCGGGTCGACGTCGTCACGCTGTTCTGCGTCCGTCCGGCGGCCACCGGCGGGCTCAGCAAGATCGCCTCCGCCGTGTCGGTGCACAACGCCATCCTGGCGCGCCGTCCCGATCTCCACGCGCTGCTGTGCCAGCCCTACTACCACACGCGGCAGGGCGAGGCGGGCGGCGAGGCCAGGTACTACGCGATGCCGCTGTTCGCGGTGCGGGACGGACGCTTCACCAGCCAGTACTCCCGCACGTTCGTCGAGGCCGCCCAGCGCATCCCCGAGGTGCCGCGCATGAGCGCGGCCCAGGACGAGGCGCTGGACCTGTGGGCGGAGGTCTGCGAGGAGCTCTGCTACTCGATGGACATGCGGCCGGGCGACATCCAGCTTCTGAACAACCACGTCGTCTACCACGCACGGAGCACGTACGAGGACGATCCCACGCCGGGCCGCGATCGCTTCCTGATGCGGCTCTGGCTGTCGATGCCGAACAGCCGCGCGCTGCCCGAGGGCCACGAGACGCTGTGGGGCAGCATCGAGGCCGGCGCGCTGCGGGGCGGGATCGCGCAAGAAACAGGAGATCGAGCATGAATCGCAAGCGGGTCGGCATTCTCGTGTTCCCGGACGTCGAGGTCCTGGATTTCTGCGGACCGTTCGAGGTGTTCTCGGTCACGCGCCTGAGCGAGGAGCTGCGGCGCGACGAGCCGTCGCCGTTCGAGGTGCTCGTGGTCGCGGAGAAGGCCGGGACGATCGTGACGACCGGGGGGCTGAAGGTCACCCCCGATCACACGATCGACAGCTGCCCGCCACTGGACATCCTCGTCGTCCCCGGCGGCTGGGGCACGCGCGCCGAGGCCAAGAACGCCCCGTTGCTCGCCTGGATCGGCCAGCGGGCCAAGCAGGTCGAGACGCTGACATCGGTCTGCACCGGCTCGATGCTCCTCGGCGAGGCCGGCCTGCTCGACGGCCG
>Ga0075428_100006809_pt1 | contig 12718 bp, 14 predicted proteins | sample RhiMetdeltSRZDD2_FD_75291 | JGI IMG/M metagenome (GOLD analysis project Ga0075428, IMG submission 75291) | Populus rhizosphere microbial communities from Tennessee, USA - Rhizosphere MetaG P. deltoides SRZDD2 | ecosystem: Host-associated > Plants > Roots > Rhizosphere > Soil | place: USA...
CGTGAAAGACGCGGCCGTCGCCGGAAATGTCTACGACTTGCTCAAGAAGATCGGCGGATTCGGAGCGGATGGGCGGTGGTTGGGAGCCCGCTGGTCGCCGTCACTGCTTCTCGAAGGGGTGAGTGTGGCGCGCCGGTAAATCGCTACCCTATCTCAAAGCCTCCTCATAGCTCCGCCCCGCCGTCATCTCATTGTAGACTCGCTCCAGAACCTCCGGCGTCGCCGAAAGGAATCGGCAGCGCGCGTCGCCCCGGCTGCGACATTCGACCTCGAGCACCGCGACCGTTTCCTCCGACAGGCGTCCCAGAAAATCCGCGAGCATTCCCGTTGAGAAAAAGCACATGGGTGACTGGGCGGTGCCGGGCTCCGCTTCCGCCCAGTCCGTCGAGTCGAGAGCGAAGGCTCCCGTGCCAACCGGCGTCACGCTGACGCTCCCCCACCCACCGCTGGTGAAGAAATCGGCCAGCGCCGCGCCCAGCATGTCGGCATCGAGGTCCGCGGGATTGTGCACGGCGGCAAAACGACGATAGAGACCCTCGCCGGCCCTGTAGCCGACTTCCTGGAGAATCGTCACGAGCTGGTCGGGGGCATGGACCGCCAGGCTCGCGTGCAACTGCCGCAAAGTGCCGGGAAGCGTCATATCGGACGCCAACTTAGGGTTTGCGGCTCGCGCGGCGCAAGAGTTCCGCTTCGTCGATTTGCTCGACGCCGAGGGCCTCCGCCTTGTCGAGCTTCGAACCGGGGTCGGCTCCGACTACCAAGGCGGTCGTCTTCTTGGAAAGACTGTCGGACACGTGCCCCCCCGCGGCCTCGATCAGATCACGCGCCTGTTGCCGGGAAAGCGTCGGCAGCGTGCCTGTGAGTACGAATGTCTGGTCCGCGAGCGGGCGTGGCCCGGTGGGCGTCTCCGTCTCGCGCAGCGTCAGGCCGGACTTCTCGAGGCGTTTCAGCAGCTCCTTGTTCTTCGGATCGGCGAAGAATCCCGCGACGGCGTCGGCGATCGCCGGGCCGATCCCGCGCACCTCGCCGACTTCTTGCGCCGACGCGTTGGAGAGTGCCGCCATGGTGCCGAAGTGGCGCGCCAGCAGCTTGGCCCCCTGGGCGCCGACGTGGCGGACCCCGAGGCCGAAGAGCAGCGCGGAGAGGGGTTGGCTTTTCGAGGCGGCAATGCCGTCCACCAACTGCTGAGCCGATTTTTCCGCGAAGCCTTCCAGCGTGAGGAGCTGCATGGGGGTGAGCGTGTACAGGTCGGCGACATTCGCGATCAACTTGGCGTCGAGCAGCGCGCGGACGCGTTCGTAGCCAAGACCACGAACGTCCATGGCGCTGCGACTCGCGAAATGGACGATGCTTTCGAGAATCCGCGACGGGCAGGAAATGTTGGGACAGTAGGTCATCACTTCGTCTTGTGGGTGTTCGACCTGCGACCCACAGCTCGGACAGCGCTCCGGCATGCGGAACGGTTTGGCGCCACGTGGACGGCCCGGAGCCGGTCCCAAGACCTGTGGGATCACCTCCCCCGCGCGCGTGACCTCCACTTCATCGCCCACCCGGATGTCTTTCGCGGCGATCAGCTCTGCGTTGTGCAAGGTCGCGTTCGAAACCGTGACTCCGCCGATTTCTACCGGTTCGAGCACCGCATACGGATTGAGCGCACCGGTGCGACCCACGTTGATGCGGATTTCGAGCAGCTTCGTGACCTGCACCTCCGGTGCGAACTTTCGCGCGATCGCCCAGCGCGGCTCGCGGTTCCCGATCGTCCCCAGCTCTGCGTAGAGCGCGCGCTGGTCGACTTTGACGGCGACGCCGTCCGCGCCGTAGTCGAGCCCCGGGAGTAACGCTTCGAGGCTCTTGATTTCAGCGTGCGCCATCGCGAGGTCGTCCACTCGCGTGTGATGCGGCTCGACAGGGAAGCCCCATTTGTGCAGTGTCTCAAGCAGCTCGTGTTGTGAATCGATGCCGAGCTTCGTAGCCGGCGCCTCGATTTGGAAGGTGAAAACTCGGAGGCCGCGAGCGCGGGTCTTTTTCGGATCGAGCTGTCGCAGCGCGCCGGCCGCTGCGTTGCGCGGATTCGCATACGGTGGCTCGCCCGCTTCTTCGCGCTGTTTGTTGGTTTCCGCGAATTGGCTTTTCGGTAGATAGACCTCGCCCCGGACTTCCATCTTTTTCGGCCAGCCCTTGCCCTGCAGGCGCAAAGGCAGATCGAGGACGGTGCGCAGGTTCGCCGTGACATCCTCACCCTCGATACCATTGCCACGCGTGACTCCGGTGACCAGAACACCGTCCTCGTAGGTGAGGCTCACGGCGGCGCCGTCGATCTTTACCTCGAGCGCGTAGCCCGCCTCTTTCACCTCCGGGACCAGCCGGGCGTTACGCTCTTCCCACTCCTGCAGCTCGGCTTCATTGAAGGCGTTGGCGAGAGACAACATGGGGACGAGATGGCGATGCTTGCGAAACGCGCTTGCTGGTTCGCCGCCCACGCGCAGGGTGGGGGAGTCAGGCGTCTGGAGTCCGGGGTTTTTGGTTTCGAGATCCTGGAGCTCGCGGAATAGCCGATCGTATTCCGCGTCCGACATCCCCGGCTTGTCGAGGATGTAGTACGCGTAGTTTGCCCGCTCCAGAATCCGCCTCAATGCGGCGGCGCGGGAGGCCGCCTTCACCGTCCCTTGGCTTCTTCCTGAATGACGGCCATCGCGACGCCGACGAGCCGTTCGAGCTCTTCGGCGCTCGCTTTGGGGAGGAGGCCCTCGCCCCAGGCGCCTTCGCGCTGGCCGAAGGTATCGAGCAGCCGGCGCATGAACGCCAGCAAAGCCACACGCTCGAGCTCCATGCGCCGCAGCTGCTCCCCCGTTTCGTGCTGGCGCTGGGCGAGACGCTCGTAGCGGTGGGCATTGCGCAGGCTCTGGGCGGTGAGCGAGGCGACGACCTGCACGAAGCGGACGTCGGCATCGGAGAAGGTGGGGCCGTCGCGGAAGGTGCGCAGGAAAATCGCCCCGATGGCCACCGCGCGCCACGTGATCGGCACGACGGTGATCGATTTCACCCGGCGGTTGATCAGCTCGCCCTTCACATGCTTTAACGACGGATCGTTGGCGGCATCCGGAATGAACACCGTCTCGCCGCTCTGCATGGCGCGCCTCAGCTCGGGATAGCGATCGAGATCGACGAGATAGTTGCGAATGGTGGGATCTTCGTACGACGCCACGAGCCGCACCTGCCGTCCGCCTTTTTCGGCCAGGAAAATCGAGCAGCGATCGAGCCCGAACGATTCGCCGAGCTTGCGTGCGATGGACTGCAGAATGTCAATGAAGTGTAAGGAGCTCGATCCTTCCTTGAGAATCTCGATGACTGCGAGCAGGTGCTTGCGCTCGTGCTCCAGCTCGGCAATGCGCGCGGCGAGACGTTCCGCTTCCGCGTGTGTCAGTGCCGAGTTAATTGTCATGGGGGGATAGTTTGGCGCGGTCACTCCGACGCCGTCAAGCGTGTAGATTAGCGCGCATGACCTCGCGCATTGTGTCAGTGCTCATCGCGTGCGGCGCTCCACTTGTCGCTCTCGACGCGCAGTCGGCGGCAACTCCGGCGACTCCCGCCAGTCCGGTTGGCGCGTATCGCCTCGTTCCCGAGCTTCCGGGCATGGGACGCCCGATCGATACCGCGGCGACGGCGACCCGCCGCCGCGCGCTGCTGCGCCGCATCGGCCGCGGGGCCGTGGTTTTGTCGGCGGCGCGCGAACGCAACATCGAGCGCGACTACGTTCAGGACAACGATTTTCGCCAGGACAACACGTTCTTCTACTTCACGCAGCTTGAAGCCGAGGGGGCCTGGCTCGTCATGATGGCGCGCGGGCCCGACTCGCTCGAGACCGTCCTGTTCCTGCCGCCACGCAGGGCGGGGCAGGAGCGCTGGACCGGCCTGCGGCTCGGCCCCGACAGCTCGGCAGTGCGGCTTTCGGGCATCGCGAAAGTGTTGCCGACCGATTCACTCGACAGCCGGTTGACGCGGCTCAGGTTCTCGAACGCGCCCGTCTATCTCCCGCTTGGGCCGTCCGCGCGCGAAGAGCGACGCATCACCGACATCGTGTTCTCCGGGGCGGACGTGCGCAATGTGCTGCCGCTGGTCGACTCGATGCGCGTGGTGAAGGACGCGGACGAGATCGGGCGGCTGCGCCGCGCCATCGATATCAGCGTGGCCGGACATATTGCCGCGATGCGGTCGGCGCGGCCCGGAATGTACGAATACGAATTGGAAGCGGCGCTCGAGGCCGGATTTCGCAGCAATGGCGCCGATCGTCTCGGCTACCCGTCGATCGTCGGCAGTGGTCCGAACTCGACCACGCTGCACTACGACGTGAATCGGCGCCGCACCGAGAGCGGTGATCTCGTGGTCATCGACGCCGGCGCCGAATGGGGACAGTACACGGCCGACGTGACCCGCACGTTCCCCGTGAACGGCAAGTTCACGCCCCGACAGAAGGCGATCTATGATCTCGTGCTGGGCGCGCAGCAGGCGGCGTTCGATTCCGTTCGTCCCGGCGTCACGTTGTGGCAGCTCGACGCGATCGCGCGCCGCTACATGCGCGAGCACTCCGGCAAGTTGTGCGGTGAGAAGACCTGCGATGATCGCGAGTACTTCAACCACGGACTGGGCCACCCGATCGGCATGGATGTGCACGATGTCGGTTTCGGGCGGCCGCTCGAGCCCGGAATGGTCCTGACCCTGGAGCCGGGCATCTATCTGGAGGCCGAGCGCCTGGGCGTGCGCATCGAGGACGACGTGCTCGTGACCGCGACGGGTGGAGAATGGCTCTCGGCTGGCGCGCCGCGAACGACCGACGCCATCGAACGGGTGATGCAGAAGCGTTAGGGCTTCTCGTCCTTTTCGTTCTTTATGTCTTCGAGCAGCGCCGCGGCGTGTTCCTTGTTCTGCGCGTCGAGAACGTCGTAGTTCGGCAGCGTCGGAATTACCTCTAGCTGCTCGCGGGCCTTGGAGTACTGGCCGAGGTCGACAAACACCTCCGCCAGCTCGAGCCGGTGATAGATGTGTTGCGGATTGATCGCCACCGCGCGCTCCAAATGGCTCACGGCGTCGGGCCAGTTGGCCTTCGACATAAACCCGCCACCGAACAACGTTTTCGCAAAGAACCGCTGTATGCCGGACAACCGCTTCACTTCGGCGTTCCAGGCGCCCAGGACATGATGCGCGTTGTCGTGTTCGGGGTTTATGGCTACGGCGCGCTCGGCTTCGTCGTAGATGACCTTGGCGTACCGCACGCGTTCCTTGCTGCCCTTGGTGCGCGACAAGCGGCCCAGGACCATGGCCAGCACGTAGTGCCCGTCGGCCTGCATTGAATCGGCGCGTATCGCCCGCTCGGCATAGGTTCGCCCCACCAAATACAGGCTGTCCCGGCGCTTCTTGAGAGAATCGACATTGGCCTGTATTTGTTTGGCAACGTCGGCGGTCGCCTGCGCGGCCTTCCAATTCGCTTCGTAGCTCAGCGAGTCGGCCGCGAGGGCCGCCTCAAAGTGTCGCAGCGCGACGTCGGGGTGCAGCGGACCGGCGCTGTCACCCGCCGCGATGTGAGCCGCGGCCGCACTACCGGCGGATTCGGTCGCGTGTTGCGCGGCGAGGTTCGTCGCGCCGCACAGCGCAACGAGGAGAGCAATGGAGAGGCGCATGAGCCAATGATCGTCGGGCCCCTGATCGAGCGCAAGCGCGATGGAGCGGCGCTGAGTCCGGAGGAATGGTCGGCGATCGTCGCCGAATACACCACGGGCCACATTCCCGACTACCAGATCGCCGCGCTGCTCATGGCGGTGTTCCTGCGCGGCCTCGAGCGGCAAGAGCTCGCCGCGCTGACGGACGCGATGCTTGCGTCGGGCGACCGCCTGTCGTTCGACGGCCTCAAGCCGGTCATCGACAAGCACTCGACCGGCGGCGTCGGCGACAAGGTGTCGCTCGTCCTGGCGCCGCTCGTTGCGGCGTGCGGCGTCGCGGTGCCCATGATGTCGGGCCGGGGGCTGGGCCACACCGGCGGCACGCTCGACAAGCTCGAGGCGATTCCCGGCTTCCGCACCAATCTTTCGCTCGCGGAAGCCAGGGCGCAGGTCGAGCGGTTGGGCTGCGCGCTGATCGGCCAGACCGCCGAGATCGCGCCCGCCGATCGGAAGCTGTACGCGTTGCGCGACGTCACGGCTACGGTCGAATCGATTCCGCTGATTGCCGCCAGCATCATGTCCAAGAAGCTTGCGGAGGGCTTGAACGGGCTCGTCCTCGACGTGAAGAACGGCAGCGGGGCGTTTCTCCCTGAGGTCGAGCGCGGTCTCGAGCTGGCCAAGACGATGATCGCGCTCGGTGAGGACCGGGGCTGTCCCACGATCGCGCTCATCACGGCGATGGACCGCCCGCTGGGGCGCGCGTGCGGCAACGTGCTCGAGACCGAAGAGGCGATTCTCGCGCTGCGCGGCGAAGGGCCGCCTGATCTGCTCGAGGTGACCTACGCGCTTGGAGTGGAGATGCTGCTCCAGGGTGGCATCGAGAAGAACACGAAGAAAGCGCGCAAGAAACTGGAAACCGCCATCGAGTCCGGCCTCGCGGCCGAGAAGTTCGAGCAGATCATCGAGGCGCAGGGCGGGAACCCCAAGTGCGTCGAAGACCCGTCCGTGCTGCCGCAGGCGCAGGCGGTCGAGGTGTTCGCCGCGACCCGCACCGGCGTCGTCCAGCGCGTGGAGCCACGCCCGATCGGCCGCGCGATCGTCGCGCTCGGCGGGGGTCGCCGCACCGTCGACGACACGATCGACCCGACCGTAGGCTTCGTGATCACAGCCAAGCCGGGCGACAAGGTCCTGGAAGGTGAGCCGATCGCGTCCGTGTTCGCCAAGGATGCGGACGGCATCCGGACGGGCTTTGATGCGCTCGGTCAGGCGATCGTCATTGGGGACAAGCTGACGCAGAAACCACTGAAGCTGGTGTCGCACCGCGTGACGCGGGCGGGGGTGGAGGGCTTGGCCTAGGGAAGCGGCTTTTGCCCGGTCCCCGGGCCCCAATCGCGCACTGTTTCGTCGTTCGCGGCCTCCTGGACCTCGCGCTCGGCCCGCTCGAGCTCGTTCTCGTCCACGTCAGGCCGTTCCTTGCGAATGACCACAGGCGTCGACCGGCTCGGCCAGAAGAACCACGCCAGCGCGACCAGCAGCACCGCAATGACGACGATCGTGCCCATCAGACGTCGAGGTTCTTGACGAACTTCGCGTTTTCCTCGATGAACTTGCGGCGCGGCTCCACCTCGTCGCCCATCAGCGTCTCAAACAGCTGTGACGCTTCCAGCGCGTCTTCCATTGTCACCTTGAGCAGCGTGCGCTTAGTCGGATCCATCGTGGTATCGCGCAGCTGGTCGGGGTTCATTTCGCCGAGCCCCTTGTAGCGGCTGACGTTGATCGCGGCCTTGCTCTCGCTGCCGTTGGTCAGCCGCTTGACGTAGCTGTCGCGCTCTTTTTCGTCGTAGGCGTAGAACTCTTCCTTGCCCTTGGAGACGCGAAACAGCGGCGGCTGCGCGATGTAGATGTAGCCTACGTCGATGAGCTGCTTCATCTCTTTATAGAAGAACGTGAGCAGCAACGTGCGGATGTGCGCGCCGTCCACGTCGGCGTCCGTCATGATGATGATCTTGTGATAGCGCGCCTCGTCGACCTTGAAGTCCTCGCCGACGCCGGTGCCGATCGCCGTGATCATCGTGCGGATTTCTTCGTTCGAGAGGATCTTGTCGATGCGCGCCTTCTGGACGTTCAGGATCTTGCCGCGCAGCGGCAGGATCGCCTGATAGCTGCGGTCCCGTCCCATTTTTGCCGAGCCGCCGGCCGAGTCGCCCTCGACCAGGTAGATCTCACACAGCTTGGGGTCGGTGAGCGAGCAGTCGGCGAGCTTGCCCGGCAGGAGCCCCGCGTCGAGCCCGCTCTTCTTGCGCACCAGCTCGCGCGCTTTGCGTGCGGCTTCGCGCGCGCGCGCGGCGCTGACCGCCTTCGCGATGATGGCGCGTGCCACGCTGGGATTCTTGTCGAAGAACTCGCCCAGCGCCTCGTTGACGACAGTTTTCACGACGCCTTCGACTTCGGAGTTGCCCAGCTTGGTCTTCGTCTGCCCCTCGAACTGCGGCTGTTTTACCTTGATGCTCAACACGCAGTTCAATCCCTCGCGCACGTCGTCACCCGAGAGCGTGAACTCTTCCTTCTTCAGGGCGCCGTCCTGCTTCGCCCATTCGTTGATGGTGCGGGTCAGCGCCGACTTGAAGCCGGTGAGATGGGTGCCGCCTTCGTGCGTGTTGATGTTGTTCACGAAGGTGAACGTGTTCTCGCTGTACTGATCGTCGTACTGTACTGCGCCCTCGACCTCGACGTCCTCGCGGCTGGCCTCGAAGTTGATCGGCTTGGGATGCAGCGTCTTGCGGTTGCCGATAATCCATTTGACGAATTCAGACAGCCCGCCCTTGTAGTAGAACTTCTCTTCCTTGACCGAGCCCTTCCGCTCGTCCTTGAGCGTGATCGTGAGCGCCTTGTTCAGGAACGCGAGCTCGCGCAGCCTGTTGGCGATCGTGGCGAAATCGAAGCGCGTCTCGGTGAAGATCTTGTCGTCGGGCTTGAACCGGACCATCGTGCCGGTGCCCTTGGCCTTGCCCTCGGCCTCGAGCTTCTTGGTCGTCTCGCCGCGCTCGAACGCCATGTGGTAGCGCTTGCCATCGCGATCCACCCAGACTTCCAGTTTTTCCGACAAGGCGTTGACGACGGACACGCCGACGCCATGCAGTCCACCGGAGACCTTGTAGGTGTTCTTGTCGAACTTGCCGCCGGCGTGCAGCACGGTGAGAGCGACTTCGACGCCTGGCTTCTTCTCGGTCTTGTGGATGTCGACCGGAATCCCGCGGCCGTTGTCGACGACAGTGACGGAATTGTCGGCGTGAATCGTGACGGCAATCTCGGTGCAGTAGCCTGCCAATGCCTCGTCCACCGAGTTGTCGACGACTTCGTAGACGAGGTGGTGCAAGCCGCGCGCCGAGACGGCGCCGATGTACATCGCGGGACGGCGCCGCACCGCCTCGAGCCCCTTGAGGACCTGAATCGAGTCGGCCTGGTAGTCGCCGTTGCTCTTTTCCGTCGGGGGCGCAGCAGGTTTCTTCTTCGGCATCAAAGTCCTAACGTGAAAGAAGCCAACGTATGGTCGCGATGCGGCCGGCGCCGCGTCCCGCGTTGATCCGGGCCATGATATCGGGCGTCATCAACTGCAGCTCGTTCATCCACGAGCTCGTCGCCACGCGCACGAACAAAACGCCGTCCGGCGTGATGCTTTCGGGAGTCGTAACCGCGGCGATTTGCGATCCGACCAGACGCGGCCAATCGGGAATCATTTGCGCCTGGCCCACCCGTCGAGCTAGGCCGGTCCGCTTCAGATAGCCGTGCAGCGCTTCCCCGACAGGGACAGGACGGGTCTGTTTGGGGCGGTCGGAACGGTCGGACACAGGCCACCAATCTACACGGAAGTCATTGTCCTGTCAACAGTTAAGTACAGTACGGAAGTTACGGTCCGACCACGACGTACGTGTCCCGCGCGGCCACGAACCCCGCGACATCGCGGGCACGGAAGGTCAGCGGGAGAAGCTCACCCTCGTTACGGCCAGCGGTGACGATGAACAGCCAGCGGGAGCTGAACGCCCGGTCGAAGCCGCCATCATCGCCCTTCTCCACGCTGTCCAACGTCACCCAGATCGAGTCGAGTCCATCGGGGTCACTCACCCGCACCGTGCCCGAGAGGGTGTCGGTGCGCGTGGCGCTGAGCGCCGAGATGTCGTCGATGGTAAAAGTGACGAGCGGCGGCGCGGGACGGTCCCGCTCGGCGAGACAGGCAGCGACCAGCAGCGGAATCAGCGTCCCTGGAATTTGGCGGCGCGCTTTTCGAGAAATGCGGTCGTCCCCTCTTTCATGTCCTGGGTCGCGGCCAGGAGTCCAAAGTGGTTTGCCTCGAGCAACAGTCCTTCGTCGAGACTCATCTCCACACCCTGATCGATGGCTTCGATCGCAAGTCGTACCGCGAGCGGTCCCATCGCCAGGATACCCCGCATCATCGTCTCGGACTCAGCGAGCAAGTCCCCGGCTGGGACGACCTTGTTGACCAGGCCGATGCGATAGGCTTCCTGCGCGTCGATCATCTCGGCGGTGAGAATGAGCTGCAGGGCGATCCCCTTTCCCACGATTCGCGGCAGCCGCTGCGTCCCACCGTATCCCGGCGCAATCCCCAGTTTCACTTCCGGCTGCCCGAATTTGGCGTTCTCGCCCGCGATCCGAATGTGGCACGCCATGGCGAGCTCGCAGCCGCCCCCGAGTGCAAAGCCGTTGATCGCGGCGATGACGGGCTTGCCGCACGTCTCGAGACGCCGCAGGACCGCTTGCCCGCGCTGCGCGCGCGCCTTCCCGTCGAAGGGACCTTGGCGAGACAAGTCACCGATGTCCGCGCCCGCGACGAACGATTTCGTTCCCGCGCCCGTGAGAATCGCCCCCTTGATCTCGGAATCCGTGGCGATGCGGTCGACCGCGTGGGAGAGCTCCAGCATCACCTGGTCGTTCAGCGCGTTCAGCTTGTCGGGACGGTTGATCGTGATAAATGCGATCCCATCGCGCACGTCGAAAAGGAGGGTCTGGAAGTTCATGGGGAGAATGGTACATGGCGATTGCGGATTGCGGAATGCGGATTTGTCTTCTCACGGGAGTCGAGCATTGACAATCCGCAATCCGAAATCCGCAATCCGCATTAGGTTCACTCTGTGCCCATCCAAGCCATCTCGTGGTCGCCCACCGGCGCCGTTCGCATCATTGACCAGCGCGCCCTCCCCGAAGCGGAGATCTCGCGCGACTTGGAGAGCGCCGAGGCCGTCGCCGAGGCGATCCGGACGCTCCAGGTGCGTGGTGCGCCACTGATCGGGATCGCGGCTGCCATGGGCCTCGTAGCCGCGATGCGCGAGGACCGCCCCCTGCCGCGGCCCGCGTTCCTCGGTCGCTTGCACCAGCGCGCGACGCTGGTCGGTGCGGCCCGGCCGACGGCCGTGAACCTGCGGTGGGCGCTCGACCGCATGCTCAAGACTGCGGACGCGACGGCGGGGGATGGAACAGAGCTCTGGGAGCGTCTGCGCGCTGAAGCGACGGCGATCTGGGAAGAAGACCGAGCCATGTGCCGGCGGATTGGCGAGCACGGGCTGTCCATTCTCACTGACGGCGCGAATGTCCTGACGCACTGTAATACGGGAGCGCTCGCGACGGGTGGAGTCGGCACGGCGCTCGCGCCCATCTATTTGGCGCATGAGCAGGGCCGCCACGTCCATGTGTACGTCGACGAGACCCGTCCGTTGATGCAGGGATCGCGGCTCACGGCGTGGGAGCTGCTCCACGCGGGGATTTCGCACACCCTGATCACGGACGCGACCGCGGCCTCGCTCATGCGCCAGGCCAAGGTCGACGCGGTACTCGTTGGCGCGGACCGGATTTGCGCCAATGGCGACTTCGCGAACAAGATCGGGACGTACGGGCTCGCGGTCCTCGCACGCCACCACGGAGTGCCGTTCTATTGCGCCGCACCGTGGTCCACGGTCGACGCGACGCTGGCGGAGGGAGATCTCATTCCCATCGAGCAGCGCGCGCCGGGTGAAGTCACCATGCTCGCCGGTCGGTCCATTGCCCCCGCCGGCACAGACGCGCTGAATCCAGCGTTCGACGTCACGCCGGCGCGCTACGTGACCGGGTTCATTACCGACCGCGGCATCGTGCAGCCACCGTTTGCAGACGGTTGATGAAGCCCATCATTGCCGTGATCGGCGGCGGGACAGCCACCAAAGACGAATTGACACTCGCGCAGGAAACGGGTCGACTTCTCGCAGCACGCGGTGCCATCGTCGTATGCGGCGGGCTCGGCGGCGTGATGGAGGCAGCGGCCAAAGGCGCGAAGTCAAACGGCGGTGTGACCGTCGGCATCTTACCGGGTACCGACGCAGCCGCCGCGAATGAGTACATCGATGTGCCGCTGGCGACGGGACTCGGCGAAATGCGGAACCTGCTGATCGTGCGCGTCGCGCAAGCGCTCATCGCGATCGGCGGAGGGATCGGGACGCTATCGGAGATCGCGATGGCGCAGCGTACGGAGAGACCGGTAATCGGTCTTCATGATTCTTTCAGGAACGCGATCGACATGCCGCGCGCATCGAGCGCTGAAGAAGCCGTCGCGTGGGCGCTGGAGCGCGCGCAAGAAGCTGGTGGTATAATTACGTCATGAGAGCGGGAACGAAGTTCGCTATCGGCGCGATTCTGATCGTCGGTTCCGTTGGCTACCTGATGGCCTCAGGTATCCGCGAGACCGGCCAATACTTCCTGACACCTAGCGAGCTCGCGCAGCGCGTGTCCACTGACCCGTCGTTTTACGACCTGGGTATGAAGGTCGGCGCGCGCGTGGTTCCCGGCACGGTCGTCAAGGAAACCGCGACTCAGACGCTGCGCTTTCACATCACCGACGGCACCGTCAGTTATCCCGTCGTGTTTCGCGGCCTCGCTCCCGATACGTTCACCGACTCCGTTGAAGTCGTGGTCGAAGGTCGGCTCCAAAAGGACGGCATCATCCACGCGACCGATGTGCTCGCCAAGTGCGGGTCGCGATACGAAGCAGTTCCCAAGGCCTAAATGACGCTGCTCGGCCA
>Ga0075428_100006810_pt1 | contig 12718 bp, 13 predicted proteins | sample RhiMetdeltSRZDD2_FD_75291 | JGI IMG/M metagenome (GOLD analysis project Ga0075428, IMG submission 75291) | Populus rhizosphere microbial communities from Tennessee, USA - Rhizosphere MetaG P. deltoides SRZDD2 | ecosystem: Host-associated > Plants > Roots > Rhizosphere > Soil | place: USA...
GCGCCGACCGGTATGTCGCGAAGCGCGAATTTGTGCCCCATCGGGATTGCGGCGCGGACCTCGAAAGTCTCCGCCGCGTCGCCGGAGCGTAGCGAGGTCGGTCCCGGTTCGAGCGGCCGCAGTGCGACCGCCACATCGTCGGCGGGATGCAGAACGACCGCCGACCAGGCCGGGCTCGTCACCGGGGCTCTCCATCAAAACGAGGGCCCGAGACGGACAAGAACCTCGTCGGTCTCGTCGAGGACCTCGCCCCACGTCGCACTGCCCGATGCGACGTCGAGCAGCAGGCCGAACAGACGGTCGGCGGCTTGATCGAGGGATTCGATCCCCGCGAGCACCGCGGACGCGTCGAAATCGATCTGTTCGGGCAGCCGGCTGGCGGTTTCGGGATGGGCACTGATTTTCAGCGTGGGCGCCAGCGCGTTGCAGAAACGGCCTCGCGCCGTTGGCGAGACAGCATATGCATCAGCCTTGCGCCATGCCTGACGCCGGCGTCGGACAAGGCAAGCGCGTCCTCATGGACTTCGTCCATGGTGACGACCTCGACCGGCTTGCCGGTTTCGGAAATTGCCGTCGCGACCGCATCGGCCGTCGTGCGATCCGCCCCGATGACCAGCACCGCCCCGCAATTGGAGTTGCGCCCGAGACCCACGAGCTGACGGCGGTAGGTGATCGCGTCACCACCGAGCTGGCCACGGCCGTAGGCGGCCGCCACCAGGCGGCTGCCGGGCAGGCTGCGCGCGATGCGGCGTGCCGCGGGCGCCGTCAATCCGACGATCGAGAGAACAAGAAGATGATTGCGCGTTGCCGCGGGTCCCTTGGGTCGACGGTAGCCGAGAAACGATGTTTGATGCGCCATCCGCCGCCATCCGCCGCCGGTCCCGCTGCGCCGCCAACAACAATCCGCATCATCATGATAGGCCCATGCCACGGACTGCGAAAGGCGACGGGATTGACGTAGGTGTGCCCGCTGGCTTGAGTGACGCCAGCGCGTGGTACCAATGTGATTGCAGCGCGAATATGCGCGCCCGGCATACCGATTTCTCACCGGAGCGCGGCTCTAAGGATGGCTGATATGACCGCTCTGCCGACGCGCCCCCTCGGGCGATCCGGGCTTACCGTCAGCATCCTCGGATTCGGCGGCGCGCCGCTCGGCGATTTGTATGACCTTCTCGATGACGAAATCGCCGTGCGAGCGGTCGCGACAGCCGCCGACTTGGGCGTGACGCTCTTTGACGTCGCGCCGCTCTACGGCCGCGGCCTTGCCGAGCACAGATTCGGCACGGTCCTCAAGCGCCTGCCGCGCGCCTCCTTCGTGCTCTCGACCAAAGTCGGGCGATGGTTGAAGCCGGCACCCGGCGGACCGCGCAGCCCCTCGCGCTATCGCGGCGGCCTCTCGTTCGATCCCGTGATCGACTATTCCTACGACGGGGCGATGCGCGCGTTCGAGCAGTCGCTGCAACGCCTCGCCGTGCCGTCGATCGACATCGCGCTGATCCACGATGTGGACGTTTGGACCCATGGCAAGGATGCGATCGAGGCGCGATTCAGGGAGGCCATGGATGGCGCCTATCGCGCGCTGGACGAGCTGCGCCGGGCCAAGGTCGTCAAGGCGATCGGCGTTGGGGTCAACGAAAGCGCCATGTGCGTGCGCTTCGCGGATGCCGGCGATATCGACGCGGTGCTGCTGGCGGGACGCTATTCGCTGCTGGAGCAGCCGGCACTCGCCGACTTTCTGCCGCTGGCCGAGCAAAAGGGAATCGGCGTGATGCTTGGCGGCGTCTTCAACTCCGGGATTCTGGCGAGCGGCGCTGTTGTGGGGGCCAAATACAATTATCGACCCGCACCGGACGACGTTCTCGACCGGGTGAAGCGGATCGAGAGGGTCTGCGCATCCCATGGCGTCGCACTCCCGGTCGCCGCGATGCACTTCGCGCTCGGCCACCCCGCGGTTGCCTCACTCGTGATCGGCGCAGTGACGCCTGCGGAGGTCACGCGCAATGTCGCGGCGCTGACGGCGCGCGTTCCGGCGTCGCTGTGGTCGGATCTCAAGCGGGAAGATTTGCTCGACACACATGCCCCGGTGCCGGCGTGATCGATGCGCATCAGCACTTCTGGCGTATCGATCGCGGCGACTATGGGTGGCTCACGCCGGCGCTGACGCCGATCTATCGCGACTTCGCGCCTGAGGATCTTGCACCGCTGCTCGCACGCCACGGGATCGCCGGCACGATTCTGGTGCAGGCGGCGCCGACCATCGCGGAGACGCGCTTCTTGCTCGATATCGCCAACGCGACGCCGTTCGTGCGCGGCGTCGTCGGCTGGGTCGATTTCGAGGCCGCGCGCGCCCCCGACGCAATCGCGGCGCTCGCCACCGACCCGTTACTCGTCGGTCTGCGTCCCATGGTGCAAGACTTCGCCGATGACGATTGGCTGCTGAGGCCTTCGCTCACCCCGGCTTTCGAGGCGATGGTGGCGCACGGGCTGGTGTTCGGTGCCCTCGTGCTGCCGCGCCACCTGCCGCGGCTGAAGACGCTGATGGCGCGTTGTCAGGGTCTTGCCGTGGTCGTCGATCACGGCGCAAAACCCCTGATCCGCGCCGGTCTGCGCGAGCCCTGGGCGAGCGATCTTGCGGCCATCGCGGCTGCGCCCGAGGCGATGTGCAAGCTCTCGGGGCTCGTCACCGAGGCGGCGGGTGATTGGCAAGTATCCGACATCCAGCCCTACGCCGAACATATCCTCGAAGTCTTCGGGCCGCAGCGCGTGCTGTTCGGCTCGGATTGGCCGGTCGTCAGCCTTGCCGGCGGCTACGATCGCTGGCGCGAGACCGCGCTTGCTTTCATCCGGCATTTCGCAGCGCCGGACCGCGCTGCCATTCTCGGCGACAATGCGCGGTGGCTTTATCTGCAGCGACGCGGGAGACATTAATGCTGAAAGGAATCGTAGTCATGTTGGGTCTTCGGCGCGAACTTGCGGATCGACATGTCTTCGATCATGCGCCGGCGCAACGGGCTCATCGCCTCGTCGGTCATGGGGATTTTCTCCTGTCTTGGGTGAAGGTTTGCTAACTAACCCCTCATCTTCAAGACAGGGCGCCCCGCCCGACTATCGTGTTTTGCACATGCTGCTTGCCCCAGCGCCCTACCGCGCGAGCGGCTTAGTCCCCTTGGAACTGTTACAAGTGGGACCAATCCGTCGCTGTTGACCAAAGCGGACATCGCGCAGCCTCAAGATCTGGTTCACCAATTGTTAAGGATAATGTTCCAAGATGAAAAAAGATAAGAACAATCGCGGCGCGTGTGGATAATGTTTGAACGCAGCCCTCAGGCCAGAAATAGGAAATTGCTCATCACTCGCTTCTGGCGTAGTGCTTCGGGATACTGGGGTGGTAAGATAGTATGGCTGTGGGTTGCGCTGTTAGTTTCCACAGTAATACTACAGCTGCTGGTCCAATACTGGATAAATTTTTGGAATCGCGATTTCTTCAATGCACTCGAATTAAGGGACTCGGCAGCACTTTGGCACCAGGCGAAGCTATTTGTGCTGCTTACGGCCGTGAGTGTAATGCTCGCAATCGCGTCTGTCTGGGGCCGCATGACCGTTCAACGCCAATGGCGCGAGTGGCTGAGCAGACATTTGATCGAGCGCTGGGTTAGTGATGAAGCTTACCGGCGCCTAAGGCTGGTAAACGGACCACATCGATGTCCTGAGTACCGCATCGCCGAAGACGCGAGGCTGGCGACCGACGCGCCCATTGACCTTAGTTTGGGGTTGTTCAGCGCTCTGCTGAGCGCCGTCACCTTTGTCGGTGTCCTGTGGAATGTCGGAGGAAATCTCTCGATTGCAGCATTCGGCATGGACATGACGATTCCGGGGTATCTGGTAATCGCAGCAGCCCTCTATTCGGCGGCTCTCGCGCTGGCGATGATGCTCGTTGGCCGTCACCTAGCGCACGTGATCGAAGAAAAAAACCAGGCGGAAGCTGAGTTGAAGTCGAGGGCAGCTCATTTGCGTCATTGCGGCGAAGGCGCCGCGAATTCGACCCGCGTGATGGACGAGCACTCTTTGGTCAACTCGGCATTGGACAAGGCCGTGTCGCGCTGGCGAGAGTTGTGTCACCAGCTCATGCGCACCACTTTCGTCACTCATTTAAACTATGTGGTGGCGCCGGTTTTTGCCTTAGTCATTTGCGTTCCGAAATATCTCGGCGGCGCAATGACCCTCGGTGAAGTCATTCAGGCGGCGGCGGCCTTTGTCATCGTGCAGGGCGCACTAAACTGGTTCGTCGACAACTATCAGCGTCTGGCGGATTTGCTTTCTTCAATGAACCGGGTTTCTTCGCTCCTCCTTGCACTGGACCAGCTCGGCCACACCACCGGCCGGGCTAATGGGCACTTTGCATTCGAACACACACAGTTTGACGCGCCCGAACAGTCTACCGTTCTTCTCTACCGCCCGGGCGGACCTACGCGAAGGCCATTTGTGAAACCGCCCCCGACTGAACTGAGACATGCGGAATGCCATGGGCCCGCGGGGGTGGATTCACTCCGCTCTGCCGCCTGCAACCTTGATGATCGGCAGCCCCGTCGCTTAGCGCTTGATCGGCAGCGCGGGTGAGGTCGCAAAGCCGCTGCCGAAGACGCAAGCGCGTAGGCACGATAATCCCCTTGTGGCACCAAGCGGCGATTACGAAATGTCCGCTTTGGCTAGCAGCGTCCAGCCAATAAAGCGGCCGCGGCCCGAAAAGGCGTTTCAAAGCGTTTTCAATGGCAGCAAACCCAACGCCCCCGCTGGGAGCGACCCAGCGGAGGCTCGTTGGCTCTTAGTTGTGTGGCCCCGCCCGGGCCTCAGAATCCGGGTCTTTGTGGCGTGGGACCATCAGTTCAACTCGCAAATAAATGATCTTGTTCCGGCCCATTGCGCTTCGTATCGATATGGGCGAGCGCGGTGTTTCCCGACGACAGTCGGGGAAATCGCGGTAGGGACGCTCATTGCTGAGCGCCCCCCGCACAGAACCGCGGCCGATTCGGGCATACGGCTTCCTGGATGGAACGTCCTTCTACGCCTCTACGGCCCGCTCGCGCCCTGGTTCAACAAGAGCTGGAAACCGGAGACATCACATTGGTCGAGTGGGCACACCGCGATAGAATCTCTCATGGCGGCAATCCCGAAATCCCGCATCCAGAGGGGAACCGATAAACACGCGTGCCATCGAGAGGCACGTTTATAGGTTTACGGCCTAATTCTGAACCGAACCGCGTGGAAAGGTACTTGCCTCGCAGCGTGGTGCGCACCGTTTGAGCATGATCTCGACCGCAGTGGGATCAATCACAGCCCGCTGAACCAGTTGTATCCCCGATCTTCCCAGTATCCGCCGGTATAATTGTTGAGCACGGCGAGGCCGACGACGTGCTTGGGGTTCTTGAAACCGAGCTTGGTGGGCATGCGGATGCGCATCGGAAAGCCGAACTTGGTCGGCAGGATTTCGTCATCGAACTTGAACGTCATCTGCGTCTGCGCATGCAGCGCGGTGGGCATATCGATCGAAACTGAATAGCCCTCGGCGCAAACAAAGTGCACGTACTTTGCCGTCAGATCGGCGCCGATGCGGCGCAAAAACTGCCGGAGAGGCGTGCCGGTCCACTTGCCGACCGCACTCCAACCCTCGATGCAGATGAGGCGGGTGATCTGCGTCTCCTGCGGCAACGCGTAAAGCTCCTCCAGCGTCCAGGGCTTCCTATTTTCGATCAGGCCATCGACCACGAGCTTATAGCGATCCTCATCAACATCGGGCGCCTGCTCTTCAGCATAGTAGGCGTTGAACGGAAACGGGCGCGTGATCGCGCTCGCGGGATAGCTCTCGGCCAAACGGTTCGGGTTGAACAGGCGCGCCTGGACCCAGTCGTTGAACCGCGACACGACGCGGAGCGCCCGCTCCGAGGACGGTCCGTCGATAATGTCGCAACCGGTCAGCAGGGCAAGGGCGCCAAGGCTGCCGGTATTGCGCAGGAACACGCGGCGCGACGGATTGGGCAGCAGCTTTGCCGCATCTTTGATCAGGAGGCCGGCATCGACACCCTGAGCACGTCCGTTCGATCGGCGCATGAGATCCTCCCGTTCACCGGCCGGTGATCATGGCGCGCAGGGTTTTGGGCACAAGAAATGCCATGACGACGTGCACTACCAGAAACAAAACGATTGCCACCATCGCGAAAAAATGTACGAGCCGCGCGCCTTCATACCCACCGAACAGGGCCGCCAGTTCCCTCAATTGGACGGGTTTCCACATAGCGAAGCCGGACGCCACAATGACAGCACCGGTGAGGAGAATGCCCAGGTAGAGCACCTTCTGCACGGCATTGTAGCGGGTGAGGTCCTGGTGGCTGAGCCGGCCGGTAAGCGCGGCCCCGAAATCACCCGCGACGTCAGCCGGCCGGATCGACAGAAGCTTGCGCCGAAAGTGGCCGGTCACGAGTCCCAGCGTCACGTAAAGGAGCCCATTGCCGAGCAGAAGCCACATGGCGGCGAAGTGCCAGAGCAAGCCGCCGGCCAGCCAGCCGCCAAGCGTGACACTCTTTGGAAATGCGAACGGAAACAATGGGGAGGCGTTGTAGATCTGCCAACCCGAGCCGATCATGACCAGCACCGCCAAGGCATTGATCCAATGGGTGATCCGCACGTAGAGCGGATGAACTGCGCGCTGCGGCGGCCTCGTGTCGGTGCCGCTCATGCTGGCTGCGCGCTCCATGTTTCCCTTTTCCGCCATGGTTACGTGGGAGTGTATGACTCGTATCCGAAAAAAGCGCGCACAAGGGCACCCTGCTTTCGGCCACCAGAACCAAACGGCTCCCTGCAGCGTTCTGTGTCCGGGGTGGTGCGGTATTGGAGGATGATATGTCTCAACCTGTTTTCCGCGTTCTTGGGATGACCGGACTGTTGCTCGCGTTGGCTGCGCCAGTGGCGAACGCACAAGAACCACCCGTGCGGGTCCGCGGTACGATCGATCGCGTCGAAGGCGATGTCTACATCGTCAAGGCCCGCGGCGGCGCCGAGTTGAAAGTCAAGCTCCCTGGCAATGTCATGGTCGTGGCGCTGAGCAAGGCATCGCTCGCAGACATCAAGCAGGGATCATACGTAGGCGTCGCGGGAATGCCGCAGGCAGATGGCAGTCAAAAAGCGCTCGAGGTGCACATCTTTCCCGAAGCCATGCGCGGCACCGGCGACGGACACCGCGGTTGGGACCTGCAGCCGACCAGCACTATGACCAACGGCAATGTCGAGCAGACCATGGCTTCGAGCGACGGCCAGGTGCTTACGCTCAAGTATAAGGACGGCGAGAAGAAAATTGTGGTGCCCGCCGACGCGCCGATCGTCGTCTATGTGCCGGGTGAAAAGAGTGAGCTGAGGCCCGGGGCCAGCATCTTCATCGCTGCTGCGACGAAACAGCCCGACGGCACCCTGCACGCGCCGCGCGTGAATGTCGGGCGTGGCGTCGCACCGCCAATGTAGCGCTGCTGCTAGTGAAGCGTCCGCTGAGGCTGACTGTCTGACGTCCGGTCAGCCCGGCTGGCAGAACCTGCGCGTCGTCTTAGCCTATCCTGTCGATCTCAGCCGATCGGCTCCGACCAGCAGCCAACTAACTAGCATCGCGTCGCGGCGCGTTTGCGAGGCGACCAACCTTGTCCACGGAGTCATTTCCCGAGATGCTTATCGAAGAATCGGGCGATCTCCTCGAACGCTTCCTTCGTCTCGGGCGCGCTCACGTCGCGGTAGTAGTGGGCATGCGACTGCCCTTCATACACCTGGAGCGCCGCCTCGACTCCGGCTTGGCGCAGCTTGCGATGCACGCGCACCGTGCTGGCCATTCTCGGCGACAATGCGCGGCGCCTTTATCTGCAGCGACGCGGGAGACATTGATGCTGAAGGGAATCGACCCGCTGCTGTCAGCGGATCTTCTCTGGATTCTCGCCGCCATGGGCCACGGTGACGATCTCGCCATTGTCGACGGCAATCATCCGGCCGAGGCTATTGCCCGGGCGACCACTTCGGGTCGGTTGGTCTGCCTGCCGGGCATTACAATGGAGCGTGCCGTCGCGGCAATCCTGACGGTGTTTCCAGTCGATGACTTCGCTCCCGACCCGGTGCGCCGTATGGAGGTTGTCGGCAAACCAGAGGAGATTCCCCCCGTCCAGCGAGCCGTACAGGCGGCGATCGAGCAAGCGGCCGGACGCGCTTTGCCGATGGCCGGCCTTGAGCGACACGTCTTCTATGTTGCAGCCCGCAGCGCGTTCGCGGTGGTGCAGTGCATTGATCCTCGGCCCTATGGTTGCTTTCTCATCCGCAAGGGTGTGATCACCGGGTAAAGAAGAGAAGCGATTTGCGCCGAACATTGCTGCAGGCGCGAACATCTGCTGTTGACCCCAACCGGTCATTGGCAGGGCCGAAATCCCGCACTGCGGCGAGCCCCCCTGACTTGAGGATCGCCAATCCGCTATTGCTGCCGCTCTGGCGGGGGGCAGCAGATGCAATTCGATCACTTGAGAAGGCGCGATTTCATCACGCTGCTCGGCGGCGCGGTGGCGGCGTGGCCGGTGGCAGCGCGGGCGCAGCAACCGGAACGGATGCGCCGCATCGGTGTGCTTAGGTTTATTCAGCAATGAAGCCGCGCACTTTCCCGCCGGTCACCCTCGACCACCTCCGTTCGCACGGCTGCCGCGATCTGCTGGTCTATTGCGAGTCGATCTGGTGCAACCACAGCGCCATACTGAACGCGGACTGGTTGCCCGATGAGACGCCGGTGCACTCGTTATGCTCCCGGATGGTGTGTACGGCTTGCGGACTGATCGGCGCAGACGTTCGGCCGGACTGGCGACGGCACACCCGGGATGGACAGGGACAGCGTGACCCTCGCGGCCCAATGTCCGAATCCGGCAGCACCGGACGTGTTGCGGTTATGACCCGCCACTATTGCGTATCGATTTAGTGCCTTGGCCGAATCTGGCCGCCCTCTTGCTCGCTGCGGCTCGTCGACGAAGGCCGCTAGCGCTTCTTTCTCGGTGTCATACAATTTGAGTAGGCGGCTTACCCCCGAGTCTTCCATCACCTGCTTGACCGCAGTATTGGCATCGCAAATCTTGAGCGCGCCGCCATGCACCTGCACCAGCCTAGCAGCCACGAGGATCGCACGGAGCCCAGCGCTGCTGACGTACTCCAGGCCGTGAGCGTTCAGGACGAGCTTGCCGTGCCCTTCTTGCGCGATCTGGTTCAGCTCGGTGGAGGCCGGCCCTAGCGTGTGAGCTATGAGCCTGCCAACCATGTCCACGATCAGCACGTCACCCACGCGTCGCGTGCGAGCGGGAACGGCGAATCCACTGATCTTGTGCATCTGAGTTCTCCCGTGCGTTAGGGTTCAGCTCGACCGCTTATCGACCGCTTATACGGTAGCAAAGCAACCATAACTGTTTTCCGTTTCGTGCCGATGTCGCTTGCCTTCGATTTAGTATCGTTTGTATCGCGACAGCATCGACCGCCTTGGCGCACCATGACGGCTTGCCTCCAGCGCGGGCGGGATCTCCGCACGAGCCGATACTGTTCCACGCGGCACGCCAAATCATCGCGCCATTGCGCACGTGGCGCGAGAGACCAGCGTGCACGGCGTGCTGGTTCGGTCCGGTGCTCGACGAGGGAACACGGTGGTTAAATTCGAGCTACTGATCAATATGAAGGCTGGGAAAGCGTCGGCATCACCATTCCACTTCACCGCTCGTGCGCCGACGAGGTGACCGAATAAGCGTGGGTTTTGCTGCGGTGCAGGAGTCTGTTGTTGACCCGAACCGGCCATAGGCAGGATCGAAATCCCGCAGCGCAGCAGTCTCTATCCGAGGTGTGCTATCCTTCTGAACCGACGCTAGTCGGCGGCCAGGGCGGCTGAGCCAACGAAGTTCGAACTGGCCATCAATCTCAAGTCCCCCAAGGCGATCGGCCTCGAAATTCCGACAACCGTGCTCGCGCAAGCCGACGAGGTAATCGAAAAATGACTGACAATGGCTCAGTGAGCCGCCCTATCAAAGCGGTAGGCATTCTCAGCAGCATGGACGTCTGGTGGGTGGGAGACGACTTTTCAGTCCAGGGGGCCTATTGGTCTGACGGCCAGCCCTGGCAGCGCTACCAACTCGCACCGCCCAACAGTGCTATGGCATTTAGCATCGCCGCGGTATCGCGCATCCCTACCAGCATGGAGATCTGGTGGGTGGGAACAGAAGACCGCTCAGTCCAGGGTGCGTATTGGTATGAGGGCCAGTCCTGGCAGCGATATGAACTGGCGCCGCCAGGCAGTGCTCATGCGTCTTCGAGCATCGCGGCGGTATCGCGCATCCCCACCAGCATGGAGGTCTGGTGGGTCGCAGACGGGTCAGTCCAGGGGGCTTATTGGTATGAGGGCCAGCCCTGGCAGCGATATGAACTAGCGCCGCCAGGCAGTGCTCATCTGACTTCGAGCATCGCGGCGGTATCGCGCATCCCCAACAGCATGGAGGTCTGGTGGATCGTAGGCGACGGGTCAGTCCAGGGTGCGTATTGGTATGAGGGCCAGTCCTGGCAGCGATATGAACTGGCGCCGCCAGGCAGTGCTCATCCGACTTCGAGCATCGCGGCGGTATCGCGCATCCCCAACAGCATGGAGGTCTGGTGGGAGGGACATATTTCGTCGAGCTATCTCGACGGCGACGGCTCAATCCATGGGGCTTATTGGTATGAGGGCCAGCCCTGGCAGCGCTACCAACTCGCCCCTCCCGACAGTGCTTGCCAGGGTTCAAAACTCGCGGCGGTATCGCGCATCCCCACCAGCATGGAGGTCTGGTGGTTCGGACCGCCCGCATTTCCAGTGTCAGGCTACTCAGTCCAGGGAGCTTACTGGTATGAGGGCCAGCCCTGGCAGCGGTATGAACTCGAGCCTCCCAACCTTGCTTCCAGTAGGGGGGACATTACCGCGGTATCGCGCATTCCCAACAGCATGGAAGTCTGGTGGACGTGGCAACACACGGTCCAGGGTGCGTATTGGTATGAGGGCCAGTCCTGGCAGCGCTACCAACTCGCGCCGCCCGACAGCCCGAGTTTTGCTATTACTGCGCTGGCGCGTAAAAAATTTGTAGTGATATGAAGATGGAAGGCTCGAACTGGCTGGCGTGTTTTCAGACATCACCCGCGCGTGCGTTGTTTCGATACGCTTGAGCAGGCTGCGCCTTTCATTGCGCAGACTAAGGGCGAGCATGTCCGCGACAAGAAGGTCAAACACAAGGGCGGATTTCCTCAATCATCTCTCTCAGCTCGCCTCGCTTGATTGAGCAGCGGTGCAACTTTGCTGCATCTGCTCACAGCCGCTTATGGCCCGAAGGCGAAGCCAGCGCATGTCCGCTTGCGTGTTGGCTATTGGGAGGATGAGCGGAACTGTTGCAAGTGGGACCGATCCGTCGCTGTAGACCCAAAGACGACATGCGAGCGCGCGTCAATGACGCCGTAAACCCCCCTGGATTGCGATCCGCCGTCGCGCAATAGTAGGCGACCCAGCAAGCCCCGGGCAACCTCATCGCGGATGACAATGCCGGATGTCAATGCTTACGGCTTGAGCCGAGACATGACTAGACATCGGGCTCGGCGCGACGCGCACGAGCGTGGTCCGAGCGTAACGGGAGGATGGCATGTCCCGCGGTGAGGACCGTCCGTTGCTCTCCGCTGCGACGGTCGGGGGTCGAAGATTCGTTTGACTCGTAAATTCCGGCTGAGGCGTCCATTGGTCAAAGGAGGGAGTCATGCGTACCCGGTTCACCCGCCGGCAACTATCGAAACTCAGCGGTAGCGCAGCGCTGCGCTTTCACCAGCTATGAATCATTGAGAGGACAAAATGCGACGTCTGCTGGTTGTCGTTGCGCTGTTCGGACTTTCCATGACGCTTCCATTCGGCCGCGTTAGCAGCCAATCGCTGAGTCCCGTCGCCTGTCCGGCCACGTCGGAAGGCGAGAACCTTGCCCTGGCGCGGGCGTGGCATGAAGACATAATCAATCGGCGAAATCCCGCCATCCTGAGAAGCATCCTCGCCCCCGAGGTTGTGCACCACGCGGCGGGCGGCTATCCAAAAATTATGAACGCGGAGGGCGTTACGGCGATGATGGGCGATTTCCTCAACGCCTTTCCCGATCTTCGCTACACTTTCGATTTCTTCATTGTCCGCGACGACCACGTGGTTGAGCGCTACACGGCGACCGGGACCCAGCGGGGATCGCTGGGCGACCTCCCACCGTCCGGCCGCATGGCGACCTGGACGGGGATCAACATCTTTCGCATCAAGTGTGGGCGGATCGCGGAGGTCTGGTCGGAAGTTGATGCCGTGACTCGAACGCAGCAACTCACCGGTACCTCGCCGCCCCCGGCGCGGTAGGTATTGTCCGTGTGCCCGGCATGACCGAGCGATTAATGGAACATCAAGACCGTCAATCGCTCGGCCTGTCGGTGCCTCTGCCGCTTCTTAGCCGCCCCGACGAATGATCGAACAGGATTCGTTTGCTGCGCTGCATGAGTCCGGTATTGTGAAGAGTTTCGGATGCCGGCCTGATGAGAGACGGAGCCGCACACGCCGAGGGCCGGCGTCCGAAAGCCTCCAAGGGAGATGCTATGGGGCGGGCGGCGGCGAGGATATTGCATCCATCGTCGCTGATATGAACCA
>Ga0075428_100006812_pt1 | contig 12715 bp, 8 predicted proteins | sample RhiMetdeltSRZDD2_FD_75291 | JGI IMG/M metagenome (GOLD analysis project Ga0075428, IMG submission 75291) | Populus rhizosphere microbial communities from Tennessee, USA - Rhizosphere MetaG P. deltoides SRZDD2 | ecosystem: Host-associated > Plants > Roots > Rhizosphere > Soil | place: USA...
GCGCCGGCACAGCCGCCAGCTCGGTCACGCTCGCGCGCGAGCTGCTGGCGCTCCAGATCACCGACGAAGAGCGCGCGACGCGCGTGCTCAGTGGGGCGTTCGCGTCCGATCCGCGCCTCGCCTACGAGGGCGGTACCTGGAGTCTGACGCCGGAGGACGAGGCGGTCGAGCCGGTGGAGGTGGCCGCCGGAGCCGAACGCGACATCGCGTTCGTGCTCGTCGAAGGCGGCCGCCTGGCACCGCGCGCGCCGGTGCGGCTCACCGCGATCGCAGCCGCGCGCCGCCGCGGCGGGGAGATCGTCGCCGCCTGCGGAGGAGAGCTCGCCCTGTGGCCGCCGGGCGGTGCGCTGAGGGGCGAGCTGCGGGCGCTTCTCGAGGATGCGCGCGTCGCGCTGCACGCCCCGCGTGGCGGCCTCGCCGCGATCGAGGGGTGGCTCGGCGAGCCGCTCGACCGGCCCCTGTCGATCCCGTTGCTCGCAAGACGTCGACACGGAGTCGCATCGGACGCGCCGGTCGACTCCCTCGCGGCGGCGCTCGGCCTGTCGGTCCGCGTCGGCGACGACGCCGCGCACAGGGTGGAGCTCGTGGCCGCCTGCTTCGACGCGCTGCGGGAGGCGGGTGAGGCGTGGGAATCCCTGGAGGCGGCCTGTCGCCCCCTCGTCGACGCGCTTCCCTGGAACCGTTACGCCTTCACGCCGGATGACTTGAACACGGTTCCGGCCGTGCCGGGAACCTACCGGTTCTTCGACGCCGACGACCGTCTCCTGTACGTCGGGAAATCGGCGAATCTGAAGAGGCGCCTCTCCGAGTGGTTCCGGGACCGCGCCGCCCGCAGCGTCCGCGTCCGCGCGCTGCTCGATGCCGTGCATCGCTACGAGCTGCAGCCCTCGGGCTCCGGCCTCGCCGCCCTGATCCGCGAGGCCGCCCAGATCGAGCGCGACCGCCCCGAGCGCAACGTCCAGCGACAGGTGCACGTCCGCGGAGCGCGCGCCGCCCGCCTCGACTCGATCCTGATCCTGGAGCCCGCCGAGCCTCCGTGGACGCTGCGTGCCTGGCTCATCCGCGGCGGCCGGCTCATCGACACGATCGCGATCGGTCCGCGCGGCGGCGGCCTGAAGCGCATCGAGCGCGTGCTCGGCTCGACGTTCTTCGATGCGTCCCCCGGCCCCACGGCGCACAGGCCCAAACCCGTGGACGTCGAGCTGCTGGCGCGGTGGCTGGCCGAACACCGCGACGAGGTCGTCGCCTTCGATCCGACCCACCTCCGCACGGCGGAGGAGGTCGTCGCGCGGCTGCGCTGGTTCCTGGTGCGCGGCGTGCTGAGCGATCCGGACGGGTCGCCTATACTCCCCCGCTGATGGATGCGATCCTCATCGGCGTCGCTCTCGTCATCGTCGCCATCAACGCCTTCTTCGTCGCCGCCGAGTACGGGTTCGTGCGGGTTCGCGCCACCCGGATCGAGGATCTCGTCCAGCGCGGCGTGCCGCGCGCGGCGGCGGCGCGGGAGGTCCTCCGGCATCTCGAGTCCGCCATCTCGGCGTGCCAGCTCGGCATCACGCTGACCTCCCTCGGGCTGGGCTGGATCGGCGAGCCGGCGTTCGCGCACCTCCTCGAGCCGCTCTTCGCCTGGGCCGGCGCCTTCCGCCAGGGCGCCGCCCACACGATCGCGATCGTGCTGGCGTTCCTCTTGATCATGTTCCTCCACGTCGTGCTCGGGGAGCTGGTGCCGAAGACGTTCGCGATCACCTACGCCGAAGCGACGGCGCTCGCGGTCTCCTGGCCCCTGCGGATCTTCCGCTTCACCTTCTATCCGCTGATCGCCTTCATGAACGGAAGCGCCAATCTGGTGATCCGCGCCCTCGGCCTCACCGAGCCCACCGAGACCAGCTTGGCTCACAGCGAGGCCGAGCTGCGCATGATCCTCGCGGTCAGCCGCAAGAGCGGCGCGCTCTCCGAGGCCCACGGCCGGCTCCTCTCCGCCGCGCTCGACTTTCCGGACCGCGCGGTGCGGCAGATCATGGTGCCCCGCGCGGACGTGCTGTGGCTGGACGCCAATCGGTCGTACGCGGAGGGCGTCGCCCGCGCGCGCGAGTTCGGGCACACGCGCATTCCGCTGTGCGACGGCACGATCGACAGCGTGATCGGCATCATCCACGTCAAGGACCTCTTCATCCAACCGCCGCCGTCGGTCGGGCGGCCGACCCTCTCGGCGCTCGCGCGCCGGCCTCTGTTCGTGCCGGACAACGCGAAGATCCAGCAGGCGCTCGCGCTCTTCCAGCGCCAGAAGTTCCACCTCGGCATCGTCGTCGACGAGTACGGCGGCACGGCCGGCCTCGTGACGCTCGAGGACATCCTCGAGGAGCTGATCGGGGAGATCCAGGACGAGTTCGATCAGGAGACGCCCCGGGTCCAGACCGGCCCCGACGGCCGACTGCTGCTCGACGCGTCGCTCACCATCACCGAGCTCGAGACGGCGATCGGCGAGCACGACGAGACCGACGAGGACGTCGACACGGTCGGAGGGCTGATCCTGGCGCGCCTCGGCCGCATCGCGCGCGTCGGCGACTCCGTCCCATTCGGCGCCCGCACCCTCGAGGTCGTGCGCGTGCGCGGCCGGCGCATCCTGCGCGTCGCCGTGTCGGCTCCGAAACCCTCGACGGTTTGACGCACGAATCGTCGCTCTGATACTGTTTCGCCTCCGTGTTGCGAGCTGTTCGCAACTACCTGCCGAGGACGAGATGAAACGCGCGCCGCGACCGGACGAGAAGCTGATCGATCGAATGAAGGCCCACGGGGTGCGCCTGACCGGTCAGCGCCGGATCCTCGCCGATCTCCTCGAAAGCGCGGAGGATCATCTCGACGCCGAGCAGGTCTACCAGCGCGCTAAGGCCATGGACCCCACGATCCACCGCGCGACGGTCTACCGCACCCTCAACAAGCTGAAGAAGCTCGGGCTCGTCGACGAGCTCGACCTCATGCACGTCAGCGGCGAGCGCCACTACTACGAGATCCGGCCCAGCACCCTGCACATCCATCTCGTGTGCACGAGCTGCAAGGGGGTCGACGAGCCCAGCGAGTCGTTCTGGGAAGACCTGAAGCGCCGGGTCAAGAGCGACAACGGGTTCCAGCCCGAAGTCGTGCGCATCGAGATGGCCGGCATCTGTATTACCTGCCAACGCAAACGTTCCCGTCACAGCGCCTGAGTTTTTTTAACCATCTGTTGCGAACGGTTCGCAACACGAGAGAAGGAGATCACTGTGCGCAGAGGCCTTTCGAGGTTGGGTTCGGTGGTGCTGTCGATCGGTGTCTTCCTGGCGGCGGGTGCCGCCGGCGCGGCGGACGACGCACGCGTCGGGGAGCTCGAAAAACAAGCGCACGAGCTGCAACGCCAGCTCGATGCGCTCCGCGGGCAAGGTGCCAACGCCGCGACGGTCGCCGAGCTCGAACGTCAGATCCAGGTCCTGGCGGCCGAGGTCGAGAAGCTCAAGCTCGGCGAGGCCGCGCCCGAGGATGGCGCAGGCCGCTACGGGCTGGGACCATCGGCTTCGAAGGTCTACTCGCTGAAGAAGGGCGTGACGTTCGGTGGGTACGGCGAGATGCTCTACTCGAGCCCCTCGTCATCGCTCGAGGACGGCTCCCCTTCCGGACAGGCGTCGCAGATCGACTTTCTCCGCGCCGTTCTCTACTTCGGCGCGAAGCTCACGGACAAGATCCTCTTCAACTCCGAGATCGAGTTCGAACACGTGACGACCGGCGAGGGTGCCGAGGAGCGGGGCGAGGTGACCGTCGAGTTCGCGTACCTCGACTTCCTCGTGAACGAAGGCGTGAACGTGCGCGCGGGGCTGCTGCTCGTCCCGATGGGCTTCATCAATGAGCGCCACGAGCCGCCGACCTACGTGGGGACGCGCCGGCCGCTGGTCGAGCAGGCGATCATCCCGACGACGTGGAGCGAGGACGGCGTTGGCCTCTTCGGCGACATCGGCTCGCGCGTGACGTATCGCGCCTACATCACGAGCGGCCTCGCGGCGGCGGAAGGCACCTCCAGCGGAGCCGAGGGCTTCTTCGCCGAGGGGATCCGGGACGGACGCTCGAAGGGCGGGCAGGCGTCCGCCGAGAAGCTCGCGATCACCGGGCGCATCGACGGCACTCCGATCGACGGTCTGACGATCGGCGCGTCGTTCTTCACCGGCGACGCGGGCCAGAACCTCCCGTTTCCCGGCGGACGTCTGAAGGCGTGGACCACGGTCGCCGACGGTCACGCCGAGTATCGCTGGCGCGGCCTGACCGCGCGCGCCCTCTACGCGCACATCTCGATCGACGACGCCGACGACGTGAACGCGGCCCAAGGGCTCGCCGGCGCCGCGTCGGTCGGGGAGAGCCAATACGGCTGGTACGGCGAGGTCGGCTACGACGTGCTCACGCACGTGAACGGCGCCCGGCAGGCGCTCATCCCGTACACGCGGTACGAGCGACTCAACACGCAGGACGCGGTGCCCGCGGGATTCCTCGCGGACCCCGCGAACGACGTGAAGAAGCTCACAGCGGGCGCGATGTGGAAGCCGATCCCCAACGTCGCCGTCAAGCTCGACTGGAACCAGATCCAAAACGGCGCACGCACCGGCTTCGACGAGGTGAACGCCTCGCTCGGGTTCATGTTCTGATGCGTCCGGGGCGGGCCGCCGCGATCCTCGCGCTCGCGGCGGCCTGCGCTCGCTCCGCGTGGCCCGCCGTCTACCTGACCCAGGACAAGGCCCTGGCCCTCGCGTTCGCGGCGGGAACGACGGTCGAACGCACGGCGGTCTTCCTCACCGACGCGCAGCTCTCCAAGGCGCGTGAGCTCGCTGGGACCGGAGTGAAGGTCGAAAGCGCCCTCGTCACGCGCTACACGGGGCGGGACGCCGCGGGGCGCCTCGTCGGGACGGCGTACTTCGACACGCACCGGGTCCGGACGCTCGACGAGACCTTGATGGTCGTGGTGGACCCCGACGGCCGCGTGGCGCGCGTCGAGGTCCTCGCGTTCGGCGAGCCGCCGGAATACCTCGAGAAGCGAGGCTGGCTCGAGCAGTTCCTCGGCCGGCGGCTCGACGACGAGATGTCGGTCAAGCGGGGTATCCGCGGAATCACGGGGGCGACGTTGTCATCGCAGGCCGCGACCGATGCGGTCCGACGGGTTCTCGCGATCCACGGGGCGCTCCGTTGAACGCGTTCGAGAAGTGGACACTGTGGCTGTCCACGGCCGTGGTGGGAATCACGGGGATCGTCTACGGTTGGATGAAGTACCTCATGCGCACCGACGACCCCTACGCCGTGATCCACCATCCCCTCCAGCCACTCGTGCTGAAGGTCCACATTCTGACGGCGCCGGTGCTCGTGTTCGCCGTCGGGGCGGTGTTCACGCGGCACGTCGTCCGCCAGTGGACGTCGGGCCGCCCTCGGGGCCGCCTGTCGGGCGCGACGCTCGTGGCGGTGCTCCTTCCGATGGTCGTGTCCGGCTATCTCATCCAGACACTGGCGTCCGAGACCTGGCTCTATCGGATCGCGATGCTCCACATCGCCGCGAGCGCGATCTATCTGGCGACCTTTGCGGCACATCAGGTCATCGCACGCCGGCGGCAGCCCGCCGCGGGGGAAGCAGCGCTCGAGGGAGGATCCGGCCTCCCACCGGATCCCGACGCGTGATCACGCCCACCCTGGGGCGATTCCTCGTCTGGGTGCGCCCGTATCGGGCGGCCTACCTGCGCGGAGCGGCTTGGCTCGTCGCGACCAACGTCGTCGCGCTGGGCATCCCCTGGCTGATGCGCGCCGCGATCCAGGACCTCGAGGCCGGAACCACCTCGAGGCGCCTCGCGGCGTTCGCCGGCGGGATGGTCCTGTTGGCGCTCGTCCAGGGATGGGTGCGGACGCTCTCCCGCCTCGCGATCCTCGGTGCCTCCCGTCGCATCGCCTTCGACGTGCGCGAGGCGTTCTACGCCAAGCTCCTGCGGCTGGACGCGACGTTCTACGACGCGTACCGCACAGGCGACATCATGTCCCGGGGCGTGAACGACCTGCAGCTCCTGCAATCGTTCTACGGGCCCGGGCTCATGAACGCGCTCAACACCGCGGTCGTCTACGTGAGCGTCCTGGGGGTCATGCTTTACATCGACGCCCCCCTGACGCTCGTTGCCCTCGCCCTGTTCCCCCTCCTCTACTTCGGCGTGAACCGCATCAGCAAGCGGGTGTACGCCCGGTCGCTCGCCGTCCAGGAGCAGCTCGCATCGATCAGCAATCGAGCGCAGGAGAGCCTGGCGGGGATCCAGCAGGTCAAGATCTACGCGCGCGAGGAACAGGAGATCGCCGCGTTTTCGGAGCTGTGCCGGTCGCATCGCGAGAAGAACCTCTCGTTCGCGAGGATCCGTGGCGCGATGCTCTCCCTGATCGGCATCTTCGCCGGAGCCGGCACGCTGCTCGTGCTCTTCGTGGGCGGCCTCCACGTCATCCACGGGCGGATCTCGCTCGGCGACTTCGTGGCGTTCAACGCCTACCTCGGGCAGCTCGCGTGGCCGACGATAGCGCTCGGATGGATCGTCAACGTCTTCCAGCGCGCCTCCGGCGCGATGATGCGGCTCGACGAGGTGATGCTCGCCCCCGAGCGGATCGCCCCGCCGGCTCACACGGAAGGCGCGCCGAAACCGGTGGACGGCGACATCGCCATCCGGTCCCTGACGTTCTCCTACGAGGGTGCCTCGCGGCCGGCCCTCCTGGATCTCGACCTGACGATCCCCAAGGGATCGCGCGTCGCGATCGTCGGCGGCGTGGGCTCGGGGAAGTCCACGCTGGCGCACCTGCTCGCCCGCATCTACCCGGTGCCCCCGGGGCACCTGACGATCGGGGGGGAAGACCTCGCGGTCGTTCCGGTCGAGCGCGTCCGCGCGGGCATCGGCTTCGTTCCCCAGGAGGCGTTCCTCTTCTCGCGACCACTCTCGCAGAACGTGGCGTACGGCCGGCCCGGAGCCGGCGAGGCCGAGATCGCGCGGGCCGTGGGGCTGGCGCGCCTCGCGAACGACGTCGACGCTCTGCCCGACGGGCTCGCGACCGTCGTCGGCGAGCGGGGCTACACGCTCTCCGGCGGACAGCGGCAGCGCGCGACGCTCGCGCGCGCGATCGCCGCCGATCCGTCGATCCTGATCCTCGACGACGCGCTGTCGAGCCTCGACGCGGACACCGAGCGCGCCGTGCTCGACGGGCTGGACGGCGCTCTCGGGGAGCGCACGCTGGTCCTGATCACGCATCGCGTGTCCACCCTGCGTGCGGTCGACCGCATCGTCGTGCTCGAGCACGGACGCATCGTCGAGGACGGCACCCACCAAGCGCTCGTGGCGCGCGGCGGCGTCTACGCGCGCCTCTTCCGGCGTCAGAGCCTCGAGGAGAACCTCGCGTGAGCGCGGATCGCGACGACGTGCTGGGGAAGGCGTACGACGGGCGCCTGATGCGTCGGCTGGCGGCGTACGTCAAGCCGTACCGTGGGCTCGTCGCGCTGACGCTCCTCACGCTGTTCGCCGCGAGCGCGGTGCAGCTCGTCCAGCCGTACCTCGTGAAGGAGGTCATCGACCGGTTCATCGTGGCTCGCCGGACGGACGGGCTCGTGATCCCGGTCGCCCTCTTCTTGGCGACCCTGCTCCTCGACTTCGCCTTGAGCTTCCTGCAGATCTACTTCCTCGAGCGGACCGGCCAGAACGTGGTGTTCGATCTCCGCACGGCGGTCTTTTCGCACCTTCATGAGCTCCCGTCCTCGTTCTTCGACCGGACCCCCGTCGGCCGGCTCATGACGCGCGTGACGACGGACGTGGAAGCGATCAACGAGGCGTTCACCTCGGGCGTCGTCCTGATCCTGGCGGACGTCGCGAAGCTCCTCGGGATCGTCGTGATCCTGATCGCGATGGACGTCCGCCTGGCCCTCGTCACGTTCGCCGTGATCCCGCCGATGCTCCTGGTGTCCTGGTGGTTCCGCGTTCGCGTCCGCGACGCCTACCGCGCCATGCGCGGCGCGGTCGCGAAGCTGAACGCGATGCTCCAAGAGACCGTCTCGGGCATGCGGATCATCCAGATGTTCCGGCGCGAAGAGCTCGCGGCTGCGGAGTTCAGCGCCCTCAACGACGAGCACCGCAAGGCCCAGCTCGGCGGTGTCTTCTACGAATCGGCGTTTTCCGCCGTCGCCGAATTGATGGGATCCGTGACGCTCGCCGCGATCGTGTGGGCCGGTGGAAGGCGCCTGCTCGGCGACGCGATCACCTTCGGGACGCTGGTCGCCTTCTTCGAGTACGCAGGGCGCTTCTTCCGGCCGGTGCAGGAGCTCTCTCAGCGCTACACGGTCATGCAGGCGGCGATGGCTTCGGCCGAGCGGATTTTCGGCCTGCTCGACACGGAGGTGACCCTCCGCTCGCCCGAGCGCCCCTTCATCCCGGCGGCGCGGCCGCACGGCGAGATCGCCTTCGAGAACGTCACGTTCGCTTACGCGGGCGGGCCGCCGGTCCTGAAGGACGTTTCATTTCGCGTCGCACCCGGCGAGCGGCTCGCGGTGGTCGGCTGGACCGGCGCCGGGAAGTCGACGCTGATCCGCCTCCTCGCGCGGCTCTACGACGTCCAGGCCGGCCGGATCCTGCTGGACGGCGTCGACGTCCGGGAGTACGACCTGCGCCGGCTGCGCCGGACGATCGGCGTCGTCCTCCAGGATCACTTCCTGTTCGCAGGCACGGTCGCCGGGAACATCGGCCTCGACGATCCCGGCATCGATCGCGGCACGATCGTGCGCGCGGCACAGACGGTGCGCGCCGACCGCTTCATCGAGCGCCTCCCCGCGGGCTACGACGAGCCCGTGCGCGAGCGCGGCTCGAACTTCTCGGTCGGCGAGAAGCAGCTCCTCTCGTTCGCGCGCGCGCTGGCGTTCGACCCTGCCGTGCTCGTGCTCGACGAGGCGACCGCCTCAGTCGACCCGGAAACCGAAGGCCACATCCAGGCGGCCCTGGGCCGCCTGCTCGCCGGGCGCACCTCGATCGTGATCGCGCACCGCTTGTCCACGATCCGCGATGCCGATCGGATCCTCGTCCTCCACCACGGCGCGGTCCGCGAATCGGGAACTCATGACGAGCTCCTGGAGCGGAAAGACAGTCTGTACCGCACGCTTTACCTCCTGCAGACCCAGGCCTCGGCTTGAAGTTCTTATAAAAAGCTCTTGCCGCCCGGCGCGCCTCCGGGTAAAACGCCTCCGGATTGTCACAGGAGGGGTTGATGCGACGAATGATGCTCGGCGCGACCGTCGTCATGTGCGGCGCGTCACTTCTGATCGCCGGAGCGCCGGCGCGAGAGATGCGCCTGCGGCGCGTCACGCTGGACGGCGGCCTTCCGGTCGATTTCACGTCCCCCGAAGGCAAGTCGCGCTGGTACCTCGAGCCGGTGAAGCTCGGCGGCGCGGCGTCGCTCGCGATCACGCGCGAGGACGCGCTCTCCACCGTGGAGACGCAGGGCGGCAGCATCACGGCGCGTGTGGCTTTCAAGGGGGCGGACGCCGACCGCTGGCTGCTCCCCGATCACGATCCGATGCAGATGAAGATGGGTGCGCGCGTGGCGCTCACGCTCGACGAGGTGCAGGACGGGCTTGCCGACCGGTTGACCATGGACGTCGCGACCGTGGGCATCGGATGGGTTCATCTCCCCTCCGGTCCGGAGGAGGTCGTGCTCCAGCGCGCGCTCGTGCTGCGCCAGCACGCCGGTGAGCGCGCGGTGCGCCCCGACGTGCTCATGCACCGGTGGGTCAGTCCGCGCAAGGGCGTGCTCGCGTGGATCTCCGGTCCTGCCTCGTCGGATGGGCGGACGCGACTCGGAGTCTCCGAGGCCGCCGTCGTGGACTCGGTCACGGCCGCCGCCGATCTCAAGGTCTACGCCGACCAGCTCTACCGCTCGACGTTCCTCGACATCAAGCTCGGATGGGACCGCGGACCCGGGGCAACGCCGCAGTCGCTCGTCCCGAACCCCGCCATCGCCAACGCGTGCGACCTGATCAATCTCAACACGTGGGACTTCTCGGGCGTGAACAGCGGCAAGGAGACCGCCTCGACGCAGGTGACGAGCGTCCCGGCGGAAAGTTGCAACACGGCGCGCTGCGGCTACCAGGGCGAACCGGTCGCCGGCGGCATGCAGGCGCCGATGCTGGAGCGGCTCGACCGCAACCTCGCCGGGAGCCCCCAGCGCAAGGACAATCAGATCGTCCAGCGCGAGAACCGAGCCGGGGACGTGACGCTGTGGCTGCGCGCCGGGACACAGAACGAGAACCTCGCTGGCGCCTTCGGCACGGGGGAAAGTCGCTTCTGCTTCACCGATGAGGCTGGGAAGCCGCGCAACGAGGTTCCTCTGTGGCGCTTCTCGCACAACGACGCGGGAGGCTGGTACGCACAGGCCGGCGACACGTGGTCGAGCGATCCGGTGATCAGCCCGGCCTGCCAGGAGACCTTCTTCACGCTCGTGTGCGGGGTGGACATGGATATCTTCACTCCCAACAGTCTGTATGGCCGCGGGTGCACGAACAACAACAACACTTTTGCCGGGGCGCAGTTCGGAAAGGTCGTGAAAGGCGGCGTCGTGATCACTCCGTCGGGTCATACGCTCAACGCGTTGGTCATCCGTAACACGACCGAGTTTTGCGTGTACGGCGGCAGCACGTGCGGCCTCCTCTTCGATACCGTCCGAACGATCGTCTACTACTGGCAGGTCCCCTACCTCGGCTCCGTTGCCCTGATCCGTGGCCCCAAGACGACGCTCTTCGCCAACGGCGAGGTCGGCGAATCGCCGTGCACGAACTTCACCTCGCTCGACTTCACGGACATGGCCTACGGTCTCTTCCCTCCGGTCTCGATCTCGGCGGGATCGGTGACCGACACGACGGTGCAGCTCTCGTGGAATCCCGGCAACGACGTTCATCGCCTGAACGGCTACCGGATCTACTGGGACACCGACCCGGGCGCCTCGACGAACTACGCCTTCAGCTCGGTGACGAACCCAGGCCAGGTCTCGATCGTCGGCACGACGGCGACGATCTCGGGGCTCACCCCCGGGACTCCCTACTACTTCACCGTGACGTCGCTTTCGAACTTCACCGATCCTTCGTCGAGCGTCACGACGACCTACGAGAGCGTCCGGTATCCCACGACGGTGTCGGGGGATCCCAACTTCTCGTACCCGGTCGAGGTCACCGCCACCACGAGCGGCGGGACCTGCATCCCGCAGGCCGAGGTGACCGGGCTGACCGTGGACCGGTCGGGTGCCAACGTGCACGTCTGCTGGAGCGCTTCGGCCGATCCCTGCACGGTCGGCTACGACGTGCTGGCTTCCAACGACAAGACCGGCGACGTAAGCTGGTCGGTCGTCGGGCAGGTCGGTCTGACAACCTGCTGGGACGGTGACCCCGCCCGTACGTTCCTCCTCGTGCGGGCGCGTGGGACCGGCGGCAACGGTCCCTGGGGCCACTACAACCACTGAACCGGCACGTGAGGCGCTTCCCCACCATCCTCGCGGTCGCGCTTGCCGTGCTCGCGACCGCGCCGGCCGTGCGCGCGCAATCGACGACCGCGTCGTGCGCGGGAGGCGTGAAAGCGACCACGGGAGCGCCGGTCGCCGGCGCGGTCGTGCAGGTGCGCTCGGAGGATTCGGGCGCCGTGAGAACGGCCACCGCCGATGCGCGGGGACGCTACCGGTTCGAGCTTCTCGCGCCGGGGAGCTGGACGTTCGTCGCTCGCAGCCCGGAGGGTGTCCTCTCCGACACCAAGACGATCGAGCTGCGGCTGCAGCAAGTGGGCGAGGTCGACCTCGTGATCGGGACCGGACTCGAGGAAGAGGTCACGGTGAGCGCCGATCCTGCGATGGTCGAGTCCCAGCGAACCGGAGGCGAGCTGCGGATTCTCGGCACGCAGGCCGAGCAGCTCCCGATTGGCCAGCGCAACGCGACCGATCTCGCACTCCTGGACTCGTCCGTCCGCCGTGCCGCCCCGGCGAGCTTCTACGGCGAGCGGGCCTCGCCGTTCGTGATCAACGGCCAGACCGGGCGATCGAACACCTACCTCGTGGATGGGCTCGACAACAACGACCAGGCCAGCGGCACGTCGCTGAACGCCGAGTTCTCGAGCCTCGTCATCAGCGAGTTCCTCCTGTTGACGCACCAGTTCGCCCCCGAATTCGGGCGCGCTTCGGGGGGCGTGCTCAACATCATCACGGAGCGCGGCACCAACGAGGTCAAGACCCTCGGCTTCCTCCAGGGGGCGCCGAGTGCGTTCGCGGCCTCCGGCGAGTTGATCAACTCGCTCCCCGCGACCCAGGGGGTCTCCGACGCCTCGTCGTCGTGGTCCGCGGGGATGCGATGGGGCGGTCCCTTCGTGAAGGACAAGGCGTTCTGGTTCGCGGCCTACGAGCACCAGGAGCAGGACGCAGTCATCCCGTACACCGGCTACACCGGCGACGGCGTCGTCGGGGGCCGGTACGCCGCTCCCAGCCGCGACGACAATTTCTTCTTCCGGACCGACGTCAACCTCGACCCCGCCGACACCCTCATGGTTCGCGTCTCGGTCGACGACCGGAGCACGAACGGGATCAACGTCGGCGGGATCGCGACCCCGTCGTGGGGGTTCTCGATGGACGAGCGCGACATCCAGGTCGGCGCCACGCTCACCTCGATCATCTCGCCGCGGCT
>Ga0075428_100006813_pt1 | contig 12710 bp, 9 predicted proteins | sample RhiMetdeltSRZDD2_FD_75291 | JGI IMG/M metagenome (GOLD analysis project Ga0075428, IMG submission 75291) | Populus rhizosphere microbial communities from Tennessee, USA - Rhizosphere MetaG P. deltoides SRZDD2 | ecosystem: Host-associated > Plants > Roots > Rhizosphere > Soil | place: USA...
GGCGGCCCCCTCGCCGGCTGCCTCCTGCTCACCGCCCCCCGCTGACCCCGCCCGCGCGCCGCCCGGCGTTGGCGCGGCCCCGCCCGCGCGCCGTCCGCCGGTGGCGCGGCCCCGCCCGCGCGCCGCCCGCCGGTGGCGAGGCCCCGCGCCCGGCCCGGCCGCTCGGCGGTGGCGCGGCGGCCCCTCCCTCGAAACTTCGGCAGAAAGCGCCGGAAACCGGCGCGCTGTGCCGAGGTTTGTCGAGGCGGCGGCGAGGCGGCGAACCGGCGATGGCGGAGGCGAGGAGGAGCGGGCGGACGGACGCTGACCCACCACAGGCCGCCCGGTGTCTAGGGTCGATCAGCGTGGGAGTGGACCCGATGCCGCTGGGACGATTCCTCGGGATGGCGGCCAGCGGAGCCGAGCGGCTGGAGCTGGTCGGGGAGGGTGGGGGAGCGGTGGTGATCGAGCTCGCCCCCGATGACGAGGCTCCGGCCGCCACAGCCACAGCCACCGCCACTGCGACGGCGCTCGTCGCCTCGCTGCCCTTGGTGGTGATCGGCGTCGGCCCGCCGGATGCCCCGGGTGCCGACCTGGTCGACCTCGTCGTCGCCGACCCCGCCGCTGCGGCCGAGCTGCTCGACGCCGTCGAACGGCATCCGATCGCGGCGACCGCGCTCGCGCTGCTGCTGCGGGCGGTCGAGCGACGGACGGTCCCCGCCGGCCTCGTCGCGGAGTCGAGCACCTACTCGCTCCTGCAGGCCGGTCCGGAGCACCGAGCCTGGCTCGCCGGTCGACCGCCGCCGCCCGGGCCCCCGGAGGGGCCCCGGCCCGACCCGGTGCTCGTCGACCGCCGCGGCGACCACCTCCGGATCACCCTCAACCGGCCTGAGGTGCACAACGCCCTCGACGCGGCCATGCGCGAGGCCCTCCTGGACGCCCTCGCGGTCGCGTCGGCCGACCCATCCGTCCCGGTCGTGATCGACGGCGCCGGCCCGTCGTTCTGCAGCGGCGGCGACCTGGCCGAGTTCGGCTCGCTCCGCGACCCGGCGTCGGCGCACCTGCTCCGGCTGGGCCGCAGTCTGGGCTACGCCGTCCACGCCTTGGCCGACCGGGTGACGGTCGAGGTGCACGGGCACGGCGTCGGATCGGGCCTCGAGCTGGCCGCCTTCGCCGGCTGCGTCACGGCCACGCCGGACGCGACCCTCGCCCTCCCCGAGCTCGGGATGGGCCTCGTTCCCGGAGCTGGCGGCACGGTCTCCGTCACCCGCCGCATCGGCCGTCACCGGGCCGCCTGGCTGGTGCTGACCGGTGCCGAGCTGGACGCCCAGCAGGCGCTCGACTGGGGCCTGGTGGACGCCATCCGCTGACCCGGGCTGCCGCAGTTAAGGCAGCCGACTTGAGGATTCGTGCGATTGACTTGCACAGAGCCGGCCGTTCATGAAGTCTGCGGGACGGGGTGGCCCGGCAAGGGGGGTGTCACGTGAGGCTGCGTCTGCTCGTTCCGTTGTGGTGCGTCCTGCTGCTGGCGGCGGCCTGCAGCGGTGACGACGACGCCGGGGAAGCGGGAGACGCGTCAGCCGATACGTCGGAGGCCCCGAGCGATCCGCTCCAGATCTCCACTGAGCTCGGCACGGTCCAAGGCGCCGACAGCGCGGTCGAGGGTGTCCGGGCCTTCCTGCGCATCCCGTACGCCGCACCGCCGACCGGTGCCGACCGCTGGCGGCCGCCCCAGCCGCGCGAGCCGTACGACGGGGTGCTCGACGCCACCCAGCCCGGCGGCTCCTGCCCGCAGGACGTCGGCGGGTCGACGGCCCGGTTCACGACCATCCCCGACCCGGAGGAGGACTGCCTCACCCTCAGCGTCTGGGCTCCCACCGACGCCGAGGACCGGCCGGTGATGTTCTGGATCCACGGGGGAGGCTTCCGAGCCGGCTCGGCCCACCAGCCCTACTACGCCGGCGACAACCTGGCCGCCCGGGGTGTCGTGGTGGTCAACGTCAACTACCGCCTCGGGCCCCTGGGCTTCCTGGCCACCGACGAGCTGGCCGAGGAAAGCGAGGACGGCTCCTATGGGAACTACGGCATCGCCGACCAGCAGGCCGGCTTGGAGTGGGTTCAGAGCAACATCGCCGCCTTCGGCGGCGACCCCGACAACGTCACCATCTTCGGCGAGTCGGCCGGTGGGGCCTCGGTCTGCGCCCACCTGGCCTCCCCGGCCTCCGACGGCCTGTTCCAGCGGGCCATCGTCGAGAGCGGCGGCGGCTGCAACCGGATGTTCGACGGGGACGACGCAAAGGCAGCCGGTGAGCAGTACCTCGCCTCGGTCGGCTGCGAGGACATCGCCTGCGCCCGGGACCTCCCGACCGACACCCTGATCGCGGCGCAGTTCGACCCCGGCCTGACCGGCGACGGGGTCACGATGCCGACCACCGGACGGGAGCGGGCCGCAGACGGCGAGCTCGACGACGTCGACGTGATGATCGGATCCAACGCCGAGGAGGCGTGGCTGTTCACGATCAACATGGAGGAGCCCACCGACCAGGAGCTGGTCGACCTGTTCGGCCAGTTCACCGACCAGCCGGACGCGCTGCTCGCCCTGTACCCGGCCGAGGACTACCCCGACAACCTCGAGCGCTTCCGGGCGATGCGGACCGACGCGAGCTTCACCTGCCCCACCCTGGCCTTCGCCGACGCGGCCGCCGGCGACACCTACGTGTACCACTACACCTTCGAGTCGGACGATCCCCGCTTCGGCTTCGGGCCGACCCACGGGACCGAGCTGGTCCCGCTGTTCGGCCACCCCGAAGGGCTGGCCAACGGCACCCCGGGCCTGGAGGGGCGCGATGCCGCCGTGTCCGACGAGATGCAGACCGCGTGGGTCGCCTTCGCGACCACCGGTCAGCCGGGCGACGACTGGCCCGCCTACGCCGACGGCGGCCAGGTCATGCTGATCGACGAGCCGTTCCAGATGGTCGACGAGATCCGGGACGGGCGCTGCGACAGCGTCACCGAGCTCAGCGAGACCGGCGCCTCGCTCTGAGAGCAGTCCCCGACCTGGGACGGGTACCCAGGAGCTGAGAGCGGTCCCCGACCTGGGAGCGGGCTCAGGGAACTCACGGTCAGCTCACAGGATCCGTCCGGCCTGCTCCAAGCCTCCGCCGTCAGGGTGAGGCCATGACCTCCACCACAACGGCCGAGCCCGAGTCGCCGCCGACGGCGCGACCGCATGCGCCGACCTTCCCGAGCCCCTCGTCGCCTCCACCCCCACCGGCGGGACCGGTGTCGCCCCCAGCACCGGTCCCGCCGCGGCCCCCGAGCCCGCACGAGACCCCGCCGCCGGCGCCGCCGACCCCGCCGCCGGCGATGCCACCGGCGCCGCCGCACCACGTCGAGCCCCCGGCGGCCTCCGGCGCCGGCCCCACCCGGCCACCGCGGCGGTGGGGTCGTGTCACCGCCGCCGTCGTCGTCGCCGGCTCGCTGATCGCCGGTTCGGCCGGCGGCTGGCTCGCCGGCCGCTCCACCGGCGACGACGGCACGACCAGGACTCCGGCCGCGTCGGCCCAGCCGGCCTCCAACACCCAGCTCGGTAACGACACCCTGGACGCTGCGGCCGTCGTCGCCCAGGTCAAGGACTCGGTGGTGTCCATCGAGACCTCGATCCTGGCCCGCCAGGGTCCCTTCACCCAGCGGGGCAGCGGCGCCGGCACCGGCATCGTCATCGACGACGCCGGCCATGTCCTCACCAACGCCCACGTCGTGGCCGACGCCCAATCGGTCACCGTGACCGTCAACGGCGAGGACACGCCACGCACCGCCGAGGTGCTCGCCAGCGACCCGAGCGCGGACATCGCCGTCGTGAAGGTGGACGACACCAGCGGACTGGTGCCCGCCGATCTCGGGACGTCGTCGAGCCTCGGCGTCGGCGACGACGTCGTGGCCATCGGCAACGCCCTCGCCCTCGAGGGTGGCTTGACCGTGACCCAAGGCATCGTCTCGGCGCTCGACCGCCACATCGAGACCGCCGACGGCACGCTGAGCGGCCTGATCCAGACCGATGCGGCCATCAGCTCGGGCAACTCCGGCGGTGCGCTGGTCAACGCGTCGGGCCAGGTCGTCGGCATGAACACCGCCGTGGCCGCCAGCAACGGCAACGTCGAGGCCTCGAACATCGGCTTCGCCATCCCGATCGACCAGGCAATGGCCACCGTCGACCACATGCTGGGCTCGTCGTGAGCCTCCTCGTCGCCCGCGCGGCAGGATGGGCGGGTGAGCGACGATGATCCGTACCTCTGGTTGGAGGACGTCACTGGTGAGCGGGCGCTGGACTGGGTCCGGGCCCGCAACGCCGAGTCCTTCGCCGAGCTGACCGAGAACGAGCGCTACCGGGCGCTGAAGGCCGAGATCCTCGAGGCGCTCGACGCCGAGGACCGCATCCCCTACGTCCACCGCCGCGGCGATCACCTCTACAACTTCTGGCAGGACGCCGACCACGTCCGCGGGCTGTGGCGCCGCACGACGCTCGAGAGCTATCGCACACCGCAGCCCGAGTGGGAGACGGTCCTCGACGTGGACGCTCTGGCCGAAGCGGACGGCGAGAACTGGGTGTGGCAGGGCGCGACCGTCCTCCGCCCCGAACGCCGGCTGGCACTCGTGCAGCTGTCCCGGGGTGGGGCCGATGCCAGCGTGGTGCGGGAGTTCGACCTGGTGGAGCGGGCCTTCGTCCCCGACGGGTTCACCCTCCCCGAGGCCAAGACCAGCGTCGGCTGGATCGACGCCGACCACCTCTACGTCGGCACCGACTTCGGCCCGGGCTCGCTGACCAACTCGGGCTACCCGCGGCTGGTCAAGCGCTGGACCCGCGGCACGCCCCTCGACGACGCCGAGCTGATCTACGAGGGCAAGGTCGACGACGTGGCCGTCGGCGCCCACCACGATCCGACCGAGGGCTTCGAGCGGGACTTCGTCGTCCGCAGCCCCGACTTCTACACCACCGAGGAGTTCCTGCTCGGGCCGGACGGGACCCTGACCAGGATCGAGGTCCCCGCCGACGCCATCACCGACGTCCACCGGGAGTGGCTGCTGATCGTGCTCCGCACCCCCTGGACCGTGGACGGCGTCGAACATCCGGCCGGCGCGCTGCTCGCGGGCCGCTTCGACGCCTTCCTCGCCGGCGATCGGGCGTTCTCACGCATCTTCGAGCCCGACGAGCACCGCTCGCTCAGCGGGTCCGTCTGGACCCGCAACCACCTGGTCCTCAGCAGCCTGGCCGACGTGAAGACCGAGCTCGAGGTCCTGACCCCGCCGGAGGAGGGCGAGGGCGCCGACGGCGACGGCTGGTCGCGGGGGCCGCTACCCGGGGTCCCCGAGCTCGGCGACGCCAACGTGGTCGACACCGACCCCGACCACAGCGACGAGTACTTCCTCGACTCCCAGTCCTTCACCGAGCCGGCCACCCTGCGGAGGGGGGTCATGAGCCCGGGCTCCGACGTGGAGGTCGAGGTCGAGGTCCTGCGCCAGGCGCCGAGCTTCTTCGACGCCACCGGCCTCGTGCCCCGGCAGCGCTTCGCCACCTCCGAGGACGGGACCCGCGTGCCGTACTTCGTGGTGGGGCCGGAGGACGCTTCGCCGTCCACCGGGCCGACCCTCCTCACGGGGTACGGCGGGTTCGAGGTGCCGCTCACGCCGTCCTACAGCGCCATCATCGGACGGGGCTGGCTGGCCCGGGGCGGCACCTACGTGGTGGCCAACATCCGGGGCGGCGGCGAGTACGGCCCCCGGTGGCACCAGGCGGCCATGCGGGAGAAGCGGCCCCGGGCCTACGAGGACTTCGCGGCTGTGGCGCAGGACCTCGTGGCGGTCGGCATCACGACCCCCGAGCGCCTGGGCATCCACGGGGGCAGCAACGGTGGGCTGCTGATGGGCGTGATGCTCACCACCTACCCCGAGCTGTTCGGGGCCATCGTCTGCCAGGTCCCGCTGCTGGACATGCGGCGGTACCACCGGCTGCTGGCGGGCGCCTCGTGGATGGCCGAGTGGGGTGATCCGGACGACCCCGACGATTGGGCGTACCTGCGCACCTACTCGCCTTACCACCTGGCGGAGGCGGGGCGGACCTACCCGCCGACCCTGTTCGTCACCTCGACCCGGGACGACCGGGTCCACCCCGGCCACGCCCGCAAGATGATGGCCCGGATGACCGAACTGGACCATGACGTCCGCTACTACGAGAACATCGAGGGCGGCCACGGTGCGGCCGCCAACAACGAGCAGGCCGCCACGATGTGGGCCCTGGCCCTGGAGTTCCTCTGGCAGCAGCTCTGAGCCAGCCGCACTAGCCGGGGTCGGGCTCGGGGTGGAGCCAGCGGGCGAACCACTCCAGGATGATCTCCGCCCGCTGCCGCCGGTGGACCGGCGACCCCGAGCGCGACATCTCGTGGGACTCGGCCGGGAAGCGCCAGTACTCGACCTCCCGGTCGAGCAGCCGCAGCATCCCGTAGAGCTGGTCGGCCTGCTCGATCGGGCAGCGCAGGTCCTCCTCGGAGTGCAGGATCAGCAGGGGCGTCTCGATGTCGCGGACGTAGCTGATCGGTGACATGCGCAGGAACTCGTCGGTGTGCTCGAAGGGGTCGATGCCGAGCTCCCAGCGGAAGCTGCCCGCGACGTCGGCGGTCCACTCCTCGGTGTACAGGTTGTTCACCGAACGCTCGCTGCAGCCGGCCGCGAAGCGGTTGGTGTGGCTCACGGCCCACGAGGTCATGTAGCCGCCGTAGGAGCCGCCGAGGATGCCGAGGCGGTCGGCGTCGATGGCCGGCTCCCGTTCGAGGGTGGCGTCCACCACCGCCATGAGGTCGTCGTAGTCGATGCCGCCCCAGCCGGTGCCCGGGTCGTCCTTCGCGAGCGGCGACCGGATGGCCCGCATCCAGGCCTCCGTGAACCCGCTGGAGCCGTGGGGGTTCGCCAGCGCGACGACGTAGCCCGCGGAAGAGTACAGCTGCGCTTCGTCGAACCAGCGCTCGCCGTGCTGGGTCGCCGGGCCACCGTGGACCTGCAGCAGCATCGGGTACCGCCGGTCGGACGCCCCGGCCGGGAGGCCCGCCGGGCGGACCAGCCAGACGTCGATGTCGCCGTCGCCGGCCGGGGACGGGACCGTGAACCGCTCGACGGGGTTGGCGGGACACGCGGCGAGGAAGTCGTCCTGGACCGCGGTCAGCTGCCGCACGACACCCCCGTCGGCTCGCCACACGAACAGCTCGGGCGGGACCGCCGTGGTCGAGGCGCTGACCACGACGGTGGAGCCGTCGGGGGTCGCGTCGAACCCGAACACCCACCGGCCGCCGACCACCACCTCCGGCGAGCCCGAGCCGTCGGTGGGGACCCGCAGCACCGGCACCTCGCCCTGGTCCTCGGCGGCGAACAGGAGGGCATCGGCACCGAGCCACACCGGCTGGTCCCGGCCGGGCAGCGGTGAGCAGTTGCGGTCGAGATCGGTGGTCAGCGCGGTCGACGCCCCCGAGTCGACGTCGACCACCGCCACCTGGTTGTGCCGCGGGCTCGACTGCCAGTCGGTGAACAGGGCAGCGACGCGCGAGCCGTCGGGCGACCACGCCGGGGCGTGCCAGATGCGGTCGGTCCCGGTCAGGCAGGCCGGCGGCGCCGAGCCCACCACGTCGAACACCCACAGGTCGCTGGCCAGATCGAGATCCCAGCGCTCGTGGCGCGGTGCCGCGCACACGATCCGGGTCCCGTCCGGCGACCACGAGGGTGGGCCGTGCTCGAAGCTTCCCGCGGTGACCTGCCGGGGCACGGCGGTGCCTGCGACGGTGGCCACGAAGACCTGGGTGGGACGGTCGGTGGTCCAGCCCACGGAGTCGAACCGGTTCCAGAGCCGGTCGATGCGCCGTGGCGGCCGGAGCTCGTCGTGCTCGGGCTTGTAGCGCTCGTCGCGGACCCGGTGCGTGTAGGCGAGCAGCCGTCCGTCGGGCGACCACGCCAGGTCGGCGAAGCCCTCGTCGGTGCTGGTGGCGACGGTCACGACCTCGCCCGGGCCGTCGACCGGGGCGATCAGCAGCCGGTGGCGCTCCGTCGAGGGATCGCCGCCCGGCGTCGCTCGGGAGCGGGTGAACGCGAGCCGGCGTCCGTCCGGCGACCACGCGGGGCCGCTGTCGTGCTCGCGGCCCGCCGAGAGCTGGACCGGCGGCGTGGATCCGTCGACGGCCGCCAGCCAGATCGCCGAGCGGTAGCAGCCGGCGTCCATGTCGACCCGGAGGACGACGAAGGCGACCGTGCGCCCGTCCGGGGCGAGTCGCGGATCGCTGACGGACACCAGCCGGGACAGGTCGGAAGGGCGCATCTCCGTAGGGTTCCACAGGCCGGCGGCCTCGTCCGGCCAGACCTCGTCGGCGGGCCCGGGACACCGCATTAGCCTCCCGGCCGATGGGACTCCTGGACGGCGAGCGGGCGCTGGTCACCGGTGGGGGATCGGGCATCGGCCGGGCGGTGTGCGAGCGCTTCGCGGCCGAGGGCGCCGCGGTCGCCGTCCTCGACCGCGACGTCGAGACCGCCACTGCCGTCGCGGCCGCGATCGGCGGGATCGCGCAGCCGGCGGACGTGCGTGACCACCGGGCGGTCACGGCGGCCACGGACGCCGCGGCCGCGGCCCTCGGCGGTCTGTCCATCCTGGTCACCAACGCCGGTGCCAGCGGCCTGTCGCTGCTCCACGAGACCGACCCCGCGTGGTTCGAGCGGATGGTGCAGATCAACCTGCTCGGTACGTTCCACGCCATGCACGCCGCTCTGCCCCACCTGCTGGCCGGTGGTCGGGGAGCCATCGTCACCAACGGCTCCGGCAGCGCCACCCGGCCCACCTACGGCGAGCTCGCCTACTCGTCCGCCAAGGCCGGCGTCGTGGCGCTGACCCGGGGAGCAGCCCAGGAGTACGGCCCGGCCATCAGGGTCAACTGCGTCTCGCCGGGCATCATCCGCACCCCGATGTCCGAGCCGATGTTCCAGCTGGACGGGGCGCTCGACCCGGCCTGGGAGGCGACTCCGCTCGGCCGGCCGGGTACCGCCGAGGAGGTGGCCGACGTCATCCTCTTCCTGGCCAGCGAGCAGAGCCGCTACATCACCGGCCAGGACATCGTGGTCGACGGCGGCCTGGGCCTCGGGCAAGCGGGGATCACCACGACCTTGCGGGGCTTCGTCGACCTCCTCCGCCGCGATCCCGCGGCGCCGCCCGGTCAGGCGTAGGTGCGGACCAGCTGCAGGACGGCGTCGGCGTCCGGACCCTCGGCCTCCAGGCCCGTGGCGGCGGGATCGACACGGCGGGCCGCCACCTGGCACAGCTCCACGGCGTCGCCCCGGACGGTGGTCACCGGGCCGTGGTCGGCCAGGTCCGCGTCGGATGGCGCGAAGCGCCAGAGGTCGCCGTCCGGACCTCGGAGCTCGAAGACCACCGGACCTGCGAGCTCCCGGCCGGCCTGCGCGAACGCATAGGGCAGGGTGCGCCAGGCCAGGCGGGCGATGTGCTGCAGCCGGTCGGCCGGTCGCACCGGGGTGTCGAAGGCGAAGGCGATGTCGCCGGTGTGGATCCAGGTCTCGGCGAGCCGGGTCGTGGCCAGGGTCCGGGTCGACAGCTGGCCGGCCACCCACTGCACCCGCCGATGCGGATCACCGGCGCGGAAGGCGTCCTCCAAGCGGTCGACGCTGGTCCGCCACCGTTGGTGCACGGCCGCCGCCGGTTCGCCCCGCTCCTGGGCCACCAGGAGGTCGGCCCCCTGGTCGATCGCACCGGCGTCCGGCGTCGCGCCTGCGCTCTCACCTGTACCCGCGCCAGCGCCCGCGGTCGCGGTCGCGCTCGCCAGCGGGTTGTCCGTCGGGGTCAAGCGGCCCTCCAGGCTGGCCAGGGCCATCTCGTTGGTCTGGGCCAGGTGGAGGACGACGTCGGCGACGCTCCAACCTTCGCAGGCCGACGGGCGTTCCCAGTCCCGGTCGTCCAGGGACGACAGCAGGCCCGAGAGCTCGGCCTGCTGCTCGGCCAGCGCGGAGAGGACGGGTTCCAGGGTCGGGTCCACGGCTCGGACGGTAGCGGCGTTAGCTTCGGGCGGCATGACCCGGCACGTCCGACTGCGGGAGCTGCTGGTGGGGGTGGAGGGCCTGGCCCTGCTCCGCCACCTCTACGACGGGACCGACGAGGCCGCGGACCGCCGGCTGGCCGAGGTCCGCGGCGTGCTCGACGACCCCGGGCTCGCCGGGAGCGAGCCCACGACCGAGAGCGACGCGCGCACCGGCTACGGCGCCTGGTCCGAGCGGTACGACGAGCCGGGGAACCCCATCATCGCCCTGGAGGAGCCGGTCGTCTGGTCGGCGGTGGAGCGCCTGGGCCCGGGCGCGGCCCTGGACGCGGCGTGCGGAACCGGTCGGCACGCCCGCCGCCTGGTCGAGCTGGGACACCAGGTGATGGGCGCGGACCTCAGCACCCAGATGCTCGGCAAGGCCCGGCTCAACGTCCCCCGGGCCGAGTTCGTCCAGGCCGACCTGCGGAGCATCCCCGTCGAGACCGGACGGATGGACCTGGTGGTCTGCGGGCTCGCACTGGCCCACCTCTCGCTCGCCGACCTCGGGCCGGCCGTCGCGGAGCTGAGCCGGGTCCTGCGGCCGGGCGGACGGGCCGTGCTCTCCATCCTCCACCCCTTCCAGGCCCACCTCGGCTGGCACGCGCCGTTCGAGGACGCCGAAGGCCGCCGGGGCTTCGTCCGGGAGCACAGCCACACCCACGCCGACTACCTGGCCGCCTTCCGCGCGGCCGGGCTGCAGGTCAGGGACTGCGTCGAACCGGAGCTCACCGCGGACCAGGCGCGGGACAAGCGGCGGGCCTTCCGGCACATCCCCGAGGCCACCCTGGCGGCCTACGTGGGGCTGCCGGGCGTCCTCGTGTGGGACGTCGAGAAGATCTAGCGGCCCGTCCAGCGGCCCGACGTCGCCCGCCCGCTCGACGGCAGCTCCGTCTGCAAGACTGACCGCGTAAGCCAGGGGAAGCCGGGGAGCGTCAGCGAGGACGTGGAAGGGAAGCCGACGACGATGGGGGCGGCCGTCGCCGTGCCCGACCATCCCGGGAGACCGGCATGACCGTCCCGACCACGGCACAGCAGCCGCCGCCCCCCGCGCCACCCGCTGGTGCCGCCAGTGGAGGCGTACCCGTGCCGGCCACCGCGGGCCCCGGGGGAGCGGGGGGAGCGCCAGGCTTCCGGCGTTACCCCACGGTCCGGGCGATGCAGTTCGTCCGCAACCTGGGTTGGCGGCAGCCCCGCCATGCGGCCCGGGCCCGCAGCCGGCTGAGCACGCCGCTGGTCCTCCGGGCCGGGATGGTCCTGCTCTGCGTACCGATCGCCCTGTTCGCGCTGGCCGTCCGCGTCGGGGTCGACCGCAACGACCAGGCGGTCGAGACGGTGGGCCAGGACGCCACCCAGGGCATCACCCTGGCCCAGGAGATCAAGCTCAACCTGGGCGAGCTCGACGAGGCCGCGGTCCACAACCTGGTGGTCCCCGCCGCTCTCGGTCCGAGCGGCTTCCCCGAGGACTACAACGCCCAGCGGCGCGAGCTGCAGGCCAGCCTGGTGGAGGCCGCGTCCGAGGCGCCCTCCAGCCTGGCCTACCAGCAGCGCCTGCAGAACATCGACTACGCGCTCGGCCACTACCACGCCCTGCTCCGCGAGAGCTTCGCCGCCAGCGACCGCGGCGACACCGAGGAGGCCCTGCGCCTGTACGGGCAGGCCCACACCGCGATGACCGGCACGCTGCTGCCCGAGGCCGACTCCTTCGACAAGGCCAACACCTACGTCCTCAACAACACCTACGAACGCCACACGTCCGACGCCGCCTCGACCGGGCGCTGGATCGGCCTGACCTGGGTCGTGCTGCTGGCGGCGCTGGTCCTGGCCCAGGTCCTGCTGGCCCGGCGGTTCCGGCGGATCATCAACGTCGCGCTGGCGGCGGCCACGCTGATCGCCGCGCTGAGCGGCTGGCTGACCATCGCCCGGCTGGACGACTCGTCCGCCGACCTGACCACCGCCCGCGAGGAGGCCTTCGACGCGGTACACCTCCTGGCCCGGGCCCGGGCCACGGTGGTCACCGCCTGGCAGGCCGAGGGCCAGTTCCTGCTGGATCCGTCGGGCACCGCCACCGCACCCGCGAGCGACCCGGCCGACGCCGTGGATGCGGGTGCGCCCGCGACCGAGGACAGCTTCGCGGCCGAGGCGGCGAAGCTGTTCAGGGCCGAGGGCGACGGCGATCCGGTGGCCGCCGCCCAGGCCGCGGGCCGCCGGGCGATCGACACCGGTGACGTCCGCGAGGGGTCGGGCGGCTACCTGGCGACGGTGATCGACGCCGGAGTGTCCCCCGGCGGCACCCAGGCCGCCGCCGAAGCCCTCCAGTCACTCGCCGGCCTGCTGCAGACCGACGCCGAGCTCCGTCAGCTGGTGGCGTCGGGCGATGCGGAGGCGGCCCGCCTCCGCTACGAGGACGGCCAGGCGGTCACCGAGCTCGCCGACGCCATCGACCGGGCCCAGGCCATCGACCAGGAGACCTTCGACAGCCACGCGGCCGCGGCGGAGGACGCCACCCGGAACCTGGGGCGGATCAACGCCGTCGCCGTGGTCGCGATGGTGGCGCTGGTCCTCGCCGGCTTCTACGTACGCCTCCGCGAGTACCGGAGCTGAGGCGGATGGGGCGGA
>Ga0075428_100006817_pt1 | contig 12706 bp, 9 predicted proteins | sample RhiMetdeltSRZDD2_FD_75291 | JGI IMG/M metagenome (GOLD analysis project Ga0075428, IMG submission 75291) | Populus rhizosphere microbial communities from Tennessee, USA - Rhizosphere MetaG P. deltoides SRZDD2 | ecosystem: Host-associated > Plants > Roots > Rhizosphere > Soil | place: USA...
CCCCGGCGGCATCGTGCCGGAGGCGAGCGCCCAGACGCCACTGCCGCACGCCGAGCTTTCCTGGAGCTGCGCCGAGTACGCGACGTTCACGACGCCGGCCGGCAGGCTGACGGTCTCGATTTCGCACGAGCAGCCCGCGACGGCCACTACGCAGAAGAAGAGGAGCGCCGGCCGTGCCCGGGACATGCGGAGCTTCTACGTCGGCCGCGGGCCGGGCGTCAAGGGTGTAACATTCGGGCCCCTCGCCCCGGAGGATCTCATGACCGAAACCCGCATCGCGCGCGAGGACCTCGAGCCCGTCCTGCGGGCGCACCGCGGCAACCAGGACCTGCAGGCGGCGTTCGAGCAGGCCCGTGAACCGGGACAGCTTCTCTCGGTGCTGGGCCGCTACATACAGTTCAACTCCGCCTTCGGGGCCGGCCTGGCCAACCTGGCCGGCGAGATCGCCGCGCGGCAGGGCCTCTTCCGCGACGCCCAGGAGCCGCTCAAGATCGTCGCCGACCGCGCGTCCGAGGTGGCCTCGGACTTCTTCTTCGCCGCCATCGACGAGTTCGACGACCGGGCCACGCCGTGGCGCGACACCCACCGCACGCTGGGGCAGGCCACGCTCAAGGGCTTCGGCGCCTTCTTCGGCTACACGCCGGAGCAGCTCAACGACGTCGTGCGGATCAACGCGGCCACGGAAGAGGCCCTCTCGCGCGTGTGGGAGGGCTACGGCGTGGGGGCGCGCCTCGACGATCCGCGCCTCTTCGGCGCCATGGGCTTCCACACCGGCAGCGAGATCCTGGCCGACCAGGAGTTCGTGATCATCGACCGCACGCTGCGCCGCGACCGGGCGGACCTGGTGCGCGCGCTCGAGGGCATGAAGGTCGAGGCCCTGGGCCAGAAGCACAACGCGTACTACTGGATCCGGATCCACACCGGGGTGGAGGCCGAGCACTTCGACGCCGCCCTGAAAGGCGTCAACAACGCCCTGCGCTACTACGCGGGCGACGCGCCGAGAGAGACGGTGAAGGGTTGGATCCTCGACGGGTTCTCGCGGTTCGCGGGCGTGCAGGGCGACTTCATGGCCGGACTGGGCAAGGCCTGATCTCCCAAATCCGTCCGCAAGCCGCCACCGCGGGGCGGTCGTGTGTACAGTGGATCCATGACCGATAGCGCAGCGCCGGCCCGGCCGCGGAGAAACGAGCAGCACCGCTGCACGCATTGCGGCTCGCGGTTCGAGGTGTGGCACACCGCAGACCCGATGGAGGCTCCCGTCCAGCTCGACGTGCGCTGCCCGTGCTGCGGTGGCGCGCACACGGTGTCGCTTCCGGCGAGCGCCAGGAACGACCTGCGGGTGGACCCGCTGCCGGGGCCGGAGCCCGACACCGGCGCCGGGGACTGAAGTCTCAGTCCTCCGTCACCTCGTCCTTCAGCTCGTTGAGGTCGCACACGCCTTCCTTGCGGGGAAAGTACGTGCCGAGCGCCTCACCCGTGCGGGCCAGCCCCTTGACGATCCCGTCGGTGAAGCGGCCGGCGCGGAAATCCGCTTCCATCGCCGCCGCCACTTCTTGCCAGAAGGACTGGCCGCAGGACTGGTGGATGCCGCTGTCCCCGATGATGGCGAACTTCTGGCTGCGCGGCGCCACGTAGATCAGGACCCCGTTGCGCTCGGCCGTGGCGGTCATCCCCAGCTTTTCGAACTGGGCCGCGGCAGCCTTATGCGGGTCGGACACCGCCTGGTTGCTGACGTGGACGCGGACCTCGGCCCGCGAGCAGGCCTCGGCCTGGGCGATGGCCTTCACGATCCGCTCGTGGTCGAGCGCGTTCAGGAACGCCTTGGGTTGCATGCCTCCCTCCTCACCAGCTCCCGGAGGCGCCGCCGCCCCCGAAGGATCCGCCGCCGCCGGAGAACCCGCCACCTCCGCCGCCGGACGACCAGCCGCCGCCGCCGCCTGACGACCAGCCGCCGCCGCCTGACGACCAGCCGCCCCCCGTGCCCCAGCCGCTGCCCCCGTAGGTCGCCCAGTTTCCGCGGCGCCGGAACAATCCGATGACCTGGATGAGGATGACCAGGGCGATGAAGATGAAGAAGATCGTGTCGGCGTCCAACGCCGGCGCGGCCGCTCGCGGCGCGGCCTTGTACTCGCCCTTGGTGGCCGCGATGATCGCGTCGACCGCCGCCGTCAGCCCGCCCGCGAAATCGCCCGCGCGGAAGCGGGGGGCCATCTCGTCGTCGAGGATGCGCTTGGCGGTGACGTCGGGGAGCGCGCCCTCCAGGCCGTAGCCCACCTCGATCCGGGACTTGCGGTCCTTCACGAACACGAACAGGACGACGCCGTTGTCGAGCTTCTCCCGGCCCGCCCGCCAGGACTGCGCGGTGCGGATCGTGAAGTCCTCGAGCGACGGCGAAGGCAGCTCCGGAAAGACCGCCACCACCACCTGGTTGGAGGTCTGCTCGTCGAAGGACTTCAGCTTGGCGTCGAGGCTCGCGGCGTCCGAGGCGGAGACGAGGCTGGCGTAATCGTTGAAATACCGCGCCGGCGGCGGCGGGAGCTGATCCGCCGGGCCCGCTGTGGAGAGCGCGGCCGCGGCGGTCAGGAGGACCGCGGCCAGGCCCGCCCGGCTCACGCCCATGGCCGGCCTAACGCGCCGGGGAGGCGGCGGGCGCGGCGGGCGGCGCGGGCGACGCCCCGAACTCGAACTTCACTCCCGGGGCCTGCTCGGCGCCCGGCGCGGCCTTGAAGTACGCCTTCTCCTTGAAGCCGAGCATGCCCGCGATGAGCGCCGTCGGGAACTTCAAGCGGGCCGTGTTGTACTCCTGCGCCTTCTCGTTGAAGCGCATCCGCTCCACGCTGATCCGGTTCTCGGTGCCCTCGAGCTGCGCCTGCAGGTCGCGGAAGTTCTGGTTCGCCTTCAGCTCGGGGTAGCGCTCCACCACGACGAGCAGCCGGGACAGCGCGCCGGAAAGGGCGTCCTGCGCGCCCTGCCACTTGGCGAAGGCAGCGGGATCGTTGGTGATGTTGCCGGGGGCCTGGACCTGTCCCACGCTGGCCCGCGCCTGCGTGACGGCCTCCAGCGTGGACTTCTCGAAGTTCGCGGCGCCCTGCACCGTGGCCACGAGGTTGGGGATGAGGTCGGCGCGCCGCTGGTAGACGCTCTCGACCTGCGCCCATTGCGCGTCGACCGCCTGGGACAGGCCGACGAGCCGGTTGTAGCTGCCCATCAAGGCCAGGCCGAGGATGATGAGGCCAACGACGACGACCACGGCGCAGCCGATGCCCTTGCTCATGGCGCTCCTCCGGTGCTATCAAAACCATACTACGCGATTCACGGCATCCCAACTCGCCCCGGGTCGAGTTGCCTGGGACCTCACTTGAAGTCCGAACGTGAGCGACGACACAGCACGGCTATGAGGAACGTTGACACCCCCCCGTGGCACGGGTAAATACGGTCCCGTGCTGGTGATCTACGGGCTCAGTTCCGCGTTCACGATCGCGATGGCCGTGCACGCCGTGAAGCACGGCAAGGCGGGAAGCTGGCTCTGGATCATCCTTTTCTTCGGGCCCATCGGCTCGGCCATCTATCTCTTCAGCGAGGTGCTGGACGTGCCGAACCCGTTCGCGTACCACGGCCCGCGCAAGGTCACCACGCGCGACGCGGCCCGGGCCGAGGCGGAGGCGCGTCGTCTCGACACGGCCGGCGCCTGGAGCGCCGCCGCCTCGCTGCACCGCCAGAGGTCGGAGTTCACGAGCGCGGTGTCCGCCGCCCGCCGCGCGGTCGAAAAAGCCCCGCGCGATCCGGAAGCTCGGTACGAGCTCGGCATGGGCCTGCTCGGCAACGAACAGGCCAAGGAGGCGGCGGAGGTGCTGGCGGCGGTCGTGCAGCACGACCCGAGGTACGCGAGCGGCGACGCCCTCTGGGGTCTGGCGCGGGCGCAGCAGATGGCGGAGGACTTTCCCGGCGCGCGCCGCAGCCTGGAGCTGCTCACGCATCAGAGCGAGCGGCCCGAAGTCCTCTTCGAGCTCGCGTCCGTGCAGGCCCGACTCGGCGACGCCGCGGCGGCGCGCCACAACCTGGACCGGATCATCGAAGAGGCGCAGCTGGTCCCCGACTACCTGCAGCGCTCCGTGCGCCCGTGGGTGAAGAAGGCCCAGAAGGTCCTGACGAGCCTCGACTCGCTCTGAGCTCGTCTTCGGGGGCCGAGTCGTAAGGTAACGATCATCCCCGCGAGCAACTTGTTCCGGAACAAGTTGCCTCATCCCTCACTTGAGGTATCGCGGAGCAAGTCACGGAATAACGAGACCTCCCTCTTGCTCGGAGGCGCCGGTGTACTCGATGTGGATGACGCGCCGCGGCGCGGGGATGGCGGCCTTCGACGACGAATGAACGACCAGAGGCCTCATCATGACGATGCTCCCTTGGGACGCCAGACACTCTACGGGCTGCACGCTGGCGGCCAATCTTGCGATCTCATCGTCCTGGAGGACGCCGAGCGCATGGGAGCCCGGCAGGACCCGCAGCGGCCCGTTCGACGTGGTCGAATCGTCAAGGTGGACACGCAGCGCCACGACCCGATTCAATGCAGCCGTGGGCGCATGGGCGTAGAGGACACCCCCCTTGACCGACCAGGGACCCCAGCCCGGCACATCACGTCGAGCCTCCAGCGGTAGCGCCGTGTCTTGGTGCCATACGACCAGCCAGTTCGCTCGCGGAGACTTGTCGAACAACGTGGCTCCGAAGGGCCGGGCCTGTTCTGCGAGCGTCGCCGTCGCGATCTCGAGTAGTCGTGGGTCTCGTGCCAGGGAGGCGACGTCGGGATGCCGGAGCATGTTTCGAGCGCCCGCTCGCGATCGTTCCGTACGGAGTCGCGTGATCGCGTCGGACAGCACCGCAATTTCCTGCCGAGAGAGCACATCGGGAAGGACGGCAAAGCCGTAGTCGCGGGACATGGGCACGGTTTCGCGAACGGCCATTGGTAGGAGATCAGTTGGATGGAGACGACACGGCCGGTGATGCGATGTCCTTGAACGGGACATCCAGGATCGGATACTCGCGCCAGTCCTTGCAGTTGAAGTGCCACCACTCGTTGGGCTCGACCGTGAAGCCCTGGGCTTCCATGGCCGAGCGGAGGAGGTCGCGGCGGTGGCGTTCCTCCGCCGTCCCTCCGGCGTAGCCGGGGTAGGCCCGCGGCGACATCTCGTCGTACGCGCTCGGCATCTGGACCTCGTTGCCGCTCCGGAGGTCGTAGAGCGAGAGGTCCACGGCGCATCCGCGGTTGTGCTTCGAGCCCTCCTTCGGGTTGGCCACGAACTCGCGCTTCGATTTGGGCGTGACGTCCCAGAACAGCTTGGTCACGGACCAGGGCCGGTAGCCGTCGAAGATGAGCAGGCCGTATCCCTTCTCCTTGAGGGCGCGGTGGGCGCGGACGAGCGCCTCGGCAGCGGACCGCTGCAGGAACGCGCGCGCCTCCGTGTAGACCGGCCGGCCCACGAAGTTGTTGGCCGTGGCGTAGCGGACGTCGAGCTTGATCGTGGGGTCGAGGGCAACGAGCTCGACCAGATCCGGCTTCCGGAATACGCCTTTCTCGCGCGGCGGTCCGCCTTCCACGCCACCGGCCGCGAGCAATCCCCCGAGTACGATCGGTGCGATGCTGCCGATACGGAACCGCCGCGCTCCGTCGGTTGCTGTCATGCCGCCATCAGTATAGGTCCCGTCTGGCATCGCCCCCGCCGTTTCGGATAGGCTCGCGTTTCCCCAAGGGAGGTCCCATGATCCGTCCCGCCCCGCTGGCGTGCCTGCTCCTCGTCGCTCCGCTCGGCGCCTCGCTCGTGGCCCAGGAGCCCGCCGGCGACACGCCCGAGCCCGGCACGCGCGCGGCCATCGCCGCCGCGACCACCGAGCCGCGCTTCCTCTCGCCCTGGGTGGCCGACCTCCCGCAATCCGCGACCGTGCCGTCTCCCACGAAGCACCTCGGCCACATCGTGGGCGCCCCCGGTGAGCTGACGCGCAGCGCGACGATCTACGCCTACTACCGCGCCCTGGCCGCGGCCACGCCGCGGGTGAAGGTGGAGACCATCGGGAAGAGCGAGGAGGGCCGCGACATCCTGCTCGTCTTCGTGGGCGACGAGAAGAGCCTGGCCGATCTGGACCGGATCAGGGGAGAGATGGCGGACCTGGCCGACCCCCGCAAGACGGACGAGGCGGCCATGGAGCGGATCGTGGCGAAGAGCAAGCCGCTCTACATGCTCCACGGCGGCCTGCATTCCACGGAGACGGGCTCGCCGGAGATGCTCATGGAGCTGGCCTACCGGCTGGCGGTCTCCGAGGCCCCGCTCATCCGCACCATCCGCGACCGCGTGATCGTCCTCATCAACCCGGTGGCGGAGCCCGACGGCCGCGACAAGGCGGTCGATTGGTTCTATCGCCACCTCAAGGGCAAGACCGACTACGACAACCTGCCGCCGATCTCGCCGCCCTACTGGGGGAAGTACGTCCGGCACGACAACAACCGCGACGGCATCCAGCGCAAGCTGGCCCTGACCCGCGCCACCCAGGACGCGTACCTGCGCTGGCACCCGGCGGTCGTCCACGACCTGCACGAGTCGATACCCCTGCTGTCGATCTGGACCGGCACCGGCCCCTACAACGTCAACCTGGACCCCATCATCCTCACCGAGTGGCACGCCATCGCGTTCCACGAGGTGACGACGATGACCAGCTTCGGGATGCCGGGCGTGTGGACCTACGGCTTCGGCGAGGGCTGGGCCCACATCTACGCCGACTCCGTGGCCATCAACCACAACGGGATCGGCCGCGGCTACGAGACCTTCGGCAACGGCACCGCCGAGACCGTGGAGCGCTACCTCGATCCCGACGACGAACGCTACACGGGCAAGCCCGTGACCGAGGCCGACTGGTATCGCACGTCGCCTCCGCCCAAGAAGTTCAAGTGGTCGCTGCGCGACAACACCAACTACATGCAGACGGGCGTGCTCGCCGCGCTGCAATACACGGCCACGAACGGGGAGGCGATGCTGCGGAACTTCTGGCGCCGCGGCCGCAACGCGGTGAAGAAGGGCGAGGCCGAGAAGCCCTACGCGGTGGTCATCCCCGAGAGGCAGGACGACCCGCTGCGGCTGGCGGCGATGATCGACCTGCTGCGGGCCCACGGCATCGAGGTCTCGCGCTCGCGCGAGGCGTTCAAGGTCAAGGAGGGCGATTACCCGGCGGGCACGTACGTGGTGCGCATGGACCAGCCCTACCGCGGTTACGCCCTGGACCTGCTCCTGCCCCAGAAGTACCCGGCGGACAAGGCGCCCTACGAGGCGTACGACGACGTGGCCTGGTCGCTGCCGGTGAGCTACGGCGTGGAGACCAGGCCCATCGAGGACGTCTCCATCCGGAGCGTCGCCGTGGCGCCGGTGGCGGAGGCGGTGGCCCCGCGCGGGCGGATTTCCGGCGACGGCCCCGTCTTCCTGCTGCGCGACACGGGCCAGGAGGCGCTGCTTCGGGCGCGCCTGCGCCTGGGCCGGTTCAAGGTGGAGGCGGCGGAGAAGTCTTTCACGTCGGGCGGGGTCGATTACCCGCGGGGATCGTGGGTGCTCCCGGCGCAGGACGGGCTGAAGGCCGCGCTGGAGCCGGTGGCCGCGAACCTGGCTCTCGAGGTGGCGTCCGCGGACGCGGCGCCCGACGTCCCACGCCACGCCCTGGATCTGCCGCGCCTGGCCGTCCTGCAGACCTGGGCCGACACGCAGTCGCCGGGCTGGGTGCGCATGGTCTTCGACGAGCAGAAGGTGCCGTATACGATCATCATGGACGAGGACGTGAAGAAGGGCGGCCTGGCCGAGCGGTTCGACGTGATCGTGTTCCCCAACACCGAGCGCAGCCTGAAGTCGATCGCCACCGGGATCGACCCCAAGCACCGGCCGCTGGCCTTCACGAAGACGCCGGAGTTCCCGAGCCACGGCACTCCGACTTCGTCCGCGGACATTACCGGCGGCCTGACCTGGCACGGCCTCGACAACCTCGAGGAGTTCGTACGGCGCGGCGGACTGCTCGTCACCCTGGGCGGGGCCTCCATCGTGCCCCTCGACGGCGGGATCGCGCGCGACGTTTCCCACGCCACGACCCGCAGCGCCGTCTACGCGCCGGGCAGCGAGCTGCGCGCGCGCTTCCGGCGGCCCGACCATCCGCTCGCCTATGGCTACCCGGAGGAGACCTCCGCCTTCCGCGAGGACCGGACGCTCTACGCGGTCCGCCGGGTCGACGAAGGCCGGATCGTCCTCCAATGGGGGACCGAGCTGCCCAAGGACGACGACGCGACCCCGGCGCCGGACGACGACAAGAAGAAGAAGGACCTGGTGGTCAGCGGGGGGGTGAAGGGAGCGGCCGAGATCGAGGGCAAGCCCGCCATCCTGGACATCCCCACCGGGAAGGGGCGCCTGCTCGCCTTCGACTTCGATCCCATCCACCGGTACCAGACGCTGTCGGACTTCCGGCTGGTGTGGAACGCGATACTGAACTGGAACGACCTGCCCGCCACCCCGAAAGTCCATTGACCGCGCCGCGGACGGGTTGCTACCATTGACTCCTTGCGTACTCTCACGGTGAGACAAGCCTAGAGGGACCGCGTTCGGGAGGCTCGCGGGCCGCCGTGGCCCCGGTCACGTGCAGGCCGCGCCGGGCCGTGCTACGATCGCTGGCTCTCGAACGGCTCTTACGGTCGGCCATGGGCGGCGCCGGACAGTTGCGAGGGGGGTAGCGTGCGGTTGCAGAGTCTAAAGTCCTTTTCTTTCAAGGGGCTCGCCAGCGCGGCGGCCCTCGTCCTCCTGGCGGCGGCGCCGGCCGCGGCCACCAACCTCAACCTGACCATCCAGAGCGGCGGGCAGGGCACAGTCACGGTCCCGCCCGGGGCCAACGTGCCCTACAACGTCGTCGGCGTGCTGAGCGACGCCGCGAGCGACGGCCTGTCCGGCTTCTCGCTCGACCTCACCTTCACGGGTGGTCCGCTGGCCATGGCCAACGAGCCTTCCACCGCCCCCATGACGTCGTTCGACAAGCCGGCCGGGCTCACCAACCCCGCCGGCTTCGGCGGCACCGTGGTGGCGGGCAAGCTGGTCCAGGTAGGCGGCGCGCAGAACACCATCGCCAACGTCTTCGCGCCGTATCCGAACGGCAACGTGGTTGTGGACGTCGCGCAGCTCGGCCAGGCGGTGACGCTCGTGACCGGCCAGCTGACGGCCCCGGTGACGCCGGGGACGTACACGCTTTCGATGTCGGCGGTGGGGGCCACGGTGATCCAGCAGGGGTCGACGGGCGTGCCCTTCTGGAAGGTGGAGAAGGCCCTGCCCGGTACGCTCAGTCCTCTCACCGTCATCGTGTCGCCCGCGCCGCGTCCGCGGAAGTGACGCTATTGGTGGAGTCCCGATGAATATGCGATCAGGTCTCATACTGGCCGCCGCCATCCTGACGGCGGGGCCCGCCTCCGCCCAGCTCAACGTGCAGTGGGTCCAGTACCAGAACGAGACCGCCACACGGCTCGTCTCCGCGGACCCGTCCCTCGGGATCAACGACACCGAGGAGAAGGACTACGCCTGGGGCGACGTGGACAAGGACGGCGACATCGACCTGGTGGTGGTGCGCAAGGAGCCGTTCACCAGCCCCGGCCGGCGGGTCAACGTCCTCTTCATGAACGAGAACGGCGTCCTGGTGAACCGCACCGACGACTACGCCACCGACAGCGACGTACCGGGCGACCTCGGCTTCCAGACCCCAACCAACGACCGGGACGTCGTGCTGGCGGACTTCAACGGCGACGGCTGGCTGGACATCGCCACCGCGGTGACCATCAGCGACGGCCTGCCCAAGGAGATCTCGCACCCGCGCATCTACGTCAACAAGAAGTCAGTAGGCGGCGTCTGGCAGGGGTTCCGCTTCGAGGCGGCCCGCTCGCCCCAGCTCTACGTCCTGAAGGCCAACGGCGACCCCGACTTCACCAAGCCCAACCCGGGCCGGTTCTGCTCCCTCGCCGCGGGCGACGTGGACGACGACGGGGACATGGACATCTTCCTGGGCGACTACGACTCCAGCGGGGCGGGCGGCGGCGGGGAGCCCGCCGGCATCGACCTCAACGATCGCCTCTGGATCAACGACGGCAACGGCTTCTTCAGCGACTCCTGGCAGACGCGGATGAACGCCCAGATGCTGCTGTCTGCCTTCTCCAACTCGGCCGCCATCGCGGACATGAACGGCGACGGCCTGATGGACGTCATCAAGGACACCGCGCTGAACCCGCCGCAGTACGTGGGGATCGCCTACAACCGGCCGCCCGACCCGATCGACTTCAACATCTTCCAGGAGGCGAGCACCTTCGCCCCCTACTTCGTCTCCGTGGGCGACCTGAACAACGACCAGAAGCTCGACCTGGTGATCACCGACGACAACGAGGACCGCTACCGCCTGAACCAGGGCAACGACGCCCTGGGCCGCGTGATCTGGGGACCCGGCCTCACCTTCAGCTTCCCGTCGGGCGTGTCCTACGGCGACGACGGGTTCGGCTCGCAGAACCTCATCGCGGACCTCGACCAGGACGGCAAGAAGGACGTCCTCATCTCCGACGTGGACGTGGACATCGAGGGCTGCGACCGGCGCATGCACATCTACCACAACCTCGGCGGCTCGGGCGGGAACGTCGTCCTGCGCGAGGAGGCCCAGCTGGCGAGCGAGTTCAGCGGGTGGAAGGGCGCGGTGGGCTTTTCGCCGCCCAGCGTCTTGCAGGGCACCCACAACGTGGCCGCCTTCGACATCGACAAGGACGGCGACAAGGACCTGGTCATCGGGCGGTGCACGGGCACCTCGGTCTGGATGAACGTCTCCAACCCGTGCAAGACCATCAAGTACGGCCAGGCCCTGCCAAACTCCACCGGGCTGCCGGCCGTCATCGCGTCTACGGGCGTGCCCGCGGGGAGCGTGAACAACCTGGTCATCACCGTGAGCCAGCTGCCCCCGGGTGTCAACGGCATTCTGATGGTGGGCGGGACCAAGGTTGAGCCCTGCGTGCCGTGGGGGGACGGCCTGAGGTGCGTCGGGGCGCCCCTCACGCGCGCCAATGGCGCCACCGCAAACGGCGCCGGCAAGGCAACCATCACCATCAACCTGAACAACCCGCCCTGGGCGGGCCTCAGCGCCGGCGACGTCCGCTATGTCCAGTTCAGGTACCGCGACCCATCCGGCGGCCCCGCCCAGTTCAACCTTTCCGACGCGCTCGAAGTCCACTTCTGCGAATGAGGCCCGCCATGGTCGCAAGACATGCTCTGGTCGCGGCGTTGACCCTCGCCGCGGCCGCCGTCACCGCGCAGGAGATCCAGCCGCGCATGGGCGAGCCGCTGCCCGGCCTCAGCGCCGCGCAGCAGGCGCGCTTCGACGCCGGCAAGCTGGCCTTCGATCACGTGTTCGACATCCCGGGCGGCCTGGGCCCCATCATGAACGACGAGAGCTGCTCCGCCTGCCACTCCCTGCCTACCAGCGGCGGGTCGGGGGCCAAGGTGGTCACGCGCTTCGGCAACTCCGGCCCGCCCTTCGATCCGCTCGAGGCTCTGGGCGGCTCGCTGCTGCAGCGCGAGGCCATCCAGCCGGAGTGCCTGGAGTTCGTGCCTCCGGAGGCCAACGTCGAGATCAACCGCATCACCCCCTCGGCGTTGGGGTTGGGCCTCGTGGAGGCCATCAAGCCGCAGGACATCATTCGGCTCGAGAGGATCCCGCCGCCCGGGGTCAGCGGCCGCGCGCACCGCGTGCACGCCGCCGAGGATCCGCCGGAGGCCAAGCGCAAGGTCGGGCGCTTCGGCTGGAAGGCGCAGGTGGCCACGCTCCTCACCTTCTCCGGCGACGCCTCCGTGAACGAGCTGGGCTTCACCAACCGCCTCTTCCCGGCCGAGAACGCTCCCAACGGGAACCAGAAGCTGCTCAGGATGTGCGATTCCGTCCCCGATCCCGAGGACGGGCCGGATCCCCAGGGCTTCCACCAGATCGATCGCCAGACGGACTTCCAGAAGTTCCTGGCACAGCCGCCGCAGACGCCACGCTCGGGGATGCCGGGCGAGGGCCTCTTTACGACGACCGGCTGCGCCTCGTGCCACATCGCCACGGCGTACGTCACCGCGACGACCGCCGAGCCCCCGCTGAACGGCAAGACGATCAAGCCCTATTCCGACTTCCTGCTCCACAACATGGGAAGCCTGGCCGACGGGATCGTGCAGGGCGACGCCAAGGAGGACGAGTTCCGCACCCCGTCGCTGTGGGGCTTGCGGGCGCGGGCCAGCATCGCGCTGCTGCACGACGGGCGCATCACCGGCGGCACGATGGAGGACAACCTCAAGAGCGCCATCGCCGCGCACGACGGGGAAGCCCTGGTTGCGGCCAACAACTTCGCCGCGCTGCCTACCGCCGACAAGGACAGGGTGGTGCGGTTCCTCCTCTCCCTCGGCCGGGCCGAGTTCGACGAGGAGGGCGACGACGACGTGGACGACTTCGACTGGTTCTTCCTCGAGAACGCTGGGAGTTTCACCGGCCCGGGCTCGTTCTTCGGCCCCGACGATCCGCAGGCGGTGGCCGACTTCGACCAGGACGGCGATTTCGACCTCGTGGACTTCCTGGTGATGCAGCGGGCCATGACGGGGCCGCTGCTGCTCACGGAAGCCCGGAAGGACGGCGTCCCGGTCCCCTA
>Ga0075428_100006818_pt1 | contig 12704 bp, 9 predicted proteins | sample RhiMetdeltSRZDD2_FD_75291 | JGI IMG/M metagenome (GOLD analysis project Ga0075428, IMG submission 75291) | Populus rhizosphere microbial communities from Tennessee, USA - Rhizosphere MetaG P. deltoides SRZDD2 | ecosystem: Host-associated > Plants > Roots > Rhizosphere > Soil | place: USA...
GTGTACGCCTTGTCCGCACGCCAGCGGAAATAGAGTGTGTACGTGCCTGCGGCGCGAAACCGGATGGCGTAGGAAGCGAAACTCGCCGGCGTAGTCGTTCCGTTCACGCCCGCGCCGTAGAGGGCCTGGCCGGCGCTGGCGGTCGCATCGTTTGTAGCGACCCATGTGGTCGGCGTCCCGTTGACGATGGAGAATGTGTCTTCTGCCTCCCACGCCACGTACGTGCTATTGGCGGCCTGGAAGATCGTGGCGCCTCTGGCGGCGGGCCAGGCCAGGAAACACGCCACCAGCAGGATAATCTGCCCGACTGACTTGTTCGATTGAATCATAGCGTTCTGCGGTTGATGTCTACTAACTCATGTGCAAACGGAGCGAGGACGCGCCAGCGGGCGCTTCCTCGAAAAACGGTGGAACAGGCGCTTCTATATCGAATTACTTAGGCTGATGTCAAATACATACACGCAGGAGCAGAAACGCTCGATCAGCGAAGGTCGACCCGCCTTCGCGAACCTGTCTTGGAGCTTTTCAAAGGGTTAAGGGAGGTATTTAGTCGTCTCGATATGAAAGGGCGCTCCTTTTTCCTTTGGTTGCTGATCGTGTGTTCGAATCCCGGCCTCGCCGCGGAGACGCCAGCCACGCGAAAGCTGTACGTGGCAAATACGGCGGGCGAAAGCTTGAGTCTGATTGATTTGGATCGGCGGGAGGTCGTGAGCGAGTTGACGATTGGGAAGCATCCGCATGGGTTGGCGGTGGCGCCGGACCACAGGGTGATCTATTGCTCGGTCGAATCCGAGCGGACGATCAAGTTCATCGACACGGCGACAGACCATGTGATCGCAAAGGTCAGCACGACAGGCGTGCCGAATCAGTTGGCGGTCACGCCCGATGGCCGGTGGGTGTACGTGGCGATCAATGACACGGGCAAAGCAGATGTAATCGATGTTCGGCAGCGCAAAGTCTTGAAAACGCTCGACGTCGGACCGCGTCCGCACAATTGCTACGCCCCGAAACATGCGAAGCACATGTACGCGACGTCGATTGGTGATCACGTGGTGAAGCAATTCGATTTTGCGAACGACCATGCGCTGACGAAGACGGTGAAGTTCGACGGCGCGGTGCGCCCGTTGTGCATTACTGAAGATGAAAAGTGGCTCTTTGTGGCGCTGGAAGGGCTTCACGGGTTCGCGTGGGCAGACCTGAATACCGGGAAACAAGTTGGACGAATAGAACAGCCTCTGCCACCGCCGGACAGGCGCTCGAAGTTCGCCTACATGAATACGCACGGGCTGGAGCTTCGGCCGGGTGATCGGGAACTTTGGGTGACGAGCTTCATCGGGAACGGCCTCATGATTTACGACATCACCACCCAGCCACCGAAGTACGTCACGACGGTGGCCGTGGGTGACGCGCCTAATTGGCTGACCTTCAGTCCGGACGGCAAATTCGCCTACTCTGCGAACGCAGGGGCGAACAGCATCACCATTGTGGACTGCGAGAAAAGAACCGCACTGAAGGACATCAAGGTCGGAGCGGTTCCCAAGCGACTGCTGGAAGTCCATCCGCCCCGCGCGCAGGCTGCCCGGTGAGTTCCTTCAAACTCGCTCGTAGTCGTTGAGCAACCGATCAGGGACATGGGCGAAAGAGGCGGTAGAAACCCTGGCTTGTGGGTGGGATGCCTGCGTTGTAGGGGCCAGCGCCGTCCCACACCGTTTCCCAGTTGCCGGTGGTGAGGGAGGGGCGGAATTGGAGGGTCGCCTCGCCCGGCCAATTGATGGTGAGTTCGCCGAGGACTTCGCGCGTGATGGTTAATGGACCGAGAGCCGTTGGCGGCTGGAACAGTGCGTAAGTCAGGCCGCCAGCGTCTGGCGCGGTGTCAACGGTCTGGAAGCTAGTGTTTTCCGCGTCGAAGACGAGCGCGATGGTGTCATTTGTGAAAACGCGCTTGCCGTCCGATTCGTACGTGGCGTGGCGGGAAAATCGGAATTCAAAGTCTGTGCCCACGCCTTCTGGAACGATGGCCCAGTCGAGACCGTTGATGCCGCCTTCGTTGAAGCCACCATTTTTTTCCTGATACCCGCCGCCGCCCTGGATGAGCATTTCGGAACCGATGCGGAAGGAAAAGCCGGTGCCCGCGTTGTTGTCGCTGTCGATGAAGAGGTTGTTGTAAAAAATGCCGAGTTCGCTGGGCGAATGGAGCATGACGCGAACAAAGATGTGATCGGCGTCGTTCGTGATGTAAATCTCCTTGTAATCGCTGGCAGTGAGTTGATCAACACCGTCGGACAACGACAGTGGGACACCGGCCCAATCGTCGAAAGAACCGTCGATGAGGATGGTGGACACGAACGGCGCGTTGGCGGGCAGGATGGCATTGTTGAAAAGGTCGCGCACATTATTGATCGTGAGGCAGTGAAACTCGCCGAAGGCTTGCGCGCTGGTGGTGAGGACGACTTCCGTTGGGTTGTCGGCGCTGCGAACCGCCGCGGTCACATTGAGGCCGCCCCCGATGGTGTAGTTTGCGGTTTGTTCCGCGGTGGTTTCATCGACCGGCTCCGAGAAGGTGATGATGATGCGGTCCAAACTGGCGACGACTTTTTCCACGGCCGGCCGGATCGTGTCTGCCCTGATGGTCAGGACGGCGGTGCGGCTGGTCGCTGAGGAAGGAAGTGGATTGCTGACGACCGCATAATAGTTGCCGGCGTCGCTCGTGCGCACGCTGGTGATGGTGTAGCTGGCGTTGGTGGCATCGGGAATAGGCGTGGAGCCCTTGAACCATTGATAGCTCAGCGGGGCGGAACCCGCCGCCACCACGTTGAAAGTCACGGAGCCGCCTTCGGTGACTGTCTGGTCGGCGGGTTGAGCGGCATCGGTGATGCGGACCGGTTCACCGCCGACGGTCAGAAGGGCGGAGCGACTGGCGACATCGGTCGAAAGCGAATTGCTGACCCTGAGCTGATAGCTTCCGGCGTCCGAAGCGAGGACGGAATTGATGGTGAAGCTCGCGTTGGTGGCCCTGGGAATCGGTTGCCCGTCTTTGTACCATTGATACGAAAGCGGCGGCGACCCGGTGACCTCCGCCACGAACGTGGTGGGCCGGCCGGCGACGACGTTGCGGTTGGTGGGTTGCGTTGAATCGGTGAATACAACGGGGAATTGCGTGGCGGCGAGGAGGGACAAACCGAAGACCATGTCCGCGGTATCGCCGGCGGTCTGATGCGTTTCGACGGCGAGCAGGTTCGTGCCGATGACGAGCGCGCCGGCGGAAAAGCCGGCTAACTCGGCTTGCCCTTTGACGGCCGGCCCGCCGGTTGCGGGCGTGTCGAAGAACACTGGCCCGGCTGGGAGGCGCACGCGTTTCATCTCGGTACCATTGAGATAGAACGCCGCGCCGTCACTGAGGTAGTTCGAAGCGACGAGGACGACGCCCGATGGGTCGTTGGTCCATTCGAAGTACGCGCGGAAATAATAAGTGGTGCGGCCCGGGTTGGCGAGAGGGGTTTGGATCGGCGCGGGATAAACCGCGGCATTCGTGGTGAAGCCAAAAAGAGCGGAGCCGTCCCTGAATGTATTCTCGACATCGTTGAAACCCGGTTCGCGCCACATCGTGCCCCAATCGCCGCCGAGGTCGTCGTAGCGCCACGGAAATCCAGTGAGCGGAATCAGTTGGAGATTGCCGGACAACGGCGGCGGGGGAGCTTCAAACGAATAAACGATCCCACCCGTGTCAGGCGCTAGATCCACGGCGACAAAACTGGTGTTCTCGCTTTCGAGTAGGATCGCGATTGTGCTCTCCGTAAAAACCGGCGCGCTGTCGCTCGTGTAAGTGGCCGCGCGCGAGATGCGCAATTCGAAATTGGTGCCGTTGGCGGTCGGCGACGCGGCCCAACCGAGGCCGTTGATGGCGCCTTCGTTGAAGCCACCGTTTTTCTCCTGATAGCCCGAGCCGCTCTGGATGAGCATTTCGGAACCGAAAGCGAGGCCCAGGGGATGGAAGCCCGAACCGGAATTATTGTCGGCATCGATGAAAATGTTATTGCGGGACGTGAAAGGCGAATCGTTGGTGTAAAGCGTGAAGCGGATGTAGAGATACTGCTCGTCGTTGGCAACATAGACCTCGCGAAAATCGGCGCCGGCCGTGGTTTCGGAAGCATCCGAGTAGGAGACCGGCACGCCCGCCCAATCGGCGAACGAGCCATCGATCGTGATGCGCTTAAAAGCCCCCGCGTGCCCGGCCGTCGCGAGGCCGAAGGCCAGCAGGGCTGCGAATGGAAATTGTGGGAGTGACTTATTTTTCATACGAACCGCCTTCTTGATATCGTGACGGCAAATAGTTCAGCCGAACGGCCGAGTGATGGCGAGTCGAAAATCGAGTATCCTTGTTGCGGAAGCGTGACTGCGCTTACAATGCGAAAGATTTATTAGCTCAATTACGAACAGCGGACGTGCAGTCGTTAAGGTGTGCAAGGGGCTATTGCCGATCGTTTTATGGATGGCGATGGCCCATTCACTTGCTGCCCAGGCATTCGTCACAAACACGTACACCATCTCCGACGAAGACTTCGCGAACCCGGAACGCGGGTTCTACCTGCATACGGAAACGCGGGCGAGCGCGCCGTCGGGACTTCCCGCCAACCTGGCCAGTTTTCGGATCAGCGGACGGTCCGATCCCAATAATACTTACACGACAAAGCTCTCGTTGGTGCTGCGTCTGTTCTATCTCGACACATTCATCGACGCGCCCATCAGCGCAAGTTTCCTTAATGCCATCCAAGCGGACTTCGATTTCGTACGCGCTCAGGGTTTCAAGGCAATCGTTCGTTTCGCTTATACCCAGGACACGACGCGACCATTCAATGAACCGACGAAAGCGCGCATCCTGGAGCACATCGGGCAGCTCACGCCGTTGCTGAGGCGCAATCGCGATGTGATCGCCGTCCTCCAACAGGGTTTCATCGGGGCTTGGGGCGAAGGTTATTATACGGATGTTTTCTCGACGGCGGGTCAGGCCTTCACGGCGCAGAACTGGACGGACCGCGCGGAAATGCTCAATGCGCTTCTAGCCGCGTTGCCGCGCGATCGGATGGTGCAGGTGCGCGTGCCGCAGCAAAGACAGAAGCACCTTTATGGGGTCACGGCGCCGACGAGTTCGGCTGCGATCGCACCTTCGCAGGCGCACAACGGCACAGCGGCGGCGCGCATCGCGTTTCACAACGATTGCTTTCTCGCGGATATCACCGACCTTGGCACCTTCACAGACTACGATGGCGCGACGTCGTCTCAGGACATTTTAAATCTGCGCAATTATGCGGCGCTGGAAACGCGTTACGTCGTTATGGGTGGAGAGACGTGCATCGAGAACGCGCCGGACGATGACTGCGCGTCGGCGGCTGGCCGGGCTGACGCGGACCTGGCGCGGTTCCACTATTCGTACCTCCACCAGGGTTACAACGCGAACGTCAATGACGACTGGGTGACGCAGGGTTGCATCGAAGCGATCAAACGGCGGCTGGGCTATCGCCTGCAGTTGGTCTCCAGTGCGGTTCGAACCGAAGCGCGTCGAGGCGATACGTTGCCGCTCACCCTCGAGTTGCAAAATGGGGGTTACGCCGCCCCGTTCAATGCGCGCGGACTGGAATTGGTCTTGCGGCACGAAACGACCGGCCAAAGATTTTTCGCTGAACTCTCGCGCGACGTGGACGCGCGCTTTTGGCTGCCGGGCAGCAATCACATTTTCACTGCGGCGCTGGAACTGCCGGCCACCTTCCCGATGGGACGGTACGAATTGCTGCTCCATTTGCCCGATGCTGCACCTTTGCTCTACGGCCAGGTTCCGTACTCGATTCGCCTCGCCAACACGTTGGTCCAGGGCACCGCGTTTTCGATGTGGGAACCATCGACTGCTTACCACAGGCTGGGTCACTGGCTGACGGTCAACGACACCGCAACGAATTCGTCGCCAGGAGGCACCACAATTCCGGTCCTTGACTATTCCGCTGTTCGCGAGACTTACGATACGTGGAGGTTGCGCCACTTTGCATCCGATCCTCCGAGCGGCGATCCTGATGAGGACCCCGACGACGATGGCCGTTCGAACCTGCTCGAATACGCGACAGGTTCGGACCCAAACTCGGCCACGAGTTCGGGCGCGCTCGAGGCGAAGTTCGAGGGGGGCGTTTTTCTCCTTACGATCCGGAAGGGCCCCGGTGCGAAGGATGTGCGCTATGAAGTCGAAGGCTCGACCAATCTCAATCCTGCGAGCTGGTCATCCTCATTGGTTACGGTGCTGGGGAACGATGGCAGCGCATTGCGCGTTCGCTTGAATGAAGGGACGGCAGCGGGGTTTCTACGCCTGCGGGTCACTTTGGACGAACAGTAATGTCATCCGAATTGAGACCCGCGACAAAACTTCCGGGGCGGAGACCCTAGTTGCGGGGAGGTTAACAGAGTGCTCAGACTCGCCGTATGAAGCGCTCTTTTGGATTACTCGGTCTCACTATTGTCTTTGTTGCCGGTTGCGCCACGCCGGGCCACATCAACGTCAGTGATGCCTCCAAACTCAGGCCCGGCATGACGAGGGCCGAGGTGGTCGACACGTTGGGCAAGCCGGAGTTCAATGTCGCGATGAATGGAGAGGAAACGATGTCGTACGTTGTGGCCGGAGCGTTCCAGCCTGAAAGGCCATTCGACGTAAAATTAGTGGACGGAATCGTGCAAAGCTACACGGTTGCGGAACCTGACCCAGCGAAGGCGGACCAGGTTGCCGGGAGTTTTAAGCAGCCGGTCGCCGTGCCCTGGTTTTCCGAAAAGGATTACACCCAGATGCTGGTGCTGTTGCCAGCCGCGGAACGAGAGGAAGCGATCCCGTACCACGAGTGGCTGGCTTTGACGGCGGTTGAGGAGGACGGGATACGCAACACGGGGCGCCTGCCGGTGCGCGTGGTAGTGGAGCCTGCAGAAGTTGAAGGTTGGTGCGCGTATCACGAAGTGCCCCTCAGCAAGGAAGCCATCTCTGCGTTTGCCGGGATGAGGCTGGGGCTGGAGCGCGGGTCGAGCGGGATGAAACCAACAGTTGCCAGTGAGGTTGGGAGAACGGGAAGCGCTTCGGGCAATGTCGCGGGTTCACAGGCGACAGAGTGAGAGTGGGAAGGCAAAACTGCCCAATTATTTCTCGGGAGGCGTGAACCACATGCTTCGAAAGCTGCGGAGGTCGGGGTTTTTGAGGGTTTTGCACGGGACACCGTTCACAGTGAGAGTGCCATCGTCACTAAGAAGCTGGAGGGGTTTGGAGGCGTCGGGATAAACGATCACAGCTTCGGGATTGAAGTTCGTGAATTTATTTTCGCCGAGTTCGCGGGGCTGAGCGGAGCCGCCATCCCATTCGAAAAGGCGCGTGTTCTCCGCGCCGTCGTGCGCACCCGCGAGGATGACGTAGCGATCGTGCCAGCGGACCATGTCGCGAATACCGCGGCCACCGAAATCCAGCAACACCGGGCTGCCGAGGCGCGCGGGCTTTCCGCTGGTCACTTCGGACGGGTTCATAACCGGAACGACGAGAGCGCGGCGTTCTGGAATGGGGTTGCGAAAGCCGATGAGAAGGTGGCCCTCCGGAGTGGCGCAAAGTCCCTCGATGTTGAGCCCCCCGGCGGCTTTGGGCGGGAGTCGGCTGGCGCGATCGAGCCGAAACGGGCGCAGGCGATTGTCGCGCAAAAGGTCGGAGAGGAGGTTCGGGTAGACGCGCCCAACGAGCTGAAGCTGGAGGCGGCCGTTGTGTTCCTGAACACGCGTGGCGAAGAAGCGATGCCGGCTGGAACGGAACTGGCCGTCTTTGTTGCGGCCATGGGAGCTGATCCAATAAATCTGATCGCCGAGCCAGGAGGCTCCTTCCAGGTCGGTTTCCGGGTTTTTGCGATCGACCCGAAGGAGGGCCGACCAGTCCTGATTGTAAACGGGCGGGCCGTCCTTGGAAGCGTGGTAAATCCGAAGCGAGTTGTCTTCGTCGTTGGCGACTGCGAAAAGGTCGTTGTTGAGGGCGACAGCAGCGGAGGCGTCGCACATGCCGTGATAGAAGGAGTTCGTGGAAACGGGATTCGCAAGAGCGCACCAGCTCCAGAGTAGCAGCAGCCAGGATACAGCACGCCCATTCATGCCATTAAGGCAAAGTAAGCGAAAATAGCGCTTGCGTCGAGCGGGGCACGCACCTATATTTCGCGCTCTTTTCGTTAGAGAAAGTTCTGCATTATGCGACGCCCCAAAGGCATTAAGACAAAGAAATCGGTCGCGAAGCGGTTTAAGATCACCGCCAGTGGCAAGGTACTGCGCGCGCGCGCGGGCAGGCGACACCTGCTTCAAGGCAAAAGTCCGAAGCGCCGGCGCTCGATGGGCGGCACGGTGGTGGTGGATTCGACCGACGAGTATCGCATCAAGCAGAGCCTGCCGTTCACCCGCTAGGAATTTCAGTTATGCGAGTTACCAATTCACCTGCTTCACGCAAGCGCCGGATGCGCACGATCAAAGCCGCGAAGGGCTTTCGGATGCGCCGGTCCAAGTTGTATCGCTACGCGGCCGACGCGCTGGACCACGGGCGGCAATACGCCTTTCGTGACCGCAAGGCCAAGAAACGCACGTTCCGGGCGCTGTGGCAGATTCGCATCAATGCGGCCGCGCGTGCGGCGGGCACCACCTACAGCCGGTTGATGGAAGGGTTGAAGGCGGCGAAGGTAAGTTTGGATCGCAAGATCATTGCTGACATTGCCGCGACGGACAACGAAGGCTTTAGTGAACTGGTCAAGGTTGCCCAAAACGCGTTGAAGACCAAGGCGGCGAAGGCTTAACAAGGTTTTATTCAACAAGGCGGGCGACCGATATCGCCCGCCTTTTGCATTTTCGGGACGCATGGAAATCGAATCGCTCAAAAAAGCGGCGCTGGCGGAACTGAACGCGGCGCAGGATTTAAAGGCGCTGGAGCAGGCCAAGGTGGATTACCTGGGCAGCCACGGAAAATTCACGGCTCTGCTCAAGGCGCTGGGCAGCCTGCCGAAAGAGGAGCGGCCCGCGGCAGGGAAGTTGATTAATGTCGCGAAGGTCGAACTCGAAGCGGCGCTGGCAAGCCGTCGCGAGGAGTTGGAACTCAAGGCCGGGATGCCGAAGCAGGCGACGGACTTCACGTTGCCAGGGCGACGGCGCACCGTCGGCAAGTTGCATCCGTTAACACAGGTAACCGAAGACATCGTGCGTGCTTTTCGGAAAATCGGGTTTGTGGTCGCCGACGGACCCGAAGTTGAGGATGAGTGGCACTGTTTCGATGCGCTGAACACGCCGGCAGACCATCCAGCACGCGACACCCAGGATACATTTTATGTTGAGGGAGTGAAGGGCTTGCAGGAGCTCGCCCCTCCAAAGAAACAGTTGCTCCGCACGCACACTTCGTCCGTGCAGATTCGCGTGATGGAAAAACAGCCGCCGCCAATCCGGATCATCGCGCCGGGGCGCGTCTATCGACGCGACAACGCCGACGCGACGCATAATCCGACCTTCCAACAGATCGAGGGCTTGTACGTGGACAAGGGCGTGACCGTGGGCGACCTGAAAGGGACTGTGGAATTCGTGTTCAAAGAATTGCTCGGCAATGAAGTGAAGGTGCGGTTTCGCCCGCATTATTTTTCCTACACCGAACCGAGCTTCGAAATCGATTTCTCCAGTCCCATGGTGAAGAAGATGGGCAAGGATTGGCTGGAGATCGCCGGTTGCGGCATGGTGCATCCGCAGGTGTTCGAAAACGTCGGCTACGATCCCGAAGTGTGGACCGGCTGGGCGTTCGGTTTCGGCATCGAGCGCATCGCGATGATCCGTTACGAGATCAATGACATCCGGTTGTTCTACGAGAACAACGTGCGGTTCCTGCAACAGTTTTAGGCCATGAAAGTCACACTGAATTGGCTCAAGCAATACGTCGATTTCGACTGGTCGCCGGAGGAACTGCGCGAGCGCCTGACGATGCTCGGCCTGGAGGTCGAGAGCATGCAAAAGCTCGGCGGGGAGTTCGCGGGCGTGGTCGTGGCGCAAGTGATCACGCGCGATAAACACCCGAACGCTGACAAGCTCTCGCTGTGTCGTGTGAACGATGGCAAGGGGGAGCGGCAGATTGTTTGCGGCGCGCATAATTTCAAGGCCGGGGACAAGGTGCCGCTGATTTTGCCGGGCGCGGCGCTGCCGTTGAAACCGGGTGAGAAGGAACCGTTCACAATCAAGGTCGGAAAGATTCGCGGTGTCGAGTCGCAGGGCATGATGTGTTCGCCGAAGGAACTCGGGCTGGCGGACGACGCCGAAGGGCTGTTGATTTTGCCGCAGGACGCCAAGGTGGGGCAGTCGTTTGCCGAGCACCTGGGACGGGCCGCCGGCGACGTCGTTTACGATTTGGAAATCACGCCGAATCGTCCTGACTGGAACAGCGTCGTCGGAATTGCGCGAGAGATCGGCGCGGTCACCGGCAATCCGTTGCGTCTACCGGAGACCAAATTGCGGGAAGATTCAGAGCGGACGGAAAAATGGGTGCAGGTGCGCCTGGAAGATCCGGAGTTGTGCGGACGCTACACGGCGCGAGTTGTGCGCGGAGTGAAAGTGGGCCCGAGTCCCGACTGGCTGCGGCAAACCCTTGAGAAGGTCGGAATTCGCAGCATCAGCAACGTCGTCGATGTGACAAATTACGTGATGCTGGAGATTGGGCAGCCGTTGCACGCGTTCGATTATCACCTGCTTGGGAAGGGCGCGAGCGGCACTCCGACCGTCGTCGTCCGGCGCGCGAACGAGGGCGAGAAGTTTACGACGCTGGATGAACAACAACGCGCGCTAACGAAGGACAATTTGCTGATAGCGGATGAAACGAAAGCGATCGCGCTCGCCGGCGTGATGGGCGGACAGAACACCGAGATCAACGATAAGACGGTGGACGTGCTCATCGAAAGCGCCTGGTTCAAGCCGCAGAATATTCGCGCGACGTCGAAGCGTTTGGAGTTGCGAACGGAATCCTCGTATCGCTTCGAACGCGGAGCCGACATTGGCATTTGCGACTGGGCGAGCCACCGCGCGGCGCAGTTAATCCTGGAAACGGCAGGCGGGGAATTGCTTGCGGGAGCCGTGGACGCTTATCCGGCGCCGCCTCCGCCCCGGGAGATCACACTGCGACACGCGAAGACGACGGCCTTGCTCGGGATAGAAATCCCCGGCGCTGAAAGCGTCAGGCATTTGCACAGCCTGGGCCTAGAAGTGGCCGCTGAGAGCAACCACACTTGCATGGTGCGCGTGCCAACCTTCCGCGTTGATCTAAAGCAGGAGGTTGATCTGATCGAGGAGGTGGGGCGGTTGCACGGCGTGGAAAAGATTCCGGCAACTCCGCCGCGGGGCGCGATTGGTAGTCACGCGTTCGACGCGGTGCATGACATCTACGCCGAGGCGCGCCGGTTGTTGACGGGCCTTGGCCTTTCCGAAGCGCAGGGACAAACTCTCATTTCCAGCGAGAGCGCAAAACCCGCTACCAGTGATTTGGTGGCGCTGCAAAATCCGTTGAGCAGCGACATGAACGTGCTGCGGCCAAGTCTGATTCCCGGTTTGCTGGATACATTGCGGCATAACTTGAGCCGCAAGAACAATGAAGTCGCCGTGTTCGAAATCGGACGCGTGTTTCGTTCTGAAAATGGCGCCGTGCGTGAACAACGAAATGTCGCGCTAGCACTTACCGGTTTGCGAGCGCCCGGCTTTTGGACAGGCGAAGAGCGAGACGACACGTACGACATTTTCGACCTGAAGGGCGTCCTCGAGGAATTCCTCGAGCAGTTCGGGTTGCGCGCGGTGACTTATGCTCGCGGCAACGAGGCCGTATCGCCTTACATTGAATCCGCGATGATCCAACTTGGGGGCAAGCTGACACTCGGCGAAATGGGGCAGCTTTCGGCGTTGCTCGCGAAGAAGTATGACTTGCGCGACCGTGTGCTCGTCGCCGAGTTGAACCTCGACATCCTCGTGGCGCGCCGGAACATCGGCAAGTCGTTCAAAGCGCTGCCTGCGTTTCCGTCGGTGCGGCGGGACGTGGCGATGATCGTGCCCGAAGCGACCACTCACGAATCCGTGCTGAACGCAGTGAGGAAACTCAAACCGGCGAATCTTGAGCGAGTGGACCTGTTCGATGTTTTTTACGGTCAGAATATTCCGGCCGGACAAAAGAGCATGGCTTACGCGTTTACCTACCGCCACGCGGAGCGGACACTCACGGATGCGGAAGTAAACGCTGCACACGAGAAAGTGGTCGAGCAGTTTCACAAGGACCTGCAGGCGACGATTCGGGATTAGGCACCATCGTTTTGAGCGTGGAACAAAAGCAACACGTTCGGGCCTTCATTTCAATTCATCTCCCAGTCGCGATTCGGGAAAAATTGCAGGCAACTCAAAACGAGTTGGCAAAAGCCATGTCCAGAGAGAGTGTTCGTTGGACGCCTTTCGATCAATTGCATCTCACGCTGGAGTTTCTTGGAAATATCGACGGCTCGAAGGTTCGACAGCTTGCCTTTGAGTTAGGTGTCACGGGCGAAACGTTCTGGCCGTTCACGTTGACGGTGGAGTCCATCGGGGCATTCGCATCCATCCGAAATCCCCGGGTACTTTGGACCGGAATCAAGGGGGACGTGGAGGCCTTGCTCGCTTTGCAGACCAAC
>Ga0075428_100006819_pt1 | contig 12703 bp, 12 predicted proteins | sample RhiMetdeltSRZDD2_FD_75291 | JGI IMG/M metagenome (GOLD analysis project Ga0075428, IMG submission 75291) | Populus rhizosphere microbial communities from Tennessee, USA - Rhizosphere MetaG P. deltoides SRZDD2 | ecosystem: Host-associated > Plants > Roots > Rhizosphere > Soil | place: USA...
TACAAGTGGGGGGCAGTTGCAGCTGTCGCTGGTGGAGCCTGCGGGGGTTCGAACAGAGGGTCGCGCCGGTCGAGCGAGTAAAAGGCGCCAGCCCCGGAAGCTACATTCGACTGCGATCGGGACTTGATGAGTGCCAGGGCGATCTCAGCAAGTGTTTGTCGCCACAGCCTTTAGTCAAGTTTCCCGGTTTCCCGCCGCGTAGATGATCCCGCCTTAGCCTCGGCTGCACATCAGCCGGTCGGTTCATAGCACGGTTCACGGAGGTCCGGGTTGAGAGGGTGTACTTGCGCGCTGCGCACGACGGGCGTCGCGCTGGTCGTTTTCTTCGAGGAATGTGTCGCGTGATTACCACGGCTAGCCTGATGTCGCAGAATCTGAAGGATCTGGCAGCGATGGCCAAGCGCAAGGGAGTCTCCGGCTGGAGTTCGATGCGCAAGCAGCAACTTGTCAAGGCCTTAGCCCGACGAGCGAAAGCACAGGCCAATTCAAGAGACGCAACAAGATCCAGTAAATCCACCAGGCGACCCGCGGCCACGCGGGTCGTGCGGCCTGCCAAGAACCATGCCGCCAGACTAAACGGTAAAGCTCACGGCCGCGCGGCAAAATCCGCCAAAGCCGTCGTCCGCATCCAAAAGGTACATGCCGAGCGCGAGCGGCTCAAAGATCTCTCCTACCGCTCGTCCACCATTCGTGGAAACGGAAAGCCGGCGCGCGACCGCATCGTCCTGATGGTCCGCGACTCCTATTGGCTGCAAGCCGTCTGGACTGTCACGCCGCACAGCGTCAAACGTGCCGAAGCTGCACTGGCTGCCTACTGGCACACTGCCCGGCCGTGCCTGCGGTTGCTGGAAGTCGATGGCGGTCTGACCACCAGCACTGCCGAGCGGGTCGTGCGCGAGGTCGAGATTCACGGCGGAGTCAACAACTGGTACATCGAGGTCGCTGAGCCGCCTCACAGCTTCCGGGTGGACATCGGCTACCGCGCCAGCAACGGCAAATTCTATGTGATCGCCCGCAGCCAGGCCGTTACGACTCCGGCGCCCGGCAGCAGCGACGCAATCGACGACAACTGGTCTGACATCGCCGCCAACTACGAGAAAGTCTACGCGATGAGCGGCGGCTATTCGGAGGAGCATTCCAGCGGCGACCTCCAGGAGTTGTTCGAGGAACGGCTCAAGCGCCCCATGCTCAATCCAACCTCCGCCCAGTTTGGCAGCGGCGCCGAACGGATTCTCAACCGCCATCGCGATTTCGGCTTTCATGTCGATGCCGAGATGATTCTCTTCGGCAAGACCAAGTCGGATGCCCGCGTGATGCTGGCGGGTGAGCCGGTCAAGCTGCGGCCCGACGGCAGCTTTACGGTGCGGCTGAGCATGCCCGACAAGCGACAAGTGCTGCCGGTCGTGGCCAGCAGTGCCGACGGCGTCGAGCAGCGCACGGTCGTGATCGCCATCGAGCGCAACACGAAGGTGCTGGAGCCGATGGTGCGCGAGGCCAACGAGTAGATGCCGGGCCAACTGCGTTTGGACCGCTGGTGCAATGGCTGACCTGATCAACATGGCTGTGGCCATCGGGATTGGCGCACTGGTCATCGGGGGCCTGTGGTATGCGGCCCGGCCGCCGTGCGTCTTGCTGCTGGCTCTCGAGCAGGGAAGGCTGCGGGTGGTTCGCGGCAAATCGACGACCGCATTTCTGGAAGCGGCCCAGTCGATCTGCACCGAATTCGGTCTCATTCAGGGGGAAATCCGCGGCTATCGGCGCGGCAGCCGCGTGACGTTTGCCTTCTCGCCGTCGATTCCACCCGAGGTTCAACAGCGGCTACGGAATGTGTGGCAGTTGCATCGGTGAATTTCCTTGTTGATTTCAAGCGTGACGTGTCGGCCAATTGCCACTTGTCTTCAGCATCACGGTTCAGACTTGTCCGCCCGGCGGGCCGCTGATACCATTCCCCACGACAATCCTCTGCCATGCTCGTGTCTGCGCCTGGAACTTTTTTGGGGAGCCGATACAAGTCCGCAGGGGAGCCGAATTTGGCCGCGGTTGCGAGTCCAGTCGACGCCCGTGCGCTACCCGCGCATCCGTCGAATAACTCTCCCCAAGGCTCTGGCTCCCACTTTTTACTTGCGGGCTCTCAAAAACCCGGGCCCACGGCATTGCGGCGGAGAATTGTCTTTTGAATGCCATGACTTCCGAGTTGGACCTTAAGTGCGATCGATTGATCGCAGCCCTCCGCGAGCTGGGAAGCTGCGTCGTCGCTTTTTCAGGCGGCGTGGACAGCGCCGTGGTCGCCCAGGCGGCGCACCTGGCCCTGGGGGAAAAGGCCATTGCCGCCACCGGCGCTAGTGCCAGTCTGGCGGATGGCGAGCTATCCGCTGCAAAGCAAGTCGCTGCCCACATTGGCATTCGGCATTTGGTCATCGATACGCAAGAGTTCTCGCAGCCACAGTACGTGCGCAATGCGCCGGACCGCTGTTACCACTGCAAGACCGAACTCTACGAACAGATCGAGCGAATCCTGCCGGAACTAGGCGCCTGCACCATCGTCAACGGCGCGAATGCCGACGACGCGGACGACTATCGCCCCGGGATGCAGGCGGCGGGCGAGCATCGCGTCCGCAGTCCGCTAGCCGAATGCGGCCTGACCAAAGCGGAGGTGCGCCAGTTAGCGGCCGAGTGGGGACTTTCGGTATGGGACAAGCCGGCCAGTCCGTGCCTTTCCAGCCGGGTCGCTTATGGACAAGAGGTGACGCCGGACCGTCTGGCGATGATCGATCGGGCCGAGCAATTCTTGCGGCAAAACGGCTTCCGCGTGTGCCGCGTGCGGTATCACGAAGGGGACCTGGCTCGCGTGGAAGTGCCGCGGGAAGAGATCTCCCGTTTGTGCAGCTCGCCTCTGCGCGAAGCGCTGGAAGCGGAGCTAAGGCGCGTGGGCTTCCGGCTGGTGACGATCGACCTGTCGGGTTTTCGGTCGGGGAGCCTTAACGAGCTGATTCAAATCGGCTCGATGTAGGTGATCGGTTCACGACTGCACACCGCCGCGGGAACTACTTCTTCCCCGCCTTCTTTCCCCCCGCGCTGCGGGCGGGTGGCTTGCGAACCCAGATGTCGCACAGTTGATTGGGACTGGCGCCGTATACCTGGCCGAAGGTCTGGGTGAAGTCTCCTCCCTTGCGGAGCTGATCGAGCAGCACGCCGAACTTGCGGCTGTCGGTCATGAGGAACTTGACGAAGCTGTAGGCGGCGATATCTGCCGAATCGGCGTCGAGCTTTCCGGCGATGAATGCATCCGCGGCGGGCATTCTGGCGACGACGTCGAGCACGGCGTCGTCCCAGGCGGCCACTCGCGCGTCTTTGCCATCGATGCGCGAGGCGACGACCCGACCTGTTCCCGCTGCGAACCAGCGCGGCGAACCGGTCTTTCCCAGCGATGCTGCATAGCAAGCGCCGATCTGTTCCGCCAGCATCGCGTCGATCGACGCGTCGGCCGTCTTGGGCGGCATCAGCGCGGCATAAGCATCAACGACGCTGAAGCGAAAGTGGCTGCGCCACGTCGGCGGCAGTTCGCGCTGCTCCACCATCTTTCCAAACTCGCCGTATTCATATCGGTCGCGAAATACGAAGATCGTCATCCGACCTTTGAGCAGAGGCTGACCGTCCGGCGCCTTGAGAATCGCGCCGACTTTCGGCGTTATCGCCTCGGCCCGTTCCGCCACGTTCCGCAGTGCGTTAGGCCCCAAGTTTCCGAGTATCAAGAAATTCTCCGACTCCTCCCGATCGGCGTCGATTCCCGGCATTCCCAGCCGCCAGTTTTCCAACGCCAGCTTCGCCCGGTCGGCGCTCAATTCCTGGTGCGTGGCGCTCATGGCCCGCGATAGTGCCGCGACCTGGGCAATCGGAATCTTCGCGTCACTCCAGTCGTAGGCTGCCCCTTCGTCGATCCATTTCTCGATTTTGGCGATCACGTCATCCGCCAGCGGCGGAAGGTTGACGGGCATTCGCTGGCCGCTGGCCGTTCCCTTGAGCTTTTTGACGAGAAAGCTGTCGGCTCCCTTTCCCGGCATGATCGGCGCTCCGCCGTCGCCACCGCGGAGCAGCCCCTCGAACGTGTTCAAACTGAAATTGTTGCGCGGCTGATTGGTGCCGTGGCAGCCCATGCAGTTCTTTGCCAGGACGGGCGCCACGTCCTTCGAGAAGCTGATCGTCTCCTTGCCGGTCGCGGTCTTGACCTCGATCTTTGGCGGCTGCGGCGCCGGAATATTGCCAACGAGCATTGTGAGATTGGCCGTCGCATCCGGCCCGTCGAACTTCGCCCCTTCAGCAATCCATTTCTTCAGCTTCTCGGTTTCGGCGTCGGGAATGCCGGCGCCGTTTGGCGGCATTTCCTTCCCCACGATCTTCTCGATCACCACGCTGCCAGAAGGGTCGCCGGCAAAGACCACCTTGCCGGCTTTGGATCCCTTCATGAGCGAGTCATACGTTGCCATCGACAAATCACCACGCGAATTTCGGACGTGACAGTTTCCGCAGCGGGAGACGATGATCGGCGCGACATCCTTGACGAAGCTGATGGTCCCTGCGCCGGCCGCCGGCTTGTCCCCTTTTTTCTCCAGCGGTTTAAGTTCAGGCAGTTTGATTCCCTCGAGCTCCAGCAGCGAATGAGCCCTCAGCAGCCGGCTATAAGGCGCCGATAACTGCGTAATGACCTGCTCATCCCCTTCGGCGGCGAGCTTTTCGAGGCGCGACTGCGCTTCCTTGATCGCCTCCCCTGCTTCCTTGAGATTGCTTTCCTTGTAGAGGTTTCCCGCCTTCGTTAGCAGCGTGCCGATGGCGGCAATTTCCTTGCGCTGTTCGGCGGTCGGCGCGGCGCCAGCGAAATTGGAATTCGCGGCGGTCAAGACAAGACATAGCGCCGTCAAGGCAGCTAGCCGGCGAAGCGTCATCAGCAAGTCCCCTTACTAGGCCCCCCAGCGGCCAATTCGGTCAGCAGCCCTTTAGGTGCGTTATTATAAGGCCCAAAACCCCCTTCGTCGGCGCAGACCGCGAGCCGCTTGCGCTACTTTAAGCGGCTCATGGGGGGTCTTGTACTCACCCTTTCCGGTGGTGCCGGCGGACGATGTACTTCGCGGACGCCTGCTGGACCAGTTCGGCGCGGCGGCTGGCTTTGTATCCATGCTCGACCGCGAACCACTCGGCAAACCGTTCGCGATCCAGCGACCGGGAATTGCGGCTGTCCAGCACGTGCCCGAGCTCGTGAATGAGAACGTTATTCAGGTAAAAGTCTCGAATTGCCGACTCGGTCCAAACCAGCTTCCATTCGCGGCGGCTCGATTGCACCCACCGAGCGCCATACATGCGGGCTTCGATTTGCTGTGCCGGCTTGGGCGGATCGGTGAACGTCTCAACCAGATTCTCTTCGATGGGATAGAGGTAGATCGTCGATCCCCACTGCATGCCGTAGCAAGGAGCAATCCGCTTTTTCCGCGTCATCTGGCTCATTTGCACGACTTCCAGCGGCTGACGCATCCAGTCCGGAAGCTGTGCCAGCCGGCAGCGGACGTCTTCGGAAGTTAGCACGTGCCGATAGCCCTCGCCCGGCGGTTTGACGATCACGCGGTAGCTATCGCCTCCGCTGCTCCCCGGTTCATACCATTCCTCGGGAGGCAGATATGGCCCCCGCAGCGGGGCCCGCGTTGCCCGCACCCCCATTCCCGCGGCCACGACGCGCTGGGACACCACGGCGCGGTTTCGCGCCGAAGCAGCCTGCTTTCGGGTGATGTGGCTCCGGGGGAACATGGACTCTGGCGTTCAACTTGGGGTAGCGAGGCGTCTCTCTGCGAACCATGACTTGCCGTCCTGGCCCACGCTCCGGGCCTTTTTTTGGCTCTGTTTCGGGACCCTTCCTTGGACCCATCGTTTTGCTCCACTCCCATCCTACGAACCCCGATAGGTAGAATTCAAGCATTATTCGCAAGTGACTATTTGGAAAGGACTTGCGATGGGCTTCGACCTGGACGTGGAAGACGAAAAGAGAGGATTTCGAGCCGTCAAAACCGGACCCCCGCTGGGCTGCACAGTGCGGCAAAGAAGGGACGCGACAGAAGGTCGCATGCCGGTGTCGCGTCAGGACGCAAAAGAGTGCCGCTCGGTCGCTGACTGGCTCGTGTCCAATCCGCTGGGACCGGGAGCGGGCGCTTGCTGATTCATCATGACCAGCGCCCCAACACCGGCCACGACCGCCAAAATAAGCACCGCTATAATCACGCCCCAAATCCACATCTGATCGGCCTTCTTCACCTTTGGCTGCGGCGCTGGCCTGGCAGGTAACTCCGGCTTTTTCTGGGTGGTGGCGGCGGCTGGTGAACGTTTCGGCTCGATTGGGCGCGTGCCCGCGGCGGGCGTCGCGGTGCTAATCGGTTTGTTGGCCGTTGGTCCCGCGGTATTCAACTTGAGAATCAGGTCCTTGTCGGATTCAGTCGGGCGAACGGCGGGATTGCTGATCGGCTTGGCGACGGGGAGCGGCTTGTCGGACTTCCCGGGCGCTTTGCCGCGGCCCGAGTCGCCGCTCTTATGTTCTTTGGAAGGATCGAGTCCTTTGACCGTCCCTTCTTTGGTCTCGTCGGAGACGGTATCGCCGGCCGGGCTGGGAAGCAGCCGGTGGCCCCCGCTAGATCCGCCGGGACGACTGCCGCTGCGCGAGCCGCTGGACGACCCGCTGCCGACGCGGACGGGACGTCGGGCGCCGGAGGTGAGGGCTGCCGCCTTGAGCGCCATTTCCGTGCTGCCGGGCTCGAACTTGTAACCGTGATTGGAGAGCCACGTCTCCAGGGCGTCGGCCACTTCCCGCATCGTCTGGTAGCGGCGTTCCGGCTTCTTCTGCATCATCTTCACGCAGATATCCACCAGGTCGCGCGGGCATTCCGGCCGGTCTTTGCGAATGTCCTCCGGCATTTGCGTTTGGTGCTTGGCAATCCGCTGGGCGAGCGTCCCCTCGGGAAACGGCGGATGGCCGGTCAGCAGGAAGTAAAGCGTGCAGCCCAGGCTGTAAATGTCCGTCCGCGAGTCCACTTTGTGGCTGTTGACCGCCTGCTCCGGAGACAGGTAATCCGCCGTTCCCAGCACATTTTCATTGTGAGCGACGGTGAGCGAGGCGTTCTCCTCGTCGGCGTACAGCGCCAAACCCAGGTCCAGGATTTTCACGACCCCCTTTTCATCCACTAGCAGATTGGCCGGCTTGACGTCGCGGTGGATCAGGTTGTTTTCGTGAGCGTAGGTGAATCCTTCGGCCGCCTGAGCCACATAATTGCAGGCCAATTCCAGCGGCAGCGATCCTTCCTGCTTGACGATCGTCTGCAAGTCCTTCCCCTCGATGTATTCCATCACCAGGTAATGCTGGTCGCCGTCGTTATCGACGTCGTACGCCCGCACGATGTTGGGATGGTCCAGCGAGGCGGTCGCCTGCGCTTCGAGATGGAACCGCGCCAGGTACGACGAATCGTTGACTCGCTTTTTCGGCAGCACCTTGATCGCCCGCTGCCGCTTGAGCATCGTGTGCTCGGCCAAATAGACGGCACTCATCCCGCCCGAACCGATATGCCGCAGCAGTTTGTACTTGCCGAGCTTGAATTTTTTGTACTTGCGGCTGAAGAGCATCTCGCACTGCCAGGCGGTCAAGAGGCTGGCCTGGATCAGGTGGGCGGCCACAACGTCCGCATCGTCGGGCAGCGCGCCGCCGCTTTGAGACCGCAACAGGTCGAGGGATTTGCGCAGCGCCTCTTCTTCGACGAGTTGGCTGCGCTCGACGTAGTCAATGAAACTGGCGACGCTTAAACTGGCCATACCGCGAGGGTTGGACGTTGCTTGGCGATGTCAGCCCCGATGCACCTTCAAAGCAGAGTCAACAGTCTCCCCGTATGTCGGCCGCGCTCCTTGCCGAAAAACTAAAGGCATCCTCGACGGTTGGCGCCTGCGCCCGGAAAGCAGCCACGGGCGGTTCGAGGATGTCGGAATGGACGGGAAAAACTCGGAATGAGAAAACGATGAAAAGGTTACACCCGCTAGGGGCAGGCGTAAAGCATCTTTCCACCTATTTTAGCAAGAATCGGGCCACTTCAACCTGTCACCACCCGCGCGTTGACTAAAAACCACTACTGGCGAAGAATCGTGATTGGGCCTGGAGCGCCCGGTTTCCCCGCGAAAAACGCCAGACATCGGTCGTTTTCGGCTGATCGAAATCGTGGCTCCTATCGGGGTTGCTTTTTTTTGCCGACCGTCGATTCCGAGCGCTTCCAAAGCGCGGCCGTCCGCCAAGATGACTCACCAGGTACTCCTCTTTACGCGCATTGGCTGCCACCTGTGCGATGAAGCGGAGCAGCTCCTCCGTCGCCATGGCCTTGCGCCGCAAAAAGTCGATATCGACGCGTCCCCTGAGCTGCGCGCCCTTTATGACACGTGCGTTCCCGTGGTAATCATTAACGGTCGAGAACGCTTCCGCGGGCGAGTGAACGAAGTTCTCCTGCAAAGGCTGCTGCGACATGGCTCATGACCGCCGGCTGCTGGCCGTGCTGGCCAAGTTCTGGGCGCCGGGCCAGGTCAAGACCCGCCTGGCCGCCGTCATCGGCGACCGCGCCGCGGCGGAATTGCACCAGCAGTTTGTGGAGACCACGCTGGCCCGAATGGCGAGCCAAGGGGACGAGCGTTGGCTGGCGGCCACGCCGGACGAAGCCGTGCCGCAGTTTGCCCATCTGGTGGGCGAGATGACCGGCCACTGGTCGGTCGTGCCCCAGCAGCCTGGCGATTTGGGGGACCGCATGCAGCGATTGTTCGCAAATGGGTTTGGCGCTGGACAAGAGCGAGTCGTGCTGGTCGGCGCGGACAGCCCGGACCTGCCCACCTCCCTCGTAGAAGATGCTTTCCAGCGGCTCCGCGATTGCCCGGTCGTGATCGGGCCGAGTGCCGATGGGGGCTATTACCTGATCGGCGCAGCGCGAGACGTGCCGCCGATCTTCGATCACATGCCTTGGAGCACGTCGTCGCTCGGCGAGTGTACGATCCGGCGCCTGACCAAAGCGGGAATCGGCTTCTCGCTGCTTCCGCCGTGGCGCGATGTGGACGATCATGCGGATCTGGTCGCTCTCTACGAGCGGCTCACGCCGAGCGTGACTGAAGCGGATGCGCCGCTGCGCCAGCTGCGGCAAACGATCGCCCGCTGGGCTCCGCCGGCTGTCTCCGCTACTGGCGCCTGACGATGTACGATTTCGCAATCATCGGCGGCGGTGTCATCGGCCTATCGCTGGCCTGGCAGTTAGCACGTCGCGGCAGCCGCGTGCGGCTTATCGACCGCGGCCAGCCCGGGAAGGAAGCCTCCTGGGCCGGGGCAGGCATCCTGCCGCCCGCATCGCTGTCGCACGCGCTGCATCCGTACGATCGATTGCGTGCACTGGCCAGCCAACTGCACGTCGAGTGGTCCGCCGAACTTAGAAGCGAAACGGGGATCGACACCGGTTACCGCCGCTGCGGCGGCTGGCACGTGGCGCGCACCGCGGGAGAGGCCGCGGCATTGGCTGCCTGGGTGGAAGCGAGCCGCGAAGAGAGAATACTCGTGGAGCGGGTGCCGTTCGACGAATTGCCGGGTCTGGAGCCCGGCCTTTCGCTGGGAAGCGGTGCGGCTCGGGTGCGTGCCTGTTACCTGGCGCCGGACGAAGCGCAGCTTCGCAACCCGCGCCATTTACAGGCGCTGGCGGCGGCGTGTGCGGCACGGGGAGTGGAAGTGACGCCGCACGTCGAGGCCGCGCAGGCAGTCATCCAGCGAGGGCAGATTGTCGAGCTCCAAACCAGCGCTGGCCCGATTCGCGCCGGCGGCTACTGCTACACCGCCGGCGCTTGGACTGGCCAGCTAATGGCCCAGCTCGGAGTGCCGCTGAACGTGCTGCCGATCCGCGGGCAGATCGTCTTGTTCCGCTGTCAGCGCCCGCCACTTGCGCGAATCGTCAACGAAGGTTCGCGGTATCTGGTGCCGCGCGACGACGGGCGGCTGCTGGCCGGCTCGACCGAAGAGGAAGTCGGCTTCGACAAGCGGACCACCAGCGAAGCGATCCGCGAGCTCACGCAGTTTGCCTGCCAGCTCGTGCCGACGCTAGCCGCCGCCGAAGTCGAGCAAACCTGGGCCGGCCTGCGTCCTGGCTCGCTGGACGGGCTACCGTACATGGGCCGGCTGCCCGGACATGCGAACGCGTTCGTCGCCGCCGGTCATTTTCGCAGCGGGCTCTATTTGTCGCCGGCAGTGGCGGTCGTCATGAGCCAGCTACTGCTCGGCGAAACGCCGCAGATCGATCTGGGGCCGTTTGGAGTGCTACGTTAACTTGCCCTTAGCCGGAGGACAACGTCCTCCGGAACGCGGCACGTCTACCGGAGGACGTTGTCCTCCGGCTAAGAACGTCAGTTCTTCTTTGGCAAAATCACCAGCCCCTTCACGCCGAGGTCGATGCGGAACAGGCCTCCTTCGCCCGATTCCTTGCCAATGCCGCCGGTGATGAAAAGCTGATCGTGCTTGGGGCCACCGAAGGCGACGTTGCTGGTGGTGACGTTGCCGCCGTCGTACTGGCGAATGAGTTTTCCGCTAGGGTCGAGGACCTGTACCTGCTTCATGCCGTAGTGGGCCACGTACAAATTGCCGGCCGCGTCGAGGCAGATGCCATCGGGCTGGTCCTGCAAAATGTCGCCGGACGGATGCTTCGGCAGATCGGCGAACTTATTTCGCTTGCCGACTTTGCCCGGGCCGCTCACGTCGTAAATGTGAATCTGGTTGGTTTGGCTCTCGGCCAGGTAGAGCTTCTTGCCGTCGGCAGTCAGGGCAATGCCGTTGGGGAAGGCCAGGCCCGAATCGACCAGGTGTGTCTTTCCGGCTTTGTCCACGTAATGGACCGTGCCGATTGGGTTCTTCAGATCGCTGTCGCCTGGGTCGCTGAAGTAGAAACCGCCATTGGGCGTGTCGAGCGTCAGGTCATTGGGTCCGCGGAGCGGCTTGCCGCCGCACTCGCTGCTGGCCAGGTTGAGAAGCTTCCCTTCCGCCGAAAATTTCAGCGTGCCGTCGGCGGGGATTTTCAGCACCGCGTGGTGCATGGCGTCGCAAACCAGGTGAGTGCCGTCGGCCAGGATTTTGTGTCCATTGGGGGCCCCGGTGACGGCCCAAACTTTGTGTTTGCCGTCGAGCGTGAACTGGGTGATCGTGTCCTTCCAGGAGATGTAGCCGCGCCCCTCGTGATCGAACACGACGCCTTCGCAGTAACTGGGCACGCGGAACACTTCGACCGTCTTGGCCTTGGCTGGATCGGGAAGCTCCTGGGCGAGTAGGGGTGAGGCAGCGAATGCCAGCAGCAAAGCGAGCCGAGTCATGGTGGTTGTCTCCGCAAGAGGAATGAGCGACTTGCGGAGAGTGTACCTCAACGTAGGACAGGTTTGTAACCTATCGCACGTGAATTGATTCAGGACAGGTTGAAAACCTGTCCTACCGGATCACCAGCGGGCTGCGGGCATTGATTTCGTTCACCTGGTCATTGAGCGTACACAGGTCGTAGAGCAGCCCTAGGCCAAGCAAGCCGGCCGTGCACAGCCAGATAATCCCGCTGACAACCTTTCCCATGTAGAACCGGTGGATGCCGAACAAGCCGAGGAAGATGAGCAATAGCCAGGCGGCCGTGTAGTCGATCGGGCCGGGGACGTATTTTCCGTCGGCCTCGGCATCCATGCTGGGAATCAAGAAGGCATCCACGATCCAGCCGATCAGGCACAGGCCCCCCGTGAATAGCCAGATCAACCCGGTTACCGGCTTGCCGTAGTAGAAGCGGTGTAGCCCCATGAATCCAAAGACCCAGCACAGGTAGCCGATCACGATCGAGTGCGTGTTGGGCCGCGGTAAGACGGTAGTCGTGGTCATTTCCCTCCTCATGGTGAGCTGCGAAACCAATGGAAGGATATTCGCCGCCGCCGCGGCAATCTTGCCATCTACCCGCTTCGCATACGCGGGCCGCGGCGGTTAACCCGTGAACGCGCTCGTTCGGCCGAGACGACTACTTCTTAGCCGCTGCAAACCGCTTGGCTACTTCGTTCCAGTTGATCACGTTCCAGAACGCGGCAATGTAGTCCGGCCGGCGGTTCTGGTAGTTGAGGTAGTAGGCGTGCTCCCACACGTCCAGGCCAAGTATGGGCTTCTTGCCTTCCATGAGCGGGCTGTCCTGATTGGCCGTGCTGGAAACTTCCAGCTTGCCGCCAGCGACCGAAAGCCAGGCCCAGCCGGAGCCAAACCGCGTCGCGCCGGCTTTGGCGAACGCTTCCTTGAAAGAATCGAAGCTGCCAAACGCGCTGTCGATTGCCGCGGCCAGCTCGCCGCTCGGCTTGCCGCCGCCCCCCGGGCCCATGATCGTCCAAAAGAGCGAATGGTTAGCGTGCCCGCCGCCGTTGTTGCGCACCGTGGTGCGAATGCTTTCGGGGACCTTGTTCAAATCGGAAATGAGCTGCTCGACGCTCAGCTTCTCGAGCTCCGAATCCTTGATGGCCGTGTTGACGTTGTTGATGTAGGCCTGATGGTGCTTGGTGTGATGAATTTCCATCGTCCGCGCGTCGATGTGCGGCTCGAGGGCGTTATTGGCGTAAGGCAGCGCCGGAAGCGTGTAGGCCATCTGTGGTTCTCCTCTGGCAAAAGCGAAGC
>Ga0075428_100006820_pt1 | contig 12702 bp, 10 predicted proteins | sample RhiMetdeltSRZDD2_FD_75291 | JGI IMG/M metagenome (GOLD analysis project Ga0075428, IMG submission 75291) | Populus rhizosphere microbial communities from Tennessee, USA - Rhizosphere MetaG P. deltoides SRZDD2 | ecosystem: Host-associated > Plants > Roots > Rhizosphere > Soil | place: USA...
TCGGCTCGTACTCGCCATGGCGCTTCTCTGTCTCACGCAGGAGCTCTGTCAGTGTCGCGACCTCCAGACTGAGTCCGCGTCCGGGAAGCCGCGTCGTCACCTCCTGAAGCAGCCAGCCGTTGCCGTCGGGATCACTGAACGAGGCCCATGAGCGGTAGGAGTGACCTTCCGGGTCCGGCCCTGGCACGTGTCCCTCGGTGCCGGTGACATGGAGGGGTCCCTCGAAGTGGAACGTCTCGCTGACGCTGGCGCCGTGTGCGATGAGCTCGGCGCGTGCCGCTTCGATGTCATCCACGACGAGGAACAAGCCCTGAGCTGAACCCGGGACGGTGGTCGTGACCCCCTTGCCGAAGATGATCGAGCACCGCGAGCCGGGAGGTGTCATCTGCAGCCCCCGAAAGTCTGCTCCGATGGCGAAATCGGCGTCCAGCCGCCACCCGAGGCCCTCGTAGAAGCGCTTCGACCGCTCGACGTCGGATACCGGAATGACGACGACCTCGAGCTTCAGATCGACCATACCGGCGCTCGTGGCGTGTTCGTTGCTAATCGGTGTGCTGCTCATTGTGATCTCCGTGGGTTGGTGGCGAGTCGCCTGCTCTTCGACCTCATCAATGCGTCTTCCATTTTGCGCGCGCGGCCACAACGACAGGTGACCTCTGCTGATACGAAGGTGTCCCCGATCATCTTTACCGCCAGGTGAGCGAGCTGCGCCGAGCCCAGTACTCGTGCGGCGTCTCAGCAATCCCGGGCCAGTCCCCCGCAGTCTCGGCGAGAGCGACTCCGCGCATGTTGCCGGCCAGCTGATCGACCGTCACCGCACCTGACAGCACGACATCGACCCAGGCATTCGACAGAGCCGCCGCGATCGCCACCACATCGGGCGACGTGTGGTGGGCGTCAGCGTATCGCTTCAGACGCGAAGCTTCTTCGGAGGGATTCCGATCGGTCAGGCGGCCATTGGCGACGGCTTCCTTGATGATCACGCCCAATCCGCAGGCCTTGGCGTCGGCGAGCGCTGGCCCCGCAGACGGCTCGAGCAGGTTCCACGTCGCCTGAACGACCTGGAACAGGTTCGCGCGTCTCGTGTTGACATCGAGAGCGCGGCGGATGACGTCGGCCTGACTGGGTCCGGTGACGGTCAACCCGATCGCAAGCCCTTCCGACTGCAGGCGCCCGAGCTCGTCAAGCACGCGCGCATCGTCGAGGACGCCGCTGTCGGTCGTGGCGGAGTGGATTTGATAGAGGCGAAGTCCCTCGCCAAGCAGTGTCCTGCTTTCGACGATCTGGCGGCGCAGCGTCTCGACCGACAGGTCCTTCACCTCGTGAACCGGAGCATCGAGTCGCCACGAGCCCACGTACGAGTAGCCCCACTTGGACCCGATCGTCAGCGCATCGCGCGCCGGCCGTCGCGCGCTCAGCCAATGTCCGAGAAACGTCTCGGCCAATCCGTACGAGCGTGCGGCGTCAACGTATCGAATGCCGGCGGCGTACGCCGCGTCGAGCATTTCGTGACAGCGCCGCTCCATGGACGCGATGGTCCGCTCGCCACCGTAGTCCTGATCCCGCCCGAGATTGATGTAGGCGGGCCTGCCGAGCGCGGCCAACCCCAGCCCGATGCGGCTGACCGTCAGACCCGTTGAACCGAGCACACGAAGGCCGGCCTCACCCATCGGCCTCTATTCTGCAGTAGCTGGCGGAAGGCGACTCGACAGGATACCGAGCTGAAGCTCGGTTCTGCGAAGGATCGCCGGTGGCGCTGGCCATGTCGGCGCTCACGGGCACCGCGCATCGACGTCGTGGGTGACGGGCGGCACGCGTGGGAGATCGAGCACTCGACCTGCGTTCCGTTACAATGCCGTGGCTGGATCCTGCATAAGCCCTCACCCAAATGATTGGCGGACAATTTCCCACGGAACGCGGCATCCTGATCAAGCGTGGCTACGTGCTCACGCTCGATCCTGCGCTCGGCGACCTGCCCGACACCGACGTGCTGATCGAAGGCGATACCATCGCCAGCATCGGCCGCGACCTCGAGGTCCCCCCACACGCCAACGTGATCGATGCGCGCAACCGCATCGTCATGCCCGGTTTCGTCGACACGCACCGGCACACGTGGCAGACGCCGGTGCGCGGCGTGTTGCCGAGCTGCACGCTCGATCAGTACTTCGCCGGCATGCTCGACAACATCGGGCGGCAGTACCGCGCGGATGACGTCTACATCGCGAACCTGATGGGCGCGCTCGAGGCGCTGAACGGCGGGATCACGACGCTGCTCGACTGGTCGCATGTCAACAACACCCCCGAGCACTCGGACGCGGCAATCGCCGGACTCACCGAGGCGGGCATTCGAGCGGTATACGCGCATGGCGTTCCGGTTGGCGGCGACTGGTGGGCCTACAGCTCGCTCGAGCATCCGGAAGACATCCGCCGCATTCGCCAGCAGTACTTCGCGTCCGACGATCAGCTGCTGACACTGGCGCTCGCCGCGCGCGCGCCGGGCAACACGACGCCGGACGTCGCGACGCACGACTGGAAGCTGGCGCGGGATCTCGGGATTCGGATCAGCGTGCACGTCGGCATGCGGCTCACCGGCGTCCACGTGAATCACGTGCTCACGCTGCATCAGCTCGGGCTGATGGGTCCGGACACGACCTACATCCACTGCACCGACTCCAGCGATCAGGAGCTCGATTTGATCGCGAGCACCGGCGGGTCCGCGTCGGTTGCGCCGTATGTCGAGATGCTGATGGGGCACGGCGTGCCGCCGACCGGACGGCTGGTGGCGCGCGGCGTGCGCCCGTCGCTCAGCATCGACGTGGTCTCGAGCGTTCCCGGCGACATGTTCACGCAGATGCGGACGGCGCTCGTGCAGGAGCGGATTCTTGCTTTCACGGATACGCCGGACATGCCGTTCGCGCCCACGCTCACGCATCGGGACGTGCTCGAGTTCGCGACGATCGATGGCGCGCGCGCCTGCGCGCTCGATCACAAGGTGGGAACGATCAGCCCGGGAAAGCAGGCGGACATCGTGCTGATTCGGACGGACCAGGTGAACGTGGCGCCCGTCGTCGATCCCGTGGCAACGGTGGTGATTGCCGCCGACACGTCGAACGTCGACACGGTGATGGTGGCCGGACGGATCGTGAAGCTCAACGGGCAGCTCACACGGGTCGATCTGCCCAGCCTGCTGCGGCGGCTGAACGGCGCGCGCGACCACCTGCTGTCCAAGGCGGGCACGATCTCACAGTGGGTGCTGTCCCGGCGCGATTGAGCCAAGCGTCGCCCGAGCGGGGCGGCCGTGCTGGACGCGCGGCTGGGCACCGTTACTTCGAGTGTTTGTCGAAGAACGCGAACACCTTGGGCGCCCCAACGATGATTGCGTCGCGGTGCCCGCCGCCCCGAATCTCGTAGTACTCGTACTTCATCATCAGCTCGCGCATCTGCTCTGCCCACCGCCGCGTCTGGGAGACCGAGACGGCTTCGTCGGCATCGCCGTGAACGAGCACCATAGGCACCGCCGCCGCTGGCTCGAGGCTGGCCGGCGAAAGGCCTCCTGCTGCGGGTGCCGTCGCACCAACCGCAGCCCAGACCTGGCGGTGTTTCACGCCGAGATAGAGTGCACCAGCGCCACCCATGGACTGTCCCAGGAGATAGATACGGCGGTCGTCGACGTCGAACTCCTTGCGCGCCAGAGCGAGGACGTTCATGACGTCCTGCTCGCTCAGGTCAGCGAGATTCGGCGGCGAGCCCGGCGGCAGTCGGCCTCTGATGCCATACCACCCGTCGAGGGCGTAGCCCATTGGCGCGACGACGATGTAGCCGCCGTCTTGCGCCGCGTCGGCCACGAAGCCGAGCATCTGCCGCGGAGGGACATTAGTGCCGTGCAGCGCGACTACGAGCGGGCTCTTCTTCTCCTTCTTGACCTTTGTAGAGACGAAGACCGCGTATTCGATTTTCTCGTTGGTGGGCTCGAACAGATACGCGCGCGTCTGTATCCGTCTTGCGGCGGCACTCTCCGGCTCACGGCGACGCTCGCCTTGCGGCGCCTGGCCACCGCGTCGCTGAGCGTATCCGGATACGCAGGAGGCCGCCAGCACGCACACCACAGAGAAAGCCGCCGCCTGACCGCGTGCCATCGTCTTCATGCGCCCGGCGATCAGATCCGCATCTGGTCGTTGCCTACGATCACCGGGCCGTTGAAGTGCTTCTTGACGTCGGGGATGAACGCGTCCTCCGGCGTTCCGCCGCCTCGCTGGCCGTTCGGCACGCCGAGCAGGTGATACAGCACGACGGTCTTGACCTTCGCTTCCGCCGCCATGCGCCCGACGTCTTCCGTGGACGAGTGCGTCTCCAGGACGTGCCGCCCGACGCTTTCGGCATCGCCAGCGCCTTGCAGCCTGCCCTGGAGCTGCCGCTGGTTGGCCATCGTCATCGCTTCACAGACGAAGACGTCGGCGCCCCGTGCGAGCTCGACCAGGCCGGGCGAGTAGGCGGTATCTCCGGAAAGCACGATGGAGCGATCGGGCGCGTTGAACCGGTAGGCGAACGAGCGATGCGCCATCTTCGCCTTGGCGCGATCGGGGAAGTGCGTGTTCTCGATCGCCTGCACCGTCACGCGTTCGTCCTTGAACACCTCGGTGACCTTCGGCGCGCTGAGGTCGCGTCCCTTGAAGATCGTTTCCGCCTTGACGGTCCGCCCCTCGTCCACCGTGCGAATCTCGTTATCGCCTCTGAAGAACGCGATGGCGCCGTCGACCATCGCCTGGGTTCCGGGAGGACCCCACACCGTCGTCGGCTGCACGTTGGCCTGGCCGCCGGTCCACTTCATGGAGAGCAGCGCTGCGATGTCCGCCGTGTGGTCGTTGTGCAGGTGACTGACGAACACGTTGGAGATCTGGGCAAAGCGGAGACCGGCCTGCACGAGACCGCGCACCGTCCCGTATCCGCAATCCACCAGATACGGCTGCCCTCCGGCGAAGACCACGCTGGCCGTCTGCGCGCGCATCAGCCCCACGCCCGGGCCGCCCTGCGTGCCCAGCAACAGCAGCGTTGTCTTGTCGGGTATCGCGTTGGCACCGGCGCCGCGGGCGCCAGCAGGCGCCTGGTCGAGGGCGGCAATCGACTCGCCGCCCGTCAGGCGAAATGCACCTGCTCCGGAAAGCAGGGCGGCCATCGTCCGAAACCAGGCTCGCCGATCGGACGTACCTTCCCTGCGCGCTCCCTGGTGCATACCAGACCCTCCAGTGGTCGACATCGAACAGCCGGCCGCTACTATGCCACGAAGCTGACGGGGATTGCTGTGTGGAGTCCTCAGTCGCCAGGCTCGAAACGGTAGCCCACGTTTCGAATCGTGTGGACGTAGGTCGGCTGGCTCGAGTCGGTTTCGATCTTCGCCCGCAGCGTCTTCACGCAGCGGTCGATGCTGCGCGGCGTGACCACGACCGAGTGGCCCCACACGTGGTTGAGGATGTCGTCCCTTGTCAGTGCGCGCCCGGGCCGGGTGGCAAAGAACTCGAGGACGCTGAACTCCTTCGCGGTGAGATCGATCTCGCGACCACTCCTGAACAGCTTGTGCGCACTGCGATTCAGCTCGAAGGGGCCGAAGCGGCAGATCGTCTCCTCACGGACCGAGCTCCGACGCAGAAGCGCGTTGACCCGTGCCACCAGCTCTCCAATCCGGAACGGCTTGGTGATGTAATCGTCCGCGCCCAGATTCAGCCCGAGGACGATGTCCTCTTCCTGCCCCTTCGCGGTGAGCATCAGGATCGGCATGTCATCGCCCCGCGCGCGAATGGCGCGGCAGATCTCGAAGCCGTTCACGCGCGGAAGCATGATGTCGAGCAGGATCAGCTGCGGTCTCCTCTCGAGCGCCAGCTCGAGACCGCGCTCGCCGTCGAGCGCGCTGATCACCTCGCACCCGCGCGCCACCAGCGCGTCGGTCAGCGCCCGGACGAGCACCGGCTCGTCCTCGACGACGAGAATGCGGCGGCCGATCACGCGACCGCCTCGCGCGACGCCATCCGCGAGGGGAGAACCACTCTGAACAGACTGCCGGCGCCAGGCTCGCTCTCGACCGTCACCTCGCCGCCATGGGCGCGCACGATGAAGTCGACGATGCTGAGGCCGAGCCCGCAGCCGCCGCGTTCGCGCGCCAGCCGCTGATCCACCTGATAGAACGGGCGGAAGATCCGCTTCCAGTCACGCCGCGCGATGCCGATGCCGTTATCCTGCACCTCGAGCACCACACGTGTATGGTCCTGGCGGGCTTTGAGCAAGACGCGCCTGTCGTCGCCGCTGTACTTGTAAGCGTTCTCGAGCAGGTTCAACAGGACCGTCACGAGCGCGTCCTGGTCGCCGTAGAGCGGTGCGAGATCGGGTGCGACGTCAATGGTCAGGCCCGGAAACCGTTCCCGGCCCTGAACGGCCGCAGCCTCCTGGACAACCGCTGCCGGCGACACGTCGCGAAACACCAGACCGGGCTGGTTGCGATCGACGCGCGCAAAGGTGAGGACGTGTTCGATCAGGCGGCTGAGGCGAGCGTTCTCGCCAGCGATCATCAGTAGATAGTCGCGCGTCTGCCCGTCGATGGCCGGGTTCTCGAGCAGCAGATCGACGAGCGCCCGCGCCGACGTCAGCGGGGTTCGCAGCTCGTGCGACACTGCCGCCACGAGGTCGGTCTTCAGCCGGCCGACGCGCATCTGACGGCGGAACGCCTGCCAGAGCAGCAGGCCGGCGACCGCGAGCCCGGCCACCGCAAGACTTCCGGCGGAGAGGTACGTGGTCATCCGCTGATTCGTCGTCTGCTCCAGACGATCCGTGCCGCTGAGCGCCACGCGAAGTTGCCAACCGGGCATGAGCGGGCTTGCAGGCATCGACTCGCCGCCGCGCTCGTGTCCCGGCGGCATCAGTGCGAACGTCGCGCCGTTGGCGACATTCTGGCCGCGCAAGAGGGCATCGGCCATCGCGATCACGCTCGCGGTGCGGAACAGCGCGACCGCCTGGGGACCGACCGCGAGCTTCCAGACGTCGCGAACGCGAGTCGATTCGAGCGTCTCGCCAGCCGGCGCCGACGCGTCCGCCTCGAGGAACTCGGCGGCCAGCTGCTCCGCGGCATATGTCGGCAGGCTCAGGCCGGGGACGGCAGCGCGAAGCTCGCCCATCAGGAACAGCCGCTGCGATGAGGGCATGACCACGGTGTCGTAGTCGTTCACCAGCGCGGCGAGCGTCTCCGCCGCCGGTCGGAATCGCGCGTCGGACGGCGACAGGAGTCGGAGCGCCAGGAGCCGCGCATCACCGCCAATCAGGCGGCCGTAGGCATCGCGGCCGGCGGCGAATCGCGGCATCCGGGAATAGCGACCAATCGCCTCGAGCGCGCCGGACGTGTCTCCCGTCCTGGCGAGCGCTCGAATGTGCGACTGCGCGGCGCGCGCCGCGCGATCCGCGACGCGCTCCCGGGCGGCGATCTGCGCGTACTGCGTGGCCGCCGCCGCGTAGCTGCCCGAGGTTTCGAGCGCCGCGGCAGTCTTCCAGTCCTCCCCGAGGTCGGCGCCGTTGGCTTTCTGCTCCGGCGCAACGACGGTCGGGTAGCCGGCCACACCGTTGCGACCGAGGAAGACGATCGAATCGAGCCCACGCGACGTCACAGCACGGTGGAACGCCCTGGCGCCGGTGCCGTCCGCGCCCTTCAGACGCGCGAGACGCGACCTCCAATCGGAGTCGACCCGATCGCTCAGCAGCTGCAGTTGTCCCCGCAGCGAGTCGGTCAGCCGCTGCCGCGCGGCGTCTGCCTCGTTGCTGGCGGCCTCCGTCATGAACCAGATGACACAGGCCGCCGGCAACACGACTCCGAGGACGAGGGCGAGGAGGACCAGCCACGTGTTGCCCTCGCGGGCCCAGCCACCGACCCTGCGCGTCAGCCGCATCGAGTCTCCCGCATGCGACGCATCGATTTACTGTGGCGGGCTACCGCGGCTCCCACGGCCCCCTCGACCGCCGGCGGGTTGGCCGGCGGTCGGCGGCACGACCGGCGCGACATTGCCGTGGCCGTCCAGGCGGAGGAGCTGGCGCGCCGTGGCGTGAAGGGCGCCATTCGAAAACGTCGCGCAGCCGTTCGGCAACGGGCCCGGACAGTTCGCGCCCACGCCCTTCGCCGGAACGCCCTCGGCCCGGAGCTGATCGCCGACCTTTATCGAATCGCGGCTCCAACCGTTGCGAGCCAGCATGTCGGGAGGAGGCAGAGTGAACCCCCAGAACTTTCCATCTGCACCATTCAGGTAGACAACGACGTGGGGGTTACTCCATTGCACTTCCGTCACAACGCCAACAACGGATACGGGGTGGTCCGGGTCGTAGAAATCCGAGAACTCGCCACCGCGACCTCCACGGCCCCCTCGACCGCCGGCGGTGCCGGCGGGCTGGCTGGCGACCGGCGGCGCGCCCACTCGCACGACATTGCCGCTGCCGTCCGTGCGGGTCATCGTGCGCGCGTTGGCGTGACGGGCGCCATTCGAGAACGTCGCGCAGCCGTTCGGCAACGGGGCCGGACACGCCCCCACGCCCTTCGCGAGGGTGCCGCTCGCCTGCACCTGTTCGCCGACCTTCAGCGAGTCCCTGGTCCAACCGCTGCGGGTCAGATTCTCGGGGGGACCGAACACGAACCCCCAGGGCTGTCCGTCGCCGTCTGTCACGAAAATGACGACATGGGGATTTGTCCACTGCACTTCGGTCACGAAGCCGGTCACGGATACAGGACTGGCCGCGTCGTAGTAGTCCGAGTACCGTTCGCCGCTGGGAGGCCGTGTGGTGCGTGGTGGAACAGGCGGGGGATCGATCTGCCCTGGCTGACCCGTCCTGCCTTGGTCGGCTGCACTCGCCATCAGGCGGATGGTGTCATCACGCTGCCGGCGCGCTTCAATGAGTCGGCTCCGCGCCCGCGATGCAATCTCCCGCGGCACGTCGGGCGCGCCCGCCAGCCCCTCATAGATCCGGATGGCGGCATCCAGATTTCCGGCGGTTTCCTCCGCGAAGATGGCACTCTCGAGCTGCTGGCCGTGCGTCTGCGCCGTGACGGCGGTTGCGCACAGCACTGACGCGGCGGCGATGACGAGGTCTCTCGCGAACATTCGGTGCTCCTTCCCGGCCGTTCGGCCGGCAGGAGGAGAGTAGAGCCCGTATGTTACGCGACGGTGACCTGGCGTCGATGTGTTGATGACGCGTGAGGACCCGTTCGTCCTTCGTCAGTCCCGACGGAGAGTTATTGCATCAGCTTCTTGACATCGTCCCGGACGGCGTCCGCCCAGATTTGATAGCCCTTCGCCGTCGGGTGCAGCCCGTCCGCCATGATCTCGGTGGAGAGCGTGCCATCAGGCGTCAGGAAGCCGGCCCCGATGTCCTTGAAGAAGACCTGCCGGTTGTCCGCGAGCTTCGCCAGCTTCTGGTTCATCTCCTTGATGGTCGCCCGGAACGGATTGTCGGCCTGCGCGCCGCGCGGGAACACCCCGAGCACCAGCACCTTGGCCTGGGGCTGACGCTTCTTGAATTCCTCGACGATCAGGCGATTGCCATCGACGATCTCGTCGACCGGATTGCGGTTGATGTTGTTCGTCCCGAGCATCAGCACGATCAGCTTCGCCTTGAAGCCCTCCAGCTCGCCGTTCTGCATCCGCCAGAGGACGCCCTGCGTCGTGTCGCCGGCAATGCCGAAGTTGGCAGGCTTCAGAGATGCGAAGTTCGCGTTCCAGACCTCCATTCCCGCACGTGCCCACCAGTCGGTGATCGAATCGCCGACCCACAGCAGGTCGACGTTGCCGCGCTTGGCAATCTCCACGAAGCCCTGATGCCGTGCTTCGTTGAATGGCGGCGCGGGCTGATTCGCCGGAAGCGCTGGTCCACCAAACCCTCGACCGCCACGGCCTTGGCCTGCACCGGGCTGCCCCGGGGCCGCCCCGCGTTCGCCCTGGGCACCTTGTGCCGGCGCGGCGGGCGCCTGCGCATATGCAGGCAACGTCAGAGTCAGCGTGGTCACCACACCAAGAACGCCAAACAGTCGGTGCATCATTCCTCCTCCTGGGATTCTTGCATCAGCCACGATCCGAAGACAATGCTCGACCCTGAGCCGTTCCGCGAGCGGGTCTCGCTTGAAGGATAATGCCCGCCCGGGCGTAATCCACCGCCGGCTGCACACCAGGAGACATCCACATGACCGCTCGCCGTTCGCTGTTGTTGGTCGTTGCCGTGCTGCTTGCATCGGGCGCGCTGCTGGTCGCTGCGCAAGTGGGAGGCGCACTTCCGGCCGATCTCGATCCCGTGTCACGCGCGCGATTGCCCTATCTGCAGCGCAAGGACCTGGACGAACGCGCGCAGAAGATTTTTGACATGCTGCCCGGGCGCAGCGCCGAGGGCGCGCTCGGAGGGCCGCTGGCATTCGCGGCCTACAACCCGGGTGTGGCGAAGGCGCTGCTCGACCTGCACAATGCCGCGGTGGGCGAGGGCACGCTGAACTCGCACGTGCGCGAGCTCGCCATCATGGTGGCCTGCCGCGAGACCAACTACAGCCTGGAATGGAACGCGCACGAAGCGAGCGCGTTGAAGGCCGGTGTCAACGCCCAGGTGCTCGATGTGGTGAAAGGCAATCGGCCGCTCACCGGCATCGATGACAAGGACGCCACTGTCATCCGCTTCGGACGGCAGCTGCTGCGCGACAAGAAGGTAGACTCGGCGACGTTTGCCAAGGTGGTGGAGCTGGTGGGCAGGCGTGGCGCGATGGATATGGTGGCCGTGATGAACACGTACGCGGTGAGCGGGTTCTACGCCGTGGCCGTGGACGAGCACATGGCGCCGGGACGCCCGGATCTCCAACCGCTGCGTTGACCCGGCGGTCGCACGCACCTCGGGGCGTGGGGCGGCACTCGACGGGAAAGGCTGGTTGTCGTGGACAAGTGTCGCGCGAAGGTGACGCTCCTGGTTCTGGCGTCGACGGGCCTGGCGTTGCTCGCTGCGCCTGGCCCGACGTTCGGGCAGTGGTTGCATTACCCGACCCCGGGAGTCCCTCGGACAAACGATGGCAAGCCGAACGTCGCTGCGCCGGCGCCGCGGCTCCAGGACGGAAGGCCCGACTTCTCGGGGATCTGGCAACCGGCTCGCAAGCTGCAGTGCACACCCGAGCTCAGCAAGTTCGTCGAGTGCGGCCTCGAGATCGGAGGGTCACCGCTGGCGCTGAATATCGGGCAGGACATACCCGGCGGCCTGCCATATCAACCGTGGGCGGCGGCGCTGGTCAAGCAGAGAACGGCCGACAACAGCAAGGACGACCCGCACGCGCGCTGCCTGCCGGACAACCCTCCGCGATCCTATGGCCTGCCACATCTCACGAAAGCAGTGCACACATCGCGGCTGCTGGTGCTGCTCAACGAAGTGAACGCGATGTACCGGCAGATCTTCCTTGACGGCCGGCCCCTGCCGGCGGATCCGAACCCCTCCTGGACAGGGTATTCGTCCGCCACCTGGGAACGCGACACGCTCGTGGTGCAGACGGCAGGCTTCAGGGACGGTCTGTGGCTCGACATGGCCGGCAGCCCGATGACGGATGCGGCACGAATGACCGAACGGATTCGCCGGCCGAACTACGGCACGCTCGAGATACAAATCACGATCGATGACCCGAAGGCGTACACCCGTCCGTGGACCGTCGAGATGAATCAGAAGATCACGCTCGACACCGAGTTGATCGACGAGATCTGCCTCGAGAACGAGAAGTCCTCTCAGCGCATGCGCGGTCAGTAAAGACCGTTCATGCGCGACCGAAGCCTGGATGCTGACGACATGTCAGCGCCATCCGAGCTCAGGGGCGACATACTTCAGGATGCTCTCGATCGCGTGAGCGTTGTAGTCCACGCCCAGCTGGTTGGGGACGGTGAGCAGCAGCGTGTCGGCGGCGGCGATGGCCTCGTCCTCGGCGAGTTGCTTGACCAGCACGTCGGGTTCGGCGGCGTACGAGCGGCCGAAGATGGCGCGGGTCTTGGCGTCGATGTAACCGATCTGGTCCTGGTCGCGGGCATCCCCTCCGAAGTAGGCGCGGTCGCGATCGTCGACGAGCGCGAAGATGCTGCGGCTCACGGAGACACGCGGCTCACGCGGGTGCCCGGCCTCCTTCCACGCCTCCCGGTAGGCCTCGATCTGCTTGCGCTGCTGCACGTGCAGCGGCTCGCCGCTCTCGTCGTCCTTGAGTGTCGAGCTCTGGAGGTGCATGCCCAGTTTCGCGGCCCATCTGGACGTGGCGTTCGAGCTGGAGCCCCACCAGATCCGATCGCGCAGCCCTTCCGAATACGGCTCGACGCGGAGCAGGCCGGGCGGGTTGGCGAACATCGGCCGCGGGTTGGGTTTCGCGAACCCCTGACCCCTGATCACCTCGAGGAAGACCTCGGCGTGGCGGCGCGCCATGTCGGCGTCGGTCTCGCCTTCAGCCGGCGCATAGCCGAAATAGCGCCAGCCGTCGATCACCTGCTCCGGAGACCCGCGGCTGATCCCCAGTTGGAGCCGGCCGCGCGCGATCACGTCGGCGGCTCCCGCGTCCTCGGCCATGTACAGCGGGTTCTCGTAGCGCATGTCGATGACGGCCGTGCCGATCTCGATCCTGCTGGTGCGGGCGCCGACAGCCGCGAGCAGCGGGAACGGCGAGCCGAGCTGGCGGGCGAAGTGGTGGAC
>Ga0075428_100006821_pt1 | contig 12702 bp, 6 predicted proteins | sample RhiMetdeltSRZDD2_FD_75291 | JGI IMG/M metagenome (GOLD analysis project Ga0075428, IMG submission 75291) | Populus rhizosphere microbial communities from Tennessee, USA - Rhizosphere MetaG P. deltoides SRZDD2 | ecosystem: Host-associated > Plants > Roots > Rhizosphere > Soil | place: USA...
GCTGAAGTGGCGACGGCCGACTACTGGGTCCGGCACGCCCGCCGCGCCGTCCGCTTCGGTGACGCCATCGGGACGATGGTCGGCGAGGGCGTGGCCACGCTGGTGGAGATCGGGCCGGATGCCCAGCTGATCGCCCTGGCCCACGAGACGCTCGACACCCTCGACGGGGACCGGACCGAGCCGCGGGACATCCTCTGCGTGCCGACGATGCGCAAGGGTCGGGACGAGCCCGCGGCGGTGGTCGCCGCGCTCGCCGAGAGCTGGACCCGGGGGCTGGCCATCGACTGGGCCTCACTGTTCGCCGACCGGAGCGCGCGGCTGGTCGACCTGCCGACCTACGCGTTCCAGCACGAGCACTACTGGCCGACGACGACACCGGCGGTGACCGACCCGGCGGGCCTGGGCCAGATCGCCATCGATCATCCGCTGCTCTCGGCCGGGCTGGAGCTGGCCGGCTCGGGCGCGGTCGTCCTCACCGGTCGGGTGTCGCTCGCGTCGCACCCCTGGCTGGCCGACCACGCGGTCCTCGGCGCTGTGGTGATGCCGGGCACGGCCCTGGTCGAGCTGGTGCTGCACAGCGGCCGCCAGGTGGGCTGCGCACAGCTCGACGAGCTCGTCATCGAGGCCCCGCTCGTGCTGCCCGAGGGGCTGGCCGGTGCTTCCGGCGACGCCGCGGACGGCGTGGATCTCCAGGTCGAGCTCGGAGCGCCGGACGACGCCGGCCACCGAGCGGTCACTGTCCACGCTCGGAGCGACCCTGACGAGCCCTGGGTGCGGCACGCGAGCGGTGTGGTCGCTCCCGGTGGGATCACCGGCAGCGTGCCTGCGGTCTGGTCCGATCCGGACACGGCCGCCGGGGTCTGGCCGCCGCCTGGTGCCGAGGTGGTGGACGTCGATGCCCTGTACGACGGCTTCGCGGCGCTCGGGCTGACCTACGGCCCGGCGTTCCGGGGCGTGCAAGCGTTGTGGCGGGCCGGCGACACGGTGCTCGCCGAGGTCCGGCTGCCCGACGACGCCGCCGCCGAGGACGGTGACGAGGGCTACGGCATCCATCCGGCGGTCTTCGACGCGGCCCTGCACCCGCTGGCGGTCCTGGCCGGAGTGGTCGCCGGCACCGGGGATGCGCCCCGGGTCCCGCGGCTGCCCTTCGCCTTCACCGGCGTGGTCGGCGGCTCGGCGGCCCCGGCGCCGGGGGGTGTCCTGCGGGTGCGGCTGGCGCCGGCGCACCCGGCGTCCGGTCCGGACGGGTCCGCGGCGCCGGTGTCGGCGGGGGCCCTCGGGGCGCCCACGTCCGTCGGGACGAACGGGTCGAACGGGTCGAGCGGCGCCTCCGGGGACACGGCGGTCTCGGTGGAGGTGACCGACGAGGCCGGCCAGCCGGTGGTGGCGGTGGAGTCATTGGTGCTGCGCGACGCGCCGCCCGGGCTGGCCGGAGCCGCCGGCGGAGCGGACGGGCTGTTCACGCTGGAGTGGGAGCCGCTCGTCGGCCACGGCGCCGACCTCCCGACGGCCGGGTGGTCGGTGGTGGGGCCGGACGACCTGGGTCTCGGGGCCGCCGGCATCGCCACGACCGCGTACCCGGACCTCACGGCCCTCGCCGCGGCCGTCGAGGCCGGAGCACCGCCCCCGGAGGCGGTGGTGGTGTGCGCGGGGACGACGAGCGCGGGCGACGCGGCCCCGGATCTGGTCCCCCCGGCTCTGGGCCGGGGTCTCGCGGTGGTTCTCGAGACCGTGCAGCAGTGGCTGGCGGACGAGCGGTTCGGGGGATCGCGGCTGGTGGTGGTGACCCGCGACGCGGTCGCAGTCACCGGTCACTCGGGTGTCGAGGACACCGCCGCCCTGGTCCAGGCCCCTGTCTGGGGCCTGGTGGCCTCGGCCGAGACGGAGAACCCGGGCCGCTTCGTCCTGGTCGACGTGGAGGCCGGGCGGCCCGCCCCGGATCTCGGTCTCGCCGCCGACTCCGGGGTGGTGGACGTCCCCGTCCGGCTCCTCGCCGCGGCCGTGGCGCGCGGCGAGCGGGAGCTGGCCGTCCGCCACGGCCAGCTGTGGCGACGGCGTCTGGCTCGCGCCACCCGGCACGATCCGCTGCCCGCAGGACCGTGGCACCTCGGCCAGGAGGCACCGGGTGTGCTCGAGGGCATGGCGGTGATGCCGACGGCCGCCAGCGACGGACCGCTGGCCCCGTTGGGGCCGCGCCAGATCCGGGTGGCCGTCCAGGCCGCCGGGGTGCAGTTCGGCGACGTGCTGGTCGCCCTGGGCATGATCCCGGACCAGGAGTGGGCACCCGGGGGAACGCCCCGGGGCGAGGGTGCCGGGGTGGTGGTCGAGGTCGGGAGTCAGGTCGACGACGTGGCCCTCGGCGACCGGGTGATGGGTCTGCTCGGGATGCCCTACGCCTCGGTGGCGGTGACCGACCACCGGGCCGTGGTGCCCATCCCGGACGGATGGTCGTACGCCACGGCGGCGGCCGTGCCGCTGGCCTTCCTGACGGCGTACCGGGCCCTGGTCGACGTGGCCGCCGTCCAGCCCGGTGAGGCGGTGCTGATCCATGCCGCGGCCGGCGGCGTCGGCACCGCAGCGGTGCAACTGGCCCGGCATCTCGGCGCCGAGGTGTTCGCAACGGCGCATCCGTCCAAGTGGGAGGCGCTGGTCGAGCTGGGTGTCGACCCCGACCGCATCGGCTCGTCCCGGGACGCCGGGTTCGCGACCTCCTTCGAGGCCGCCGGGCGGGAGGGCCGCTGCCTGGACGTGGTCCTGAACTCGCTGACGGGGGAGCTGGTCGAGGCCTCCTTGCGGCTGCTCCGGCCCGGAGGCCGCTTCGTCGAGGTGGGCAAGGCCGACCTCCGGGATCCGGCCGCGGTCGCGGCTGCGCACCCGGGCGTGGCCTACCGGTCCTTCGACCTCTTCGACCAGGCCACGTCGGTGTCGGAGGCCGGCCGCATCCGGGAGATGCTGACCGAGATCGTGGGGCTGCTCGACCGGGGCCAGCTGCAGCATCCGCCGTTGCGGACGTGGTCGATGCGTGAGGCTCCCGAGGCCTTCCGGTTCATGAGCCAGTCCCGCCACGTCGGCAAGCTGGTCCTGACCCGGCCCGGCTTCGACCCCGAGGGCACCGCGCTGATCACCGGGGGGACCGGAACCCTGGGCGCTCTCGTGGCTCGCCACCTGGTCGAGGCCCACGGCGTCCGCCGCCTCGTGCTGACCAGCCGGCGGGGCATGGCCGCCCCTCGCGTGGCCGAGCTGGTCGAGTCCCTGGCTGCCCGGGGCGCCGAGGTCACCGTCGCCGCGTGCGACGTGGGCGACCGCGAGGCCGTGGCCCGGGTCCTCGCCGCGATCCCGGAGCGGCGACCGTTGCGGGCCGTCATCCACGCGGCGGGGGCGGTGGACGACGGGGTGGTGCCGCTGCTGACCGCCGACCGCCTGAACGCGGTGCTGGCACCCAAGGCGATCGGCGCCTGGAACCTGCACGCGCTGACCCGCGATCTCGACCTGTCGGCCTTCGTGCTGTTCTCCTCGGCCGCCGGGCTCAGCGGCGCGGCCGGCCAGGCCAACTACGCGGCGGCGAACGTGTTCCTCGACGCCCTGGCGTCGCATCGCCGCCGGCAGGGCCTCCCCGCGGTCTCGCTGGCCTGGGGGCAGTGGGAGGAGACCAGCGGCACCACCGGCCAGCTCGACGAGGCCCTGCTCACCCGGCTGCGCAGCGCCGGGTTCGTGCCGCTGGCCACCGACGAGGCCCTGGGGCTGTTCGACGCGTCCGTGGGTGGCGCCGTCGGCGGTGACCATCCGGTGCTGGTGCCGATCCGGATCGACCTCCCGGCCCTGCGGAGCACGGTCCGCCGAGCCCGGATGTCGCCCTTGTGGGAGCAGCTGGCCGGGGCTGCGGCGCGGCACGCCCCCGCGGCCGCGGCGGCCGTCCGGCCCCGGATCGAGCAGGCCGAGCTGCTCCGGCGGCTGGCTGCGGCGCCCAACGAGGCCGAGCGCCTGCGGGTGCTGGTCGCGGTGGTGCAGGACGAGGTGGCGGCGGTCCTGGGCCACGCCAGCGCCGATGCCGTGGAGACCGAGAGCGCGTTCCGCGACCTGGGCTTCGACTCGCTGACCGCCGTCGAGCTGCGCAACCGGCTCAACATGCTGACCGGGCTACGCCTCCCAGCCACGCTCGCCTTCGACCACCCGACCGTCAACCTCCTGAGCCTGGAGGTCTACAGCCGCCTCCCGGTCGTCACCCCCGCCGCCTGAGCGGCGGTTGACCGCGGTCACAGGAGCTGTTCGGTCATGGCGGTGAGGACGAGGCCCTGTCCGGCGGTCCAGCGGCCGACCAGCCCCCGCAGCTCCTGCCCGTCGACGGGCGGTCCCGGGACCAGCAGCCGCCCCACCAGCGTCCCGTCGGCCCCGAGCTCGATCACGGCCTCCTCGAAGCTCAGCATGCGCTGGCCGTAGGGGTACCAGGCCTTGTAGAGGGCCTCCTTGGCGCTGAACAGGAGCCGGTCCACGCAGACGCCGCGGACGGCGGCCGTGAGCCGCCGGATCTCGGCCTGCTCCTCGGGCCCGGCGACCGCGGCGAGGACGCCAGCCGGCAGGGGCTCGTTAGGCTCGGCGTCGATGCCGAGGGCGGGCACGTCGGCGGCCCAGCCGACCGCCGCCGCCCGGTACCCCTCGCAGTGGGTGATGCTGCCGAGGACGCCGGCCGGCCACCGCGGCTCGCCGGCCGGGCCGGACACGATCGCGCCGGGCTCCACGCCGAGCCGGCGCAGCGCCCGGTGGGCGCAGTCGCGCCCGCCGGTGAAGTCCCGCCGTCGCCGCTCGGAGGCCCGGGCCAGCAGCGCCTCCTCGGCCGGGAACAGCGTGGTGTCCGGCGTCTCGTCGCCACACGCCTCCGCCCACGCCACGGCCTTGGGGACGACGCGCTCGATCAGCGCCATCGCGGTTCGGGCCGTTCGGGCGGTTCGGGCCGCTCGCGCCGTCGGCCGGGTTCTCCCGGGTGTCCTGCCGGCACCACCCTGGCGGACCGTACCATCCGTGCCGTGGAGGGCACGGCGTGGATCCGGCGGCTGCGGCCGCGCTCGGCGGCGGCAGCGTCGCGGCGGTTGGTCTGCTTCCCGCACGCCGGCGGGTCGGCCAGCTACTTCGCCCCGCTGGCGCAGGCGCTGCCGGACGTGGTCGACCTGGTGGCGCTCCAGTACCCGGCCCGGCAGGAGCGGCTGTCCGAGCCCGGCATCGCCAGCATCGACGAGCTCGTCGCGGCGATCCTGCCCCAGCTGGACGGGTGGCTCGACCAGCCGTTCGCGCTGTTCGGGCACAGCATGGGGGCGATCGTGGCCTACGAGGTGGCCCGGATCCTCGAGCACCAGCGCGGGACCGTGCCGCTCGCGCTGGTGGTATCCGGCCGCCGGGCGCCGTCGACGTGGCGGGACGAGCACGTCCACCGGGGCGGCGACCGGGCTCTGGTCCGGGAGGTCGTCCGGCTGGGCGGGACGCCGGCGCAGCTGCTCGACGACGAGGACGTGCACCAGATGATGCTCCCGGCGCTGCGCAGCGACTACCGGGCCATCGAGACCTACGAGTGGCAGCCCGGCCCGCCGCTGAGCTGCCCGATCTGGGCCGTCCTCGGCGAGACCGACCCGCTCACCACCCAGGTCGAGGCCCAGCGGTGGGCGGCCCAGACCACGGCCCACTTCGAGCTGCGCACCTTCCGGGGCGGGCACTTCTACCTGGTCGCCCACCTCCCCGAGCTCGCCGAGCTCCTCGTGCGCTCCCTCGCCGACCGAGCCTCCCGAGAGGACCGACAGGACCGGGAGGACCGGGAGGACCCGAGCCGTCGTCCGCAACACTGAGGCATGGCCGAGATCGTGATCCTGGGCAGCGGTTCGCCGCTGGCCGACCCGCACCGAGCAGGCTCCGCCCTGGCCGTGGTGGCCGGCGACGAGTGGATCCTCATCGACTGCGGACGGGCTGCCACCCAGCGGGCGATCGACGCCGGTCTCGACTTGACCGCGGTGTCCGCCGTGGCGCTGACCCATCATCACTCCGACCACCTCAGCGACCTGCCCACCTTCGCCACAACCCGGTGGACCGCGGGAGCGACGACGCCGCTGACCGTGGTCGCGCCCGACGGCCCGGCCGCCCACTACGCCCGCCACTGCCTCGACGCCTATGTCGACCAGGCGTTCTATGGACAAGCGTCGCCGGCATCCGGGCCCCGCCCGACGATCGCGGTGCAGGCCTTCCCTCCGACCGACGAGCCCGCGATGGTCTACGCCGGGACGGCCTGGCGCTTGTCGAGCGCCCGCGTCGCCCACCATCCCATCGAGCCGGCGGTCGGGTACCTCGTCGAGCATGGTGGCCGGCGGGTCGCGGTCAGCGGTGACACTGCCGTGTGCGACGGCATCCGCTCCCTCGCGGCCGGGGCCGAAGCGGTCGTCCACCAGGCCCTCCTGGCCGACCGCGTATCGCCCTCGCTCCTCGACTGGAACGCCAGCGCCCGCGAGGTCGGCCGACTGGCCGCCGAGACGGCGCCGGGCGTCCTGGTGCTGACCCATCTGATCCCCGCCCCGACCTCGCCGGCGGACGAGCGCGCGTATCTGGACGAGATTCGCGCCGGGGGTTTCCAGGGTACCGCCCTGATCGCGCACGACCTCCAGCGGATCCCGCTCGCCGAGCGGTAGCGATGGCGGGCCGACCGTCCGGCCGCGGTCCGTGAGCGGCGCGATGCCCCTTGAGGTCGGCCACGACGTTTCGTAAGGTTCCGACTACTACACGCCTTCGCTCGTTCATGAGGAAGGTCTGGTGCGGCGGATCACATCGACGACGTCCAGGGAGCAGCGGTGACCGTCGGCCCTCTGCCGGGTTCCCACACCACCGGGCGACCCGGGCCCCCGCCAGTGCCGCCGCCGTCGCCAACCGAGCCCCCCGAGTCCGCCGAGTCCGCCGAGTCACTGGTCGGTCGGCTGAACGCGATCGTCACGGCAGCCGGGTGCGCCGATTGCTGCACGACGGTCGAGGTCCGCCGTGATCCCGGGCCGGTCGCCGATCTCCGGCTGTTCCTCGCCGAGCGCCGCGGCTCGACCCCGGGCCAGATCGACGCGCTGGCGGGGGCGCTGGAGGCCGACCCGGCGATCGCCAGCATCCGTACCGCGAGGGCGGCGGGTCGGTCGACGGTCTCGATCCGGCTGGCCGACGAGTGGGTCGAGGCCTGCGGCGAGGCGATCGTCCGCTCCGGGCCCCCGGTGTCGCCGGTCGGCTGCCAGGCGCTGGGCACGGCCCTACCGGCCGGCGAGCCCCGCTGGCTGGTCGGGTTCCTGGGCGCGAACTCGAGCAAGGGCCTCCACCTCGGACACCTGCGCAACATCCTCGTGGGCCACGCCACGGTGTCCCTCCTCGCCGGGGCTGGACTACCCGCGACGGCCTACAGCCTGGTCGGGGACATCGGCCGCAACGTCTGCGAGGCCCTCGCCGGCTACCAGCTCGGGCTGGCCGGTCCGGGAGCGGCGGACCGCAAGCCCGACATCGTCGTGGGCGCCTCCTACCGCGCCTACCTCGCTCGCGCCGCCGCGACTGCGCCCCCGGCGACGGGCGTCACCCCCGCCGATCCCGACGCCGACGACGCCGACGACCCGTGCGAGCGCGAGTACGAGGTCACGGGCGACGAGGCCGACGAGCTGCTGGCCCGGTGGTGGTCCGGCGACCCGGACACCCGCGCGCAGTGGCGGGACCTGGTGGCCCGGGTGGACCAGGGTCACCGCACCACCCTGGGCCGGCTCGACGTCGGTATCGACCAGTGGTGGCCGGAGTCCGCGGACGTCGCCCGCGCGCTCGACCTCGTCGACCTCGCCCTGGACCGGGGGGTCGCCCGCCGCCTGGACGACGGCCGCGTGGTGTTCGACAGCGACTGCCCGGGCTTCCCGACGGTCGTGCTCACCCGCAGCGACGGCTTCCCGACCGAGCACGCCCGCGTGGTGGCGGTGTTCCACCGGCTCTTCACCGAGCAGATCGACCCGGTGATCCACCTGGACTACAACGGCACCGAGTGGGAGCACGCCCAGCGGGCGCTGAGCGAGCTCATGCAGGCTCTGAAGCTCATCCCGCCCCACGTCGTGCACCGCCCGTCGATCCACGGCATGGTCCTGGTCGACGGGGCCGCCCTGAGCTCCAGCCAGGACGAGCCACCCCTGGTCGACGACCTGCTCGAGGCGCTGGTCGCCTCGCCCGAGATCGCAGCTGTGGTGGGTCCCGACGATCCCGCCGGCACCGGTCGCCTGGCTGCCGCCGACATCGTGCTCAAGACGTTCTTCCTGGCGCCGGCGCTGGCCAAGCCCCTCGTCTACTCCTGGGAGCGGCTGCTCGATCCCGCCGGCAACGCCGGGTGGGCGGTGGCCGGAGCGTGGTGCCGTCAGAAGGGCGGCGGCCACGACCGCGATCACGATCCGACCGACCGGGACTACCGCCTGGCGGTGCTCCAGGCCGAGAGCCTCCCGCTGGAGGTGGCCAAAAGCATCGGACCGGCAGGTGACGTCGACCTCTCCCACCTGACCCGGTTCCTCGCCCTCAGCGCCGGTCGGCTGCTCGACGCCCCGCTGCGCACCACCCGCGCCCAGATCACCCGGGCAACGCTCCAGCGCTGCCTCGGTCTCCTCGGATATCGGAGCTCCATCCCCTAGGAGGCATGGCCCGTGAAGGTGAGCCTCTACTACGCCCCCTTCCCCTCGCAGACCTTCGAGGGGTACGCGTCGCCGGTCAACACCGAGCGCCCGCTCAACCCCAAGAGCGCGCTACCGACGCTCGCCGCGGGGCTGCGCCAGCACGCCGACGCGCTCGGGTACTCCTGCGACGTCGAGATCGTCGACATGCAGCTGGGCGGGGAGCGGGTCCGGTACAAGACCATCCCGTACGGCCCCGAGCAGCTCCACTGCTCCCGCCTGGGCACGCCGATGGAGGCCTACGAGGACACCATCCGGGCCACCGACATCCACGGGCTCACCTCCAACTTCACCAACGGGGCGCAGATCGTCGGCGACCTCGCGGCCTACATCAAGCAGGTGTCGCCCGACAGCGTCGTCGTCGCGGGCGGCGTGGATGCCACCGCCCGCCCCGACTACTACTTCGGCCGCGGGGTCGACGTGGTCGTCCAGGGCGAAGGCGATCACGTCTTCCCGATGGTCGTCCAGGCCCTCGGCGACCGGCGCGATCTGGACAGCATCCCGCAGGTTCTGACACGCGACCGCTCCCACGCCGGCCACTACCGGCAGAGCTCGGCGCTCGACATGAACGAGCTCGAGCCCATGGCCCTGGACCTGGTCGGCGACCTGTCGCTGTACACGGACACCGCCGAAGGGCCCCCGCCACCCGGCGTCGAGTCCAACTTCATCTGCTTCGAGACCTCGCGGGGCTGCGCTTGGCGGTGCTCGTTCTGCACGGCGCCCTCCCGCGGCGCCTACCGCTACATGTCGCCCGAGACCGTCGACCGGCACTTCAAGCACTTCAGGGCGATGGGCGTCAAGACCATCGTGTGGCAGGAGGACAACCCCCTGTCGCGCATCCAGCAGACGGTCTCGGGACACGACGTCTACGACCAGGGCCGAGAGGAGCTGCTGGAGATCTTCCACCTGGCCCGGAGCTACGGCTTCGCCTGGGAGTTCGCCAACGGCATCGAGTTCGGCAAGTTCTCCAACGACGGCAAGATCGACCACGAGCTGATGGATGCGCTGCTGTGGAACCGGCAGACCGACGAGGGCTGGGCGGGCTGCTACCGGGTGCAGATCCCGCTCGACAACATGAACCTGGCCAAGCTGCGGTTCCCCAAGCTGCTGGTGTTCGACGAGCAGCTGGAGGTGCTGGCCGCCATGCTCGACCACGGCATCGGCCACCAGACCTACGACCTGTTCATCGGCTACCCCGAGCACTCGCCCGGCGTCGTCGACCAGTTCACGGAGGGGTGCCTCCGCATCAAGGAGACGCTGAGCGGGCTGCGTCCCGACATCTACCGGCCGTACTTCAACGTGTTCACCCTGTCGTTGCTCCCGGGAGCGCGCGACTACGACACGCTGCGCAACCAGTTGGCCTTCGACGTCGACCGCGACCCCGAGGTCATCGCCATCTTCCTGTCGGCGATCAACACCGAGCACATGTCCTACTGGGACGCGTTCTGCAAGCGGGTCGAGATGACCAACCGCCTCAACGACGGCGGCGACATAGCGACATACGACGGCATCTACACCGGATCATCTCCCACCGCGCCGGTGTGAGAGCGAGGCCCCTCAGGGGCGGAGACGGAGTGGGGACCATGCACGTGCAGCTCTACTACGCCCCTTACCCGAGCCAACGGTTCCGCGGCGAGGAGCAGCCGCTGAGCACGGTGCGGGTCCTCAACCCCAAGAGCGCGCTGGTGACGCTCGCCGCCGGCGTCCGGCGCTACCTCGACGCCTGGGGCATCGACGCCGACCTGCGGATCATCGACACCCAGGTCGATGGCGGTGAGACCTACTACAAGTCGTTCCGCTACGGGCCCCGCACGGTGGACTGCCATCGTGTCGGCGGTGACTTCGCGGCCTACGAGGACACCATCCGCCAGGCGGACATCTGCGGGATCTCCAACAACTTCACCAACTCGGCGGGGATCGTCACCGACTTCGCCCAGGCCCTGCGGACCTACAACCCCCGGTGCCTGTTCGTGGCCGGCGGCATGGATGCGACGGCCCGGCCCGACTACTACCTCGAACGGGGCTTCGATGTGGTCGTCCAGCTCGAAGGCGAGCTGAGCCTGGCCCGGATCGTCGAGGCCCGGGCCCGCGGCGTGCCGCTGGCCGAGCTGGTGCCGACCGAGGTCCGACCCCACGGCGTGGTGGTGTCGAGCAGCTCGATGCTGGACATGGACCAGCTCCCCCCGATGGCGCTCGACCTGGTCGACGGGCTGGAGCGCTACACCGATACCGGCGAGGGCGTGCCTCCGGCCACCGTCCGACCGCCCTTCACCTGCTTCGAGACCTCTCGGGGCTGCCACCAGACGTGCTCGTTCTGCGCCACGCCGATGCGGGGCCGCTACCGCTTCATGTCGCCGCGCGCCGTCGAACGGCATCTCCGCCACTTCCGCGACGCCGGGGTGAACAACCTCCTGTTCCAGGAGGACAACATCCTCTCCCGCGTCCAGCGGGTGGGTAGGCAGCGGAACCTGCTCTACGACACCGGCCGCGACGAGACCATCGAGATCTTCCACATGGCCCGGGACTACGGGTTCTCGTGGGAGTTCGCGAACGGCCTCGAGTTCGGCAAGTTCGTGGACATCGGCGAGATCGACACCGAGCTGATGAGCGCACTGTTCTGGAACGACCAGACCGGCGAGCGGTGGCGCGGCTGCTACCGGGTCCAGATCCCGCTCGAGTTCCTCGGCGACGACCCCACCCGGAAGTACCGCAAGCTCCGGTCGTTCGAGACCGAGCTCGAGATCCTCGACGCCGTGCTCGACTTCGGGGTCGACTACCAGACCTTCAACGTCATCATCGGGCACCCGGGCGACGACGACGCGGCGATCGCGACCTACCTCGACCGCTGCCTGCAGCTGCGTGATGCCCTGCTCGCCCGCAGCCCGCAGATGGTGCCGTACTTCAACGTCTTCAACCGCACGCTGCTCCCGGGGACCCGCGACTACCGCGAGCAGCGCCACCAGCTCGAGTTCGACATCGAGCGGGATCCCGAGGTCATCAGCGTGTACCTGTCGCCGATGAACACCGACACGCTGACCTATTACGAGCTGTTCCAGCACCGGGTCCGGATGGTGCAGGAGCTCAACGGCACGCTCGTGGACCAGTACGACGGGATCCACCACGTGCTCGACCGGGCCGCGCTGGCCGACAGCGTCGCCGCGGGCCCGCGATCAGCGCCGGCGCGAGCGCTCGATGGCGACTGACCCGGCTGGCCGGTCAGGCCTCGCCGAGGACCTGCAGCAGGTGCTGGTCGAAGGCGGCCGCCAGGCTCTCCTGGCGCGCGTAGGGGCCCGATCGGTGCCGCCGGGAGCGCATGCCCTGCTGGACGAGACCCAGGGCGTCGAAGTCCTCGCGGTTGGCCTCGTCCCAGAAGGCGACGGCGTCGTGGGGCGCGAACGGCGTGCGGCCGGTGCCGGTGCCGGGCTCCGTGTCCCCGGTCGCGCCGTCCGGCGGCACCGCGAACAGCCAGGAGCAGCGGACCAGGGTGCACCCGGGCGCCGCGGGCCACAGGGTGTAGGCGACCACGTAGTCCGAGTGCAGGCTCAGCAACAGGTTGGGGAAGAGCGCGTAGAAGTGGACCCGGCCCAGGTCGTCGGGCTCTCGGGTCAGCGGCGCGGCACAGGCGGCTCCGCTCATCGACAGGGTGGTGTAGCCGGGGTTCAGGTCCATGTACCCGCCCAGGAAGGGCCCGGCGTAGCGGTCGTTCTGGCCGCTGCGGTAGCGGCACCGGTCGGCGAAGCGGGGATGGATCCTCGGGCAGTGGTAGCACTCGGAGTAGTTCTCGACGATCAGCTTCCAGTTGGCCTCGACCAGGTAGTCCGTCTGGTGGACCACGGACAGGTCGGGCAGCCCCCACCGGGTGAACTGGGACTGCACCCCGGCCCAGGCCGACGTGAACGGCTCGGGATCGCGGCCGAGGTGGACGAAGACGAAACCCTCCCACTCGGCGGTGGCGACCGGAGGCAACGAGAAGGCGGCCGGGTCGAAGCCGTCGACCCCGTCCATCAGC
>Ga0075428_100006825_pt1 | contig 12693 bp, 11 predicted proteins | sample RhiMetdeltSRZDD2_FD_75291 | JGI IMG/M metagenome (GOLD analysis project Ga0075428, IMG submission 75291) | Populus rhizosphere microbial communities from Tennessee, USA - Rhizosphere MetaG P. deltoides SRZDD2 | ecosystem: Host-associated > Plants > Roots > Rhizosphere > Soil | place: USA...
GACGAGCCACTGGCGCACGCGCGCCTCGGGGTCCGGATTGGTGAAGAAATCCGTAATCACGGCGATGCTGTCAGCGCCGGCAGCGACGACGCCCGGTGCCCGCTCCGGTGTGATGCCGCCGATCGCGACCAGCGGCAGGTCGCCGATGCGCGTCTTCCAATCGGTGACGCGGGCAAGACCTTGCGGCGACCACTGCATCGCCTTGAGGCGGGTCTCGTAGATCGGCCCCAGCGCGACGTAGGCAGGCTTGGCGGCAAGGGCGATGTCCAGCTCTTGCAGGCTGTGCGTACTGATGCCGAGCCGGATGCCCCTGGCCTGGATGGCAGCCAGGTCGGCAGCTGCCAGGTCCTCCTGGCCCAGATGAAGGTAGTCGGCGCCCACCTCGAGAGCCTCGCGCCAGTAATCGTTGACGATCAGCTGGCAGCCGTGCCGCCGACACACCTCAAGGCTGTCAAGGATCTCCTGGCGCACACGCTCAGGCGGCGCGTCCTTGAGGCGCAGCTGCACGGTACGGATGCCGAGCGGCACGAGCCGCTGCAGCCAGGCGAGGTCGGGAACGATTGGATAGAACCGGTCGAGCCCGTGCACTTGGCTGGACATCGCCGCTACGATCGGTCGAGGTCGAAGAACGGCGTGCCGGCCACTGGCGTGGAGGGTGCCGCCATATCGCGCATCTCCATGAGGCCGGCCTCGTAGGCGGTGCGGCCGGCGTCGATGGCGGCGGCGAACGCGCCAGCCATACGCACCGGATCGGCTGCAGATGCCACCGCCGTGTTGAGCATGACCGCGTCGAAACCGAGCTCCATGGCTTCGGCGGCATGCGAGGGCGCGCCGATGCCGGCGTCGATGATGAGCGGAACGCCGGTGAAATATTTGCGCAGCGAGCGTAGCGCGTAGCGGTTGGCAAGGCCACGGCCGGTGCCGATCGGCGCACCCCAAGGCATGAGCACTTCGCAACCGGCGGCCACCAGTCGTTCGGCGGCCACCAGGTCCTCGGTGGTATAGGGGAACACCTTGAAACCGTCCTTGCGAAGCGCCGTCGCCGCCTCGAGCAGGCCGAACAGATCGGGCTGCAGCGTGTCGTCGTTGCCGATCACCTCAAGCTTGATCCAGTCCGTGCCAAATAGCTCGCGGGCCATATGCGCGGTCGCAATGGCCTCGCGCGGCGTGCGGCTGCCGGCCGTGTTCGGCATCACGCGTACGCCCAGCGACTTGATCAGTTCGAAGAAGCGCTGGCCCGTGTTGGCTCGCGCAGCCTCGCGGCGGACCGACACGGTGACGATGCCGGCCCGCGCAGCCTGCACCGCGCTCGCCATCACGTGCGGCGAGGGGTACTGGCCGGTGCCGAGCAGCAGGCGCGAGCTGACCTCGACACCATAGAGCTTGAGCGTTGCGCCGGACGGCGTGATGGGTTCGATGGCGTTCATCGCAACGTCGTTGGTATCAGCCACCCTGCCGTGGCGCTACGATCTCGACGTGATCACCCGGCGAGAGCTGGGTGGCGGTGCGCGCATGCCTCGCCACGAACTCGCCGTTGAGGGCAGTGGCGACCGCCGTCTCGGCAAAGCCCAGCTCGACAAGCAGGTCGGCCAACGACACCGCTGTCGTTGCGGTTGCCTCGCCGTTGACGTGGATACCGGTGGAATTGGCAACTTCCGATTGCATGGCTCGGCTCACCTCTCGCCTTGCTCGCTATCTGCGCCGGCTGGTCCAGCGATTCAAGACATTTTCGTCGCGTTTGCAGGCGTGTCCGTAAGGGGTTCACTAAATTGAACATCGTTTCTATATCTAGCCATCTTTCTGAAAGAGGATGCGGCGTACTGTGCGCAGCGGCTTCTTGGCCGCGATGGGTCGGTCTGGGCCGATTGGGGATGACATGCTCAAAAACTTGATGACGACGCGGCGGTTTGCGCCGCTGTTTTGGTGCCAGTTCTGCTCCGCCCTCAACGACAACTTCCTGAAGAATGCGCTGGCCATGCTGATCCTGTTCGGCATCGCCGGCTCGGGACAGGTGGCCGGCGGCCACGCCGGGGTGCTTATCACCCTGTCCGGCATCATCTTCATCGCCCCGTTTTTCATCTTCTCGGCGCTCGGCGGGGAACTGGCTGACCGCTTCGACAAGGCCTACGTGGCCGAGCGGGTCAAGCTGGCGGAGATCCCCGTAGCGGGGCTCGCCGCCATCGGCTTCTTCCTGCACTCGGTGCCGATCCTGATGCTGACGCTCGGCCTGTTCGGCATCCTGGCCTCACTGTTCGGCCCCCTCAAATACGGCATGCTGCCCGAAAAGCTCGACACCGCAGAGCTGTCCGCAGGCAACGCGCTGGTGGAGGGCGCGACTTTCCTTGCCATTCTGCTCGGCACCATTGCCGGCGGCGTCGCGGTGGCCCAGGCGCAGAGCGCCAGCATCGTCGTGCTGGTCATCGCCATGCTGGCGGTGTCCTCGTGGCTGTTCTCGCGCCTCATACCCAAAGACGGCGCGGCAGCTCCGGACCTTGCTATCACCCGCAATCCCTGGACATCGACGGTGGCGCTGCTGCGCGAGTTGCAGCAAGGCGATGCACGTCTGTGGGGCGGCGCACATATCGTTTCGTGGTTCTGGCTGGTTGGCTTCGTGGCGCTATCGCTGTTGCCGGCCCTGGTGAAGGACAGCATCGGCGGCAACGAAAGCGTGGTGACGCTGTGCCTGGCCACCTTCACGATCGGCATCGCGCTCGGGTCGCTGCTGGCCGCCGGAGCCAGTCACGGCAAGCCGAATCTTGCCCTGGTGCCGCTGGGTGCCATCCTGATCGGCGTGTTCTCGCTGGCGGTGGCCTGGGTCGCCGTCGGCGCCACGCCGGGTGGCCAGCCGATCGCAGCCCTCGATGTTCTGACCTCACCCGCCGGCATTGCCTTGATCTTGTCCTTGTTTGGTCTTGCCGTATCGGGCGGCCTATACATCGTGCCGTCATTTGCCGCCGTGCAGGCTTGGGCCCCACCGGAGCGACGCGCCCGGGTGATCGCCGCCGTCAACGTGATGAATGCGGCCTACATGGTCGGCGCCGGCGCAGTTGTCGCTGGGCTGCAGGCCGCCGGCGTCGGTCTCGGGGTGCTGTTTGCTGTTCTTGGTGTGCTGAGCTTTGCCGCGGTGCTGTACGTGATGCGCGCGTGGGGCTCGGGCCTGATGCGCGACATGGGCCGGGAGGTGTTCCGCTTTTTTTTTAGGCTCGAGGTAACGGGCCTCGAGAACATTCCCGGACCCGACCAGCGCGTCGTCATTGCCCCCAACCACATGAGCCTGCTCGACGGGCCGTTGCTGCATTCCGTACTGCCGAAAGAAGCAGCCTTCGCCGTCAACCGACAGATCGCCGAGAACTGGTGGGTCAAGCCGTTCCTGCGCGTGATCCGTGCACACCTGCTGGAGCCGACCAAGCCGCTGGCGGCGCGCACGCTGGTCAATGCGGTGAAGGGCGGCGAGACCATCGTCATTTTTCCAGAGGGTCGCATCACCGTCACCGGCAGCCTGATGAAGGCCTACGACGGCGCGGCCATGATCGCCGACCGGGCCGATGCCTGGGTGGTGCCGGTGCGCATCGAAGGATTGGAGCGCTCGCCGTTGAGCTACCTGCGCAAGACGCAGATCAGAAAGGCGCTGTTTCCAAAGGTGCGCGTGACGTTCCTGCCGCCGCGCAAGCTCAACGTCGATGCGGCGTTGAAGGGCAAGACACGCCGGCAGGCGGCTGGGCTGGCCCTGCAGGACATTATGATCGACACCGCCGTGGAGACGGCGCGCTGCGAGCGCACGCTGTTTGAGGCACTCGCTGATGCGCGCAGCACGCGCGATACCGGCAAGACTGCCGTCGCCGATCCGCTCGGCATCAAGCTCAGCTACCGGAAGCTAATCCTCGGCGCACAGGTGCTGGGCCGCAAACTCGAAGGCTTCGCCCCGCCCGGCGCTGCGGTTGGCGTGATGCTGCCCAACTCTGTTGGCGTCGCCGTCACCTTTTTTGCGCTGCAGTCGATCGGCCGTGTACCGGCGATGATCAACTTCACGAGCGGCGCCACCAGCGTGCGCGCGGCCTGTCGCGCGGCCAAGATCTCCGTCGTCCTCACCTCGCGTGCATTCGTGGAGAAGGCACGACTAACCGGTCTTGTCCGCGACATCGCCCAGACGGTGCATATCGTCTACCTGGAGGACATGCGCGAGCGCATCGGCTTGGCCGACAAGATCGCCGGCCTTATGGCCGGCGGGCGCCAGCGTGTGGCGCGCAAGGCCGACGACCCGGCCGTGATCCTGTTCACCTCGGGCTCGGAAGGCAATCCCAAGGGCGTGGTGCTGTCACATCGCAACGTCATCGCCAATGTCGCCCAGTGCCTCGCCCGGGTTGATGCCAACGGTGAAGATCTGGTGTTCAACGTGCTACCGGTGTTTCACTCCTTCGGCCTGACGGGCGGCCTGATCATGCCGCTGATCGGCGGCATCCCGGTGTACCTGTATCCGTCGCCGCTGCACTATCGCATCGTGCCTGAGCTGATCTACGATACCGGCGCCACCATCATGTTCGGCACCGATACGTTCCTGCGGGGCTACGCGCGCGCCGCCCATCCTTATGACCTGCGCACCATCCGCCTGATCGTGGCAGGTGCCGAGGCGGTGAAAGACGCCACGCGGCACACCTATATGGAACGCTTCGGCGTGCGCATCCTGGAAGGCTACGGCGTCACCGAGACGGCGCCGGTGCTGGCGATGAATACACCGATCGCCAACCGCTCCGGCACCGTCGGCCGGCTGTCGCCGCTGATGCAGGCGCGCCTCGAGCCGGTGGCCGGCATCAGCGAAGGCGGCCGTCTATTCGTGAAGGGTCCCAACGTGATGCTGGGCTACCTGCGCGCCGACAATCCTGGCGTGCTGGAGGCGCCCGCCGATGGCTGGCACGACACCGGCGACATCGTCACCATCGACGACAAGGGGTTCATCACCATCAAGGGACGCGCCAAGCGCTTTGCCAAGATCGGCGGCGAGATGGTGTCGCTGTCGGCAGTGGAGGCACTGGCCTCCGAGATCTGGCCGACGCTTATGATCGTCGCCGTGGCCCTGCCAGACCAGCGCAAAGGCGAGCGCATCGTCCTGCTGACCACCGACGACAAGGTCACGCGCGAGCAGTTCCTGCGCTACGCCCGCGGCAAGGGTGGGCCGGAGCTCATGGTGCCGGCGGACGTTCTGCTGGTCGATCGGATGCCACTGCTGGGCTCGGGCAAGCCCGACTACGTCGCGGCGCTGGCGATGGCCAAGGAGAAGGTGGCCGTGGCTTGCGTGGCCAACAAGCCTGCGGCTTGAGGATCGAGCGTTGTCCCGGCCCGGGCACGGCTCACAGCCGGTAGCGAAGGCTGCCCGGCAGCACGATCGCGCTGGCGCGCATTTGATGATGACACCTACCTATGATGACACCTACTTCGCCTCGATCGACTGGCGAGCGATTTGGATGGCTTCGCGCAGCACGGCCTCGTTGCCGATATGGTTGGCCAGCAACAACACCAGCCGTGCATTGAGGGCGGCGCTCTCCGATTCACTGAGGTCGCTGTGCGCCTCGATGACGGCCGCGTACAGCGTGTCGAAATCGCCCACGTTAGGCTCGCGCTTCAAATGCATGGCGCACCTCACCCTCAGTCAGATTCGGGCCGTAGCCCGCCTTAGGGCCGCCTCAATCGACCCCGGCACATACCCTCGCCAGCGTGCCGCGACGTGCTGATCCGGGCGAAACAGATAGAGCGCGGGATCACGCTCGGCACCGTAGCGAGCACAGGCTGTTTCCCGTGAAACAATGGCGAATTTGGCCCGCCTGTCGTAGCCGGCAAGGCTCGCCTCAGCCTGCCTTAAGGCGGCTGGCACGAGGCCGTCACGGCTGAACAGAATGGCCTGGAACCCGCCGTCCAGATGATCCAGCAGCCAACGGTTTTCAAGCCACGCGTCGAGCGCGGCGGCGCCGGGCCGGACGGCCGGGCATTCGCCTTGAGCGAACTCGTCCGGCCCGTTGAGGGCCGAGCCGGTGTAGCACGTGGCGACGGACAGTCGACCGGAGTTGACCAGCCGCCGAGCGAACGGCTCGGTTGCTGCCAAGGCCAGCACGCTGTCGCGAAAGGTGCGGCTGATGGTGCCCTTGGGCGAGATGAAATCGGTCGAGCGGGTGGTGATGGCCAGGTTCTCGTCCGCCGCCTGCATGCGCTCCCTCTCGTAGCTGTCGAGCAGACGTTCGGGCGCAAGGCCGCGCAGCACAAGGTCGAGCTTCCAGGCGAGGTTATCGGCGTCCTGCACGCCGCTGTTGCCGCCGCGGGCACCGAACGGCGACATCTGATGGGCAGCATCGCCCGCGAAGATCACGCGGCCGTGCCTGAACTTCTCAAGCCGCCGAGATTGGAACCGGTAGAGGCTGATCCACTCGAACGTGAATTGGATGTCCTCCCCCAGCATGGCGCGCACGCGCCGGGCCGCGTTCTCGGGCTTGATCTCCTCCGCGCGGTCGGCCTCGTTGCCGACCTGGAAATCCAGCCGCCAGACGTCGTGAGCCTGCCGGTGCAGCAGGGCCGATTGCCCGCGGTTGAAGGGCGGATCGAACCAGAACCAGCGTTCGGCGGGCCGCTGCATCGGCATCTTGATGTCGCAGATCAGGAACTGGTCCTGGAACACACGACCCTCGAAGCCCAGGCCCAGCTGGCGGCGCAGTGTGGAGCGGGCCCCGTCGGCGGCAATCACCCAATCGGCGGTAATGCGGTAGGCACCATCCGGCGTGGCGATGTCGAGCACGGCGCCGTCGGCGGCCTGCTCGATGCCGGTCACCTCCTCCAGCCAGCGCATGTCGATCAGGCCAGTTTTGCGAGCAGCCTCGATGCAGAAATGCTCGAAGTAGTACTGCTGCAGGTTGATGAAGGCCGGGCGCCGGTGTCCCTCTTCGGGAAGCAGGTCGAACTCGTAGACCTGGCGGGTGTCGAAGAACACCTTGCCGGTCTTCCAGGTGATGCCGAGGTCGACCAGCGCCTGCCCCATGCCGAGCCGGTCCATGATCTCAAGCGAGCGCTTGGCCCAGCAAATTGCCCGGCTGCCATCCGCCAGGTGGCGCTTGCGGTCGAGGACGATGCTGCGGCGGCCCTTGCTGGCAAGGTCGAGCGCGGCAACGAGGCCCACCGGTCCCGCCCCGACAATCACGACCGGGTGGTGCGCCGGCGACGCCCGATCCTGATCGGCAGATCGCCGGTGCTGGAACACGATGTGGCGGACATCCATCATGCGGTATCGATTGCGAGGGCCTGCTGAGCTGTCAAGTATGGCCAAGCTTCTGGTGGCGCCCAGCCGGTGGTTGACGCCTACGCATCGGCAGTTTGCCGCGCTGTTGCCATGTGCGTCCGCCATTAGACTTAGCCCATGCACAAGACGAATTGGAAGGCCGCAGCCCTGTTGCTTGCGCTGCTGCGCGGCGGATGGCCTGCGTACGCCTCGGCGCAGGAGGTGAACGACCTAGCCGGCACCTATTGCCTGGTCGGCGTGATGGAGGTCGGCTCCTGCATCGAACTCGGCCGGGATGGCAAGTTCCAATACTTCCTGGCCTATGGCGCCTACGATGAAGATTCGGAGGGTACCTGGCGGATCGAGGCAGGGCAGATCGTGCTCGATAGTCCCGCCTATGACCGGCCGGCAGTATTCGCGTTCAAGCGCCTGCAGGCGGGCGAGGGCGACGGCTACGACATTGTTGTCGAGAGCCGGAGCGGGCGCGCCATGCGTGGCATCGATGTCAGCGTGGTCTGCGACGGCCGGACTGCGCGGGTCGGCGTCACGGGGGCTGCCGGGTTCAAGATCGATTGCAAGGACGCACCGACGCACGTGCTGCTCGGGCTGCGCATGTACGGGGTGGCCGCGCAGACCATCGACGTGTCGGCCCAAGCCGGCTCAGACAAGACCTACGTGTTCGAGTTCGACACGGGCGATCTCGGCCGCAAGCAATTTGCCGGTCAGCGCTTTGCGCTGGACGCCGGCAGCGGCAGTTTCCTGGTCACGACCTACCGTGATACGCCGATCCGGGAGCTGGACGGCCGCACCTTCCGCTATGTGCGCCAGTAAGGTCGGTGGGACTACCATCCCGCAATTCGCGGGCAGCCAGCATCCCGCACCCAAGACGAGCTAGGTCGATCCTGCGTGCTGGCTCCGAGCTGTGCTCGGGCCAATACCACACTACTCCTGCAGGCCGGCCCACATGGCGCGGTCGCGCTCGGCCGTCCAGATGCGCGGCGTATCGATGCCCTGCGCCTCGTCGTAGGCGCGGGCGATGTTGAAGGGCTGGCAGTGCTCGAAGATTGGCCAGCTGCCGTACTTGGGCCGCATGGCGGCGGTGGCCTCGTCGAAGCACTCCTTAAGCGTGGCACCGCGCGCGACGCCGCGCTTGACCGGTGCATACGTGTCGCGCAGGAAGTCGCCGGTCAGGGCGATGCCCTCGGCCACCGTATCGACCCCGACCAGCGCGTCGCCGCGCCCCGGCACCAGAGCGTCCGCCTTGACGCGATCGAGGCGCGAGAGTGTTGCCGGCCAGTCCGTGAAGTGGGCATCGCCGCAGTAGCAGGCAGACTTGTATTCGACGATGTCGCCGGAGAAGACCACGTTGGCATCCGGCACGTAGGCGATGATGTCGCCTGCGGTGTGGGCGCGGCCGATGCAGCACAGCTCGACGCGGCGCTTGCCGAGGTAGAGCGTCATGCGGTCCTTGAAGGTCAGCGTCGGCCAGGTCAGTCCCGGGATGGTGTCGGCGGCGCGGAACAGGCGCGGGAAACGGCCGTATTCGGAATCCCAGTCCTCCTTGCCGCGTTCGGCAATCATGGCGCGGCAGGCGTCCGAGGCGATGATCTGCTGCGCCTGGTAGGCCGAGGCACCCAGTACGCGCACGGCATGAAAGTGCGAGAGCACCACGTACTTGATGGGCTTGTCGGTGACCTTGGCGACCCGCTCAATGACTTGCCCGGCCATGGCAGGTGTTGCCTGCGCGTCGATGACAATGACACCATCATCGCCGATGATGATGCCACTGTTGGGGTCGCCCTCGGCCGTGAATGCGTACAGATCTCGGCCGATCTCGGCGAAGGTGATCTTCTTCTCGCTCAGGTCGGCGGTGGAAGCGAACGTCTTGCTCATGGGCGGTCTCCCTTCGAGTTATTGGTTTGCCGCAAGCCGCGGCGAACATCCCTGGCGAAGGCAACAATGGCGTCAGCGACGGCTGCCTCCTGGTCCCGGTGCGGAGAATGTTTGCATCGGTCGAGCACCAGGCGCTCGGTCGCCACATTGGCACGCGTCTCGATGCGGTCGAGCTGCTCCAGCGTGCCGTACTCGTCCTGCAGCCCCTGCATCAGCAGCATGGGCGCCTCGACCCTCCCGACCAATCCCTCGATGGACCAATTGCGGAACTGCGGTTCCAGCCAGATGTCGGCCCAGCCGAGGAACGCATCATCGACGCGGGCGTGGTACTTTGCCAGCCGCGATTTGAGCGGGCCGGCCTGATAGGTGGCGCGGACGTGGGCGATGCTATCGACGCAGATCGGCTCGACGAATACGTGCGGCGCCATCAGCGCTAGCCCGCTGACCGGGCATGCGCTGGCGGCGGCATGGATGATGGCAATCGAAGCGCCGTCGGAGTGGCCGACCAGCAGCGGATTTTCAATGCCGAGCTGCTCGAGCAGGGCCGGGAGCACCGTGAGCGCCTCCTCGTGCATGAAGCGCGGTGTGCGCTTGGCGAGCAGCCCATCCGACTGGCCGTAGCCGAAGCGGGAGTAGATGAGCGCGCGGGCGCCGAGCCGGGCCGCGATCTTGTCGGGAAAGTCGCGCCACAAGCCAACGCAGCCCAGCCCCTCGTGCAGGAACACCAGCGTCGGCTGCGCCAGCGCATCGCCTGGCACCATGCGGTACTCGATGCGGCGACCTTCGATGCTGGCGAACGGCATGCTTCACACCCCGAGGTGTCGGTGCATCAACTCGGGCTTGGCCTTGAGGTCGACCGGGCTGCCTTCGAAAACCACCTCGCCTTTGACCAGGATGACAATTCGATCGGCTATGCCGGTCACCGCCGCCACCGACTTGTCGACGATCAGGGTGGCGACGCCGCTATCCCGGATCAGGCGGATGGTGCGCCAGATCTCGTCGCGGATGATGGGGGCCAGTCCCTCGGTGGCTTCGTCCAAAATGACGAGGCGCGGATTGGCCAGCAGGGCGCGGCCGATGGCGAGCATCTGCTGCTCGCCGCCCGAGAGCTGGTCGCCCCGGTTGGCGCGCCGCTGTGCCAGGCGCGGGAAAAGCTCAAGCACGCGTTCGACCGTCCAGCGGCGCTGGCCGTTGGCGGCGCCACGTTGCGCGATGGCTAGATTCTCCATCACACTCAGGCTCGCGAAGATACCGCGGCCTTCCGGCACGTAGGCAATGCCGCGGCGGGCGATGGCGTACGTCGGCTGGCGTGTCACGTCCTCCCCATCGACCAGCACCTGGCCGCGCCGCGGGCGCACCAGTCCGACCAGGGTACGGATCAGGGTGGTCTTGCCCATGCCGTTGCGGCCCATCAGACCGATCGTCTGGCCCGGCCGGATGGCGAGCGATACGCCGCGCAGGATATGGCTCTGGCCGTAGTAGGTGTCGAGGCCCTGGCCCGCCAGCAGCAGGCGCTCGTGCGCGGGCGTCGGCATCAGGCATGCCCTCCCAGATATGCTTCCTGCACGGCCGTGTTGGCGCGGATGGCGGACGGCTTGCCCTCGGCCAGCACGGTGCCTTCGGCCATGACGGTCATCCAGTCGGCGACCGCGAACACAAAATCCATGTCGTGCTCGATCAGCAGCACGGCGTGCTCGCGCGCCAAGCCCTGCAACAAGCCGGTCAGGCGCTCGGATTCCTCCGGCCCCATGCCGGCCAGCGGCTCGTCCAGCAGCAGCACCTTGGGGTCGCCGGCCAGCGTCATGGCGATCTCGAGCTGGCGCTGTTCGCCGTGCGAAAGGGCCCCGGCAAGGCGGTCGGCGGTGCCGCCCAGGCCGACCCGCTGCAGGGTTGCCTGCGCCTTGTCGATGAGGCCTTGGTGGCTCGGTCCCCGGTGGAATGGGCGCACAGGTGCCGTGCTGACGGCCTGCACCGCGAGGCGGACGTTCTCCAGCACCGGCAGGGTCGGGAAGATATTGGTGCGCTGGAAGGAGCGGCCTACGCCCGCTCGCGTCATGCGCCAGGCAGGTTCGCCCGCCACCTCGCGGCCATCCAGCTCGATGCGCCCGGCTGTCGGACGAATCTCACCCGACAACATGTTGACGAGCGTGGTCTTGCCGGCACCGTTCGGTCCGATCACTGCGTGCAGCTCGCCCCGATGCAGCGCGATAGAGACATCGCGCACCGCGACCAGGCCGCCGAAATGGCGGGCCAGCGCGTGGGTGGCGAGCATGGGCCGGCTGGTGGGACGCGCGTCAGCCATTGGGGCGCACCTCCGCCGCCGAGGCGGGCGTCATGCGGGCAGGCGCGCGGCCGCCGATCCTGTCGCGCAGCCAGCGCGGCATGCCGATGCCGCTCAAGCCTTTGGGTAGTACCAGCACGACCAGCAGAATGACGATGCCTTCCAGCAGCAGCTTGCGCTCGGACAACGGCTGTAGGAACGCCCCGACCTTCGGCAGACCGATGCTGTTGAAGATGCTGGCGAACGGCTTCCACTCCTCCATCACCTGCGGCAATTCGGTGAGGCCGGTGTAGGCGAGCGCGCCGACGATTGGGCCATGCAGGGTGCCCAGTCCGCCAAGCAGGATCATCAGCAGAGCCTCCGCGGAGCGATGCCAGCCGATCAGCTCGGGGTTCACGAAGCCACGGTGCATGGCCCACATGTGGCCGGCAACGCCAGCCAGCAGCCCGGCGATCACGAACGCTGCCAGCTTGTAGCGGTAGGTGTTGAAGCCCAGCGCCTGCATGCGGTGCTCGTTGACGCGGATGCCTTCCAGCACGCGCCCGAACAGCGAGCGAAGCAGCAGGACGAGACCGACATACATCGCCACCAGCAGCCCGAGAGCCACATAGTAGGTGGCCATCGGGCGCTGGCGCCGGTTGAGCTGCATCTCCCAGCCGAACAGGGACAATATCGGTCGCGACAGGAAGGCGCCGTCGGTGCCGCCACCGAGCTTGGTGTCGTGGAACAGAAAGAACATCATCTGCCCGAAGGCCAGCGTCACCATCAGGAAGAAGAAGCCCTTGGTGCGCAACGACAGCGAGCCCACCAACAGGGCCGCCAGGCCAGCGGCAATGACAGCAGCTGGCAACGTGATGAGGATCGATAGGCCCTGGTTGGCCGGGGTGATGAGATAGACGGTGTAGGCGGCCAGTCCATAGAAGGCGGCGTGGCCGAGGCTGACGAGGCCCGTGCAACCGACCAGCAGCTGCAGGCTGAGCGCCAGCATGGCCGAAATCATCGCGTACGTGCCGAGCTCCGTGTAGTAGCTCGGCGCAAAGGGCGGAACCAGCGCCAGCAGCAGTGCACCGAGCGCCAGACCGATGCGCCCGTACCTCGTACGAGGCAGCATGCTGCGCGCTTGTGTCATGTGCGCTGCTGGCCGAACAGGCCGGACGGACGCCACAGCAGCACGGCGGCCATCAGCACATAGACGGCAAGGCCCGCTACCTTCGGTACGTAGGCTTTGCCGAGGGTGTCGACCAGACCGATAACGAGCGCGGAC
>Ga0075428_100006829_pt1 | contig 12689 bp, 11 predicted proteins | sample RhiMetdeltSRZDD2_FD_75291 | JGI IMG/M metagenome (GOLD analysis project Ga0075428, IMG submission 75291) | Populus rhizosphere microbial communities from Tennessee, USA - Rhizosphere MetaG P. deltoides SRZDD2 | ecosystem: Host-associated > Plants > Roots > Rhizosphere > Soil | place: USA...
GCTAAGATCAGCGGCGATGCCGCCTGACCAGAACAGGCTCGACGACCGCCAGCTGGACGCGATCCTGGCGCGCCTCGACCGCCTCTGCGACGAGGTGCACGCCCTCAACAAGCGCCTGGACTCGGGGGACCAACTCCAGCGCATCGCGCACGAGCTCTCGAGCCTGAACGAGTCGCTCCAGGCACTCGCCTACGCGGCGCTCGGCTCGCAGGGCCCGCAGGTCCGCCGCCGCCGCAGCGCGTAGCCGCGGCGGCGACGGTTCGGGCGCTTCACTTCCAGTAGGCGAAGTCCAGCCAGGCGGCGGTGAACTCGGCTTCGGGGACGAAGCTGTTGCACCACTGCTCGCCGCTCCCAGGCGGACGGCAGGCGTCGATCGCTGGCGCGTCCGGGGTCGCGTAGGCGTGCTGGACGGCCGCTCCGATGCGGTTAGCGATCGCGTCCTGACCGGCCAGGAACTCGGTATCAGGCAGCGCAACGATCGATGGAGGGATGGGGTTGTTCGTCGGCTGCCACGAGAAGCCAAGCCGTCCCGAGGGTCCGAACTTCGGGTGGGCATCCGCGTAGTAGCGCATCGCGTAAACCTGCTCCGAGACGAAGTGCAGCATGTCTTCGAGCGGGAACAACGTCCAACCGTGGCCGATGCGGAAGTTCTCTCTAGGCCCGAGGGCAGCCCAGGTCGCGCTTCCGAGCGTCATGTACGTGTCGCGGAGGAACTCCTTCGCCACCGAGGCCTCCTTGGGCGCGTCCGCCGCGAGGTCGGCCATGTGGAAGAGGTACTGCTCCATCTGCCGACGTCGCTTCGTGCGCGTCGAGTCGGGAACCCCATGCCTGCGCGCGTCGGGGTAAGCCTCCTTAATCATCCAGCGGACGCGGCCGTCCATGTCAGCCCAGAAGGCCGAGTCGAGGAGGAAGTCCTTCAGCTCCTCCTTGTAGAGCGCGACGTCAGCGTCCGACATGGCCTGGTGGGTGTAGTTGATGCCAATCTCGACCGCCCCGGGAGCGGGCGGCATGCCGGGGGCACCCTCGTAGAGCCCACGGACCAGCAGCCGCATGTCCGCGCGCGAATAGAACGGCTCGTCCGAGCTCGCAGGCGGGGTGTTGCGGATGGTGCTGCGGTTGAACTCGTTCAGCAGCCAGGTCTCGCCCTTCGTCACGTCGAGACCCCTCTCGGCCATCCTTCGCCTGAACTCAACACCCGCGTCGTACCACGTGCGCCGCGGATCCACGTCTGCGTTCACCCAGGCGTACCATCCCGTACCGATGGTTCCGGCCGGTCCCGGGGGCCCAAGGGTCATCTCCGCCATCGGATGGAACTGCGGCCCATGATCGCGAATCTGTTGGAACATCCCCGCCACCCGAAGATTGGTCGCGATCTGACCAGGCGGGATCGAAACCCAGTGCTCGGCGCACGGCAGCAGGTGGTTCTCGAAGCCGTCTGCGATTCGGTTCCAGTTGATCGCCGTCCAGACGACGACCTCGACGCGGTCCTCCTCCGTGCAGTCCGCAGCCTTGGCGGCGGCCGGAGCCGTTAGAACGATCGCGAGCGTCCCCAGCACGATCGCGAGCCTGTGCATGCGTGCCTCCTTGTTGGGTGCAACGCCGCAGTCGGCCGAGGATCTCCCCTGCCCAGACTAATGTCAAGTGTCACAAGCGGGCTGTTGCCCGCTGGCGACTAGCCGTGGATCGAGGCGATGATCGGGATGATCAGGATGGCGACGATGTTGGCGATCTTGATCATGGGGTTGATCGCCGGGCCGGCCGTGTCCTTGTAGGGATCGCCGACCGTGTCGCCCGTGACGGCCGCGGCGTGGGCCTCCGAGCCCTTGCCGCCGAAGGCACCGTCCTCGATGAGCTTCTTGGCGTTGTCCCAGGCGCCGCCGCCGGACGTCATGGCGATGGCGAGGAAGATGCCCGTCACGATCGTGCCGATCAGGAGCCCGCCCAGCGCTTCGGGGCTGATGATCCCGACGATGATCGGGATCGCCACGGGGATGAGGGCGGGCAGGAGCATCTTCTTGATGGCCATGTTCGTGACGATGTCGACCGCGCGGCTGTAGTCCGGCCGTCCCGTGCCCTCGAGGATCCCCGGAATCTCACGGAACTGCCGCCGCACCTCGTCCACCACGAGGCCGCCAACGCGACCGACCGCCTGCATCGCGAGCGAGGCGAACAGGAACGGCATGAGGCCGCCGATGAAGAGGCCGGCGATCACCCACGGGTCGTTGAGCGCGAAGACGCTGGCGACCTGCTCGTCCGCGAGCCCGCGGGCGTACTCGTCGAAGAGGATGAGCGCCGCCAGGCCGGCGGAGCCGATCGCGTAGCCCTTCGTGACCGCCTTCGTCGTGTTCCCGACTGCGTCGAGCGGGTCGGTGATCCCGCGCACGGACTCGTCCAGGTCGGCCATCTCCGCGATCCCGCCCGCGTTGTCCGTGACGGGCCCGTAAGCGTCGAGCGCGACGATCAGCCCGGTCATGGAGAGCTGTGCCATGACGGCGACGCCGATGCCGTAGAGGCTGTCGGTGACCTCGTACGCCGCGACGATCCCGATCGCGATCACGATCACCGGAAGCGCCGTCGCCTGCATTCCGACGGCGAGGCCCTCGATGATGTTCGTCGCGTGGCCCGTCTGGGACGAGCTCGCGATCGACTTCACCGGGCCCCAGCGCGTGCCGGTGTAGTACTCGGTGATGGCGACGAGCGCGAACGTGATGATGAGGCCGATCAGGGAGGCGACATAGAGCTCGCCGAAGCTGAAGCGGCCCTCGTCGAACGCGAGGGTGACCGGGATGAACCCGATCGCCGAGAGGATCGTGGCGACGGCGACCGACTTGTAGAGCGCGTTCATGATCGACCCGCCGCGGCCGACGCGCGCGAACCAGATGCCAATCACCGAGGCGATGATCGAGATGCCGCCGATGGCGAGCGGGAACAGCGGCAGTCCGCCCGCCGGGAAGGCAGTGCCGAGGAGCATGACCGCGACGGCCGTGACCGCGTAGGTCTCGAAGAGGTCTGCGGCCATGCCGGCACAGTCCCCGACGTTGTCGCCCACGTTGTCGGCGATGACTGCCGGGTTGCGCGGATCGTCCTCGGGGATGCCGGCCTCGATCTTCCCGACGAGGTCGGCGCCCACGTCGGCGGCCTTCGTGTAGATGCCGCCGCCGAGTCGCGCGAAGACCGAGATCAGGGAGCCGCCGAAAGCGAGCCCGATGAGGTCGTCGATCGCATCGTCCTGCGCGATGTCGAACCAGCTCGTGAGAACCCCGTAGTACCCCGCGACGCCGAACAGGCCGAGTCCGACGACGAGGAGGCCTGTGACCGATCCGGCGCGGAACGCGACGTTCAGCGCGGGCGTCAGGCCCTGCTTCGCCGCCTCGGCCGTGCGGACGTTCGCCCGCACCGCGACGTTCATGCCGATGAAGCCCGCCGCCGCCGAGAAGACGGCGCCCACGAGGAACCCGAACGCCGTCCCCCACCCGAGCTGGTTGTAGAACCCGATGACGAGGAACGGGACGATCGCGACGAGCCCGATCGTCATGTACTGGCGCCGCAGGTACGCGGCCGCGCCCTCCTGCACGGCGCGCGCGATCTCGCGCATGCGTTCCGTGCCGGCAGGCTGCTTGAGGATCCACCAGGTCAGGTAGAGCCCGACTCCGATCCCGAAGAGCGCGCACAAGAGCGCGAACAGAACGGTGTGATTCTGGAAGAAGTCGGTCAAGGCTCTACGCGGGCATGCTTCGGAGCGTTGCGGGCATCGCTCAGCCCCACCACCCCAGGCCGGAAGCGGCCGGGCGGAGTTCTATCACACGTGCCAGAAAGACGGCGCGTGGACTAGAACCGCGCGCCCTCGAGCGCGGTGGCGCAGAGGTGATCGGTCGGCTGCGGCGGGATCCTCGGGATGACCGCGAAGAGGAGCTCCCGGAGCCGCGCGTTGTTCTCGTTGAAGACCGTCACGACCTGCTCGTGCGAGACGGGCGCCGTGCCCTCCACGCCGACGTCATGGTCGGTGACCATCGAGATGTTCGCGTAGCAGAGCTCGAGCTCACGGGCGAGGTAGCCCTCCGGGTACGCGGTCATGTTGATCGTGTCGAAGCCGGCTGCCTGGAACCACTTCGACTCGGCGCGGGTGGAGAACCGCGGGCCCTGGATGACGACGACCGTGCCGCCGTCACGGACCTTGATCCCGAGCTCCTCGGCCTTGTCGACGAGGAGCCGGCGCAGGTCTGGGCAGTACGGGTCCGCGGCCGATACGTGGGTCGTCTCCGGACCGTCGTAGAACGTGTCCTTACGGCCCGTCGTGCGGTCGACGAACTGGTCGCAGACGACGAACTCGCCGAGCTCGAGATCGGCCTTGAGGGCGCCGGAGGCGTTGGGGCCGATGACGCGCCGGACGCCGAGCTCCCGCATCGCCCAGACGTTCGCCCGGTACGGGATCGCGTGCGGGGGCAGCTCGTGGTTGCGCCCGTGCCGCGGGAGGAAGGCGACGCGCTTGCCGCCGATCTCGCCGATCGTGAACGGCGCCGAGGGCTTGCCGTACGGCGTGTCGATCTCGACCTCCTCGACGTCCTCGAGGAAGGAGTAGAAGCCCGAGCCTCCGAAGACGCCGATCTCAGCTTCCATCGTCATCCCTGGCTGCCTTCGCGTATGCGAGCTGGAGGTTGGCGATCTGCTCCTCGAACCCACCGGTGAGATCCTCGGGGAGGAAGCCCTCGAGCACGGGGACGAGCGCCTGCATCGTGTCGATGGCGAGGCGGGTCTGCTCGAGGTCGCGCTCGTCGCGCGAGTCCTCGGTCAGGCCGAGGTTGCGATACCCGATCGTGGAGACGTGCACGAGCGTGTTCACGATCACGTCCTCGACACGGAGCTTCTTCAGTTCCTCGGCCAGCTCGCGGGCAAGCTGCGCCTCCTGCTCCAGCTCGTCGTCGTGCTCAGACACGGACGGGCTCCATGATCTCCTGGGCATAGATCTCCTCGAGCGTCTCCCCCGCCTCGTGGCGCGCAATCTGGCGCTCGGCGGCGGTCACGGTGGGAACGGAGAGGTGGGAGGTGAGGCCGAGCTCGTCGGCCACCGGCAGCGTCCATTCGATCAGGCGCTCGATCTCGGCCCGCGCAGGCCGCACCTCGCCCTTGTCGAGGTCGATGAGCTCGCCGGAGAGCCCGTGGCGGATCGCGCGCCAGAGGTTCTCCTCGAGCAGGCGGTGAGGATGGTCGGGGAGCGGCTCACCCTCGTCGATCGCGCGGACGATTCGCGCCGTGAGGGCGAACATGAGCGCCGCGAGGCCCTGGGCCTCGGCCAGCTCCGGCTGGCCGTCCGCGATCCGGATCTCCACGGTCGGGAAGGCCAGGTGCGGGCGAACGCTCCACCACAGCTGCGTGTGCTCGGTGATCGAGCCGGTGTCGTAGAGGAAGCGCACGTAGCGCTCGTAGCTGTCCCAGTCGCCGAACGAGTCAGGGATCCCGCAGCGCGGGAACATGCGCGTGAAGATCTGCGTGCGCGCGGAGTGGAGGTAGGTGTAGACGCCTTCCACGAACGGGGAGCTGCCCGAGTAGGCGAGCAGGTGCGGCAGGAACGTCCGCAGCCCGTCCGTGACGGCGATCGCGCGGTCGGCGCCCTTGATCCCCACGTGGACGTGGAGCCCGAAGCTGTTGTTGCGCCAGACGACGTAGCGCAGGATCTCGTCGTTGCGGCGGTAGTGCACCGTGTCGATGATCCGCTGCTCCTGCCAGGGGCTCCAGGGATGCGTCCCGGTGGCGCCGAGGACGACCTCGAAGCGCGCGGCGAGCTCCAGCAGCTGGCGCCGCCGCTCGGCCATCGCGGCCACCGCTTCGGCGAACGTCTCGCAGCGGCCCGTGCGCACCTCGATCTCGGAGGCGATGAGCTCGCCGACCAGATGGGGCTCGAGCGGGCTGCCGGCGGCACCCGCCTGAAGCTCCTCGAAACGGTTGACGAGCGCGAGCGTCTGGGGGTCGAGGAGCGCGAACTCCTCCTCCACCGCGATCGTGAAGTCGCGGCCGGAGTCGAACGCCTCCCGCGCGCTCCTGATCTGCTCGTCGGGAGTCAGTTTCTGGGCGTCACCCACGGGGCGAAAGTATCAGAGTCGCTATGCGCTCCCAGCTCCAAAGCGACTCCGCCGCGCGGCGTGCAGCGGCCCCCAGAACACCCCGTTCCTCCGCCGGCAGAGCGAGGATCGCCTCGAGCTTCGCGGCCAGCTCGTCGACGTCCCCGTTCGTGAACGAGGCGAGGTTCCGGTGCCCCGCCGGATACTCGGCCTCGAGGCCCTCGGCGATCTCGGCGAGGCCCGAGTGGTGCGCGACCAGCGGCGGCGAGCCGCAGGCCGCTGCCTCTGCCGCCACCATTCCGAACGCCTCGGGGAAGGTCGACGGCGTCACGCTGACGTCCGCGAGCGCCCAGAGATGCGCCAGATGACGGTGCTCGAGCGGCCCGGTGAAGAGAACCGGGCGGCCTTCCGCAGCGCGCTCCAGTGCCGCGCGCTCCGGGCCGAAGCCCACGATGACCGCCCGCGCGTCCACCCGCTCGAGCGCCTCGAGCAGGAGGCTGACGCCCTTCTCCTCGCTCAGCTTCCCGACATAGACGACCGTCGCACGGTCGCCGGCGAGGAACGCTTCCAACCGCTTCGCGTTCCCGGGGTCGGGATAGCGCTCGCCCACGCGCGGCGGGTCGCGCCGGGCCTCCTCGAGCAGCCTCGTGAGCGCCTGCGCACGCGGCTCCGGGCGCAACGCGTCGACGTCGACTCCCGGCGGGGCGATACGCACCCGGTCGAGGTAGTCGCCTGGTCCCACGACCTCCTCGAGCACGCGGTGAATGTGCTCGGAGCCGGCCAGGATGTCGGCCGCCGCGGCGAGGCTCTGCCGCGCCCACGCCGCCAGCTCCTCGTTGCCGCGGATCGCGAACTCGAGCTCCGACCCGTGTGCCTTGACGGTGAACGGCGCGCCGACCGCGACTCCTACGGGCGCGCCCAGAAGCACGTGGTTCACGAGCAGGAGGTCGGCCGGCAGGTGCTCGCGCACGGCCGCGGCGTTGCGCTCGACCCACTCGTCGCGCTCTGCGACGGTGAGCTCGGGCAGGAGCTTCGGCTCGGAGTCCTCGTAGCGGTCGAGGACGAACACGGGTAGGAGCGGCCCCGCGTCGGGCCGCACGAAGGCGGCGCCGCCGAGGTCGAAGCGCTCGGGATGCGGCTCCTGGGCGAAGACGACGACCTCGTGGCCGAGCCGGCTCCACGCCCGCGCGAGCGAGCTCGTGTAGACGTTCGAGCCCGTCCCGCCGAGGAGGTAGCCGTGCCAGATGAGAACCTTCACCGGGATGGATCCTGACGAAGAGCTCGTACGACGCGCGCAGAAGGGCGACCGCTTCGCGTTCGAGCGCCTCGTGGCCGAGCACGAGCAGCGCATGTACACGCTCGCGGCGCGCGTGCTCGGATCCCGCGAGGACGCGGCGGACGCCGTGCAGGAGGCCCTCGTGCGGGCCTGGCTCGCGCTTCCGCGCTTCCGGGGCGACGCGCGGTTCTCGACCTGGCTCTACCGGATCGTCGTCAACACGTCGCACGACCTCCGGCCCAAGCGGCGCGAGCCGCCCACGGACGAGCTCCCGGAACCTGCCGACCCGCGGGACCGCTTCGCCGAGCAGGAGCTCTCGGGCGAGCTCCAGCGAGCTCTGGACGCCCTGGACGAGACCTACCGCGTCGCGGTCGTCCTCTACGACCTGCTGGGCTGCTCCTACGCGGAGATCGCCGAGATGACCGGAGTGGCCGAGGGTACGGTGAAATCGCGCATCTTCCGGGGCCGGAGCGAGCTCGCCCAGCGCCTGGGAACTGCAGTGCACGAAACGGAGTCGAACCAGTGATGGCCGAACAGCATCCATCCGAGGTCACCCTGCTCTCGTACATCGAGGACGAGCTCATTCCCGGCACCCGCCAGGACGTCGCGGAGCACCTCGTAACGTGCCGCGAGTGCGCCGATCACGTGCGCCGGCTGGAGGCCGGGCGCACCGCGCTGCGCTCGGCTCCCCCGCTCGAGCTCTCCGACGAGCGCCGGGCGCGGATCTTCGTGGAGCTCCCCGACCGGGAACCGCGCCGCAGCCTCTCGGACTACGTGCGCCGCGGCCTCCTCATCGCCGCGCCGGTGGCGGTCGCGGCCGCGCTGGCCGCTGTTGTCTTCACGACCGACCCACAGCTGGGCGGCGGGGACGACGACGACGCCGGCGAGGCCGCCGACGCAGGTGGGGACGCCGCTCAGGCCGAGGAGGGCGGCGTGGAGATGCTTTCGACGGGCGCCGACGACGCGACCCTTCCCCAGGGCACACTCGTCCGCAACGTCGCCGGGCCTGCGAGCGCTGTCGTGAACGCGCTGGCGGCCGAGGGGATCGACGCGGAGGTCAACGAGGACGGCTCGGTCACGGCGCAGGGAAGGGCAGCCGACGTCCGCACGGCGCTCGAAGGACGTCCCTCGGGGATCGTCGCCGTCTACGTGAGGTAGAAGTAGAGCGCGTAGAGGAGCTCGACCGCCGGGCTCGTCGTGTGCACCGTGACGTCCGGCGGGACGTCGAGGAGCGCCTCGGTGTAGTTGAAGATGATCTTGACCCCGGCCTCGACGACCTCGTCGGCAACCTGCTGAGCCGCGTTGGGCGGCACGGCGAGAACGGCGACGATGATGTTCTTCTCGCGGATGGTGTCCCGCAGCTCCGAGTACGCGGAGATGGTGGTGTTGCCGATGGGCTCGCCGACCTTCGAGGCGTCGGAGTCGAACGCGCCCGCGATGTTGAACCCGTGGTCGGCGAAGATCGTCGAGCTCGCGATCGCCTGGCCGAGGCGGCCGGCGCCGAAGAGCGCGATGTTGTGCTGGCCCTGCGTCCGGAGGATCTTCCGGATCTCCGTGATCAGGCTGTCGATGTTGTAGCCGACGCCCCGCTTGCCGAACTTGCCGAACGCGGAGAGGTCGCGGCGAATCTGGGTCGCGTTGATGTTCGTGTACTCGCTGATCTCCTGCGAGGAGATGCGGTCCTTGCCCATCTTGCGGGCCTGGATCAGGACGCGGAGGTACTGCGAGAGCCGCGCCGCGACGCCCACCGTGAGCCGCTCGCCGGCTCGGATGCCCCCCTCGCTCGCGATCCTCAAGGCCATTCGACCGACAGGATAACGAGGCTCCCCGAGCGGGGATGCAGTACCCGTCGCGCGGGCTATGCCTCGAGTCGTCGGCGCAGGCCGTCGGGGTGCACGAAGTACGTGAAGGCCTCCTCCCCGTCGACCTCGACGACCGGGATCCGCTCCCGGTAGGCACGCTCGAGCTCGGGATCGCCGGTGATGTCGACCTCGACGAGCTCGAACCCGACGTCGGCGCGGACGGACTCGATCACCCGCGCCGCGCTCTCGCAGAGATGGCAGCCCTGCGCCCGGTAGAGGGTCACCCGGCGCCCGGAGGGCGTCACCGGGTGATGGTGAAGACGGCCTCGGCCGTGGACGGCTGGACGCCGTCGTCGCCGTCGACCGGATGTGCCCGCAGGCGGATGACGTACGAGCCCTCGGCCAGGAGGCGTCCGCTGGGGGAGCGGCCCGTGAGGCCGAACGCGTAGCGGCCCGGCAGCACGTCGCGCATCCGCGCGAGCACCCCGAGCTTGCGGCCGTCGGCCGTCCAGAGCTCGAGGTCGAGCACGCCGACCGGCTCGATCATCTCGCCGTCGGCGACGCGGTCGACGCGGCCGGCGCGGAAGGCGAGCACGACCGGGGCCCTGTTGGAGGGCTGGAACGTGTGGTGCGAGAGCTGGACGTCGCCCACGAGCGGCGCCTTGCGGGCCTCGCGGCGCGCGACCGCCCAGGGGACGCGCACGGGCTGGGCGCCCTCGGCGGAGACGATGAGGACGCCGCCGGTCCCGGCCGGGGTCTCGTCGGTAGACGCGACGCCGATCGCAACCTCGGCGGACTCGCCGGGCTTCAGGTGGAGCTGCGCGGGCTGGGCCGTGAACGAAAGCTGCGGACCCGCGGGATCGTCGGGCAGGAGGCCGAGGCCGACGCTCAGCGGCCGGCTGGAGACGTTGCGGATGGTGAGCGTGCGAGCGGCGTTCCACTTGGCGCCGTCCGCGCGGCCGAAGGCGAGCGTCGCGGGCTCGACCGCGAGCTCGGCGGTGACCGCGTGGATCGGGTCGACCAGGCCTCCGCCCTGCGAGGTGACGGCGAGCGGGTCGTCGCTGCGCAGCAGGCGGCCTCCGCTGCCGACGAGCGCGCTCTTCAGCTCGAGGGCCTCGAGCTGGGGCCGCGCCTCCAGGACGAGTGCGGCTGCGCCGGCGGCCGCGGCGGCGGCGGCACTGGAGCCCGTGACGGTCGCGTAGCCCTCGGCGCCTGCGTCCGACGTCGCGAGACCGACGCCCGGTGCGACGAGATCGGGCTTGACGCGGCCGTCGAAGGCGACGCCGCCCGAGGAGAAGGGGGCGATGTCCATCAGAGCCTCGTTCGGGAGCGACTCCGCGGCAGAGAGCTCGAGCGCGCTGGTCGTGCCTTCCACCGCGGCCTCGATCGCCTCCCGACCTGCGTCGGCCGGCACGGCAACGACGGGGACAGAAATGCCCTCCTCGAGGTCGAGTGCCCCGGCCGGCAGGCTCGTCCCCGCGACGAGGACGACGCTCGCGCCCGCGGCGGCGGCATTGCGCACGCGGCGCTCGATGTTGCCGCCCTCCGGGCGGACGATTGCAGCCTTGCCGGAGACGAGGCTGACGCCGTTGGTGCCGAAGAAGTCTCCGAGCTGGTCGCCGCTCGCTGCGTTCGCCTCGTCCCGGTTCGCGTCCGAGAGCGTCGGCCCGACGGAGGGCGCGAGCTCGTACCGAACCTTGGCGTCGAGCCCGACCGCGCCGAGGACGCGGACCGTCTCGTCCAGAACCGTGTCCGAACCGACCTCGAGGTTGGCGTCGACCTGGAGCACCTCGCGGCGGGCGTCGAGCGTTCCGACCGCCAGGGCCTCGGACGCCGCCGCAGGCGCCGCGACGCTGCCGAAGCCGGGGCCGGGGCGGCCGTCGTTCCCGACGGGTGCGACAACCAGCGTGCCGAGCCGTGCTGCGCCGGCGACCGCGCGCGATTCAGGGCTGTCCGCGAACGCTGCGTACGGCTGGACGCCGCCCACGAGCGCGATCGCGGCGCGGTCCTCGATGTCACCGTCGGCATCGGGGTCGACGGCCCGCTCGAGGCCGGCCAGCAGAAGGTCGCCGCGCCCGAGCACGGCCCAGCTGCCGTCGACGGTCTCGCGCCAGCCCATGACGCGGATCGGCAGGAGGCGCGCCCCCGGGGCGACGCCCTGGAGCCCGCCCGGGCCGTCGCGGCCGACGACGATGCCGGCCATGCGCGTCCCGTGCGCCTCGACGACGCCGGGGTCGCCTGGCTTGGCGGACGGGTCGACCGTACGGTCGCCGTCGATCATGTCGAAGCCGCGCATCACGCGGCCGCGCAGGAAGGGATGGTCTCGCTCGATGCCGGTGTCCAGGAGCGCGATCGTGACGCCGTTCCCGGTGAAGCCGGGCAGCGTGATCTGCGAGCCCCGCCCGTTCGGCGGCTGGAAGGTGCCGCCGACGAGCGCCTCGGCGCTCGGCGAGGCCGGATAGACGGTGCGCACCGGGTAGACGCCGGCGACGCCGTGGGCCCGTTCCAGCTCCGCGAGAGCGCGGGCGGTGACGAGCGCCGAGAAGCCGTTGAACGTGCGCGTGAAGACCTGGTCGCGGCGGATCGACACCTCGCGCTCACGGAGCCCTGCGAGCAGGAGCTGCTGGGCGCCTTCGGCATCGGCCGTCCACTGCCGCTGCTCGTCCGCGGTCGGAGTCTTCTCGGCGGCGGCGAGGCGATCCGCGAGCGACGGATCGCTGAGCACGACGAGCACCCGCTGGCGCTGCTCCGCGGCCGCCTGCGGGCGGTCGCCGAAGACGCCGTGCCAGGCCCGCGCCGCGGTGCGCGTGACGGAGTCGCCGGCGCCCTGAACCGTGCCCGCGAGCGCAAGCCCCACCGCGAGCAGGGCGAGCGCGGCAAGCGCCGCGGACCGCGCCGGGTCAGGCCGCCGAGGCATACGCATCCAACGCAAGATACTCGGGAAACGGGATGGCCCGCGTGTAACGGGCGGCCGACGCGATCATTGCTGCGTTATCGGTACAGAGCGGCAACGGCGCGAGAGAAGCTTCGGGAAGAGCGGCGCGCAGCTCGGAATTCGCAGCGACGCCCCCGACGACGGCCATCCGCTCGGCCCCGAGCGCCTCCGCGGCCGCCTCGGTGCGCTCGACGAGGGCGGTCACGATGGCGCGCTGGTACGACGCGGCGAGATCGGGCTTGCGGCGCTCCAGCTCGTCGGCGGGCAGGTCGCGAACAGCGTAGAGCAGCGCCGTCTTCACGCCCGAGAAAGAGAAGTCGTGGCCGGGCACGCGCGCGACCGGGAATGCATAGGCCCCGGGGTCGCCGGTGGCGGCCGCGAGGTCGAGCGCGGCGCCTCCCGGGTAGCCAAGGCCGAGCAGGCGCGCCCCCTTGTCGAAGGCCTCGCCGGCGGCGTCGTCGAGGGTCGTCCCCACGACCCGGTGTCCCGAACGGTCCCGCACGTCCAGGAGCATGGTATGCCCACCGCTGGCGAGGAGGCAGAGGAAGGGCGTCTCGGGCGGGTCCGGCGCCAGATAGAGCGAGGCGACGTGGCCGTGCAGGTGGTCGACGGGGACGAGC
>Ga0075428_100006830_pt1 | contig 12689 bp, 14 predicted proteins | sample RhiMetdeltSRZDD2_FD_75291 | JGI IMG/M metagenome (GOLD analysis project Ga0075428, IMG submission 75291) | Populus rhizosphere microbial communities from Tennessee, USA - Rhizosphere MetaG P. deltoides SRZDD2 | ecosystem: Host-associated > Plants > Roots > Rhizosphere > Soil | place: USA...
GCGCCGCGATTGGTTTCCCAAACGCAACGCGCGAGCGGACTCGCTTGCACATCGTTTCAAGAGCGCGCTCGGCCAGCCCGACCAGCCTCATGCAATGATGGATGCGGCCCGGCCCGAGCCTCCCTTGAGCGATCTCGAACCCGCGTCCTTCGCCCAGCAGAATGTTGGACGCGGGAACCCGCACATTCTTGTACTCAACTTCCGCGTGGCCATGGGGAGCGTGATCGTAACCGAACACCGTCAGCATCCGTGTAATCTTCACTCCGGGCGTGTCCGTCGGTACTAGAATCATGGATTGCTGTTTGTGCATCGACGCCGCGGGATCGGTCTTGCCCATAAAGATCACGATCTTGCAGCGCGGATCGCCGGCGCCCGAGCTCCACCATTTCAGCCCGTTGATGACGTAATCATCTCCGTCGCGTACGATGCTCGATTGAATGTTGGTTGCGTCCGATGATGCGACCGCCGGCTCGGTCATCGCGAAGCAGGAACGAATCTCGCCGTTGAGAAGCGGCTTTAACCATCGCTCCTTTTGCTCCTCACTGCCGTACCGAGCGAGCACTTCCATGTTGCCGGTATCGGGCGCTGAGCAGTTGAACACTTCTGGAGCCATCGTCGAGCGGCCCATAATCTCGCATAACGGAGCGTACTCGAGGTTCGATAATCCCTCACCGTAAGGATTCTCGGGCAGAAACAGATTCCAAAGTCCCGCAGCCCGCGCCTTGGGTTTGAGTTCCTCGATGATTGCTGTCGGCTGCCATCTGTCGCCCTCATTGATCTGCTCGTGATAGACGCGCTCATTTGGATAAATATGTTCGTCCATGAATGCGAGAAGCTTCTTTTGGAGGGCTTTGACTCTGTCGGTGTATTCGAAGTGCATATGGATTCCTTTTGGGTTAGTCCGTAGTCCGTGGTCCGTAGTCCGTGTTCAGTCGTTCGAGAGTAAATATGAGGGCAACACGATAGTCGATGACCTCGGAGAGTTCAACCTGACTACGGACCACGGACTACGGACTACGGACCACGGACTACGGACTACGGACCACGGACTACGGACCACGGACTACGGACCACGGACTTCTACTGACTTCCTTCGACCGCTTTTTGAACGTAAGCAAGATACTCGGCCTCGGGAAGCGCGCCGACGAACTCCGTTGTTTCATTGATCACAATCTTGGGCACGCCTCTCACGCCATAGCGCTGCGACAAATCCGGGAACTCCATCGCTTCGATTACGTCGGCTGTGACGTGTTCGCTTTCGACTGCCATCTGATGGGCCAACCTGGCCGCTGCCGGGCAATACGGTCAGGTAGGTGTCGTGAACACCTTGATGTTTATATCCTCGGTCAACGTGCTCAGGAAGTCACGGGTCTCTGCCGAGAGATCAGTCGTGCCTGTTGATGTGTCGATCAGATCGCCAATCAGAGCGGAGAATTCATACCCAGCGGGTATACCAAAGAACCTGACCCGGCCGCGGGCGGCGCCTTCAAACACAAACGCCGGCACTCGGCTGATTCCCAGCGCGAACGCCTGCTCCCTGGCGCTTGAAAGTTCGTGCACCGTCAGCGTTACCTTCTCGGACAGCGAGGCGACCTCTTCGAGGAGCTCCTGGGTTTGGGCGCACATCTCGCACGGCTCTTTCCCCGGGATGATGATTAGCGATTCTCGCTCGGTGAACATAACGATTTCTACGTCGCCGGTGAGGCTTTCGGCGAAGAGGTTTTGGATCGTCTCGCGATCGGCGTCGGATATTTGTCCCATGATTTAACCCTCAAAGAAACTGATCTGCTTTGACCGGGCGGCGACAGCGTCAAGCACGCACTGGGCCGGACTATGAGCTCTCTCTGTTTGCAACCATTGCGTCGATGTTGGTGGCCAGCGCGAAATCGTACTCGGTTATTCCTCCAACCGCGTGGGTCCAATTTCTCAAAGTCACTTCTCGGTAATGGATCTCGATGTCGGGATGATGACCCGCTGATTCAGCGATATAGGCAACGGCATTCACAAACGACATCGCGCGAAGGAAGTTCTTGAACTTGTATGTCTTCTCGATCCAATTCTTGGCACGCCCCCAACCTTCAAGGCTCCTCAGCCGTTCCTCGATCTCTTCGTCGGATAGTCTTGGCGTAGCCGCGCTGCAAGTCATCATATCAATGAGTAGGTATCTTCTGAGTTTCAGACATCGCGCTGAAGCGGTGCGTTACTGAGTCGTTTTCAAGCCTGGAGATCGCAAACGGGACATCGGTCGCATTCATGCCTTCCGTGTATGACTTTACGAGTATGTGGCGGTACTCGCCCTTCCGGCTGGTGATGATAGATTCGACAACGGACTTCACGCTCGGTTGTGTGGCCGGACCGGATACTTTGATGAGCAATGTCAGACTGCCGGCAACCGGGTCCGCTTGCTCGGAGATTACCGAGAACGGTTGAGCGTTAGAGCGCGTCGGCGCCGGCGCCGTGCCGCAAGCGGCTATAAATGATAGCGAGAGCGCGATGATCGCGGTTTTGAGCATTTCACTCCGATGATGCCACCCGAAGAACCATTGTGTTACCCGGTCAAGCGCCAGTCAACCTGAGGGTGCGCGAAAGTCTGACGCGCACCCTCAACCTGACCAACGCCGTGACGGCTTTGTTAATCGTCGATTCGCCTGGCTAAAAACAGCCCAACTCTCCTGCAACCTTTCGATCAATCGCGCCACTCACTGGGCGTAACGAAGAAAAACGTTCGTAGCGTAGACTGTCCAGTCTGCGCGCCGTTCGTACGTCTTAGAATTAAGGCGCAGACTGGACAGTCTACGCTACGAAATTGAGAGGAGGATTCAAACCTAATGAACAGCAAACTAATTCGATTTTCCATCGCAACCGCAATTGTCGGATTCGCGCTGAGTGCTACGGCCGCTGCTCAGGACTTTCAGAAGACCTACCGCATCGGCGCGGGCGGCCAGATTCGAATCGGGAATGTATCAGGCGACGTGATCGTAACCGGTTACGACGGTGACTCGATCGTCGTTAGTGGGATAAAGCAAGGACGCGATCGCGACATGATCGAGATCGAAGACCGTAGCGGCGCCGGCAGTGTCGACGTCGGCGTGCGCTACCCAAAACGCTGTAATTGCGACGCGAGCATTCGATTCGAAGTGCAGGTCCCGCGTTCGGTGAGCTACAGCTTCGATCAAATCTCTTCGGTGAGCGGCGATGTAAACGTAACCGGCGTGACCGGCAAGCTGCGCGCGTCGGCCGTCAGCGGCGATGTCAGCATCAGAGACGTCTCCGGAACCGTGAGCGCCTCTTCCGTAAGCGGTGATGTCGAAGTCGAGATAAACCGCATTGACGGCGCCGACGACATGAAATTCAACACGGTGAGCGGGGATGTTAACGTGAAGCTTCCATCCAACCTGGACGCGGATGTGGACATGTCGAGCTTTAGCGGTTCGATAAAAACGGACTTCGCGATAGAAGTCCGGTCGGAACGGCACGGCTCGCGCAACTCTGCTCGCGCAAAGCTTGGCGAAGGATCGCGGCAGCTGAAGATGTCGACGCTGTCGGGCGATATCAGTTTGCGGCATCAGTGAGTTCCTGACCCTCAAATAGATTATCTCGCGCAGAGAGCAACGGACCGCAAAGCTCGCCAAGTGTTCTTGGCGACCTTTGCGGTTCTTGGCGTCTTTGCGCTGAACGGCTCGCGCGGAAGGCGTCTCGTTGACGCTCAGTGGCCTCAATTGATACCCTTCGCACCGTGGACGCAGAGAAGCATTCCGAAGAATACACTCACAAATTCAAGGGCGCGGGTGGATCTCCGGGCGGCGTCGGGATGTTTGTCTTCGGACTGGCGCTGGCAATCGCCGGAGGCTACTTGATAATGAACCAGGTGCAAGTCACCAGCGCTTATTGGCACTGGTGGGGCACCAACACGTTTGGAATCACTCTCATTCCGTTGGTGATAGGAATCGGACTGTTGTTCTTTAACGGAAGGTCCATTATCGGATGGGTGCTTGCCGGGGCTGGAGCAGTAATCATTTTTGTAGGAATACTCGCAAACCTGGAAATCTATTTTCGTCAAACGTCTTTGTTCAACGTTATAGTGATGCTCACTTTGTTTGCGGCCGGGCTCGGGTTGATGGCCCGCGCAGTCAAGGGTTCATGAAGCGATGCGAACCTACAACGCGACCGGCCAAACATACTTGTCGATGTCTCGCGCGATCAGCCGTATTTTGCTGATCGGCTTTGTGCTGTACCCTCTCGCTCCAAACAGTCTTGATTGCCCGGTGTCAGCCGATGTATTGCCGCCGCTCCAGAACACCGAGCTTGCCGAAAAGATCAACCAACTAGTGCGCGAAAGCGGAGCTGAAACAGTCGGCGTGGCTTATGCCGATCTGGCAACGGGCAAAGAGATATTGATCAACCCGGATGCCCACTTTCACGCTGCCAGCACAATGAAAGTGCCGGTGATGATGGAGATCTTTCGACAGGCGGCAGCCGGCAAGATTTCGCTCGATCAACGCATCCCGGTCAAGAACGACTTCGCGAGCATCGTAGACGGCAGTCACTACTCATTGACACCGGACAGCGACTCGGATCAGTCACTTTATACAAAGATCGGCCAGACTGAGACGATCCGAGATCTCATTCGGTTGATGATCACCGTCAGCAGCAACCTTGCAACCAACATCCTTATCGAACGGGTCAACGCCGAGCGAGTGATGGAATTGATGCATACGATTGGCGCCAACGACATTCGCGTGTTGCGAGGAGTGGAAGACGGCAAAGCGTTTCAGAAGGGTTTAAACAACACAACCACCGCGCGCGATCTCATGATCATCCTTCGCCGGATCGCTGAACGACGGGCCGTCTCGGCGAAAGCCTCGGATGAGATGGTCAAAGTCATGCTCGCGCAGAAGTTCAATGAGGGCATTCCCGCAGGCTTGCCGCCAAACATGAAGGTTTCTCACAAGACCGGATCGATCACTAAGATAAACCACGATGCCGCAATCGTGTACCCGCCAGGCCGGAAGCCTTATGTTCTCGTAGTGTTGACTCGTGGCATTGAGGACGAAAAGCGCGCGCACAGTTTGATCGCGGACATTTCGCGGGTTGTCTACGAGACAACCAACGACAGATCGATGGAACTGCGCGGTCGAAACAAGGAACACTGAGGCGCGCAACGCGGTTGCGCCAGACAGCCCGTAAATTGATGCAAATCTCCCCGGTCACTCTCGAAGGTGAACACGTACGTCTGGAGCCGTTATCTCCGGCGCACGAGAAAGCGTTGATCGCCGCTGCAGGCGACGGCGAGCTGTGGAACTCAACGGTCACTATCGTGCCGTCACGAACGACCATGGCCGCTTACATCGCAGCTACCCTCAACGCGCAGCAGCAGGGACGAGAATTCCCATTCGTCATCATTCGGAAGCCATCGGAACAGGTTGTTGGAAGTACACGGTTTTTTCACATCGAGCGGGACCACCGGCGGCTCGAGATCGGATACACCTGGTTGGCGGCGAGCGCCCAACGCACCGCCGTAAACACCGAAGCAAAGCTGTTGCTCCTGACCCACGCTTTTGAGAGCTTGCGCTGCATAAGAGTCGAGCTCGTCACCGATGTTCTAAATGAGCAGTCACGGGCTGCCATCCTGCGGCTCGGAGCAAAACAAGAAGGCATCCTTCGCAATCATATGATCATGCCAAGCGGCCGTCATCGCAATTCGGTAATGTTTAGCATTATCGAGACGGAGTGGCCGGAGGTTCGAGCTCGGCTTCAAGCCAGGCTGGGGTTAAGCCAATAAGAGCTGCGTACTGCTGCTTGTACTCTATTCGCAATCACTGCTTATCGAGTTTCGCTCGTTCCTCTTCGCCCCCTCTCCCACTCGCTCCTCTTCGCCCCCTCCCTCTCTCCCTCTCCCCCTCGTTCTTCTAGCCTACCTCAAGCTCCGCCAGAATCGGGAAGTGATCAGACGCACTCGCTGCGGTGTGACCTTCATTTCGAACCTGACACGCCTTAAGCCGATCGGCGAATAACGCGGGCACGAACACGTAATCGAGCCGGATGTGAGGATCCCAGGTGGGAAAAGTGAACCCCTTGTCCACCGGGTGAATTACACGATAACCATCGGTGTAGCCGGCATCCAGCATCATTTGAATCGTCTGCCATCGAACCTTACCGCCGCTCAACCAGATAAATGGACGCAGCCTGAGCGGCAATAGACGCGTGTTGAGTAATTCTCCCGGAGCGAGCGTGTTGAAGTCTCCCAACAAGACGTGAAAACCTTCCTGGTGTTGCTTGATTCCCGCTAGTAACGCGCGCAGTTCGCGGACCCTTCGCCGCTCGGTCCAATTGGAATGAATCGCGCTGAGATGCAGTCCGAAGACTCGAACCTCCATTCCGGAAAGAATGATCTCCAGAAACGTCCGTCTTGAACCGCGGATGGGGTGCCATTGGTGATGAGCGATCTCCAGTCGGCTGATAAAGCCAAGAGATTGGCCGGGGCGCGCGCCCCAGGCGTTCATTGCAGCCGCTTTTGCGATCCGCTCGACGACATGCGGTTGCGTTGCTTCCTGGAGAATGACCAGATCTGGTTCGCACTCGCGGATCACCGCCGCAAGTTGTTCCTCGCGTCCGGCTCCGCCGTAACGAATGTTGTAGCTGAGGAGCCTCAGGATCAATTGTCTGTCGCCTCGAATAGGTGCAGGTGTGGTTGGCCCAAAAGCTCCTCCCGCACATATGTAACGAAGTCTCTGGTGGCTTGTATGTTCACCGGACGGCCGACCATCGCCTGGAGCCTTTGCCTTAGAGGGACTAGAGCAGGCGCAATGTCGCTGTCTTTGTCACTAAGCGGTTTTGTATGTACCAACGGAATATAAAAACCGTCCGCCGAATAAAGACCTATAACTTCATCGCCGATCAGGGTGAGATCCAGATCGCTTGTGCCGGGCCCTTCCGAATCGAACGGAGCGCCATCATTCCAACGTACCCCGGTTATGGAGCTGCCGCGAAGAACGGCCCCGGTGTTTTTCGGAAGTTCCTCCCGAAGAATACTGCAAAACTCCTGGAACTGTTCGGGTTTGCCCTTAAACGCCAGTTGGATGACTCGCTCGCGCATCTGCTCCTCGGTCAACGCTTCGTCGCTCATAGTTTAATGCCTTCTCTCTGCCCTGGTGAGGATTTAATGCAGAGCAGCTGCTCGATTATAGAACAGTTTTAGCCTGCAATATGATGTCCGGGCGATCCACAGGAACTGAAATGGCAAAAGGCGTACCTTAGGCAATTTGTTTGAGAAAGCTCATCGAAGACGAAGTGTTAGCCTTCCAATGTGATCAGAATCTGGGGGCATATGCAAAAACAAAACTCGATTGGTTAACCCCTAGACGATTTTACGGTAAACAGCATAACATCTGACCGACGCACTCTAAGGCGGCGACGGAAAGATTGGTCGCGACCAGGATCGGCTACGAAGTGAGCTTTACGCGACACTTCTACAAGCCCAAGCCGCTGCGCACGCTCGAAGAGATTCGCGCGGACATCCTCGTGCGAAGAAAGAGACCGAATGGCTAGCGGATGATTTGCTGAAGGGGACGGCGCGTGAAGGGGAAGAAAGCCACTCCGAAGCGCAAACGGGTGATGACCAGAGCAAAGGCCGTTCAGCCGCTACAGGACTCGTTCGCGGAAGTCGTCTCCCTCATAGAGCAGGCCCGGCAACGCACCTATCTTGCGGTGAACACCGAGCTCGTCGGGTTGTACTGGCAGATAGGAAAATATATCAGCAAGAAGCTCGAAACCGCGGAATGGGGTGAGGGCGTTGTAGATGAGCTGGCTGCGTACCTCGAGCGAGCTCTGCCCGGACTACGCGGTTTCACCCGCCGCAACCTGTTTCGGATGCGACAGTTTTTCGATGCCTATGCCGGGGACAAGAAAGTGTCAGCACTGCTGACACAATTGCCGTGGACCCACAACCTGATCATTCTCACCCAAGCCAAGCGACAGGAAGAGCGAGAGTTCTACCTGCGGATGGCGATCAATGAACGTTGGTCCAGCCGTGAACTGGAATCCCAGTTCAGACGCGCCGCCTTCGAACGCTCTGTAATCAGCCCTCCAAAAGTGTCATCACTGGTGACACAAATTCACGGGAAAGCCGCCAATAGCATTTTGAAGGACTCTTATTTCGTCGAGTTTCTCGATTTGCCCCCGGCTCACACGGAAGACGATCTGCATCGCGGGTTGTTGGCGCGGTTGAAGGATTTTCTTGTCGAGCTTGGCCGCGATTTCTGTTTCGTCGGATCTGAATATCCGGTTCAGGTTGGCGGTCGGGACTTTGCGATCGATCTGGTGCTATTCCATCGGGGGCTCAACTGTCTGATGGCGATTGAGCTGAAGGTGGACCGTTTCGAGCCCGAGTATCTGGGAAAGCTGGAGTTCTATCTCGAAGCGCTGGACCGCGATCACCGCAAGCGCCATGAGAACCCGGCGATGGGCGTGCTGCTTTGCGCTTCAAGAGATAGCGAAGTGGTCGAATACGCCCTGAGCAGGTCGCTTTCGCCCGCGCTCATTGCCGAGTACCGAACCAAACTGCCTGACAGGAAACTGCTCGCGGCCAAACTGCATGAGTTTTATGAACTCAACGCGGGCGAGGTGATTGAGAGCAAGACAAACAAACGCAAGAGAAAGGGAGTCAAGCGATGATCGCCGACCCTAAAGCCGTATCCGGAGTATAAGGAGTCGGGCTCGCCATGGTGGCGAAGAACCTAGCGAAGGGAGTCATCGAAGGTAAATAGCATGAACGAATCGACGCTGCGCGATCTGATCGCAAAGGATATCGAAGGAGGCAGATGTAAATCGCGGACAGGCACTGGGATACTTCTTTGGAGGGTCGGCAGAGGAATGCGGCCTATGTGGCTGTTTCCTACGCGAAGAGAAGTACATGGTCGATGGAAGGGTTCGGGGGACAGCAGCTTCGGACTGCATGTGCGCGGATTGCGCTTTGGCTTTAGCGGCGAAGGGCTAGGATGGGGAACCGGACAGCTCTATTTGAGGCAAGGAACCAAATGGTTGCAGGTCGCCGGCTTTCCTCCGGCCGGCATCACCGCCCGGTGAAATCACCCGCTGGTTGCCCCATTCGCTAGCGAACAAAACTGGCTTTGTATTCTACTCGCCAGGCTCCGTGAGCTTCTCCCATCTCAACTTCAGGTCTTCAAGAACATCCTTAAACCGCTGATCATCTCTCAGCAAATCCCAGTTTGGACTCCCCGAGATCCACGGGTAATTCTCATTCCCCATCGAGATCGAACACTCGAGCCATTCGATCGCCTCGTGATTCATCCCCGCCAGCGCATATGCCGTCGCCAGCCGATAAGCCACGTCTTGATCAGCACGCGCCGTCTCTAGAACATGGTCGTCGATCAAATCAAACGCCCGTTCGCGTTCGCCGCGCGCCAGATAACAGTACGCGAGAAATATTTTTTGCGAATGCAGCTCAGGGTTCTTCGCCAGTATGTCTTCCATCACCATCGTTGCCTTTTCGATTTGGCCTCGATAGTAGTCGACCACCGCGACATATGTTCGCAACAGCGGATGATTCGGTTCAAACGCCAGCCCGGTCGCAAGCTCGACTTCAGCCTTGTCGTAGTCTCGCTGGTAGATGTAAATCCGCGCGCGATTCGAACTCGCATAAACGAGATCGGTCGGAGAAATCTTGAGCAGGCGATCCCAGGCCGCGAGCGCTCGCTCATACTGGCCTGATACTCGATAGACATACGCTGCCACCGAATATACCGAAGGCTCGTTTGGCGCTCGTCGAACAAGCCGGCGAATCTGCTGGCGGGCTTCATCCGATCTACCCTCGATCAAATCGATATAGATCTTCCTCACCCGCGGCTCGATCAGGTTTCTATCCAGCTCGATCGCTCGATCGAAGCTCGCTTTGGCCTTGTCGTAATGATCGAGCCCGCCCATTCCCTTCAACACATAGTTGACCTGGCAGACGCCGAGCCCGCTATGTGCGAGAGCAAAGTTGGGGTCGCGCTCGACCGCTTCGGTGAACAGATCGATCGCCGATTCCAGATCGGCAAGTTCAAGCGTCTGGGTGATGAACTTGTACAAAAGGGTTCGCGCCTTCAGATAGCACTCATATGCCTCGGCGTTTTCGGTAGGCGTTTTAACAAGACGTTCCTGTTCCTTGGTGCTGGTCTTTACGCGAAGCCCTTCGACGATTTGCCGGGAGATCGTATCCTGAACGGTGATGATGTCTTTTGACTCGACGTCTATCTTCTCGCTCCACACTATCTCGCCCGACGATGTGTCAACCAGCTGCGGAGTCAAACGGAAGCGATCTCCTGCTTTCAAATACCCGCCTATCAACACCGCGTCCACGGCCAGGTGGATTCCGATTGCCCGCGGGTCCACGTCCTTGTTTTGGTACTGGGCGACATAGGACGACGGGCGCACAACCAGGTCGTGAAGCTGCGCCAGCTCGGTGATCACGCTGTCGGCGAGGCTGAATCCATAGAAGTCGTTCTCGGGAGACCCCGACAGGTTTTTGAACGGGAGTATCGCGATCGCTTTCTTGTCGCGCGACTGCCACATCGACGGCGTGACATCGGGAGTCGCCGAGGAACCAACTGAGTCCGATTCTTCTTTTGGCTGTGAACCGCCCAATGTGCGCGAGGCCCACGATGAAATGCGACCCAGAAGGCTCCCGGTCTTTTGTGGCTGTTTCGACGCGCGAAACGAGGCCGCTTTATCGGCCGGAACAACGCCGCTCTGCGCATAGTGGCTGCGAACCACGGCGCGCAAATCTTCAAGCAGCACCTCCGTGGACTGATACCGCGCAGTAGGATTCTTCGCCAGCGCCTTGGAGACGATCTGCTGTAGCCGCTGCGGAACGCCTTCGAGTGCCGGCGGTTCGTCGTGCATCACACCGTGCATTACGTCTACCGATGATTTGCCTTTAAACGGCAAGCGGCCGGCGATCATCTCGTACATCACCACGCCGAGCGAAAATATGTCTGACCTGGCATCGGCGCGTTCGCCTCGTGCCTGCTCGGGTGACATGTAGCTCGCGGTGCCGAACGGGGTACCGAGGGCGGTCAACTCGGCGGTTTGATGACCGCCCGATGATCCGGATGACGGCGTAACCAGCTTTGCCAACCCGAAGTCGAGAATCTTGAGTTGGTTTCGCTCATTGAGCATGATGTTCGAGGCTTTGATGTCCCGATGAATAACGTTGCGGCGGTGTGCTTCGGCGAGCGCGTCGGCGATTTCGAGCGAGAACTCGAGCGATTGATCGAGAGGAAGCGGACGTCCGCCGATAAACTTTTTGAGCGTCTTGCCGTCGATGTACTGCATCACGAAGAAAAGCACATTTTCGGATTCGTTAACTTCGTAGACGGTGCAGATGTTCGGATGATCGATTGCGGACGCGGCGCGAGCCTCGCGCAGGAAGCGAGTGCGAGCTTTTTCGTCGCCGACGAGATCGGCTGAAAGTGCTTTGATAGCTACGGTTCGATGAAGCTTGGTGTCTTCGGCTTTGTAGACCACACCCATCCCGCCTTTTCCGATCTCTTTCAATATGCGGTAGTGGAGTATGGTTTTTCCAACCATTGAGTTGAACCCGAGCGCGACCTCGACGCTTGCGACGATTATACACTCGCGAGTCCGAGGGGCAACAGAGGATGGGCTGAAAGGGATGTGGCCTTGAAGTGATGCTGATTTGTTTGCTGCGGAGTGAGAGTTATCCCTTAGGAGAATTAGTTTGTTCCGGTTCGCGCCAGGAGATCGTTAGCCTCACCAGGTTTCAAAAACGTCCGCGCGCTCATATCTGGGCACCTTCCGTACCCTTCCCGGTTCGGACCGAACCGAGGATGGCTTCTTCCGGTGAGATAGCCCACAACGTGCACAATATCGTTCTCTGCAACATCCGAGCGAAAATCACCCCTCACTGAGAGTTGTTTCGCTGGATCGCCTCCGATGATGATATCCGCGACTATATAGTCGTCCATCCCTCTTTTTTCTTGAGCGACTATATCGACTATCTTGCCTTCGAATGCCCAGGGCGTGCCCTCATACTTCGCGGGATCCTCCTGCAGTTGCTGAAACGTTAGACTTTTGTCGGCTGCAAGCAGGTTCTGTCGAATCGCTTCCTTGCTCGCGCCGCCCTCGACATAGATTCGCTTGAGTTGCCGACAATACGCGTTCTCATCGCAATCCGCCCCGGCATATCGATGGTGTAGCACGTCCTTCTCTGTCCGTTTCACATTCAGTGTCGTAGTCGGCGCCTCTTTAACCGTGCTGGTGTTCTTTATCAGGAAGAAGATTGCGCCGCCAACGATCAGCACTAATAAGAGCGCGATCGGAACCATATTGCTACCAAGCCATATAAAGAAATCTGTATTAGCATTTTGTTGAAATCTTGTTTGCTTTGCCATGGCTGACTTCCTGTAATGTGCGATTGTTCGGGGCACCCGGGGATTCATCATTTTTATGGGCAGGGATTCACGAAGGGGCAACAGAATGATGAGGTGCCAATCATAATTCCTTTTGTAAACCAAACCAATACTAAAAGAACCCAAGGATTTGCCGGTGCAATTAGCGTTGTGTTATAGGCTTAAGGTGCAAATAATTCTGCGAGACCGTGTAAAGAACGTTGGCGGCTTCTACCTGGTCTGAAATCACTAAAGGATTTTGCGATGAATTCCCATCTG
>Ga0075428_100006831_pt1 | contig 12686 bp, 8 predicted proteins | sample RhiMetdeltSRZDD2_FD_75291 | JGI IMG/M metagenome (GOLD analysis project Ga0075428, IMG submission 75291) | Populus rhizosphere microbial communities from Tennessee, USA - Rhizosphere MetaG P. deltoides SRZDD2 | ecosystem: Host-associated > Plants > Roots > Rhizosphere > Soil | place: USA...
CCGCCGTAGCGCGCCACCACCCGCGCCATGGCCACGATCTCCTCGCGGGGCGTGAAGCGCCCGGGCGTGTACTGCAGCCCGGTCGAGAGCCCGAAGGCCCCCTGGTCCATGCCCTCCTCGGTCGCACGCAGCACCGCCGCGCGCTCCTCGGAGCTCAGCGGGCGGTTGACCACGCCGATCGCGTTGGCGCGCAGCGTCCCCTGGCCGAGCAGCAGCGCATGGTTGGTCGAGCAGCGGGTCTTCTCCCACTGCGCGAAGTAGGAGGCCACGTCGCTCCACGCGGCCTGCAGCTGGTCGCGCTCGAGGTAGCGCGTGCGGCGCTCCTCCGCGCCGACGCCGACGAGCGGCGCGGCCGAGGAGCCGCAGTTCCCGGTGACCTCGGTGGTGACTCCCTGGCGAACGCGCGAGTCGGCGGTGGGGTACACGAGGATGTCGCCATCGGAATGGGTGTGGATGTCGATGAAGCCTGGGCAGACGCTGAGCCCGTCGGCGGCGATCGCGCGCCGGCCCTGCTCGGCAGGGATGTCGCCCACGGCCGCGATCCGGTCGCCCACGAGGCCGAGGTCCGCACGGAAGCCGGCGGCGCCGGTGCCGTCCAGGACCATGCCGCTGCGCACGACCGTGTCGAAGGCCGGCACCGCCTCGACGCGAAGCGCGGGTGCGAATGCGACGCCCGCCGCGGCGCGCGCGCCCTTCGTGAGAAAGCCTCTGCGCTTCATCGCGGAACCGCGCGGGAGCATAGCACCGCTCCAGCTAGCCGGCGGGCCGCAGCCGGTCCAACTCGCCCTTCACGTAGCTGCGCCAGGCCGCCAGATGGCGACGCAGACGGCGGCAGATCTCGGGGTTCTGCTTCGCAACATTCGACTGTTCGTCGGCGTCGCGCGCGAGATCGTAAAGCTCGTCCCTGCCCCGCGTGACGTTGTAGATGTACTTCCAGTTCGCCTCGCGGACGCCGAGCAGGTAGTCGTCGTTCGCCGCGTAGAAATACGCGCGCGGCGGCCGGTCCTTCTCGAACAGGCTGCGGCCTTCCCAGGTGGAGACCGGCGCGAGTCCCATGATGTGGGCGATCGTGGGCATGACGTCGACGTGGCTGCCGATCGTGGCCACGCGGTGGCCGCTCGGGAACGCCGCGGGGCTCCACACCAGGAGCGGCACTCGCACGTTCTCCTCGTAGATTCGCGCGCCGTGACCCCAGGTGGGATGGGGGTCGCCGAAGGCCTCACCGTGGTCGCCCGTGACCAGGACCAGCGTGTCCTTGTCGAGGCCGCGCTCGCGCAGTCCGTCGAACAGGCGCCCCAGCTCGTGGTCCACCGAGCGCACCGTGTTGAGGTAGCGGCCGAGGTCGTAATCGTCCGGTGGTCGCGCTCCGCTCCCGAAGAAGTCCACCCACTCATGGTGCGGCGACGGCTCGTAGGGGTGATGGCTCTCGTTGGTCCATGCCATCGCGTAGAAAGGCCTCGAGCGGTCCTTATCGATCCAGCCGAGCACCGCGTCCACCAGCTGCCGGTCGTCTCCGCCCCAGGACGAGACCACCTGTCCGCCGAGGTCCTCGATGTCGAGGAGCTCGTCGAAGCCGCGGTCCGAGAGGAAGCGGTCCTGGTTCGTGTACTGGAGGTAGCCAGTGTGGATGAAGGACGTCCGGTAGCCGCGGGGCTTGAGGACCTGGGCGAGAGTCGTGCCGGGGTAGGTCGGATACTCGACCGTGTACTCGCGCCACGTCATGTACGGGAAGATCGAGAGCGTCAGGGCCGCCAGCGAGTTCGCGGTCAGGCCCATGTGGCAGTAGGCGTTGTCGAAGACCAGGCCGAAGCGCGCCTCCTCTTTCAATTCCGGTGTCGTGTCGTAGCGGCTGCCATAGAGGCTCAGGTACCTCGTCCCGGTGGACTCCATCACCACGACCAGCACGTTCCTCGGCGGAGCCGTCGCCGCACCCCGCACGGGCCGCGCCCACGCGCCCGGGGGCGTGCCCTTGAAGTCGCGCAGCTCCGCCTCGGAGAAGGCCTCCTCGAAGGACTCGGAGCGGCCGCCCAGGAACAGCTCGACGACGGTGCTCGAGACGATCTCCCAGTGCGGGCTGCGGACGATCAGGTGGTCGTTGCGGTCGAGCCAGCGACCGCTGCCCATCTGCCGCCAGGCGAAGCCGCTCCAGGCCGCCGCCGCAAGGAGCAGCGCCAGGAACGTCCGCGGGCGGAGCAGGACGCCGCGGCCCCAGTGGAGCAGGGCCAGGTAGGCGAGCGGAGCGAGCACCAAGGCTGCGGCCACCGTCGGCGTGACGAAGCTCCCGATCGACGAGCCCATCGTCTGCATGTCGCTGGCGAGGTAGAGCAGCGGATACGTCAGCGGCGAGCGCAGGTAGTCGAAGATCTGGATGCTGGCGACCGCGTAAACGACACAAGCGACCCCCACGGCCACCACTCCGACGTGGAGCGCTCGACGGGCGCGCTCCCCGCGCACGACGGCGAAGAGCAGCGCGATGACGAGAAACGCCCCGCCCGAGAACGCGAGGTCGCTGGCGGAGGCCACCAGCACGTCGCGCAGGAACTGGACAAGCGTGTACGCCCCGCCCGGCGGCCAGAAGTGGACGGCCTTCGCCAGCACCGCGAACGGCACGAGGCCGAAAGTGGGCAGGAAGGCGCGCGAGAACGGCCCCCGGTCAGCCTCCATCGGCGAGAGCCGCGACGGCGAGCGGGACCTCGTGGTAGCTGATGTGACGCACTCCGAGCTCCGCGAGGAGCCGCTGCGTGCGCGGGTCCGTGAGCGTCCGCAGCTCGTCCTCCCGATCCCAGTGGTAGACGTAGTGCGCCATGGGATCGAAGTAGCCGGGATGGCAAGCGAGCTCGTAGATCCCCCGGGTCAGCTCGTTGCGGAGGATCCTCTCCAGGGCCTCGAAGCTCACCTTCCCGGGGTCCGACACGCCGTATTCCCACTGCCCGTAGAAACCGCCCTTGAACACGACCGGTGGCTGGTCGCGCAGGTGGACGTCCTGCTCCCGGGCCAGCTCGAGGAAGCTGGGATGGCACGGCCGGCGCCGGTGGATGTGCTGATGCGAATCGAGGTGGGTGGGCTTGCGTCCCATGAGGTCGCAGTAGCGGTCGAACTGCTCGCGCAGGGCGACGCGGCACACCTCGGGGTTGTCGAACTCGACCAGTCGCTCCGCCTCGTTGGTGAAGTTCACGTGCAGGCCCACGCTGAGGTGCGGTCGCTCCCGCGCAATGGTGACCGCCTCGGCGGTGCCCGGCGCGTTAACCATGAGGCCCACCGAGCTCACGATGCCGTGATCGACGGTCTCGGCGATGCCCCGGTTGACGGCGGCGCCGTAACCGAAGTCGTCGGCGTTCACGATCAGGAACTTCACGCTTTCGGGTGGCCCAGTATAGCCGGCTCCTTGACATCGCCATGCCGAGCCATCAAGGTGCTTGAGGAGCGAGCGCACGCCCATGCCGCATGTCATCGAAGCCGCCTCCACGGGCCGCGCGAAGTGCCGGGGGTGCGGCGAGCGGATCGCTTCGGGCGAGCTGCGCTTCGGCGAGAGCGTGCCGAATCCCTTCGCCGACGGCGACACCACGCACTGGTTTCATCCCGAGTGCGCGGCCTACAAGCGGCCGGAGCCGTTCCTCGAGGCCGTCACGGTGAGAGCCGAGCCGCTGGCGGACGGCGAGCGCCTGATCGCCGAGGCGAAGCGCGGTGTCGAGCACCCGCGGCTGACGCGGATCGACGGCGCCCAGCGCGATCCCTCCGGCCGCGCGCAGTGTCGCTCCTGCAAGACCGCGATCGCCAAAGGCAGCTGGCGCATCGCCCTCGTCTTCTACGAAGAAGGTCGCTTCATGCCGGCGGGCTATGTCCATCCGACCTGCGCCCAGGCTTATTTCGAGACGGCCGACGTGCTCCCGCGTGTCAGGCACTTCGCACGCAACCTCGGCGACGCGGACCTGGCGGAGCTATCCGCGGAGCTGCAACGACCCGCGGCGTCCCCGCCCGCAGCGTCCTAGAGCCCGATCGCGGCGAGGAACCGGCCGCAGACGGAACCGGCCTCGAGGTGTTCCTCGGCGATCGCCCGCGCCGCGCGACACGCCTTCTCGTAGTCGCTCTCGATGCGGTCCACGGCCGCCAGGATCTCGTCCATGGTCCGGAACGCGAACAGCCCCTCGCCGCAGGGCAGGAACTTCTCGAACCCGGTGCTCTGTGCGATCACCGGCTTGCCGGTCGCGAGGTAGGACGCATCGCGCTCGCTGAACCAGCCGCTGCGCAGGCGCACGTTCTGGTCCTTGGCCACGGTCCACTCTGCCCGCGAGGCGCGGAACAGCTCCTGGTAGCCCCACGGGTCGAGGGACTTCTCGAGCGGGCTCTCGAGCGCCCAGCCGTGGTCGAGCAGGCGCTGCCGATCGGCGGCGGCGTCCACGTTGAGGTAGAGGCGGAACGAGACCCGCGGCCGGCGCCGAGGCAGGTCGAGGAACTTCAGGAACTCGTGATGCTTGCTCCAGTAGAATGTCTCGCCGTCCCAGACGATGTCCTGGCCCTGTTGCTTCCAATTGCCGATGGTGGTGTAGCTCGTGGCGCCCGCGTCGAAGTGGAAGCGCCACAACGCCGTGTCGATGGGCTGGCGCATCTTCCGGTACTCGAAGCCGTCGGTCGGCACGCCGCAGTCCGGCGCGCCGTAGTTCTCGCCGTAGGTGACGATCACGTCGTGCTCGCGGAAGACTTGAAGCGTCTTCTCCTTGCCGTTCGCGATCTCGAGCTGGTTCGTGACGGGGTCGGTCTCGACGTAGACCTTGTAACGCGCGGCCCGATGGTCGTCGTTCAGTACGGTGGCGCCGCACACGTTGAGCAGCGCGTCGCAGTCCTTGTAAAGCTGGCGCAGCTCGCCCGCGGACATCCCGTAGCACTCCTCGCCGCCGCGGTACAACGGGCGGTACGCCCAGCGGCCGCCGAGGCCGATCTCGCGCATGATGCGCTCGAGGTACCCAGCCGCGTAGCTGGGGTCGTCCACCATGCTGTTGGCGCGCGGGTCGTAGGGCCAGGTGGCGTCGTCCTCGACGTAGACGACGTCGTGCCCCAGCGCCTGCAGCCCGCGCAGCCAGTTGATGTAGAGCCAGGTCTGGCCCCCGAAGGGGCAGCGGCCCATCATGCCCAGCACCACCAGCTTGAGGCTCACGACACCACCTCGACCGTGTCGCGGCCCTCCGCTGTGGCTTCTGCCCACAGCCGCGCGTAGTGGCCGCCCTTCGCCACCAGCGCGTCGTGCGGGCCCTCCTCGACGATGCGGCCTTTGTCCAGGACCACGATGCGGTCGGCGCGCCGCGCGGTCGAAAGCCGATGCGCGATGATGATCGCAGTCCGGTTGCGGAGCAGCTCCTCGACGTTGCGGAACACCACGGCCTCGGTGGCGACGTCGAGGCTGCTCGTGGGCTCGTCGAGGATCACGACGGGGGTGCGCCGCAGGATCGCGCGGGCCAGCGCCAGGCGCTGCCGCTGCCCTCCCGACAGCGTCAGGCCGTCCTGGCCGATCACGGTGTCGTAGCCCATCGGCAGCGCCAGGATGAAGGGCTCGGCCTCGGCGCGGCGCGCTGCATCCTTGATGCTCTCGATCGGCTCGTCGGAGGCGAACGCGATGTTCTCGGCCACGCTGGTCTGGAACAGGATCGGCTCCTGGAGCATCAGCGTGACCTGCCGCCGGAGAGCGGTCAGCTTCAGCTCCCTGAGGTCGTGGCCGTCGAGCGTGACCTTGCCCTGCTGCGGGTCGAAGAAGCGCAGCACCAGGCTGGCCAGAGTGCTCTTGCCGGCCCCAGTCGCGCCGACCAGCGCGATGGTCTCGCCCGCGCGGATGCGCAGTGAGACCTCTTGGAGCACCGGACTGCCGGCCTCATAGGCGAAGGTCACGTTCTCCAGCGCGATCTCGCCGCGCGCGATGGGCAGCTCGCGCGCGCCCGCTGCATCCTGGATGTCGGGCTGCACGTCGAGGACCGCGAAGACACGGTCGAGGCCTGCGCGTGACGAGGCGATCTCCTTGAGGTTGCCGGCGACGGTCTGCATCGGCCGGTACATGTCCCTCAAGTAGGCGAGGAAGACGGTGAGGCCGCCGATCGTGAGGGTGCCCTCCAGCACCTGGCGCGCCCCGAGCCAGACGAGCAGCGCCGTGCCGGAGGCGAGGATCGTGTCCACGATCAGGATGAAGACGGTCTCGGCGCTGTACAGGCGCAGGGTCAGGGCGAGGCTCCTCTCGCTGCCGAGCCGGAAGTCCTCGACGGCCCGGGCCTCGCGGCCGTAGGCCTGCACCAGCTTGACGGCCCCGATCACGGTCTCGGCGCGCGAGTACAGCTCCGACTCAGCCTCCTTCGACGACGCCGCATGGCCGTGGATGCGGGACGTGAGGCGCGTGATGGCGAGGAACAGCAGAGGCGTGACGGCCAGCGCGATGACGGCCAGCGACAGGTCGAAGCGCGCCATCACCACGAACATGCCGATCAGCATCAGCGCCGAGGTGAACAGGGGCAGGAAGCCGTTCATCACCAGCGACTGCACCGAGAAGGTGTCGGCCATGACGCGGAACAGCAGGTCCCCCACCCTTTGCCGGTAGTGGAACTTCAGCGAGAGCTTCTGCAAGTGGGCGTACAGGTCCACACGCATGTCGTTGACCATGCGCTGGCCCACGTCGATGGTCAGGTAGTTGGAGGCCAGGGTCAGGGCGCCGGCCACCATGGCCAGGAGCACGATGGCCACGGCCGCCCCGCCGAGGAGCAGGTTGGAGGAGGCACCCGAGAGCCAAGGCCCGAGCGTCGCGGGAAGCGGCCGGCCCTGAAGCACCGCGTCCAGCACGATCGCAAGGGGAATCGGCTTGAGCAGCTCGACGCCGACGCCCGCGACGGTGAGCACGATCCCCAGCGCCATGCGGCCGGAGTGCGGTTTCAGGTAGACGAGAACGCGGCCGATCATCGTGAAGGTGGATTGCGATTATCGCAAGGCGCGGCGGGCGCGTCGAACGCCGGGCCTAGCGAAGGTCCCTCACGAGGTGCAGGGTCGAAAGCTGCCGGAAGTAGTTGTACAGGTGGCCCCGGCCGTCTGGAGTGAGGGCAAGGAAATTGACTCCGAGAAAGCCGGCTGGATCCAACGGTGCGATCTCTTTCCATGGCTCCTTGCGACCGTTTCGCAGGTCCAGGCGGACGACCCGGGCCGAAAGGGCATCGGGCTTCTCCCCCACACGTATGAAGAGGTGGCTGCCGTCGGCGTCGAAACGGATCGGCTGTTCACCCCTCTCGAGTCCCGGGATCGGCCGGGGCTCGCCTCCACCCAGGGGATAGAGGGCGTACGGCGATTGCTGCCAGTCGCTCCCGGCTGCAACCCATCGCCCGTCGGGCGAGGGATACGCATAGGCGGTGCTGATCCCTTCCGGTGTCACGGCCACAGGGGAGCCGCCGTCCACGTCCTGAAGGAATAGTCGGCGCGGGCGGCCCTCCTCGCTGCCCGAGAACAGGACTCGCCGGTTGTCGGGCAGCCAGCGGACATCGAAGTAGTAGCGGACCGTCCCCGCCGCCGGGCGCTTGATCTCGCCCGCCCCCGTGGGGAGTAGTGACAAGCTGTTCCCACCGGCATCCAAGGCCGCCACCCAACGTCCATCCGGCGACAGCCCGGCAGGACAGCCATCGCCGAGACGCACTGGTGGCGTGCGGTCCATCCGCCCGAGGTAGGTGACTGGCGGCAGTCCGACGCAAAAGACGAACGTCTTGCCATCCGTCGATAGGTCGTAAGCCTCCGACCCTTCGAGCCACGAGAGGTCACGTTCCCGGCCCTGGCCCGGTTCCAGACCGGCGACTTCCCAGCGGTAGTCGCCGAGATCGAGCAACACTCGGCCATCCGCCATGACATCCTGGAGAGCGGGCCGGCCGGCCGTTCTCATCAGCAGGCGCTCCTGACCCGACAGAGAGACCGCGTGAAGCCCATACCCCTCGTTGCCTTGCAGGGAGAACCAGAGCTCGGCGCCATCCGGCGACCAGACGAGGTTGTGAATCAGACGTACTGGCGTGAGCGTGCGCGCGTTCCGCTCGGAGTCGATGACTCCCACGCGGCCGAAAATCCAGCCGGCGTTGGGGAGCTCGATGAATGCGATGCGCGCGCCATCGGGCGAGAAGCGCAGCTCCGTTATCTCCCCCGCCGTTTCGTAGAGCAGCGTGCCGGGAGGAGACTCCAGGAGTTCCTTGGCCGCTGCGTGGCGCACGACAGCGGTTCGGGATCCGTCGTGGGAGAGATCGGCGGCCTTGACGCCCTCGACAACCTCTCGGGCCCCCGCCCCGGAAAGCGGTGCGCGCAGGAGCACACCATCGGATCGCAGCACGAGCATCTCGCCCGCGGCGACACCGGCGAGCCTGCCGGGAAGCAACGCCTGTTCACCGGGCACGTCGAGACGCGTGGAGTAGAGGTGAGAGGCGCCGCCCTCCAATGCGGCCGAGTACAGAAAGTACGTGCCGTCGGGCGAGAAGCGTGCAGCGTTCAGGGCGCCGCGGCGGAACGTCAGCGCGCGGTACGAGGGCGAGGGCCGCTCGTTCGTTGTCTGGCCCCGCCAGAATCCAATGCCCGCGACCACCAGTGTCCAGGGGAGCGCGATCGCCACGGTCTTCGCGGAGAAACCGCGGCGCTCTCCGGCCTTCGCTACCGGTGCGCTCGTTTCTGAGAGCGCCTGGAGGTCGAAGGCAAGGTCCCGTGCCGAAGCAAAACGCTCCTCCGGGCTCTTTTCCAGGCAATGCCTCGCGATGCGCTCCAGGGCCGGAGGCAGCGCTTTGTTCGTCTCGCTCAAGTCCGGCGGGTCTTCCTTCAGGATCGCCGCCATCGTCTCGGCGGTGGTCTCGCCCTTGAACGCGCGCCGGCCGGTGAGCACCTCGTAGAGGATCGCGCCGAGGGAGAAGATGTCCGAGCGGTGGTCCACCGGCTCCCCCCGCACCTGTTCGGGCGACATGTAGCCGGCCGTTCCCATCACGGTGCCGGGGTCCGTCTCGTGCGTCCGTGTCGGCAGGCGGCTGTCCTCGGGGTCCGACGCGGGGTGCGTCAGCTTGGCGAGGCCGAAGTCGAGGATCTTGACGTGGCCGTCCTTGCCGACGAACACGTTCTCGGGTTTGAGGTCACGGTGCACGATGCCCTTCTCGTGAGCGGCGGCCAGCCCGCGGGCGATCTGCGTCGCGATCTCGACGGCCTTGCGGACCGGCAGCGCGGCGCCGGCGAGGCGCTCGCGCAAGGTCTGGCCCTCGAGCAGCTCCGAGACCACGTAGGGGGAGCCGTCGTGGCTGCCCGTGTCGAAAACGGCCAGGATGTTGGGGTGATTGAGGGCGCCCGCCGCTCGCGCCTCGTGCTCGAAGCGGCGCAGCCTCTCGGCATCTCGCGTCAAGCCTTCGGGGAGGACCTTGATTGCAACCTCGCGTCCGAGCCGCGGGTCGCGCGCCCGGTAGACCTCGCCCATCCCGCCTGCTCCGAGCGGGCCCCGGATCTCGTAGGGACCGAGCCGTGCGCCAGGCGACAGGCTCATCCAGACCGCTACCAGCTCGACGGCTTGTAGTCCTTCAGGAACTTCCCCCACACGTGAACGCCGGTCAGGAGCCCCGAGAAGAGCGGATCGCAGATCCGGGCCGCTCCGTCCACGATGTCGAGGGGCGGCTGGAAGTCGAGCTCGTCCTTCTTGCGGGCGGCGTGCACCAGGGGGTCCTCGTCGGTCACCCAGCCCGTGTCGACGGCGTTCATGTGGATGCCGTGCTCGACGTAGTCGCGCGCCGACGTCAGCGTCATCATGTTCAGCGCGGCCTTGGCCATGTTGGTGTGGGGATGGCGATCGGTCTTGGTGCCTCGGGAGAAGACTCCTTCCATCGCGGAGACGTTGACGATGTGCCTGTCGAAGCCAGCGCCGTGCGCCATCCGCGACTTGAGGCGCGCGCACAGGATGAACGGCGCCACGGAGTTGACCAGCTGGACCTCGAGCAGCTCCGGCGTCTCCACCTCGGCCAGGGTCAGGCGCCAGGAGTTGCGATGGCGCAGGTCGAGCTGCTGCAGGTCGGCGTCGCGGGCGCCCTCGGGGAACAGGTCGGGGCGCCGCTCCGCGTCGTCGTACGTGTAGCGGACCTGGGAGAGCCGCGCCGAAGCTCGGACGCCCAGGCCCGAAGCGCCGTCGTGAAACGCCATGAGGCCGGTGGCGTCGGGCGCACCGCTCGTCTTTGGCAGCTGGCCTCGAGCGGCGAGAGCCTCCGCGAGGTCGTGATGGCGCTGTAGGAGCGGCCGCAGCTCTGGGTCGAGCGCGTCGAACGGGCCCTCCTCGCGGTCGACGAGATGGGAGTAGAAGCCCGGCGGACGCCGAACCGTCTGGCAGGCGTTGTTGATGAGGACATCCAACCGGTCGAAGCTGCTCTCGACATGGCGCGCGAACAGCTCGACGCTCGGCGAGTGGCGCAGGTCGAGCCCATAGACGTGCAGCCGATCGCGCCAGGCTCCGAAATCCATCTCTCGGGCGTAGCGCGCGGCAGCGTCCTTGGGAAAGCGCGTGGTGGCGATGACGCGGGCTCCGGCCCGCAGCAGCTTGAGCGCGGCCTGGAAGCCGATCTTGACCCGCGCGCCGGTGACCAGAGCCACCCGACCCTCGAGGGGCGCTGTCTGGAAGCGTTTCTCGTAGTTGAACGCAGCACACGAAGGGCACAGCGCGTCGTAGAAGTGGTGCAGCCGCTTGAACTCGGCCTTGCAAACGTAGCAGGTCTTCGGCTTCTCGAGCTCGCCCTCGGCGGCGGGCAGCGTCCGGGCCGGCGCGACGAACACCGCCGACTCCCGCGCGGCACGGATGCCGGCCCGTGATCGCGTTTTCCGGTCCGCGGCCTCCAGGCGCTCGCGCTTTCGGCGCCGAAACGCGCGGGCGAGGCGTCGCTCCTGGTGCGTCTCGGGTCGGGAGGCGCGGCCGGCCGCCACGAGGAGGCGCTTGCGCACTTCGGGGGGGAGCTCGGCCAGCAGGCCGCGGTCCTCGACGATCGCCTCCAGGGCCCCGAGCGCAGCGTCTACGTCCACGGCGGTCCGTTTCGTCATGCTCCGAACGGGCGAGAGTAGCATGAGCCATGGCCTCCGCGGAGATCGGGGCGGGGCACGTCTACGCCCTCGGCTTCCACGCCGACTACCGCTGCCGGAGCACGGGCGCCTGCTGCTCCTCGGGGTGGGAGATCCCCGTCGCGCCTCCGGCCGAGGCGCGTCTTCGAGCGGCTCTCGCGTCCGGTGCGCTGCGCGTCGACGCGCCCGGCGTGCCGCTTTTCCGCTCGCGCCGCGAGCTGCCCGATGGCGCACGGGTGGTCTTCGGCCTGGATGCCCACGGTCGCTGCGCCTTCCTCGAACCCGGGACGCGGCTGTGTGCGGTCCACAGGCAGGTCGGCGTGGCGGCCCTGCCGCCCTCCTGCCGGCAGTTCCCGCGCATCGCGCTGCTCACGCCGGTCGGGACGTTCCTCACGCTCTCGCACTATTGCCCCACGGCGGCGGGCCAGCTATTCCGGGAGGACGACGTGCCGTCGATCGCCGCCGATCCGTCTGCGTTTCCCGCGTGTGAGCCATGGGAAGGACTCGACGCCCGCCAGGCGTGGCCCCCGCTCTTGAAACCCGGCGTGCTCCTCGGCTGGGACGGCTACGTGCTGTGGCAGGAGCAGGCCGTGGGCCTGTTGCTGCGCGGCGGCCAGACGCCCGAGGCTGCGGTGGCGGCGCTTCGGCTGCGAGCGAACCGCGCCTGCGAGTGGACCGCGTCGAAAGGGACGCTGCTCGGGTGGCTGGAGCGTATTCCGGATCAGGCGCAGCCGACCGGCGTGCTCGATTTCGACGCCGCGGCGGCGACCTGGCGCGGCGTCGCGGCCAGGGTTCCGGATTCGCTGCGCTTTGCGGCACCGCCCTTGGGTCCGGGCGACGAGCCCGCCCTCGCGTGGGCGGAGGCGCATGTGCGCCTCGTGACGCCCCAATGGGAACGCTTCGCCTGGCCCGTCCGGCGCTACCTCGCCGCCAAGCTGTTCGCGAGCTGGGCCGCGATGCAAGCGGATGGACTCACGGCCTGGAGCCGCGCTGTCGAAACCGCGCTCGCCGTGCTCCACGTCGAAGCCACGCGGCAGTGCATCGACACTTCGACGCCTCTCGACGCGGAGCGGCTCGGACAAGCCTTCCGTCGCGCGGACCTGCTGCTCCTCCACCTCGCCCGCCCCGCGGGCGAAGACGTCACTGCTTGACGACGACGCCGTCCTTCATCACGAACGACACCCGCTCGGTGGCCGTGATGTCGCGCAGCGGGTCCTCGGGCGTCGCCACGATGTCGGCCCGCGCGCCGGGCGCGATCACGCCCAGGACGCCCCCCTGGCCCAGCATCGCAGCCGCCTCGAGCGTGCCCGCGCGCAGCGCCTGCCAGGGTGTCATGCCGAGCTCGACGTAGCGTCTGAACTCCTCGGCCTGGTTGATCTTGTCCCAGTCGAAGCCGCCCGCGTCGGTGCCGACCACGATCCGCACGCCGGCCTTCAGCGCGCGCCGGAAGGAATCGCGCGCCGCATCGCGCAGCTCGGCCCAGATCGGGTTCGTGACGCTGCGCGGACCGGCCACGAAGTCCGAGACCGTCAGCGTCGGACACCAGAACACGCCTCGCTCCACCAGCCTCTTCAAGGTGGCGTCGTCGAAGACGTCGCCGTGCTCGATCGAGTCGACCCCGGCCTCGA
>Ga0075428_100006833_pt1 | contig 12685 bp, 11 predicted proteins | sample RhiMetdeltSRZDD2_FD_75291 | JGI IMG/M metagenome (GOLD analysis project Ga0075428, IMG submission 75291) | Populus rhizosphere microbial communities from Tennessee, USA - Rhizosphere MetaG P. deltoides SRZDD2 | ecosystem: Host-associated > Plants > Roots > Rhizosphere > Soil | place: USA...
CATGCACCTTCCACACCGTGGCGCCGATGCCCGCCGCGGCGGTGAGCAGCGCGAGTCCCGGCAGCGACGCGGTTCGCGCGAGCCATCCGGCCCACAGAAGATATGCGACGAACAACAGGAAGAACGGCGCGGTGAACGCTGACTGTCCGATCAATGGTGTCCCGAACACTGCCGTGAGACCAGTCGCCTGTCCCCATAATCCAAACGGACTGCTGCCATAGCCGGCGAGATCGGTATGGTGGCCGAACGTGTCGCGCACGATCGTCGATACGAGACTCAGTCCCGGTGCCGGACGCGATCCGATCAACACCCACGCGATCATCACCACGCTGATCACCGCGATCGCGGCGCTGAACTGCAACGCGTGTTTCGAGCCGCGTTGCCACTGCCAGCCAAGCCAGACGGGTCCGAAGAACGCGGGATAGAAGCCCGTCCACGCCGCCGCGGCGAGCGCGCCGCCGCACGCGGCCGGCTTGTCGATCAAGGCAAAGGCGACCAGCGTCATCGCCGGCGGAATGATGTGCGAGACAAACGTCACGCCCATCACGCTCTCGCGCAGTCCGCCGGTGCCGAGCACCGCCGCCGACGCGCAATACAGAGCGACGAGTGCCGCGGCCATCGATTGGCCGCGCCACCGCCAGCCAATCCACGCGAGCGCGCCGACGGCGATAAGTTGAAAGATCGCCAGCAGCAGCTGCGTGACGATCGCCGGCGGCTCCAGGTAACCGGCGGCGGCATTCAGTGTCGTCAGGCCCAGGTCTGCTGGCGGATTGTTCCGATGCGTCATCAGCAGCGTTTGCATGCCGGCATGCAGCAAGTACATGCCCGGCGCATAGGCCGCGCCTGGTGTTCCCGTCAGCAGTGGATCGCCGTACGGCCACAACCCGCGCTCGCGCAGACGTTGTCCACCAAGATTCGAAAAGTAACTCGAATCATCGGGCGCGCGAAGAAACACCGTCGCGATGCTCAAGACCGTGACACCAACTGCAATCGCCACGAGTGCGCGCTCACTCGCGACCGGCGCCCAGGCTTTCCGATACGGACGTAAACGCACCCAGACCGCGCGCACGCCGACCCAAATCGAGATCAGCACCGCGATCGTGAACATCGTCCTGATGTACGAAAGGAATTCCACGGCTTCGGTCTGAGAGAACAACGTCAGCACGTCCCACAGGAACCACGCGATCGCCTGCGACGCGATCAGATCGAGATTCCGCGGATGGAGCGGCTGTGAATAATCGATGCCGGCGATCAGCAAGACGATCAGCGCGATCCAGAACACGCCGGCTTGATCGGGTACCAGCCGGCCAAGATCCTCGTGTCCCGACGCGCGCCTGAAGTGTTCATCCATCGCCGACAGGCCCGTGGTGACCGGCGGCCAGTCGATCGGCTTGAACGTTGGCGAGGTAATCGCGGTCAACGGCCGCGCAGGCAGCGCGTAGTGGCTGGCGATAACGGCGAACAGGATCGTGATGACGACAAGGCCGGCGCCTATCCAAGTCAGCTGGCGTTGGGTCACTCGGTGACACCCTCGGCAGCCGACACCTCGACCGTGCCCTTACACATGCGCCAATAACGATAACACCGTAAGTCCTGCTCGGGCGGGGATTTACCTCGGAAAATTAAGCTCAAACGGGGCTAGTTACGATACAATATCCGCGGTTAACTCCCAGGGAAACCCGAGGCATTAAAGAATGAACGATCGATTTCAGATGAAGTGTGTGGCGCTGGCAACCTGCGCCTTGTTCGCTGTGGCCTGTGAAAGCGGCATGCGTTCACCGGTTTCACCCAGTGCAGTATCCGGCGGCGTCAGTGCGCTCAACGCCGACGGCTCGAACCTGAAGGTCACCGCTCCCCTGGCCCTGACGCCGTTGTTCGAACAGACCGACAGGTCGTTGAAACCCCAGCTTGTCGCAAGGGGTAGCACCGGTGTTTACATTGCCGGCGCGTCGCTCTCGCATCGCTTCCAGGTCTCCGACGTTGAATCGTTCCAAAACATTGTCGCGACTGGAACGGGCACGTCGGATGCCGCGGGCATCACCCGCTGGACGGTTGACACCGACTTGAAGGTTAACCAGCGTTACCTGTGGCGCGTCCGCGCCGAAATGGCTGACGCCGTTGGCCCGTGGTCAAACGTGATGGCTTTCACAACCGTCAAGACTGGCGGTACCACGACGACGGCTGGTGGTGGCGGGTCGACCGGTCCACGTCCGGCAGATCCGGCGCCCGGCACGCGTCTGCCGTTCCCGTCGGGGTTCCAGGAGTTGCTTTTCTCGGGTGTGGGCGGCGATTTCAGCAATGGCCAGTCATGCCCGCGTGGCATCAAGTACGTCAACAACCCGTGGCAGGACCGCGTCATCGACGCGTTCCGTCAGCGCGATTCGCGGTGGGGTTACAACGGCAAGCCGACCCGCACTGCCGCCGATAACAACGGCGTTCCCGTCGTCGCCGCCGGTGACGAAGCGGCGTATCACTATGGAGCGGGACCCGATCAGGGTTCGTTCGACGTGTACCTCGTCGACATGCTGCTGAGCCACTGCGGCTCGCCGCAGCTGACCTGGCGCGTATTCACGGGCGAAGAGCCGGGCTTCTGGAGCGGCGCCGGCCGGTTCTAGAGCAGTCTTTGGGCGGCGTCACCTGCTCGCAGGTGACGCCGCCCACACTCCTGAGTAAGTCTCCAAGATTCTTTCCGCCGCAATCAGATTCGCCCTGGCGCTCGGATGATGATCGAGCCGGCTCGCCCAGAGCGTCTGTCGATCCTTGATCCGCGCGAAATCGCTTCGCAGGTCCAGGCACGTGATGCCACGCTCGGCGCAGACGTCGAGTACGCGTTCGTGCAAGTACGCGAACGGATAGTGGTCGTCGATCGGCACCGCCGTGTCGGGGAACAGCACGATACCAATGGGAACGTGCGCTTGCTGAGCCGTTGCGATCATGTCGCGAAGCAGCTCGCGATCGCGGACCGAATCGAGACTGTTTGGATCGCCAAGGCGGTGTTTCAAGTAGTCCCCATATGCCGTCGACAGCCCGAGCGCGACCTGAGTCTCCGCCCACTGCATGTTCGCGACCGTATACAGGGCCGACGCGTTATTCAGCCAATCGTGCAGCGCTCGAAACGGCACCAACGGGTGAAAGACCGGGCGGCCCGTCGTATCGTCGTCCTCGACATCGTTGACGAACCATTGCACCAGGACAAAGTCAGGATGGACGGCTTGCAACAGGTGCTGAACGAGTTGCCGGTGCTCGGGCGTGTTGGCGCCGGCCACGCCGAAGTTCAGGACCTCCACATGCGACGGCAACTGCTTCTGCAGCAGATCGGAATAACGATCCTCCTGCCGCACGCCATTCCCATACGTGAACGAATCGCCGACGATCGCGATCCGATACACACCGGCGGGCTTCACCGGCGTAAACGGCCGGCCGCGGAAGCCCGCGTTGTTCTCGTGGACCGCATTCGTTCGATACCATCGACGCGAGAAATACCCGCCGTTGTCCGCGCTCGTCGTGACGTCACGGAAGATGAAGCGGGTCGCGAATTCTCCGCCGATCGCCAGGACGATCAGCGTGACGGAGAGCAGGATTGCGCGGTTGCGCCAGGCGACCAGATCGATGGCGCCGCGATCGCGCGCGGCGAGCAGGAGCGCCGACACGCCGAGCCCCACCGCGAGCCACAACTCGATGCGATCCGGATCGACGATGCTGTTCTCGGGGAGCCAGTCGGCCACCACGAGCAGGGTCGCCATGCCTGCCAGGACCAGCGATCGGCCCGGCGGCAGTCCTCGAATCAAAGGGAGAGAGTCGAGTAAACGCATCCCGACGCGACCATTTTCCACAGAATTAATGCGCTAATCCACTTCTCTGGTGGAAAATACCATTCACATGCCAGACACTCCCTCGTCATCAGACTCGGGATCATCGTCACGGTTGAAAACCACCAACACCTTTCTTGCCATCGTCATCCTGATCCTGCTGGGGCAGATTGCCTACCAGGAGATGCGGATCAGCAGTTTGAAGTCCGACGCCGATCAGGCTCGCCGCAATCTCGACACGCAGGTGGAGAAGATGGCGATGGCCAAGCTTCAGAGCCGTCGGGAGGAAATGGTCGCCGCCGTCGCCTTCGTTGACGATCTTTATCGGTCTTCTGATGGGCTCCAACGGCCGGGTGGCCTCTACAACGAGCAATCCAAGAAGATCGATGCCGAGGCTATCGGTTCTTGGGTGCTCGACGTTTATATGAAGGCGCGCATCGAAGGAAAGTCCGACGCGGAGGCCCGTCAGTCAATCTCGGACGCCATCAAGGGTTCCGACGAGTGGCGGAGCAAGCACGCGCAGAAAAAATAAGGGTTTGCCCTACTTAGAGACCAGGGAATAGACGCGTCCCGCTCCCTCAACGTGTTCGAGCTTGAGCGCCGGTGTGCGCGCAATGCGCTCCGAGATCTCCGGCCAGTTACCCGGGTACGCATCGGTATGAACGACGATGTGCGTGACACCAACCGAGCGCAAGTCACCGATGCTGGTTTCGTCCGGGAAGGCGGTCAGCTCGAGATACAGCTGGTCGTGGAATCGCTGGCGGATGCCGCTGTATCCGTGAATCGTCTTCTGCCAGTGCGCCGTCGAATGCAGCATTGACGTGGTCTGCTGCCGTTCGAGCGCCCCAAGGTTGCCTGGACTCGGCACCGGGAGCTCCGCCACCACGAACGGCTTGGGTTGCGTGTCGAGCCACCGATCGATCGGCGGAATGTCGACCTTGTAAGGCACGCTGCTGAAGGGGAAGCTCGCATACTCGCCCAGGATGAGCGTCGCGATCACGGCCGCGGCGATCGTCTTCAAGGTGCGCGGCATCTGGACAGCGAGTCGATCGAAGCCCATGCCGGCGAGCACGGAGAGGGCGAGCATCAGCAGCAGGACGAATCGCGACGGCACCCGGATGAAGTTGAAAGCGGGCAGCCAGTACACATATCGCCAGATCTCGACCGGCCAACTTGCGTACATCAACAGCGATCCGGCGGCCAGCAGCAGATAGAACAACGTGTAGTTCTCGCGTAACCGCCGCCGGGCGGGCCAGCTGCTGATGGCGATCGCCGCGAGGACGAGAACAAGAATGCCCGGGAACAAATACGCGTCGGCTTCCCTGGTGAACGTGCCGATCAGGCGCTCCCTCAGAAACGTGTGAAAGTGCGACGGCGAAGCGAGAAAACTTTCTCGACCAGGCAGCACGTCGGCGAGATAACCGCGCCGCAGGCCCGCTTCCTGCTGCGCGATGCGATACGGAAGCATCACCCACACCGCGGGCGCGAGCAGGTAAGCGCCTGCGGCGCCAATGTCACGCAGACGCTGTTTGATCGCGATCGGCGTGCCGAACGCAAAGTGCCACGCGATCAGCGCTGCTCCCGCGATCAACAGATAGACCGCGCCATGCCCGCTCGAGAGCGCCTGCAGCGAGAAGCACACAGTGGCGAGCAGGAGCTCTCGACGTCTTCCTGTTTCGAAATAGGTGTGGAGGAACGCCAGCGCAAACGGCATCCACTGGACGGCGGTGAGGTGCAGCTGGCCGAGCCGAAAGAATCTCGGCGGGGCGAACTCGAAGATCAGTCCGCAAATGAACGCGCCTGCGATCGTGACGTGCACGCGCCGCGCCAGCAGATACGCGCCCACGCCGCACAGCCAGCACGTGATCAACGCCGTGAGGTTCATGGCCAGCACCATGTTGCCGGTGAGCCAGATGATCGGCGCCGCGAAGAACGCGCTGCCGATCAGGTTTTCGGAATACGCGAGGGTGTTCGAAAACGGGTAATAGATGTTCGCGTCAAAGATGTGCAGCGGCTGGTGCAGGAACGCGTGCGTGTCCCACGCGAGCGTCCAGATATAGAGGTGAGTGTCCGGAAGATCCGCGACGACGGTGCTGGCCGGGCTCAGCGAAAAGGGCAGCGCCATCACGAACGTCAGCACGGCATACGCGACGGAGACGATGAGCAGGTTGCGACCTTCTGCGCCGATCTTCACTGTGGGAGGCCAGTATAATCAGTCCGTGGGCTATCGGACGCCGCTCGAGGCGCGCATTGCGAAGAAGGCGACGAAGGCGATTACCGACTTCAATCTCGTTGAGGACGGCGATCGCATCATGGTCGGCCTGTCGGGCGGCAAGGACAGCTGGGCGCTGATTCAGATCCTCGACGTGCTTCGCCAGCGCGCCCCGATCGATTTCTCGATCGTCGCCGTCAATGTCGATTCAGGTTACGAAGGCTACCAGCACAAGCTGGTTGCCGAGGCGTGCCAGGCGCGCGGCTGGGAATTCCACAGCGAGCACACGTCGATCGGCGCGGTGATCGACGACAAGCTTGAAAGCGACGACACGCCCTGTGCGCTGTGCGCGCGGCTGCGGCGCGGCGTGCTGTATCGGCTGGCCAATAGCGTGGGCGCAACCAAGATTGCACTCGGTCATCACCTCGATGACTTCATCGAGACCGTGCTGCTCAACCTGTTTTTCGCCGGAGCGTTGAAGGCGATGCCCGCGCGGCTGGTGTCGGATAACGGCAAGCACGTCGTCATCCGGCCGCTGGTCTACGTCACCGAAGACGAAGCGCGTGCCTATTGCAAGCAGCGCGAGCTGCCGATCATCGGTTGCTGCTGCCCGGCCTGCGGCGATCTCAGCCTGCAACGCCAGCGCGTCAAGCGGCTGATCGTCGAGCTGGAACGCGAGCATCCCAACGTCAAGTCCTCGATGATCAAGGCGCTCGGCAACGTCATGCCGCGCCACCTGCTGGATCGTCGATTGAATCCTGTTGGCGAGATCACTGAAGCGATCGCGGCCGAGCCGTCCCTCATTCCCATCACACTGCACAGGCCCTCGTGAGGGCACCTTATTGAGAGTAGTAGTACAACGGGTCACGTCGGCCAAAGTCACGGTGGACGACCGCGTCACCGGCGAGATCGAGCGCGGCCTGCTCGTCCTGCTCGGCGTCGAGCAGAATGACGGCCCGGCCGACGTGCAATACATCGCGACGAAGATCCGCGACCTTCGCATCTTCGCGGACGATGCGGGAAAGATGAACCTGTCGGTGCTCGACCGGCAGGGCGCCGTGCTGGTGGTCTCGCAGTTCACGCTGTCAGGCGACGCCCGCAACGGCCGCCGGCCCTCATTCGCGTCGGCGGCGCCGCCGCAGATTGCGCGCGCGCTCTATGAAGATGTCGTGCGAGAATTGAAAGCCAGTGGGCTCCGCGTTGAGACGGGCGAGTTCCAGGCGATGATGCAGGTCGCGCTCGTCAACGACGGACCCGTAACCATTCTTCTCGATAGCAGAAAGACGTTTTAATTCATGATTCGAAAAGTCATTCTGGCGCTGGCGCTGCTCGTCTGCAGCGTTCCGGCCTTCGCGCAGCAACGTCCGCTGCAAACCGAAGATCCCGAAACGATTGGCGCCGGCCGTATCCTGATCGAGGCCGGCATCGACTACAAGCGCGACGTGTATTTTCCCGTCTCCGGCCTTCGCGGCAACCTGTTCACGGTGCCCCCGTTCGGACTCAGCATCGGTGTCAGCTCGATTGCGGAGATTCAGATCGATGCCGGTCTGTATCAGAAGCTGTACATCACCGAGCAGGTGCCGAACGCGCCGTTTTCGAATCTGCTCGATCTCGACGCCGGCAGCACCGCGGACGTTGAAGACATCAACATCGGCGCCAAAGTACGTGTGCTGGCCGAGAATGCGCGGCGGCCGGCCATCGGTGTTCGCTTTTCCACGCGCCTGCCCAACGCCTCGAACGAACGTGGTCTCGGGAAGGACATGCAGGACTTCAATTGCTCGGTGGTCTTCGGCAAGACGGTCCAGTCGATTCGCGTCGTCGGCAACGTCGGCATGCTGATCCTCGGCAACCCGACGCGTCCGGCCGCGCAGGACGATCTGCTGACCTATAGCGTGTCGGTCGCGCGCGCGATCACCCAGAAAGGCGAGGTCGTTGGCGAGTTTGTCGGCCGCGCGAACTTCGCGAACATCGTCACGCCCGGCGCCGAAGATCGCGGAGTGCTGCGCTTCGGCACGCGCTACACGATCAGCGGCATCCGGTTTGATGCCGGCATCCTGCTCGGCCTGACGCCGCGCGATCCGGAAATCGGCGTCACCGGCGGCTTCACCTGGGTCTTCGACGCCTTTAAAGTGCCCTGATGCTGTCCGTCGCGAAGGCGCACGCCTACGGCAACGACTTTCTGTTCGTGCCCGCAGAACAGGCCGAAGGCCTGAAGCGCAAGGATCTGTCGCGCCGGTTGTGCGACCGTCATTCGGGCATCGGCGGCGATGGTGTCATTTACTACACGATCGCGCCCGACGGCACCGCGCAGATGAAGTTGATCAACGCCGATGGCAGTCCGTCGGAGTTGTCCGGCAACGGGTTGCGATGCCTGGCCGCGCTGGTGTTGTTCAAGCGCGAGCAGGCGCGGCTGCCGCCACTCAATGAAGTGCGCGTTGATACCCAGGCAGGATGGAAGTCGCTGTCGCTGATCAGCCGCCAGGCAGGCAAGTACACGTTTCGCGCGGCCATGGGGCAGCCCGAACGCATCGCCCAGGAAGAGATCGAGGCTGCCGGCGAGAAGTTGACGGTGACGACGCTCGCGATCGGCAATCCGCAATGCGTTGCGTTGATGAAGGAACTGCCGGAGCCCGAGCGATTCAATCGTCTCGGCCCCGCGCTGTCCACGCATCGTCGTTTCCCTGAAGGCACGAACGTCGAGTTTGCGGTGATCGAAGCGCCCGATCGCGTTCGTATCTCGATCTGGGAGCGCGGCGTTGGACCTACACATGCGTCGGGCACTGGCGCCTGCGCGTCAGCGATTGCCGCCATCGCGCATGGCGGCGCGCATCGCGACCTGCAAGTGATTTCGCCGGGTGGCACTCAACGGGTCGAGTGGCTCGAAGCGGGTATTTTTCTCACCGGCTGGGCGGAAGTGGTGCTCGATGGGCACTGGGTTCCGTTGACCACCGATCTCGGATAGTCCTTCGTCTGCGTTTTTTGATCACTGAATCGAAGCAGATGATCGCGAAAAACGCGATCGCAGGGCGGCAGCCCTAACGCTTGCGTGCGGGCGGCCGCGACGAGCCGGCCGCGTCGATTTCGTTCAAAGCGGCCTGAACTTTCGCGGCAACGCCGTCGAGAGCGGCCGCGACACCCGCGTAGTTCTCGGTCTTCAGCGCCGTGCGCGCTTCTTGCAGGGACTTTTCCGCGGCAGCGATCGTGTCGCGCGGCTTTTGAAGGGTGCGGCCGCCGGAGGCCTTCAGCTCTTCCTGCGCGCGGTTGAGCAGCGTTGCCACTTCGGCGACGGCGCGTTCGGCCAGGCCACGCGCCTCGACGCGGCCCTCGACCGCCATCTTCGCCGCATTTTGCGCGCGGTCGCGGCTGTCGATCGCGTGGCTGAGCGCCTGTCGATAATCGCCCGCGGTGACGGCTTCTTCCGATCGCTTGAGCGCATCGACAGCAGCCGTGTATTCGGCGGTGGCGAATTTTTCGGCGCCCGCCGCGCGCGCGGCATCGATGGCGCCCTGGGCCTGGTTGATTTCCTTGTTGGGAGGTTCGGCGCACGCGGCTGAAAGGATGGTGACGATGAGTACCAGCCGGCGAGCCACACGAGGCATGTCTCACGAGTATACGTCAGCGTCGCGGACGCGAAGGCGCAGCGATCGACATCACGCGCCACAACGCCCATCAATCGACTACCATGAAGGGTCCGGCGCCATGGCGACCGTGCCGGTCGTGGATCGGCCGCGCGAGAAACTGTTGCGTGTCGGCGCCGAGGCGCTCGGCGATACGGAACTGATCGCGCTGCTGCTCGGTTCGGGCACCAGGTCGCGAGGAGCGCTTGGCGTCGCGCGCGATGTGATCGCCGCCGCCGAGGATGTGCATGGCCTGGCGGGCATCGGCGTCGATGCCTTGCGTCGTGTGCGCGGCGTCGGGCCATCGCGCGCGGCGCGGTTACTGGCGGCGGTCGAGCTCGGGCGCCGCACGTTGTTCGCGGATCGCGAAGGGCGGCCGCAGATGCTGTCGCCCAGGGATCTCGTCAACTACCTCCTCCCACGCTATTCGGGTTCGGTGGTTGAGCGGTTTGGTGTGATCTTGATGGATCAGAAGCAGCGGGTGATCAGAAGCGAGATCCTGACGATCGGCACGATCGATGCGGGATTGATGACCCCGCGAGACGTCTTCAGGGTCGCGGTGGTGGGGTCGGCGTCGTACGTGGCGGTGTTCCACAATCATCCGTCGGGCGATCCAACGCCGAGCGTCGCCGATCGACTGGCGACGCGGCGGCTGCATGCCTGCGGCGAGCTGGTCGGCATTCCGTTGCTCGATCACGTGATCCTCGGCGGGTCGTCGTACTTCAGTTTCAAGGAAGCGGGAGCGTTTTGAGGATTCTCTACTTCGATTGCTTCGCGGGCGCGGCGGGGGACATGATCCTCGGCGCGCTGCTCGATGCGGGGCTGCCGTTCGACGAGTTGAAGCGCGCGCTCGGCAGCCTGGCGGTCGAGGGCTGGGATATTTCCGTCGATCGCGTCGTCAAGACCGGCGTGACGGCAACGAAGTTTCGCGTTCACGAACACGTTCATGCGCATCACGATCGCGGTCATTCGCATGATCACGAGCACGGTCATCAGTCTCTCGAAGAGATATACGCGGCTATCAATCGATCGGCGTTGACCGACGAAGGGAAGGCGCGCGCGATCAAGATGTTCCGCCGCCTGGGCGAGGTCGAGGCAAAGATTCACGGCATGCCGATCGAGCGCGTGCACCTCCACGAGGTCGGCGCGATCGACTCGATCATCGACATCGTCGGCGCCGTCTTCGCGCTGGAGTGGTTCAAGGCCGATCGCATTGTCGTGTCGCCGATCAATGTCGGCGGCGGCACCGTGAAATCCGCGCACGGCGTGTTTCCCGTGCCCGCGCCGGCGACGCTGTCGCTCGTCACCGGTGCTCCGGTGTACTCGAGTGGCATTCAACAGGAACTCCTGACGCCGACGGGCGCGTTGATCCTGACCGAATACGCTTCGTCGTTTGGTCCGGTGCCAGCGATGACGATCGAGAAGATCGGTTATGGCGCAGGTGATCGCGAATTGAAAGAGACGCCGAATGTGGTTCGCGTTCTTGTAGGTGAAGCGACGGCTAAAGCCGTCGCTGTCCAGATCCAGCCGGAAAACTGGACGGCGGATGCTTCAGCATCCGCCCCTAACTCGATGCGCATCGTCGTTCTCGAATGCGAGATCGACGACATGAATCCGCAGATTTTCGGCGTGTTGATGGAGAAGCTCTACGCCGCCGGCGCGCTCGAAGTGTTCTATTCCGCGGTGCAGATGAAGAAGAACCGGCCGGGCACGTTGATGACGATCGTTGCCAGGCCGGAGGATCGCCAGGCGATGACCGAGATTGTGTTCCGGGAATCAACGACGATCGGCGTGCGACACCAGGAGCTGTCGCGCGAATGCCTGGATCGCGAAATGGTGACGGTGGCGACCAGCGTCGGGCCGGTGCGGTTCAAGGTGGCGCGGCGTGACGGGCGCGTGCTGAACGCGCAGCCGGAGTTCGAAGATCTGGCGAAACTTTCAGCCGAGCGTGGCATCCCAGTCAAGGAAGTCCAGGCGCTCGCTCAGAAGGCATGGCTCGAGAGATGAAGTACTTCCTGACCACCGCGATCGATTACGTCAACAGCCGGCCGCACCTCGGCACGGCGTACGAAAAGATCACGGCCGACATCATTGCGCGGTATCGCCGCCTTGCGGGATACGACACCCATTTCCTGATGGGCAACGACGAACACTCGCAGAACGTGTTCAAGCGGGCCCAGGAGCAGGGGAAAGATCCGCTCGCGTATTGCGACGAGATGGAACAGGTGTTTCGCGAGGTATGGAAGCGCCTCGACATCTCGTACGACGACTTCATTCGCACGACCGATCGCAAACGTCATTACCCGGCGACGCAGAAGCTTGCGCAACTGGCCTACGACAACGGCGACATCTATGAAGGCTCGTACGAAGGGTGGTATTGCGAGGGGTGCGAGGCGTTCAAGCCCGAAAAGGATCTAATCGACGGCAACTGTCCGATCCACCAGACGAAACCGCAGTGGATCAAAGAGAAGAACTGGTTCTTCCGCCTTTCGAAATATCAACAACCACTCCTAAAGCTCTACGCCGAGCAACCCTCGTTCATCGAGCCTGAGATTCGCCGCAACGAAATCCTCCGCCTGGTGGAGGGCGGCCTCGAAGACATCTCGATGAGCCGTGCAGGACAGTCGTGGGGCATTCCGGTGCCCTGGGACAAAGACAGCGTCGTCTATGTCTGGTTCGACGCGTTGATCAATTACGCGGCGGCGGTCGGACTCGGCTGGGACGACAAGAAGTTTGCTGAATGGTGGCCGGCGAATCTTCACATCGTCGGCAAGGACATCACGCGCTTTCATTGCGTGATCTGGCCGGCAATGTTGATGAGCGCGCGACTGCCGCTGCAGAAGCAGGTCTTCGGCCACGGCTGGGTGTATTTCAAGGGCGAGCGCATGAGCAAGTCGCTCGGCAACATTGTCGATCCGCTCGATGCGGCCAATAAGTTCGGGCCGGATCCGCTGCGCTTGTATCTCGCGAAGGAGATTCCGTACGGCGGCGATGGCGACTTCACCTGGGAGCGATTCGAGGAGAAGTACAACGCCGATCTCGCGAAC
>Ga0075428_100006835_pt1 | contig 12683 bp, 10 predicted proteins | sample RhiMetdeltSRZDD2_FD_75291 | JGI IMG/M metagenome (GOLD analysis project Ga0075428, IMG submission 75291) | Populus rhizosphere microbial communities from Tennessee, USA - Rhizosphere MetaG P. deltoides SRZDD2 | ecosystem: Host-associated > Plants > Roots > Rhizosphere > Soil | place: USA...
TGCTCGTCGAGTGCCGGTACGCCGGTGTTCAGGCTCGACAGCGGGATCGTGACCTGCACGGAGGCGCGGGTCGGAGCGGCGGGATCGAACTCGAGCGTGCCCTGGCCCTGGCTGAACTGCGCGGCGGGATTCGAGAAGCCGAGGTGGTTCCAGCGGAACACAGTCTGCGTGTAGTCGGGCTCGATCGTGTAGGTCGTGGCGTAGAGCGGCGCGGCGACAAGCGCGAGCGCCGCAACGAAGGCGAGGCGGCGGATCATGGCAGCAAACTCCTGTGATGAGCGGCACGGCGCCGGACTATGCCGAGCCCTCGCCGCCGGAGTCCTGAAAACGGCTTGAATCGCTCTGAAGAGTTCTGAAGTAGGCCCGCATCCGCGGCGCGGGCGCTATAGTGGCCCGCCTATGGAGCGCCCGCCTTCCAGACCTCTGCGCATCGGCGACTGGTTCGTGAATCCGCTGTCCGGCGAAATTGCCCGCGGCGAGGAACGGATCCGGCTGGAGGCGCGCACGATGCGACTGTTGCTCTGTCTCGCCGAGAATCCCGGCGAGGTCGTGAGCATCGACTCGCTGCTGAGCCAGGTCTGGTCGGGCGTGGTCGTCACGCCGGATTCCGTCTACCAGGCGGTCGCAGCGCTACGCCGGTTACTGGGAGACGACGCGAAGCAACCAGCGTACATCGTCACGGTGCCTCGGCTCGGCTACCGGCTCGTCGCGCCAGTGGAACCGCAGCTCGACACGCACCACCCTGCTCCGCAGCCCGCCCGTGCGGGCTCGCGAATGTATGTTGCGCTGGCGTTCGGCGTTCTACTCATCGCCGGCGCCGCGACCTACTACGTGATCGCGGGCCGCAATGCGACCGGCCAGGCTGCGACCGATACGATGGCCGCGCCGAAAACGATTGCAGTGTTGCCATTCCTCGACCTGACGGACGACATGAACGAGGAGCCTTTCGCCGACGGCATGACCGAAGAGCTGATCAACAAGCTGAGCAAGGTGCAGGGACTGCGCGTGCCGGCTCCGACGGCGTCGTTCTATTTCAAGGGCAAGCAGCTGCCACTTGCGCAGATCGCCCGGGAGCTGCGCGTGAACTACGTGCTCGACGGCAGCGTGCGCAAGTCAGGCGACACGTTGCGGGTTGCAGCGCGACTGGTGCGTGCGGATGACGGTTACGTCGTCTGGTCCGAGAACTACGACCGGCCGGTGGACGACAAGCTGATGGTCCAGGACGACATCGCCAGCGAAGTCACGAGCGCGTTGCGGAATTCGATCGACTGACGCCTTCGGCCTGAATCGCCAGCTTCACGTCGTCGCTCGCGAACATCATGTAGCGCGTCATGCCGAATGCCGAGCGCTTGACGCTGGCCGATGCGACGATCGCGCAGCGCTGGTCGACCTCGCCCTGGCAGTCATAGCTGGAAACGTCGAGCGCGACCGAGCGCGTGACGCCGAGCAACGTCAGCTCGCCTTCGATCCGCATGGGCCGACCTTCTGCAAACACGATGCGCTGGGCACGGTAGGCGATCTCGGGATGCACCGCAGTGTTCAGCATCGACGGGCCGCGCACGAACTTCGCCGCTGCCTCGCTGCTCGCCTTGAGCGAGCGCGCGTCGATCACGATGTCGAGCTCGCCACGCTCCTCGGTGGAGTCGAGCATCACGCTGCCGGCGGTGCGATTGAATTCGCCGCGCTGCGTGGTGCCAAGGCTGCGCATTTCGAACGAAACGAGCGTGCGGCTGGGGTCGATCGTGAATTCGGTGGCCGCCTGGGAGCTCGCATTCCAAACGAGGACCCAGAGGGCGACCAGGCCGGCGATCCAGATGCGCGGTGTAGGCATGGGAGGAGCATGCGCCGCCCCTGTCCACCCGCTCTGTCAACGCGTTGACACAAGAAGAGTCAGGCTGAAGCCTGACCCACAGCCTTCCCGTGGGTCAGGCTTTAGCCTGACAACTCCGTCAATATCCACGCGCCGAGCAACACGTTGCGACGCCCGCATCGTCCTGCGTCTCCCGCGCACACGCGATCCCGGTTCGGTCGGCCTGCCAATCCCGCCACTCCGCGTCGCCCTGGCTCAGCAAATCGCGGACTTCCTTCCCCGCCCCCGCGAGATATGCCTCGGTGATGCTGCAATATCGCGCGATGAGCCCGCCGGCGAGGCAGTGGGCGCGCTTGTCCGGCAAATTCTGCGGCAGCTTTTCCTGCAGCACCGCCTCCATGCAGCCGTAACTGGAGTGCGCCAGACGCGGCGGCCGGTTCGCAATGCTGGCGCAGGCGCTAAGATTCGCCATCGCCACCAGAGTCACGACCATGCGAGCACCGTTGACCATCTATCACAATCCCGCGTGCACCAAGAGCCGCGAGACGCTGGCGCTGATCCGGGAACGCGGCCACGAGCCGCAGGTCGTCGAGTACCTCAAGTCACCTCCGAGCGAGGCCGAGCTTACAGCGATCGTGCGCAAGCTGGGCATCAAGCCGCTCGAGCTCGTGCGCACGGGCGAGCAGGTCTTCAAGGACAAGTACAAGGGCAAGACGCTGAGCGACAAGGAATGGATCAAGGCGATGGTCGCGAATCCGATCCTGATCCAGCGGCCGATCGTGGTGCGCGGCGAGGCGGCCGCCATCGGACGGCCGCCGCAAGACGTCGAGCGCCTGCTGCGCTAACTGTCCGCCACGGGGCCCTTCAAGCCTTCATCGGCGTGACGTTCGCGTTCAGGCGGAACAGGTTCGTCGGGTCGTACTGGGTCTTCAGCGAAACCAGCCGCTTATAGTTGCCGCGATAGTTCTCGTTGATGTCCTTGGCCGTGACCTCACGTGCCATGTCGTTGACGTAGAAGCCGCGCGTGAACGGCTCGATCCCCTTCCAGTACGCGCGCGCTGCCTCGATGTGCGGCGACGGATCCTTGTCGCCGACGGGCCAGGCAACCACCGTCATGAAGTTGGCAATCGCATAGCGATGCGCGAATGCAGTCGCGTTGTCGGGAACGCGCCCGCCCGCGCCGCCGCAGTGCTGCGCGAACAGCACCGTCGTGCGTCGCGGATCGCCGTGGAATCCGTCGACCATCGCGGTGATCAGGTCACCCGGCATCTTGCCGATGAATCCACCCTTCAGGTACGACGCGATGGCGCGCGTGTCGGTCGAATCGCCGGACCGCTGCACCTGGACGTACTCCTTTTTCCCGATCGAATCCTTCAGCGGCGTGCCCAGCTTGCGAATGGGCGCGAGCGCCTTCTCGGCGTCCGCCTCCGCTCCGCAGTAGACCGCCGCCAGCATGGCCATGCCCGGAGCGTTGCCGGGGGGCTGCATCACGGTCGGATCGAGGTACAGCTCGTCCGGCGCGACCGGCGCGTACTCGCTCCACAGCGTCAGCACATCGCGCGCCCTGGCAATCGGGAACACGACCGAACCGGCAATGACCTCGCGCTTCATCGGATGCAGCTTGAACTCGAAGCTTGTAACCACGCCGAAGTTGCCGCTGCCGCCGCGTGCTGCCCAATAGAGGTCGGGATTCTCGGTCGCACTCGCGTGCAGCAGCTTGCCGTCTGCAGTCACGACGTCGACCGACTCCAGATTGTCGATCGCCATGCCGAACTTGCGTGCAACGCGACCAAAGCCGCCCCCTAGCGTCAGACCGCCCACACCCGTGTGCGACACGGTACCGAGTGGCGTCACGAGATCGTGCGGCGCGGTCTCCTTGTCTATCTGCCCGAGCAACGAGCCGCCGGTGGCCCAGATACGGCGCGCCGCTGGATCGATGCGCACCGAGCGGAAGGTGGACAGGTCGATCTGCATCCCCTTCTCGCAGGTCGACTGGCCCGAATGGCTGTGCCCGCCGCACTTCACCGCGACCAGGAGGCTGCTGGCGCGCGCGAAGTTCACGGCGGCCTGGATGTCCGGCACGTCGAGCGGCTGCACGATCAGCGCCGGATGCTTATCGAACGAAGGATTGAGGATGCGCCGCGCGTCGTCGTAGCCGCGGTCACCGGCCAGTAGCAGCTGGCCATGCAGCTTCGCCGCGAGATCGCGGAGGTCCGCTCCGCGCAGCGTGATCTGACGTCCATCGCCAGTCACTGCCGCAACGTCCGGCACTGTGCCGTCCCGTGCGGTCGCAAGGACTGCTTTGAAGTTGGGAATGCCGAGGGCTGCGGCCGTCCACAGCGACGACTGCACGAAATCGCGACGCTTCATAGAAAACTCCCCGCTTCGTTAGGCTTTGCGCCAGTAGAAACGCGCGGGAAGCTGAAAGCAAGTCCTAAGAGGGGACTGGTGCTCCTGCGTCAGAGCACCGTGCTGAAGTACGGCCGCTCCGGCACGAACAGGAGTCGGTCTGCACCATTGCGCCATTCGGCCGGCGCACGCGTACCCATGATTACCAGTGCAGTCGCGTAGGCCTGCCCGCGCGCTTCGAGTTGCAGGCCGTCGAGCAATTGATCGGCATCGGCCGGGTTTGTCGCGCTGCGTGCCGCGGTGATGAACTCGAGCACCTTGTCGGCGCTCTCGTCCTTGTAGTCGCGGATCACTGCCAGGTAAGGCGCCGGGTCCCGTCGTTCGCGCAGCGCCAGGCCCAATGCGACCCACACGGTGTACTCATCGATCCCTTGATCGATCGGCAGCGCCAGGGCGCGGTTGATGATTGCGCGCGACGCGCCATCGGAGGCAGCGGCGAGCCGCAGAACGCGAGCCGCTTCCTGCGGATCCTGCGTCTGCTCCTTGACGGCGGCATCGAGTTCGCCGCGCGCAAGGTGGTGATAGGCCGTGTCGACGCCGGGCTGCAATCCTGTACCCGAGATCAGGGACCAGTAGTAGCGCAAGGTGCGGGACTGCACGCGGAGATCCGCACTCTGCGCATCGCCGCCGTCGCCGCTCGACATCCGGCGCAGACGCATCGTGTCGAGCGCGAACCGCTCGGTCATCGCCGGCACGGCCTGGCGCGCAACGTTCAGCGCCGTCATCGCATCGCTCCAGCGGGCGTGCTCGGCGTGCGTGTAACCCATCGCTGCCGCAACCCAACCGTTCGTGGGTGCCTTCGCGTACAGCGCCGTGAACTCCAGCTCCTGTTGCATCGGGTCGTCGGTGCAGCGAGCCGCGATGTACTGAAGGTTGATGCTTTCCGGCTTCGCGTTTGCCATCGCACGATGACGCTTGCAGACCGCCGCGCGCAGATCGCGACGAGCATCCTGCTCGGCACGCAACGTGAGCACGTCTTCAGGATCGAGCTTGAGACGTGCACGGATGATGTCATCGAACCCTTCGCGTTCCGCGGCAAGCGCAAGCCAGTAGGCGATGTAATGACTGTCGCTGGAATCCCAGCGCGCATGCGTCTTTACGACTTGCGCCTGCTGCTTCTCGTCCTGCAACGCTGCGAGCAGCGCCGATGGGTTGTCGTGACCGAACGCAGCCATCACGTCGCGTGTACCGCCACCGCTGCTGCTGCCGGTGCTGATCGACCCGGGCGGCTCCTCGAAAATGTAGTCGGCGCCGCTCGTCGTCCAGCGCACCGGCCCGATCATCCGCTCGGGCACCTCGCCCACCGAGCCGTAGGTCGCAGTCCACTGCACGAGCATGCTGGCGCCCGCGACGTTGTAGATGCTGTCGCTCGAGCCGACCGGGATCTCGGCGTCGAACTGCTCGATCAAGTCGCCGCGCTCGGTGACGGTGCGGACCGGATAGTCGTCGTCGTTGCCGATCGCCAGCTTCGTGTGCGCGAACGCCGGTACTGTGACCGAGTGCTCGCCGATGGACACCGTCACCGGCCGCCCGAGCCCGTTGTAGATGTTGACGAGTGTCGTGCCGACCGTCTGGCCGACGCTCAGCACCGCCGCGATGATTCCGCACGCGACCGTCAGTCGCGCGAACGTCGCGACCAGGCCGTCGGCAACGTGGAAGCGATCCCACAGATCGAGCCTGGTCTTGCGCGGCCGCTCTCTGCCCGGCACGAGCACCGGATATTTCTCGGGCACCTTCGTGGCTTCAGGCGCGGCAGCGGGCGTCATCTTGTCGCGAATGAAACGCGAGATCTGTGCCTCGACGAGCAGCAGCTGTTCCAGCGATGCCTGCCGCAAAGCCGACAATGCCGCGCCGGCGCTCGCGACCCAGCTATCGATTGCGTTGAGCCAATCGCCGACGTTCTTGTCGTCCGCCGGCGGCAACGTGAACGTGCCCAGTGCCTGCTGCCAGTTCTCGACTTTCAGGCGCCGCAGCAGGGTGCGATCGAGGACGATCGCCTTGCCCGCGTCCTCATATATATGTCTCAGCGCGTTGTGGGTTTCGGCGCAGGCGTTCAGCAGCACCTTGCGCTCGCGGGATGACACCCGGCCATCCGCAGTGACGACATTGACGGTATTGCACAAAGCGCCATGCGCGTCCCGCAGGTTCGACTCGCTGTGCTCGGCGTAATGAAGAATGGAAACCAGGCCCTTCAGATACGCGTCCCATCCCGAGCCGAGCTGGGTCGCTGCGGCGAGATGCACCGCCCGGCAGCGCTTGTCGTGCGCTTCCACAACTTCGCGTGCCTTGTCCAGATCGCCCTGCACTTCGTCGATCGCATCCTGCAGATCGCCTCGCTTCAGGTCCTTGCCGCGATAGCGAATGACGCCACCGCTGGCCGTCAGGAATCCCTGCTTCAAACCCAGCAGCGTCGCCTTCTCCTCTTCGAGCGCTTTGAGCTTCGCGAGATCGTCCGAGAGCGACTGCGGGTAAATAGCAGCGAGCTCGGCAGCGATAAAGTCGCCACGCAGCGGCGGGCCGTATAGCTCGGCCGCATCTTTCGAATGCAGCGCCAGGGCACGACCGAGATACGCGCCGCGATACGAGCGATCGTAGTACGCGCGACCGAACTGCTCGTCGAGCTTGGCGATCGATTGTTCCAGCGGCACGTCCGCGACGTCCTGCACGGCACGGAAGACGTGCTCGGTCATGCTCTTCTTGAGGTCCGGCACGCCGTCGAACACCTCCCAGGCGCTGCGGTCGTCGATCGCTGCGCGAATGTAGCGGCGCTTGGCATTCTGCTCGCGCTCCGCATTCGCCGGATGCGTGCTCCACATGCGCGGCGGCTGCGCGAGCGACGTCTTGAACAGACGATGCTCCGAGGGCTTGTCCTTCGGCGGCGGCGCCACTTCGCCGTAGCTCGGATCGTCGAGCACGTGGCGGAGCTTCTCGGTGATGTGCTTCTGGACTGCGAACAGATCGGCGATGCTGCGCTTGTCGCGCGCTTCCGAGTCCGCGAACGCGAGCGCACGCTCCCAGGCTTCGTCGGCGACGTTCAGCTTATAGAGCGCATGAATCAGCGCGTCGCTGCCGGTGAGCGACACGGCGACGAGGTCGGCCTGCAGCTCCATCTCGCGAGACAGTGCGCGCTGCGCCAGCACGACGACACGGAACACGGTTTCCGTCAGCGAGCGGATCGACCAGACGATCAGCGAGAGCAGCCAGCCGACCCACGCGATGCGCAGGTCGAAGCGCGACAGACCGCGCAGGAACGCATCGAGCGCATCGCGCTTCGCGATGATGTGACCGGCGATCTGCTGCGCGATGTACACCCAGCGGCCGACCGCCATCGACCGCTGACCGAAGTGACCGAACTCGTGCGCGAGCACTGCCTTGAGCTCGCCGAGCGAAACGGCGTTGACGAGGCCGAGACCGATCTCCAGGTTCTTGCGCGACGGGAAGAAGAGATTCAGCACGCTCAGGTCATAGAACACCGCCGCGTTCACGCGCGGCGACAGAAACACGCGATGTGCGCGCGGCGCGCCAGCTTCATCCGCCAGTCGATTGATGAACGCGAACAGGCGCGGCTGTTCCGATGCAGTGACCTCGATGTCGTCGATCGCGTGCCGATGCTTGACGAACACCAGCGCTTTCCACATGAACACGGCGAGGAAGGCCGAACAGGTGCCGGCGACGAACACCACGATCGGTTCGCCGCCGTGCGCGAGGCTCGCGAACAGGCGATAAGCGGTCCACGAGAACCAGCTCGCCAGCGCGAGGTACAGCAGCACGAACAGGGCCAGTCCGCCCATGGCGAGCCATGCATGGGTGCGATAGGCCCGCGTGGGCCGCGTGAGGTCGGTCGGCACCGCGTCCGGGCCGTCCGGATAGACGTGTTCCGCTGTCATCTTGTGTTCCCGCTGAGGATCGCGAGCGATCCTACGCCTGTCGGCGCCCGACCGAGTACGCCGGGGCGCGCCGGGAAAGTCTTTCTGTGCGGCCCGTCTCAGTCGCAGGGCTGTAACATGGGGAAATGACTGCGATCGGATCGATATTGAGCATCCTGGCACTGGGCACGCTCGCAGGATTCGCGAGCGTCGACATCGGCGGCAGGAGCCTGCGCTACCAGTGTTTCGGTGAGGGAACGCCGACCGTGCTGATCGAGCCGGGTGGCGGTGTCTCGCTCGAGACTGTCTTCTCGTGGGACAAACCCATCGGCTGGGCAGTCATCGTTCCGCAGATCAGCAAGCTCACGCGCGTCTGCGTCTACGACCGGGCGGGACTCGGCCGCAGCGATCCGGCACCCGTGCCGCGCACGAGTCTCGACGTCGCGAAAGATCTGCACGAACTGTTGCAGCGTGCGCACATCGGGCCACCGTATGTCATCGCAGGTCAGTCGTTCGGCGGCATGAACGCGCGCATGTTCGCGTCGCTGTATCCGCAGACGATCGCGGGCATGGTGCTCGTCGACTCGTCGCATCCGGACCTCTACCCCGAAGTCGCCAAGGTGCTGCCGCCACCGACGCCTGGCGAATCCGAGTTCCTGCAAGGCTGGCGCAACGGGCCGGACCTGTCGAAGACACGCGAGTGGGTCGATCTCAAGAAGAATGCCGACCTCGTGCGCGCGACGGGCGGTATCGGCAACAAGCCCCTCGTCATCCTCACGCAGAGCCCGGACTGGAACGACCCATTCGCCCCCGATGATGTCGAGCCGGCGATCGACGCAGTGATCCAGCGACTGGATGAGCAGCTCCTGACGCTGTCAACGGACAGCAAACGGATCGTCGCGAAGACAGCCGGCCACAACATCCAGGCGGATGACCCGCAACTCGTGATCGATGAGATCGCAGATGTAGTGCTGCGCGTCCGGAAATCACAACAACCACTCGATCGGTAGCAGCGCCATCACGGCCACGGCGCAGCGCTTCCACCAGCTCACGCCCGGCTCCGTCTTGTGGACGATGACGCCGTTCTCGTGCTGTTCGAGCCACTCCATCGCGCCGGCCTCGTTCAGACGTACGCGATAGCTGCGGGCCGGGATCTCCTCGGCGAAGGCTGCGGCGATGTGCTCGGCCAGTACGGGGCTTTCGATCAGCAAGCCCATTTCGGTATTGAGGCTCGCCGAGCGCGGATCGAGGTTGAAGGAGCCGACGAACACGCGCGCGCAGTCGACCGAGAACGTCTTGGCGTGCAGGCTCGAACCCGAGCTGCCCGTCAGGCGACGATCGCGTCGCGAGCGGACCCGCGCGACGCGCATGAGCTCATAAAGAACGACGCCGGCTTCGAGCATCTTGCGCCGACGCTTCGCATAGCCAGCGTGCACGATGGGCACGTCGGTCGACTCCAGCGCGTTCGTGAGGATCGACACTTTCACGCCGCCCTGCTGCGCAAGCTCAGTGATCGCGCGCTCGCCTGACCGCGTCGGCACGAGGTACGGCGAGATGAGCTGCAGCTCGTGCTTCGGGATCTTCAAGGTCTCGAGCAGGCGTTCGAGCATCGTGCCGCGGGGACGCTGCCGCCCCAGCCCTTTCGCGGGATCGTCGCTGACCAGCCGCGTGGCCGCCCAGCGATATTCGACGCTGCCCATGAGCAGATCGTTGACGAATGCACACGACTGCAGCGCGTCGATGTATGCGACCGCTGCAGGCTGGCTCAGAACGTTTTCGGAAGCGGCGATCACCTCGCGGACGGTTGCGGCACGCGCGCGACCGAGAATCGACTCGGCCGGGCGCGCCGATTCGCTCTGCCAATAGCGCTCGAAGTCGCTCGCAATCTCGGCCGCGATCGGACCGACGGCCATCACGTCCAGGTCGACGAACGACAGCGCCTGGTGCGCGTCGAAGTACTCGTCGCCGATGTTGCGGCCGCCGACGATCGCGACCTGGCCGTCGACGGTGAACGACTTGTTGTGCATGCGGCGGTTGAGCCGCGCGAAGTCGGTCAGATATTCCAGCGGCCGCAGGCGCCGCAAGCGAAACGGATTGAACAAGCGCACCTTGATGTTCGGATGCGATGCGAGCGCACCGAGGAAGTCATCGAGACCGGAGGTGTTGTTGTCATCGAGCAGCAGGCGGACACGCACGCCGCGATCGGCGGCCCGGCACACCGCCGCGAACAGCAGCGAGCCGGACATGTCCTTGCGCCAGATGTAGTACTGAAGGTCGAGCGTACGTTCGGCGGTATCGGCCAGCAGCACCCGGGCCGCGAACGCATCGCGCCCATCGCGCAGCTCGACGACACCGGATTGCCCGGGATGCAGTCGCGCGCGCGGCGCGACCGAGCGTCCCAGTCGGGTCTCGGTCGTGGGTGGCGCCTTGGTCAAGGTTTCGAGCACCCGCGAAGGATGCCCGAAACGCTCGCATCTCTACAAAGCCTGCATGAAAGCGACGAGGTCCTGCTTCTCCGCGGTCGTCAGCTTCGTGCCGAGAACCACACTGTACTAGAATCCGCCATCCGCAATGCCTGGGAGGATTTGCATGAAGCGCAGCGCGACTGTGTGGCTGGGCCCGATTCTGGCCATGACGTTCGCGGCAACCGCCGCCTGGGGAGGCGAAGACGTCGCCGGCGCGAAGGACCATCCCCTGCTTACGCGCTACCCCGACTCCTTCATCACCGAATACACCAGGAACTACAACGCCACCGAGTTCCAGGTCGGCGCCCGCGGCACGCCGCCCAAAGTCGAAACTGTCGAAGGCGACACCACGACGCTGCGTTACTTCTACGACAGTCCCGAGAAGCAGCCGAGCCCGCTGCAGCTCATGCGCAATTATCAGAATGCCGTGAAGCAGATCGGCGGGACTGTCGTGTACGAACGCCTGCCGAAGGACCTCGATGCCGGCGAAACGACCCTGCAGGTCACGACTGGCGGCAAGGACGTGTGGATCAAGGTCCTGCCCGACATCTTCAGCGCACCGACGCAGAGCTACCAGCTCGTCATCACCGAAATCGCCTCGATGGCGCAGGTCGTCAGCGCGAACGAGCTGCTGCGGGAGCTGAACAAGAACGGCTTCGTCGCGCTCTACATCAACTTCGATACGGGCAAGGCGGAGCTGAAGAAGGATGGCGTCGCGGCGGTGAAAGAGATCACGGCGCTGCTGAAGTCGAACCCGACGCTGAAGCTCAGCATCGAAGGCCACACCGATGACGTGGGTGACGCGGCGTCGAACAAAAAGCTGTCGGAAGCTCGCGCGAAGAGCGTCACCGCGGCGATCGTCGCAAGCGGCGTCGAGGCCGCACGGCTGAGCGCAGCCGGGTTCGGTCAGGACAAACCCGTGGCCGACAATCGCACCGAGGAAGGCCGCGCGAAGAACCGGCGCGTCGAGCTGGTGAAGAAGTCGTAGCTACAGCAACGAATTCTTCTTCCCCTTGCCCGCAATCTGCGGCTGGAAGTGCGCGATGCCGGCTTGCGCGCCGACGAGCGACTGATAGAGCTGCTCCACCTGCTCTGGCGTGTACTGCGTCCGGTGGCACAGCCAGCCTGCTTTCGATTTCTCGTAGTCGGCGGACGTCACCGGCACCTTCACCGCAAGAAATCGCTCGTCGACCGTCGCGAGCGGAATCGGATTGTTCGCCGGCACCTTGCCCGTCGGCACGGCCGGATAGTAGAGCTGCGCAGGACGCACCCACGTCCGGCTCTGGAACACTTCCGTGACGACCGAGCTCACCAGCCGATGATCCGGATGACCCGTCCAGCCCGACGGTCCCCAGGTAATCACTGCGTCCGGTTCCAATCGGTCGAACAGCTTCGTCACTTCATCGCGCAACGTCGCGATCTGTTCCATGTGCGGCCGCAGGCCTTCGCCCATCTTGAGCTGGTCGTACAGCCCGAACAGGATCGGCGGATTGATGCCGAGCTTCTCGGTCGTGCACTTCAGTTCCTCGGCACGAGCCGCCGCGAGACTGTCGCCCGCGGTGGTACCCGCGTGCGGAGCGACGCCGAGCCGACCGTCGGTCGCCGTTGCCAGATAGACGCGCGCACCCGCGGCCGCGTACTTCGCAAGCACTGCGCTCACCGTCGACTCGTCATCCGGATGTGCGAAGACTGCGAGCAGCACGGGCGTCCGTGCATCCCGTTTCGCCGTCGGGCTGGCGCATTGGGTCAGCAACACAGCGGCAACCACCGCAATACTCAATCGACTCGCAAGCTTCTTGATGTTGTTCATGCTCTTCGCTCAGCAACAGTGATCCGATGTAGCAGCCGCTTGTGCCCCTGGTAACCGCCGGTCGCGGCGTGCAGCACGCAGCGGTTATCCCACATCACCAGCATGCCCTGCGACCAGCGATGACGATAGACGAACTCCGGCTTCGCTTGATGCGCGAACAGCTCCAGCAGAATCGACGTCGCCTCGGCCTCGCTCATGCCATCGATGCCGATCGTGTAGCCCATGCTGACGAACAGCGACGGTCGCCCGGTTTCCGGATGAATCCGCATGATCGGATGGAGCTGCGTCGCCATCGCGGTATCCGAATAGCGGATCGCCATCGA
>Ga0075428_100006838_pt1 | contig 12680 bp, 8 predicted proteins | sample RhiMetdeltSRZDD2_FD_75291 | JGI IMG/M metagenome (GOLD analysis project Ga0075428, IMG submission 75291) | Populus rhizosphere microbial communities from Tennessee, USA - Rhizosphere MetaG P. deltoides SRZDD2 | ecosystem: Host-associated > Plants > Roots > Rhizosphere > Soil | place: USA...
GGCGTGCGCCGGATCCCGCCGTTCGACGCTGCGGCGGACCCGCGTCGAGCGCGGGCCCCATCCGGTAACATGAGTCGGGATGCCCCACCTCTCGATCGCCGGTCTGGCCCTGCTGGCGGCCGCCGCCCCCGACGCGGCGCCGTCGAAGCCTCCGGTTCCCGTGGTGGCGCAGGACGTCAAGCACGATCTGTCTCCGCCGCTGTTCCTCATCCGCCCGAAGTCCGACGCCGAGGTGATCGCGGCGACGCACGAGCCGGTGCGCCTCCCGAAGGCGCGGGGCTCTCGCAGCGGAAACGAGCCGAGGATCGCGATCGAGGAGGGCGAATCGGCGGGTGAGTCGCCGATGGGACCGATGCCGTTTCCGCTCCTCTCGTTCGACGGGGTGGCGAACCGCAACAACATCGCGCCCCCCGACACCAACGGCGACGTGGGACCGAACCACTATGTGCAGTGGGTCAACCTCTCCTACGCGGTCTGGAACAAGCAGGGGACGCTCGTCTTCGGACCGGTCAACGGCAACACCATCTGGGCGGGGTTCGGCGGGCTGTGCGAGACGCGGAACAACGGCGACCCGATCGCGCTCTACGACCCGATCGCGGACCGCTGGCTCCTCAGCCAGCTCGCGTTCATCGACTTCAACAACTACCACCAGTGCATCGCGGTCTCGCAGACTCCGGATCCGACGGGGGCCTGGTACCGCTACGACTTCCTCTTCTCCACGAGCCTCCTGAACGACTATCCGAAGTTCGGGGTCTGGCCCGACGCGTACTACCTCGGCGTCAACCAGCAGTCGGGGCCGAGCCGCACGTTCGCCGGCCAGGGCGTCATGGCGTTCGAGCGCGACAAGATGCTCCAGGGTCTCCCCGCTCGGACCGTGTACTTCGACCTGTTCGGCGTCAACTCGAACTTCAGCGGCGCGATCCCGGCGGACCTCGACGGTCCCGGGCGCCCGCCTCCGGGCGCGCCGAACCTGTTCGTCGAGATGGACGACGACGGGTTCGGATGGACGCCGATCGATCGCCTGTCGATCTGGAGCTTCCACGTGGACTGGAACGATCCGCCGAGCTCGACGTTCGGCGTCGGGGGGAACCCGGATCAGGTCATCGATCTCACAGCGGCGGGGTACCCTTTCGACTCCGACCTCTGCGGCTACGTCAGCGAGTGCATCCCGCAGCTCGGCGTCACGATGAAGATCGACGCGCTCTCCGACCGACTGATGTACCGGCTCGTGTACAGGAACTGGGGGGACCACGAGTCGCTGACCGTGAACCACTCGGTGGACGTGGACGGAACCGACCACGCGGGCGTCCGCTGGTACGAGCTGAGACGGACGGGAGGCAGCTGGGGAGTCCATCAGGCCGGGACCCACGCGCCGGATGGCGAGCACCGGTGGATGGGGAGCGCCGCGATGGACGGCAGCGGCGACCTGGCGGTCGGCTACTCGCTCTCCAGCGCGACCACGGCGCCCACGGTCCGCTACGCGGGGCGCCTGCCGTCCGACCCTCCGGGGACGCTTCCGCAGACTGAGGCGACGCTCGTCGCGGGCATGGGCTCCCAGACCGGGGTCCGGAGGTGGGGCGACTACTCGATGCTCGCCGTCGATCCGGTGGACGACTGCACCTTCTGGTACACGCAGGAGTACTACGCCGCGACGAGCGGCACCGGGTGGACGACGCGCATCGGATCCTTCCGTTTCCCGAGCTGCGTGGCGTGCGCGGAGGTGGGGCGCCCCGCGATCGTCCTGGCGAAGGAGGCTCCCGGCGTTCGCGTCTCATGGGCCGCGGCCCGGAACGCGACCACCTACGACGCCGTGTCCGGCAGTCTCCTCGCCCTTCGGGGGAGCGGCGGCAACTTCGCTTCGGCGACGGCCGCTTGCGCGGCGGACGATGTGTCGGGGACGAGCGTTCTCCTGGGCGACCCCGATCCTCCCGCGGGCGCGGGGACCTACTACCTCGTGCGCGCGACCGGCACCGGCTGCCGTGGATCGTACGACGACGATCCCGCGCGCCTGGCGGGCCCGCGCGACCCCGGGATCGCCGCGGCGCCTTCGGCCTGTCCCTAGCTCAGCTCGACGACCGAGACGCGCACGCGGCTCCCCGTCCCGATCTCCGTCCACGCGACGAGGACCCGGTGCCCGCTCAAGGCGGCGATGCGGGGATACCCCGATGCCCGGCTCGCGGAGGTCGTCGCGACGGTGACCGGCGGCGCGGCGACACCGTCGGGCGCCACGCGGCGCACCCGCACCTCTCCCCGCTCCCCCAGCTTCTCGAGCCACACGACCGCCGCCGAGCCGTCGTCGAGCATCGCGACCTCCACCCGCCCCGACGGGGATCCGCCGTCCACCCGCACCGGCGCGCTCAGGGTCGCCCCCGCGTCGCCGGAGGTCGCGGCCCAGACGGAGGGGGTCGATCGCGCGCCGGTGAACCAGGCGACCGCCACACGATCTCCCTGCGCGGCGACCGAAGGGCCGTTGGTCGGGCACGCGGTCAGGGACCATCCGTCGTCGTGCACCGCTCGGGGTGCGCTCCAACCGCCGGACGCGCGGGTCACCAGGCTGATGTCGCGCCGCTCGCCTTCGGCGCGGTCCCTGTAGGCGACGATCGGACCCGACGGCGCGAGCGCAGCCGAGGTCTTGCAGCAGTCGCACACGCGGGGATCGAGGAGCGTCTCCGCGGAGAACTGCCGGCCGTCGGATTCGGAGGCGTACAGCGCGGTCCCTCCGCGTCCGTCCTCGGTGAGCTCTCCGGCGCGGCCGTCGAGCCAGACGATCGAGAAGCCCTCCCCTTCGGCGGCCGGCACGATCGACGCCATGCCGTGCTCGCTGTCGGTGTCGTCGCGATGAGGGCGTGACGGCGCGCTCCAGGTCGACCCGTCCCGCGAGACCGCGACGAGAAGGTCCCGGGCGTGGGTGGATTCGTGACGCTTGACGCTCCAGTGCGCGGCGAACCCGCCGCCGGCCAGCGGGACGACCGAGGGGACGTCCACCGCGTCGGCGGCGAGCGCGCGATCACGGACGACGGTCCGGGGCTGCCCCCAACCGTCCCCCTCGCGGGTGGCGAATCGCAGGGCCGGCCCGCCCGTGGCGTCGGTCTCGACCCAGCTGAGGACGATCCGGCCCCCCGATCCGGCCAGATGCGGCGCGAGGCTCCCCGCGCCCGCGGGAGGGTCGGAGGAGCGGAGCCGTCCGGAGCAGGCCGTGACCAGCACGAGGACGGCGATGGAGAGGGCGCGCACCCCTCCAGTTATACGTCAGCTCAGCTGTGGTAGGGCTCGATGACGAAGGTCGTGTGGTTGGGGATCGTATCGAGGATGATCCCCCGGTAGATCCGGTGCACCGCGGCGGCGAGCTTCGGATCGCTCGTGACGATGCTGAACCCGACGATCACGCCCGTCGCGGGCTCGGTCGGGTTCCCCGAGCCGTCCACCCACAGCTCCCAGTCGTACTGGTAGTCCTCGTGCGTCCACTGCAGACGGTTCTGGATGTAGGGGCTCAGCTCCGGCGGCTCGACCCCCGGACCCGTGTCGGGCGGGTAGAAGCTGTGGTCGGCGTAGTGCTGGTGGACCATCGTCCGGACCATGTTGTAGTCCTCGATGATCCGGCTGGCCTTCGCGCGGTACATCCCCTCGTACAGTCCGGGGATGGCGATGTTCATGATGACGCCGATCATCGCGCACACGATCAGGAGCTCCAGCAGCGTGTAGCCCGCCTCGCGGGAGCGCTTCGCGCTCATTGAGCACCTCCCATCGCCAGCATCTTCTCGGGCGAGCCGAAGACCTGCTCCATCGGCGTCGCCGAGTCGTACTGCTCGCGCGGACCGTCCGCCTGGAAGGCGAGAGCGTAGTGCGCCGGGTCGATCCGCTGGTACGTGTATCCGTTCGCGTCGGGGAGGCCCGCATCGGCCAGGGACGCCGGCGTGACGCCGTGAACCCGGCGGAACGCCTCGACCCTGAGCACGCCCAGGTACAGCGCCTGCCGGACCTGGAAGGCAGTGGGCTTGGGCGGCGCCGGCGGCCCCTGCACCAGCCGGGCGAGGTTCCAGATCGTCAGCCCCACACAGGCGGCGCTCAACAGGAGCGCGAGGGGCCTCACCCAGACGCGCAATCCCCTCGCGCGCCTTTTCTTTTTCGTGCTCGTGCCCCCTTCCGGCGCGAGGACCGATTGAAAGCGCTCGCCGATGACGTAGGCGTCATCGGGCGCGTTCGGATCGCCCGGTGGTGGATCCACGGCTTCGCCGGCAGGCGGAACTTCGGGATCGATCTCGTCGTGAAGCGATTGGAACTTCATCCCCACTCTCCGGGTTCGAAGAGCCCCCGCCCGCGAATATTGTCGCGGCGGGGGGGGTCGTCAACCCCGGAGCGCCGGGGCCGGCCCCCGATTACGAGATCGTATCGGTCACTTGAGGAACAGCATCTCCCGGTAGGTCGGAAGGGGCCAGATGTCGTGAGGGATCAGGACCTCGAGCTCGTCCCCCTTCTCGCGGAGGGCCGTCATGGCCGGGACCACCTTGTCGCGGTAGTGCTTCGCGTGCGATTCGGCGGACTCGGCGGCGTGGTGATCGAGCGCGTGGTGCAGCGACTGGATGCGGCCGCGGAACGCGCAGGTGAGCGCGCAGAGCTCCTCGAGCAGCGCCTTCCCTTCGACGCACTCCACCCCGGCCGCCTGCGTGGCGGACACGGTCTCCGCCACGCGCCTCTGGTATTCGAGCGCCGCCGGGAGGATGTACCGGTTCGCCATGTGCATCATCGTCTGGCCTTCGATGTTGACGACCTTGTTGTACTGCTCGAGCGCGATCTCGTAGCGGGCGCGGACCTCCCGCTCGTTCAGCACGCGGTACTTCTCGAAGGTCTTGAGGGTCTCGGGCTTGACCAGCTCGGGGAGGGCGTCCACGGTGTTCCGATGGTTCAGGAGCCCCCGCCGCGCGGCCTCGTCCTGCCACTCTTGCGAGTAGCCGTTCCCGTTGAAGATGATCCGCTTGTGCTCCTTGATCAGGCGGGTGAGGAGCTTGCTCACCGCGTCCTCGAGCTTCGCCCCGGACTTCACCGCGCCCTCGAGCTCGGTCGCGATCCCGTCCAGCGAGGCCGCGACGGCGAGGTTGAGGCAGATGTTCGGGAACGCGATCGACTGGCTGGAGCCGACCGCGCGGAACTCGAACTTGTTCCCGGTGAAAGCGAACGGCGAGGTCCGGTTCCGATCCCCCGCGTCGCGCGGGAGCTGCGGGAGCACCGAGACGCCCGTGTGGAGGATCCCGCCCTGCTTGGTGCCGGTCGCGCCCCCCTTCTCGATCTGCTCGAAGATGTCGGTGAGCATGTCCCCCAGGAAGATCGAGATGATGGCGGGCGGCGCTTCGTTCGCCCCGAGGCGGTGGTCGTTCCCCGCGAACGCGATCGCCATCCGGAGCAGCCCCTGATGCGTGTCCACGGCGCGGAGGACCGCGGAGCAGAACACGAGGAACTGGATGTTGTCGTGCGGGGTCTCCCCCGGGTTGAGGAGGTTGTTCCCCAGATCGTCGGACATCGACCAGTTGAGGTGCTTCCCCGAGCCGTTGACGCCGGCGAACGGCTTCTCGTGGAGCAGGCAGGCCATCCCGTACTTCGGGGCGACCCTCCTCATGACCTCCATCATCATCATCTGGTGGTCGGTGGCGACGTTCGCGTTCTCGAAGATCGGGGCGACCTCGTACTGACTCGGGGCGACCTCGTTGTGCCGCGTCTTCACCGGCACCCCGACCTTGTAGAGCTCCCGCTCGACCTCCATCATGAACGCCAGCACACGCTCCGGGATGTGGCCGAAGTACTGATCCTCCATCTCCTGGCCCTTCGGCGGCCGCGCTCCGAACAGAGTCCGGCCGGCGAGCGTCAGGTCGGGGCGGGCGAAGAAGAAGTGCCGGTCGATCAGGAAGTACTCCTGCTCCGGGCCGCAGGTCGTGACGACCCGCTCCGCTTTCGACCCGAACAGCTTCAGGATCCGGACGGCTTGCCCGGAGAGCGCCTCCATCGAGCGCAGGAGAGGCGTCTTCTTGTCGAGCGCCTCGCCGGTCCAGCTCACGAACGCGGTCGGGATGACGAGCGTGGCCCCGTTCGGGCTCTCGAGGAGCCAAGGCGGAGAGGTCGGGTCCCACGCGGTGTAGCCTCGCGCCTCGAAGGTGGAACGCATGCCCCCCGAGGGGAAGCTCGACGCGTCGGGCTCTCCCTTGATCAGCTCCTTCCCCGAGAACTCGGCGACGGCCTTCCCGTCCGCCGTCGGCACGAGGAACGAGTCGTGCTTCTCCGCGGTCAGCCCCGTCATCGGCTGGAACCAATGCGTGTAGTGCGTGGCGCCGCGCTCGACCGCCCAGTCCTTCATCGCGATCGCCACCGCGTCGGCCACCGGAAGGGTGAGCGGCTCTCCCTTCGTGATCATCAGCCGAAGCGCCTGGTAGACCGGCTTGGTGAGTCGCGCGCGCTGGACCTCGTCGTTGAACACCAAGCTGCCGAAGGTTTGGGGGGTGACCTCGGGACCCTGCAGGCCCCGCCCCTGGGTCACGGCCCAGTCTCGAATGGCTCGGATGGCTTCGCGCGACGCGGAAGAACCCATGGGGGCGCCCCGTCCTTTCTTTGGAAAGAACGGATTATGCCAACCGCGACCCGGGGCTACAAGGGCGGACGCCGCCGATTTGCCGGGGCGTTGCCGCCCAACTAATCTGCTTGTGTGCGCGTGCGATTGATGCTGCTGGCGTGTCTGCTCGCGGGAGCGGGGGCGCGTGCGTCCTCCGACGCCGATCTCGAGCGAAGGGTCCGGGACGCGGCGTCGCGGCTCTACATGCACGGGATCACCGCCGAGCTCGCCGAGAGCGAGGTGGGGCGCGCGGGTGTCCCGACGCTGTTGCGGCTTCTCGACGATCCCGGCTTCCCCAGAAGGGACAACGTCGTCGCGTTCCTCGTCTACCTCGGCGGGCCCGAGAGCACGCCGTCCCTCGTTCGGGTCCTCGACCGTCCGCTCGCGTCCGACGCTCGCCCCGAGGACGAGCGCGCCCGATGGCTCGCCCCCCGGGCGCTCGGGGGGATCGCCGGGCGCGGTGACGCCCTCGCTCTCGGACGCCTGCTCGCGATGACCGGGCACCAGGCGTTCGACGCGCAGCCGGACCCGGGGGTCGACCTGCTCGAGGCCGCGATCGCGGGGCTCGGGCTCGCCGGAAGGGGACCCGCACGCGACCGCCTTCGCGGGATCGCGGACGGACGGATCGTCCCGGACGCGCGCCGGCCGCAGCTTTCGGACCGGGCGCGGGCGACGCTCGAGGACGCGGAGCCGGCGGCCCCCGACGCCTCGCAGACCGCGCCGCAGCCCGCGGTCGCGTACACCCCGGACCCGTCCTCGCGAAGCCACGCGCACGGGTTGACCTTCGTCAATCACGCCAACGTCTCGAGCCCCATGACCAGCAGCCGCCTCGACAGCGCCCTGAAGGAGGCGACGCGGCGCGCCGCGATCGCGGACTTCGACGGCGACGTCGCGTGCTGCACGAAGGTCGCGCGCAGCGGCACCGGCGGGACGTTCGGGAGCTCGGCGGACGGCCTGTCGTCGATCGACGACGAGAGCGAGCAGAACGCCGTGATCGATCACCCCGCCGCGCGGGTGAAGGTCGTCAACGCCATCAACTTCTGCGGCGGCCCGGCGACGAACGTCATCGGATGCGCGAACACGCCGGGGGACGGCATGGCGGTGGTCCGGCTTTCGAACCTCGACTACGAAGCCGTCCTCTGGATCCACGAGTACGGCCACAACCTCGGCCTGATGCACACCTCCAGCCCGCAGGCGATCATGTACACGACGGACAACGGGATGAACGACGGCCTCTCGCCCCAGGAATGCGGGGTCTTCCACAACCCCTCGTCGAGCGCGCGCGCGATGATCAGCGACGCCGGGAGCTGCACCGACGACGGCGATCCCATCGCGGATCCGATCGACAACTGTCCGACCGTCGCGAACGAGGCTCAGACCGACTCGAACGGGAACGGGATCGGCGACGCCTGCGAGACCGCGTGCGGGGGGGCCGACCCCGATCACGACGGCGTCTGCGATCCCGACGACAACTGCCCGACGGTCGCGAACCCCGGTCAAGCGAACCTGGACGGGGACGCGTACGGAGACGCCTGCGAGCTGGGGGCGCTGCGCGCCGATCTGGACCTCTCGGGGCGCGTCGACGGGTTCGATCTCGCGCGGCTCGGCCGCGCCTTCGGAGCGTCGTCGGGAGACGCGCGGTACGACCCGGCCGCGGACCTCGACCGGGACGGACAGGTGGACGGCGCGGACCTGGCTCTGCTGGCGAAGCAGTTCGGGAAGCAGAGCCCGGCCTAGACCTCGAACTCCTCCGCTCTCCAGACGAGGCCCAGCTCCGACGGAGGCGCCATGTAGCCGACGAGCGCGGAGGCGGCGACGACCGCGGGGCTCGCGAGATACCCCTCGCCTCCGACGCCCATCCGGTTCTGCCAGTTCCTGTTGAACGACGTGATGGCCCGCTGCCCCGGCGCGAGCGCGTCGGGACCCTGGCCGAAGCAGGGTCCGCACCAGGAATCACGGATCTTGCCCCCGGCCCCGCGGAGCATTCCGGCCACCGATTCGCCGCCGAGCCGCGGCTCCGGGCTTTCGATCATGCGCGCGACGCCGCCGCTGCCGGGGAAGACCACGAAGTCCCGCGCGGCCTTCGTGGCGCCGGCCCTCTTCGCGGCGCGGATGACGAGCGCGGCCTGGAGCAGATCGTCGTAGCTGCCGTTCGTGCAGGAGCCGATGTACGCCTTGTCGAAGGTCACCCGCTCCTTTGCGACCTCCTCCGCGGGAAACGCGTTCCCCGGCGAGAACGGCTTCGCGATCATGGGAACGACGGACGTGAGGTCGAGCGTCTCGTCGATCGCAAAGACCGCCGCGGACCCCGGCGCGATCCGCGGATAGGGGAGATCGGTCATCCCCTTCTTGCGGAACCAGTCGTAGGTGACGTCGTCCGGAGCGAAGATGCCGTTGTAGGACTCGGCCTCCGCCATCATGTTCGCGATCGTGTTCCGGTACGCGATGGGGAGTTGCTGGGCCTCGTCGACGAACTCGACCGACATCCCCTGGGACTGCTTCGTGCCCCAGCGCTCGAGCAGCTTCAGCACGATGTCCTTCCCCGAGACCCAGGGTTGGAGGCTGCCTGCGAACGTCACGCGCCGGGCCTTGGGGACCGTCGTGTAGACGTATCCGGTGGACCAGCCGAAGCCGAGCGTCGTCGATCCGACGCCGATCCCGACCGCGCCGTACGCCCCGTAGGCGCGGCTGTGCGAGTCGGCCCCCGGGATGAACTGGCCCGGATACACCAGTCCCTGCTCCGGGAAGTAGAAGTGGAAGATCCCGTCGCCGGGCGTGGCGTAGTACGGCTTGACGAGCCCCTGCGCGGCCGCGAACGCGCGGCCGATCCCGGTCTGCCGCTCGTCGGCGTCCTTGCCCGTGAAGACGAAGTGGTCGTTCGCGATCGCCGCCTGGCGCGGGAAGATCGCGTTGCCCGCGATCTGGTTGAAGGTGTGGATCGCGAACGGCGCCGTGCCGTCCGAGGCCGGAAGAAGGTCCGCGAAGGCCCGAAGCGTCGCACCCGGCTCGACCTTCCCGTCGCGATCCACGCGGTGGGCCCACAGGACCTGCTCCGTCGTCGTCAGGCGGCGCGCGGTCGCCTCGTCGGGCCACTCCACGGACGGCCGGCGCCGGGTCGCCTCCCGGAACTCGCGGCGCCCCATGGCGAAGATCCCTCCCGAGCGCCGGATCTCGTCTTCCTTCGGCGTGAGCGGGAGCGGCTCGTAGGTCTTGCCGCGGGTCTCGTTCACGAGACGCCGCGTCGCGGGGTCGTAGGCGAACGCGTCGCCGTCCTGCGCGTCCTCCACCGCCTCGGGGGACTGCACGACCTGCAGTCCCAGGTTGAACGCGTTGCGCCGGAAGATGTCCCCCATGTTGTGGGAGCAGACGACGACCATCTCGAGCCCGGCCTCCTCCGCGACCCCCTTGAGGCCGGCGGGGCTCATCTCGCGCGACGACCCGATCGCGAACCTCTCCCCCGCGATCAGGAAGGTCTCGCCCGCGTGGACGCGCGTGCGAAAGTCGGGCATCAGGAACCGGAACGATCCGGCCTTCCACCGCTCGTCGAGCGTCTCCAGGCTCTCGGAAACGCAGTCCGCCGCGGGCGTGATCTGGTCGGTGTCGATCGCGTCGCGCTTCCGCCCCGGGCGCTTCGGGTCCCAGAAGATCAGCGCGCGCCCGCGAATCCACCCCGCGCCGTCGTCGGGGGCGGCGAGATCGCCCGGGCGCGGGCCCGGAAGGCTCTCGAGCGTGACGCCGGGCTTCAATCGAGCCGGAGACAGAGTGTGAGACGGTGTCGCGCTCATCGCCATCCGAGTATAACGGACCGTTCGCAGCGGGCGGCGGTGAGATAATCCCGCGCCAACGCGGAGGGGCCGATGGCGAAGCGGAAGCATGCCGGCGGCGCGACGCCGTTCAGCGTCGTCTACATCCACGGAATCGGGAACAAGCCCGCCCCCGATCTCCTGAAGCGTCAATGGGACGTCGCGCTGTTCGGGCAGGACGTCGGGGAAACCTCGCGGCTCGCGTACTGGGCCGACCTGTTCCATCCGGAGCCGCTCCGGGCGGGGGAGAAGGCGATACGCGCCGCCGGGCACGACGCCGCTCCCTTCGACCCCGCCGCCGTGGCACCTTACGGCCGCGACGCCGAGGCCTTCGCGCGAAAGCTGGCCGCGCGGATCGAAGCGGAGAACCCCGCGCTCTCCACCAAGCGGGGCAAGGGCGCCGCGCGCGTCGAGGCGAAGCTCCTCCCTCCCTTCCTCCGGCGCGCGCTGACGAAGTGGATCACGAAGGAGTTCGTCCGGGACGTCGCGGCGTACTTCTATGACAAGACCACCGCGGAGGCGATGCGGGAGCGGCTCCGCGTCCTCCTCGTCCCCGAGCGGGCGCCCTACCTCCTCATCGCCCACAGCATGGGGACGGTCATCGCCTACGACGTGCTGCACGAGATGGCCGCGCGCGGGGCGCCGGTCGCGCACCTCCTCACGATCGGGTCTCCGCTGGGCCTCAAGGAGGTCGAGGACCACGTCCGGCACCCGCTGGCGGTCCCCAAAGGGCTCGCGTCCTGGTGGAACGCCGCCGACCGTTTCGATCCGATCGCCCTCGACCGGCGTCTCTCGGGGGAGTACGCGCCCAAGGGGTTCGTGCACGACGTCACGGTCGAGAACCCGGACCGGAGGTCGTTCCATTTCTGGAGCGCGCACTCGATCGACGGCTACCTGAGGACGGCCCCGATCCGCGAGCGCATCGCGGATCTGCTGGGTCCCTCCGCGCGGGTCGCCGCCGGCCGAGCGGTGATCTCGAAGGACGTCGTCGCGGAGATGGCGGACCCGAGCGACCGGATCGAGGTCCTCGTCGAGCTCGACGACAAGATCCCCGGGCACGATCTCGACGCCAAGCGGCGCGGCCTCCTCCGCGAGCTCGCGTCGATCGTCCGGAGCAAGAAGGCCGCCGAGATCGACCCGCTCCGCCACTTCGTCGCCGCGAGCCTCACGGGCCCCGAGATCGACCTGCTCGCCGCCAACCACGAGCAGCTGGGGGTCTACCGCATCTGGAAGAACGCGAAGAAGCGCTCGCTGGTGGAGTCCGTCGCGCGCGCTCTCCAGGTGACCACCGGACGGTCGGGGTACGCGGCCGGCGGGCGCGGGATCTCCTGGGCCGTGCTCGATACCGGCGTGCGCCCGGATCATCCCCACTTCGAGCGACACGGCAACATCAAGGCGCACTACGACTGCACGAAGCCGGGCGAGCCCCCGATCCCGAAGAAGGGGATCGACAAGGACGGCCACGGGACGCACGTTTGCGCCATCCTCGCGGGAGAGGGGCGGGGGACGCACGACGCGAAGGCCGGGATGGCGCCCGAGTGCGCGCTCCACGTCTACAAGGTCCTCGGGGACGACGGCTCGGGAAACGACTCCTGGATCATCAAGGCGCTCGACCACGTCGCCACGCTGAACGAGACCTCCGCGAGCCTGGTGATCCACGGGGTCAACCTCAGCCTCGGCGGACCGTTCGATGCGACCGTCTACGGGTGCGGGTTCACGCCGCTGTGCAAGGAGCTTCGGCGTCTCTGGAGGCAGGGAGTGATCGTGTGCCTCTCGGCGGGGAACGAGGGCCAGGTCACGGTCGAGACGGTGGACGGCGAGCAGGACCTGAACTTCGACCTTTCGATCGGGGACCCCGCCAACCTCGAGGACGCGATCGCGGTGGGATCGGTCCACAAGGAGCAGCCCCACCGCTACGGCATCTCGTACTTCTCCTCCCGCGGTCCGACCGCTGACGGCCGCGCGAAGCCCGACATCGTGGCGCCCGGGGAGCGGGTGATCTCCGCCGACGCGGGCTTCAAGAAGAAGGACGAGACGACCTGGTACGTCGAGATGAGCGGGACGAGCATGGCCTGCCCCGCGATCTCGGGGATGATCGCCTCCTTCCTCTCCGTGCGCCGCGAGTACATCGGATGCCCGGACGACGTGAAGCGGATCCTGATGGCGCACGCGACCGATCTCGGGCGCGACCGCTATTTCCAGGGGGCGGGCCTCGCCAACCTGGTCAAGATGCTGGTCGACACCTGATCGCGGCGCCGGCCTCGAGCGAGGCCGGCGCCGTC
>Ga0075428_100006840_pt1 | contig 12678 bp, 8 predicted proteins | sample RhiMetdeltSRZDD2_FD_75291 | JGI IMG/M metagenome (GOLD analysis project Ga0075428, IMG submission 75291) | Populus rhizosphere microbial communities from Tennessee, USA - Rhizosphere MetaG P. deltoides SRZDD2 | ecosystem: Host-associated > Plants > Roots > Rhizosphere > Soil | place: USA...
CTCACCTCGGCGTTCGCCGGGCCGCGGGCCCGGCACGCGGACGCAGGCCACCACGGTCGCCTTGTGCACGTCGAGGCCCGCACAGCAGGCATAGACGACCTCCATCGCCGTTTACCTGTCCGGAGAGAGGAGGGCGTTTGTCCAGGAAGAATTTCCTGATGCGTGATCACAGCACGCAGGCTGTGTCGACACGATGGGGTACCTCGAAACGCCCCGGGTCAGGTTCCGCGTCGGGCTCTTTCAGCACCATTAACGTGAGCGACCTCGGCCTCCCTCACGCGTGCAGCATACGCAGTTTCAGGTGGCAGGGGGAGTGGCGCTAGCCACATGCTGGGTTCCGCGGAAACGCGCGCGCCGCCCTCTGCCACCCAGGGCGCGGCGCAGGGCTGCTATGCTGTTGCGGTGACCGGCAGCTACCCGTCCGAGGCCCTTCTCTCGGCCGCCCGGGACGCCGTGCTCGTCGTCGACGACGCGCGGAGATTCGTCGACGCCAATCCTGCCGCTTGCCGCCTGCTCGGGCTGGCGCTGAAGGATCTGCTCGGCAAGCGGTTCGACGACTTCCTCGACGAGCCGGGCCTCGACCTCGACGCGGCCTGGCTGAACTTCCTGGAGACCGGCGAGCAGATGGGCGAGCTGCGGGTCGTCCGTCCGGATGGCGAGCGCCGGCCCGTCGAGTACAACGCCACCGCACGGTTCGTCGCCGGGCGCCATCTGGCGATCCTCCGCGACATCGCCGGCCGCAAGCGTGCGGAGGCCGAGCGGGCCCAGCTGCGACGGAACGAGCAGGCGCGCCTGCGCGAGACCGAGATGCTGCTCGGGGTCAGCCGGGCCCTGAGCTCGACGCTCGATCCCACCGAGACGATGCGACGCGTGGCGCGCGAGATCGCGCTGGCGTTGCACGCCGACATGGTCGGCGCCTACATGGCCGACGCCGGGCGCGACAGCCTGCGGCCCGTGGCCGGCTATCACGTTCCGCCGGAGATGATCGACGACTTCCGCCGGCATCCGATTCCGATCAGAGGCCATCCCGCGATCGAGCAGGCGTGGGCGTCGCGGCGGTCGATATGGACCGACGACATGCCGGGCGATGCACGGGTGGATGCCGAGACGCTGGCCCGGTTTCCGCACCAATCGGACCTGTTCGTGCCGATCCGGGTGAAGGACCGCGCGGTCGGCGGCTTCTTCGTGATCTGGTGGACCGAGCGGCGGTCGATCACGGAGGGCGAGATGCGGCTGCTGGAGGGCATCAGCGATCTGGCCGGCATCTTCCTCGAGAACGCCGAGCTCTACCGCGACACGTCCGAGGCCAACCGTGCCAAGGACGAATTCCTCGCCACGCTGTCCCACGAGCTGCGCAATCCGCTCGGCGCCATCGCCAACGCGGTGGCGGCCCTCGAGCGGCGCGGGGGCGCCGAGGAGGCGGCGACGCGGCTGCGCCAGATCATTCACCGGCAGACCCACCATCTGACCCGGCTCGTGGACGATCTGCTGGATGTTGCGCGCGCAACGGCCGGCAAGATCCCCCTCAATCGGCAGGCGCTCGATCTGAGCGAGGTCGTCGGCGGCTGCGTGCGGTCGCTGCGGGAGAGTGGTCGGGCCCGCCAGCACCGCGTGTCGTTCCGGGCCGAGTCGGTGGTGGTGAACGCCGATCCGACGCGCCTGGCCCAGATCGTCACCAACATGCTCGACAACGCCGTCAAGTTCACGCCCAGCGGCGGGACCGTCGACGTCGACGTCCTGCGACAAGGGCAGGACGCCGTCCTCCGCGTGACCGATACCGGCATCGGCATCGAGCCCCACATGCTCTCACGCGTGTTCGAGCTGTTCGCCCAGGGTGCGCAGCCGATGGACCGGCCGGTGGGCGGCCTCGGCATCGGTCTCACGCTCAGCCGCCGGCTGGTCGAGCTGCACGGCGGGACCATCACCGCATTCAGCGACGGCCACGGGCGCGGCTCCCAGTTCACGGTGCGCCTGCCCGTGGAGGCGATGGTCACGCCCACGCCTGCGCCGATGGCCCCGGTCTCCGAGCAGCGCCGGGCGATCCTGATCGTCGAGGACAACGAGGACGCCCGCGAGTCGCTGCGTCTGCTGCTGGAGTCGCTCGGCCATCGGGTGCTCGAGGCCGCCGACGGCCAGCGCGGTCTCGCGCTGGCGCTCCACCACAAGCCTGACGTGGTGCTGATCGACCTGGGCTTGCCCGGGCTCGACGGCTATGAAGTTGCCCGCGCGCTTCGCGCCAGCCCGGTCGGTAAGCAGGCCACCCTCATCGCCGTCACCGGCTACGGTCAGCAGGACGATCGCCGCCGCTCGACGGAGGCCGGGTTCGATGCCCATCTCGTCAAGCCGGTTTCGCAAAGTTTGCTCTCGAGCTTGATCGTCGCCGGCTGAGCTCGCCAAGGGGCGGCGCAGCGCCCCCCATCGCAATCGTCCCGGCAGGAGCTTTGCACCAACGAATGCGAGGGAGGGTTTGCGATGATTTTCGCAGGGTTCCGCCTCGCACTCGTAGTGCTCACTCTACTGGCAGCCACCGGGGTGAGCTTCGCCCAGTCCTCCGAGATCAAGGGAACGGTGCAGCGGGTCGACGTTTCGTCCGGCACGATCTACTTCACTGATGGCCGGATCATGAAGTTCGAACCGGGTTCGCGGATCTACGTCGGCAACCGTGAGGTGCGCCTGGCGGACGTCGAACCGGGCTGGATCCTGGTCACCTCGGGACCCACCGTGGCGCCCGGTAGCATCGTCGTGCAGACCGCGACGGCGGCGCCGACACTGGCGCCGTCCACGACCGGTGTCGATGCGACGGGTGTCGTGGCCAGCGTCGATGCGCGGACGGGGATGGTCACGTTGCAGGACGGCCGGGTCATCCGCGTGACTCCCGGCACGACGGTCTGGCAGCCGGTCACGATCGGCTCGGTCATGCCCGGCACGTCGGTCTTCGTGCGCAACGCCGAGCCGCTCGACTTCCGGCCCGGCACGGCCGCGCCGCAGGGGAGCCGGCCCTACCAGATGGGGACGATCGGGACGATCAATTCCTCGAGCTCGCAGATCCTGCTGAGCGACGGGACCGTCGTGCAGATGCGCCCCGGCGTGCCCGTGACGCTCAACGGCCAATCCATGGCGATGACGGACCTGCGCCCAGGTGACGAGATCATCGTCGGCCTGCCGGCGACGGGGACGGTCACCACGGGCCCGGGCGTCAGCGCCCTGCCGCGGCAGGCGATGGGCGCCATCGTGGCCGAGCGAATCTACGTCGTCCGGCGGCCGCAGTCGCCTTAGAGGCGCGCGATGAAGACTCGAGTCGCGGCCCTGATCCTTGCTCTGGCCATCGCGGTCCTCGGCGTCGTCCCGGTGCATGCCCGGACGGTCGGGCAGGCCCTGGACGACGCGGCCATCGTCGCAACGATCAAGACCAAGATCGCGGCGGATCGGCTGTCGAACCTCTGGAGCATCGACGTGGGCTCACACGAGGGTGTCGTGACGCTCGGCGGAACGGTGGACACGCCGGAGCGGCGCGACCGTATCGGGCAGGTCGCCAGCGGGGCCACTGGTGTGAAGAACGTGGTGAACAACATCAAGGTGAGTGGCGGCGGGGACACCGTCTCGAGCTCGTCATCAAGCTCGAGCTCATCCTCGAACAGCCGGTCGTCGACCGGCGCCACGGTCGACGCCACGGGGAACGTGGCGTCGGTCGAGCCCAGCACGGGCACCCTGGCGCTGGCCGACGGTCGCGTCGTACGCGTGACTGATGCGACGACGATCTGGAAATCGAGCAGCGTTGAAGACCTGAAGCCGGGTGCCCCGGTCCTCATCCGGAACGGCGCGCAGGCCGGTGTCGAGAGCAGCGCCTCGCGGCCGCAGGGTGACTGGCGGATGGGCACCGTGAGGCGCGTCAACAGCGCCGCGGGCGAGCTGATCCTGGCCGACGGCACCGTGGTGAACGTGTCGCCATCCACGATCGTGCAGCGGGGAACCCAGCGGCTGACGGTCGATGCGCTGGAGCCCGGCTGGGAGGTCGTGGTAACCGCGCCGAAGCCGCCCGCCGTCGACGCGGCGCAGATCGACGTCGTGTGGGCGCCGACCGCTAGCGCGCGCTGAGCGCCTTGGCCTGCGCGCGCCCGTAGCGGTAGCGCCGCCACAGCCGATAGCTGATCAGCGTCACGAACGCCAGGGCGATCACGCCCAGGAAGATGAAGCGGCGCCGGTCGGTGGTCAGGAAGGCCACCGCGCGCTCTCCGACGAACCAGCCGACGAGCACGAAGAGGCTGGTGTAGACCAGCGTGCCGATCGCATCGAGGACGACGAAGCGCCCATACGTCACGTCGCTGCACCCCGCGCACGCCGAGGCAAAGATCCGCACGCTGGCCGAGAACCGACTGAAGAGCAGGGCGGCCGGGCCGAAGCGTTGGAAGTAGCGGAGCGTCGTCTCGATACACGCGTCTGAAGCCAGCGTGACCCGACAGTAGAAGCCGAGCAGCCGCGTGCCCGCCAGCCGGCCCCCGAGGTACGGGGCGTGATCGCCCAGAACCGCCGCCACGGTGGCCACGGCAATCAGCTGCACCAGGTCGCTCTCGGTCGCCAGGAAGGCCGGCGTCAGGACCAGGATCACGCGACTGGGGAAGGGCACGCCGGCGGCCTCGATGAACGAAGAGACGAAGACGACGATGAATGGGCGATCCGCGAGGAAGTGGAGATAGGGCTGCAGATCCATGGCCGCGCGTCCCCCGATGCCTGGTCTCAGACCATGAACCGGACGTCCGAGCCGAAGGTCGGGTATGCGAAGAGCCCCTGTCGCAGCTCGCTTGCGGGAATGCCCAGGCGGATGGCCACCGCGAACAGGTTGATGGTCTCGTCGGCGTGAGGGCCGAGGAGGTGTGCGCCGAGAATGCGATCGGTACCGTCCTCGACGAGGACCTTGAAGGCCGCGGTCGTCTCACCCACCCGCCGTGTGTTGAACCACGACGACGTGTCCTCCCACCGCGTGCGAAAGCGGCGTCCGGCGGCCCGCGCCGCGGCCTCCGTGAGCCCCGCCGCGGCCAGGGGCGGCACGCTGAACACTGCCGACGCGAAGCCGTCGTAGCGCACCATACGACGGTTGCCCTCCAGGAAGTTCGTGGTCAGCACCGCCGCGTCGTGGTCGGCCTTCGGCGTGAGGGGCGGTCCGTTCGCGGCGGCGTCGCCCCCCGCGTAGACGGCCGGGTTCGAGACGGACTGCAGGTAGTCGTTCACGAGGATGCCGCGCTGGTCCCGCTTGACGCCCCCCGCGTCGAGATCGAGGTCATCGATATCGGGCACCCGACCCGCGGCGTGGACCGCCAGATCCGATTCGAAGCGGCGCGGCTGTCCCCCCCGCACCCCGAGCACGGTGACGTGGTCGGCGTGCGCCTCGACACCACGGACCTCGGTGTCGAGCTCCACGCGGATGCCCAGCTCCCGGGTGCGCCGTACGAGCAGGTCGACCAGGTCCGGATCGAAGGCGTCGAGCGGACGGGCACCGCGATGCAGGATCGTGACCGCGACCCCGGCCCGCGCCGCCACGTGCGCGAACTCGAACGCGATGTAGCCGCCGCCGACGAACACGATGCGCGGCGGCAGATCGTCGAGATTCAAGAACTCGTCGCTGGTGGCGAGACGGTCTGCGCCGGGGAACGTGAGCGGAGCCGGCCTCGCGCCGGCCGCGACGAGAACCCGCCGTCCCGTCAGACGGTCGGCACCGACGACGAGCGTGGTGGAGTCCACGAAGCGCGCGCGCCCGTGGAACTGCTCCACCCCGATCTTCGCCCACGCCTGCTCCGTGCGCTCGGTCGTGGGATCGACGAGCGAGCGCTTGAAGCGCATGAGCGACGGCCAGTCGATCGTCAGCGTCCCGGCCGGCACGCCCTTGTCCGCCAGGTCGCGCGCGGCCTGCACGGCGGCGGCCGCGCCTACGAGAATCTTCTTGGGCACGCAGCCGCGGAGCGCGCAGGTGCCGCCGAAGGGACGGGAGTCGACGACCGCCACGCTCCAGCCCGCCTCCCGGCAGCGGGAGGCCACCGCCGAGGTGACCCCGGTCCCCACGACGACCAAGTCGTACTGCCGATCCATCGCCGCCGTCCTTCCCCCTGGAACCAACCACCATGCGCGCGCGATTAGTCTGGCAAGGACCTTGCCGGTACTCGGGTATTGTGGGGGACAATCTCACGTGCCACGCTGGCGTCGTTTGGCGGAGCGTGCTGAATGGGAGGCCCTCCCGCATCGTCAAAGCATGCAGTTAGCGAACACGAGAGGTCCCCGGCGACGTCCGGGGGCCGCGTACTTTCTTCAATCGCGTCGTACGCGACCCGGGACGGAGAGGCCATGATCGGGGCAGGGCGTGTCGCATTTTTTAGCATTTTTTTACCACTGCTGCTTTCTGTCGCAGCAGTCGCACCCTCCGTCGTCGAAGCCTTCGGCCTCGACGATGTCGCCGCCCAGGCAGCGAAGCTGGCGGCGTCTCCTTACCAGAAGCCGAACAAGACCCTCCCCCGGACGATCAAGGCACTCGACTACGACCAGTTCCGTGACATCCGGTTTCGGCCCGATCGGGCGATGTGGCGGAACCTGAAACTGCCGTTCGAGATCATGTTCTTCCATCGCGGCTGGTTCTACGAAGATCCGGTCACGATCCGCGAGATCACCTCGCAGGGCGTGAGCGAGGTCGCGTTCGATCCCGAGGGCTTCGACTACGGCCAGAACAAGGTCGACCGTGGTGAGATCAAAGGGATGGGCTTCGCCGGCTTCCGCGTGCACTTCCCGGTGAACACCCCCGCCTACAAGGACGAGGTCCTGGTGTTCCTGGGCGCCAGCTACTTCCGCGGACTCGGGCAGGGTCAGCGCTTCGGGCTCTCCGCGCGCGGGCTGGCGATCGACACCGCCGAGAACAGCGGTGAAGAATTTCCGCGCTTCGTGGAATTCTGGATCGAGCGGCCGGGCGCGACGGCCAAGGAGCTCACCATCTACGCGCTGCTGGATTCGCCGCGCGCCACGGGAGCCTACCGCTTCGTGCTCCGGCCGGGAGCGACGACGGTCCTCGACGTCGATTCCAAGCTCTTCCTGCGAAAGAACGTGGCCAAGCTGGGGCTGGCGCCGCTGACCAGCATGTTCTTCTTCGGCGGCAACCAGCGGCCCGGGCGCGAAGACTACCGGCCGGAGGTTCACGACTCCGACGGCCTGTCCATCCGTGAGGCGGGTGGCGGCTGGGTGTGGCGTCCGCTCGTCAATCCCAAGCGACTGCTGGTGACCTCGTTCGCGCTGAGCGATCCGGGCGGCTTCGGCCTGATGCAGCGGGGACGCTCGTTCGAGCGTTACCAGGACCTCGAGGCGCGGTACGACCTGCGGCCCTCGGCCTGGGTGGAGCCGAAGGGGTCGTGGGGACCCGGCCGTGTCGAACTGGTGCAGATTCCCGTGCCCGACGAGACCAACGACAACGTCGTCGCCTACTGGGTGCCCGACGGGCAGCCGAAGCCCGGCGAGCCCTTCGTCTTTGGCTATCGCGTGCTGTGGCAGAAGGATCGAGAGATTCGGCCGCCGATGGGGTGGGTGCGCGAGACACGCCGCGGCCGTGGCTACTTGAAGACCGACGACGGGAGCGTCGAGCTGCACGTCGATTTCGAGGGCGGCGGGCTCAACCGGATGCCGTCGAACACTGCCATGGACGCCGCGGTGTGGCTCGACAGCAACGGTGAGGTCCTGGAACGACACTTGCGGCGCAACGAGGCGACCGGCGGATGGCGGTTCGTCGTGCGGTTCCGGCGTCTCGACAAGGCGAAACCCGTGGAGCTGCGGGCGCACCTGATCCGCGGCAAGGAAATCCTGACGGAAACGTGGAGCTACATTCTCCCGCAGGACTAGCGCCCAAGCCCGGCGACCACGCCCTCGTGACGGCGCCGCCCATGAGCCGGACGCCCATGGCGTCCGAAGGGTGGGACCGTGCGATCTCCAGCCGCGGCGTGGAGCGGCCGGCGGAGGGCTGGCGCCTTCGCGCCACGGCGACGATCCGCCGACTGCTGCTGACTGCGCTGGTGCTGGGCCAGACCGGCGTGTTCGCCTACGGGATGGTGAACAACGTCCTGCCGTACCACGGGGCGCAGCCGCTCGAGCTGGCGATCCTCAGCCTGTCCTCGTTCCTGTTCGCCTGGGTCTCGCTGGGATTCTGGACGGCGGTCACGGGCTTCCTGCTGCTGTGCTGGGGACGCGATCGTCACGCCATCACCCGATCCGTGGAGCCTGGGACGCCGCTGTCGGCCGACGCGCGCACCGCCGTCGTCATGCCGATCTGCAACGAGGCGGTGGCACGCGTGTTCGCGGGACTGCGGGCCACCTACGAGTCGGTCGCCCGGGCCGGCAGCCTTCAGCACTTCGACTTCTTCGTGCTCAGCGACAGTACCGAGCCGGACACGCTGACGGCGGAGCGGCACGCCTGGCGCGACCTCTGCGAGAGCGTGGAAGGGTTCGGCCGGGTCTTCTACCGGTGGCGGCGACACCGGATCAAGCGCAAGAGCGGTAACATCGCCGACTTCTGCCGCCGCTGGGGGAGCCAGTACCGGTACATGGTCGTCATGGACGCGGACAGCGTGATGACGGGCGAGTGCCTGACGACGCTGGTGCGGCTGATGGAGGCGAACCCGACCAGCGGCATCATCCAGACCGCGCCGCGCGGCGCCGGACGCGACACCCTCTATGCCCGGGTGCAGCAGTTTGCCACCCAGGTCTATGGGCCGCTGTTCACCGCGGGCCTGCACTTCTGGCAGCTCGGCGAGTCGTTCTACTGGGGACACAACGCGATCATCCGCATCGCGCCGTTCATGCGGCACTGCGCGCTGGGGCGGCTGTCCGGGCGCGGGCCGTTCGCGGGCGAGATCCTCTCCCACGACTTCGTCGAGGCGGCGCTGATGCGCCGGGCCGGCTGGAAGGTGTGGATGGCGTACGACCTGCCCGGCAGCTACGAGGAGATGCCGCCCAACCTGCTCGACGAGCTGAAGCGCGACCGCCGGTGGTGCCGGGGCAACCTGATCAACGCCCGGATGTTCCTGTGGAACGGCCTGCACCCGGCGCACCGCGCCGTCTTCATGACGGGCGTGATGGCGTACGTGTCGGCGCCGCTGTGGCTGCTCTCGCTCCTGCTGTCGAGCGCGTTCGTCCTCGTCCACGCGGTGATCGGCCCGACCTACTTCACGCAGCCGCGGCAGCTCTTCCCGAACTGGCCGGAGTGGGACCTGCACTCCACCCTCATGTTCATGCTGGCCACCGCCGGGGTCCTCTTCACGCCGAAGATCCTCGGCGCGATCCACGTGCTGAGGCGCGGCGCCGGCCGCTTCGGCGGCGCGGCGGGCCTCACGCTCAGCGTCCTGACCGAGATGCTCCTCTCCTCGGCCCTGGCGCCGGTGCGCATGCTGTTCCACACGCAGTTCGTGCTGGCGGCGCTGACCAATCTCCAGCTGCAGTGGAAGAGCCCGCCGCGCGAGGACGCGGAGACGACGTGGACCGAAGCCGCGCGCCGACACGGCATTCATACGCTCGTGGCGGTGGGCTGGGGCGTCGCCGTGTACTGGCTTGCGCCGTTGTACCTCTGGTGGCTGCTGCCGATCGTCGGGGCGCTGGCGCTCGCGATCCCGATCTCGGTCTTCTCGAGCCGGGTCTCGCTGGGACGCGCGCTGCGCCGTGCGCGGATGTTCGTGATTCCGGAGGAAGCCGAGCCGCCGCAGGAGCTGCAGACGGTGCGCGCTCACGCCGAGCGCGCCTGGACGGCGCCACGGTTCGTCGATATGGTGGTGGATCCGCACCTCAATGCGCTCGCCCGGGCGGCGCTGCCGTGGCCGGCGCGGTCTTCCGACAAGGTGGGGGCTCGCCACTTGCGTACGATCGTCACGGCGACGGAGCGCGGACCGGACGCGCTGACCGATGGGCAGAAGCGCCTCGTGCTGACAGACTCGCTCGTGCTCTCACAGCTGCACGTGCAGGTGTCGACCTCGGCGTCGGCACATCCGGCCTGGCGCACCGCTCGCGCGCGCACGGCGCCTCTGACCAAGGCCTCCTGATCCGGGCGCTAGCGGCTGTCGCCGCGGACGTTGCCGTCCCGGATATCACGGGTGACCAGAAGCGGGTCGCGCTCGGTCGGCGGGCCATACCCGCCCGCGCCCGGCGTGACGATCGTCACGCTCTCGCCCGGCTTCAACCGCAGCCCGGCGATCTTCGATCCCAGATCCCGGCGGTCCGCCGTGTCGTCGTTCAAGATCAACGCCCCGCGCCCGCCCTCGGCACCGCCCTGTAAGCCGAACGGCGGCACGCGCTGGCGCTCGAGCGTGCCGAGGAACGTCGCCTCGTGGCCGACCACGCGAACCGTGCGACGGATGCCCAGCCCGCCACGGTAGCGCCCGGCGCCACCGGAGTCGGGGACGAGCGCGTACTCCTCGACGAACAGCGGATATTCCATCTCCAGGCACTCGACCGGCAGGTTCGACGTGTTCGTGACGTGAACCTGAACGCCGTCCAGCCCGTCCTTGGTGGCCCGCGCTCCCGATCCGCCACCGATCGTCTCGAGGTAGACGTAGTACTGCCCGGTCGTCGGGTTGACGCCGCTGAATACCCACGCGGCGTTCGCGCCGTTGGTCCCCGCGATCACGCGCTCGGGCAGCGCCGGCGCCAGCGCGCCGAGAATCAGATCGGCCACGCGCTGGCAGGTCTGCGTCCGCCAGGCCACGGGCGCCGGCGGTAGGGCGTTCACGAGCGTGCCCTCGGGTGCGGTGACCTCGATAGCGCGGTAGAAGCCGCCGTTGGCGGGGATATCGGGGTCGAGCACCGCCTTGAGCACGTAGTAGACCGTGGCCACGAGTGCGAGATAGACCACGTTGACGTCGCCCGGCACCTGGGGGCCGGTGCCGGTGAAGTCGAGCGCGATGCGGTCGTCGGCCACGGTGATGCTGACACGGAGCGGGACGGGCGGGCCGCCGACGCCATCGTCGTCCATCCAGTCCTCGAAGGCGTAGACGCCGTCCGGGATGCCACGCAGAGCCGCACGGATCTTGCGCTCACCGTACGCCAGCAGCTCGTCCATGGCGGCGGCACACGTGTCGCGGCCGTAGCGGCGCGCAAGCTCTTGCAGCCGGGCAGCGCCGAGGCGGTTGGCGGCGAACTGGGCGCGGAAGTCACCGCGGCGCTCGCGGGGGAGGTGGAAGTTCAGCAGGATCAGCTCCATGACGTCTTCGCGGAGCGTACCGGCCTCGATGACCCGGATCGGGGGGATCCGCAGGCCCTCGTCCCAGATGCTGTGCGTCTCGCGGCCGGAGCCGTCGGCGTGGTGGGCGATGTTGGCCACGAAGCCGATGAGGACGCCGTCCGCGAACACCGGCGAGGCCACGGTGATGTCGGGGAGATGAGTGCTGCCGCCGGTGTAGGGATCATTGCCGACGAACACGTCGCCATCGCGCAGCTGGTCCAGCGGATAGCGACGCAGCACTTCGTGGATGATCATGATGAGGGAGCCCAGGTGCATGGGGATGTGCTCGGCCTGGGCGATGACCTCGCCCCGCACGTTGAACAGGGCCGTCGAGCAGTCCTGGCGCTCCTTGATGTTGGTCGAGTACGACGACTTGATGAGCGCCTCGCCCATCTCCTCGGCGATGGCCAACAGGGCGGCGCCGATCACATCGAGGGTGATCCGGTCCATCAGGCGCTCCCCACCTGGACGATCAGGTTCGCGCGCTCGTCCACCCGTGCCTCCTGACCGATGAGGATGACGGTGGTCGAGTCCATCTGCTCGACGATGGCCGGGCCGGGCACGCGGTGTCCGGCCCGGAGACGCTCGCGGCGATAGACCGGCGTCGTCTGGAACTCTCGCATCTCCTCGAAGTAGACGGCGCGCTCGCCGATCCGCGCCTCCTTCGGATCGTCGCTCGCCGCGCTCGGGAGCGCCGGGCTCGGGGGCAGCTCGTGGTCTCCGAACGCCGTGAGGCGCAGCGCCACGATCTGCACGGGCTCGTCTGGCGCGGCGTAGCCGTAGACGCGCTCGTGCTCTCGCAGGAAGGCGTCGCGCAACGTCTTCGCGTCCAGCGACCGGTCGTCCCCCGCTTCCACGGTCAGCTCGAAGTTCTGGCCGACGTAGCGCATGTCGAACGCCCGCGCCAGTCGCCGCTGGTCCGGCGCCACGCCTTCCTTGTCGAGCCAGATCGCCGCTTGCTGCTCGAGGTCCTCGAACCCCTGCGCGAGCTCGGCCGCCGTCAGCGTGTCGAGCAGCGCGACGCGCGTGCGGACCAGGTCGAGGCGCAGCGGAGCCACCAGCAACCCCAGTGCGCAGAGGATGCCGGGCGCCGGCGGGATCAGGACGCGCTCGATGCCGAGATCGCGCGCCAGGGGGGCGGCGTGCAGCGGGCCGGCGCCGCCGAAGGCCACGAGGGTGTAGCCGCGCGGATCGTAGCCCTTGCGGACCGACACCACGCGGATGGCGCCGAGCATGTTCGTCTGCACCACCGAGACGATGCCGCGCGCTGTCTCGACGACCGAGGCTCCAAGCTGGGCGGCCAGCCCGGCGATCGCCTGCTCGGCCAGGTCGCGGCGGACGGCCATGCGGCCGTCGAGGAGCTGCGTCGCGCTGAGCCGCCCCAGCACCACGTTGGCGTCGGTGACGGTGGGCGCGGTGCCGCCGCGCCCATAGCAGGCGGGACCCGG
>Ga0075428_100006842_pt1 | contig 12675 bp, 5 predicted proteins | sample RhiMetdeltSRZDD2_FD_75291 | JGI IMG/M metagenome (GOLD analysis project Ga0075428, IMG submission 75291) | Populus rhizosphere microbial communities from Tennessee, USA - Rhizosphere MetaG P. deltoides SRZDD2 | ecosystem: Host-associated > Plants > Roots > Rhizosphere > Soil | place: USA...
GATGGAGTCATAGAGTACTTCAGCCTCCATCCGTCGCATGGGCATTCGGGACAAGAGAACGTTATCCGGATCTCCTTGGTGAACCGCCGAATCAACATGCGAGCTTTGCCGATAAGCGGCTGAGGTCATGATCAGCCGATGGATGGCTTTCATGCTCCAACCACTGCGCACAAACTCGGTAGCGAGCCAGTCGAGCAGTTCCGGGTGTGACGGTGGAACGCCGTTGCGTCCGAAATTCGACGGACTGGCAACCAGCCCTTTTCCGAAATGGTTCATCCAGATTCGATTGACCATGACCCTGGCCGTCAGAGGGTGGTTGGGTTGCACCAGCCAGCGGGCCAGGGCCAGCCTGCGGCCACTGGACTCCGGGTTCGCATTGGGTGGAGTAATCTTGTAGGGAGTAAGTCCAGCTCGAATGACTGAAGGGACGCCCGGCTGCACCGGTTCACCCGGGGTTTGGGCATCACCGCGGCGCATGAGATAGGCGACCGAAGGTTCACCTCCCATATCGAACAGAGCTCGTATCAGTGGCTTCGGACGCAGTTTCGCATTCTGTTCCGCGATTGCTTTCTGACCCTTTTCAAATTCAACCTTGAAATCTTCGAACCGCTTTCCCAACTCCTCAGGCGTAATCTTCAAGGTGTCTTGAAACTTTTCTGCCAGATACTTCTGGACGTCGCTGCGCTTTTCTTCCGGAGTTGCCGCGATTTGTTTCAGGTCATCTTTCACGGAGGAAGGTAGCACCGCCAGCCGTTCATCCAGCAATTGTTCTCGGAGAGGCTTGGCTCTGGCCTCCAGAGAGGCTTCCAGCCGCTTGATCTCAGCTTCAATCGGGGCGTTAAACTCGGCCGTCTCCTTCCGTTCGCTTGCAAGGGCGATGTCGAGATGACGGGACGGGTATTTCAGTTTGGCGGGATTCTCGGCGTTCGGAATTAACCAGTCGTAGGGATCATAGGCAGTCTGAAGAACTGCACCGAGCCGATAGTAGTCCCGCTGGGGAATGGGATCGTATTTGTGGTTGTGGCAACGGGCACATCCCACCGTCAGCCCCAGCACAGATGAACTCAACACTTCGATCTCATCCGCAATGACGTTCATGCGTTCCGGGATGGAGGAGTTCGCCGGTGAATACGTTCCGTCTGGAGCCATCCTCAAGAAGCCCGTAGCGGCCAGCTTATCGATCAGCGCAGGAGTGACTTCCTTGACGTGCTTGGTGTCGACCAGTTCATCGCCCGCAATCTGCTCCGTCAGAAATTGGTCGTAGGGCTTGTCGTTGTTGAATGATCGAATCACATAATCGCGATACCGCCAGGCATGAGGGCGACGATGATCTGCATCAATGATGCCTTCCGAGTCGGAATAGCCGGCCGCATTGAGCCAGAATTGTCCCCACCGTTCTCCGTAATGAGGAGATTCGAGCAAACGGTCCACCAACCGTTCATAGGCATCGGAACGCTCATCCTTCAGGTAGCTTTCCACTTCAGCCGGGTCCGGAGGCAGGCCGATGAGGTCGAGATAAGCTCGACGCATCAAGGTCAGCCGCTCGGCCGGTGGAGAAAAACTCAAGTTCTTGGCCTCCAACTTTTGCAGGAGGAAAGCGTCAAGAGGCGTTCGAACCAGTTTCTGGTTATTGACTGCGGGAATTTGAGGGCGCTTCGGAGATTGGAACGACCAGAACTTCCGGTCTTCGTCGCTCACCAGCGGATCCTTGGCGTCCTTCCCAACCGCCGCTTGCTTAGGTGCTGCCGGTGCACCCGCTTCAATCCATTTGCGCACGACTTCTACTTCTGCCGACGTGGGAGGCCGAACAGCAAAGTCAAACAGCATCTTGGAGGGAGGCATTTCTCCTGAGAGAATTCTTTTCATCAACAGGCTTTCTCCGGCCTTACCCGGTACCAACGCAGGACCAGACTTGCCCCCCTTCAATCGGCTGGCCTGAGTTCTAAGGTCCAACCCGCCTTCCTGCCGGCGCTTGCCATGACAGACAACACAGCGCATTTGGAATACGGGGGTGACCTCATTCTCGGTGATTTCAGTAGGAGACTGTTTCAAGGCAAGCTGCTGGGCCTCGCCGTCCACTGGTGCACCCTTGTCGATCCACAGCCGAAGCAGTGCGATTTCCGCGGCGGTCAGTTTCTCACCCACGGGCGGCATCGATCCGGAAAGAACTTTTTCGACCAGCAGACTTTTCTCCGATGAACCCACCACAATCGCCCGGCCCGCCTTGCCGCCGGCGATGATCGATGGCTTGGTCTGGAGATCCAGCTGTGCCTGTGGCTTCTGCCCGCTGTGACAGGTAAGGCACTTGGCTTTCAAGACGGGAAGAATGTCTGATTCAAAAGTCGGCGGCTTGTTACCCTGCGCGATGGAATTGGAGTGGGAACCGATCAGGACCATGGTCGCGATGAGTGCGCGTATTTGTTTGGAGCAAGAGAAGAACATCGTTGGTCGGTGCAAAAAGTTATAGGGTATGGGTTGTTTGTGGTCCAAGCGTTATCCGCACCGCCTATAGGCGGCACTACAAACAGGGAGACGGTTGTGTGCGCTGCCTGATGCTCCTACTAGGTTCAGATAGACCCATCCAGCGGCTCGAAGCTAACCGGATCGCAGAGTTGAAAATGGTACAGCATTTGAGGACACAACCCTAATCTAGGCCCGAAATAGCGCAAACACCGTTACATGTGGCATCAAGTTGAAACGCGCCCAAAACAGAGTCCGAGATGGGGTTTGCTAGGGCGCCGTTCGCCAAAATTTCGGACGCTAGCTCCCGCATGCGACTACTTGAACGCGACACTTTTAGGCGAACTTTGCGAGCAGGCGATGCTGTCTGTGACGCCGGATGAGATTTTGGCACAGGCCGTGTCGCTGGCGGTACGCTGTGCCTCCTGGCGGGTAGTCCCCGCGGCCGTGGCGCAGGCCGTTTGTCCGCGAAACTCCATGCAGACTTCGCAACGGAATTGATCGAGACCCATCGAAGAGTAAATCACATAACCGAGAAACAGAGCCGTCCCGAGACCGATCAACAACTTGGTTGTCTTGTTCATGACAGGGATTATAGGACATACCGAGCCGGCAGATCATTGCTTCGTTTCGGCCGAGTTTTGGTCGACGGTCGCGTCCCATCAAGCATTAGGGTTCTTTATCAAACTCATAAAAAATATAAATTTAGCTATCACCTTGGATTTCGACTAAAATCTCCCTCGTTCTTTTCCCGGATTCCCATCAAGGCTTTTGAGTTAACATGGAGTCCTCGGGGAAAAATAACCTGTGAAGTCCTGAGCCTTCTGAACTGAGTTCTCCCAAACAGATCTAACCGCCAAGCCAGCATCGGCCAGGCAAATGGGGCTTCCGGATTGAGTTGTACAAGCCCGTGGGTGATGTTTACCCTGATGGTAGTTTTGTTGATGGATTGAGTGATTGACGATTGAATAAGTTCGCCGCTGGCTTACCTTCAAAGACCTCGTCGTGAACCGTTTCAGTCTTCAATGACCCAATCTTCAAGAGTGCAATGTCCCATTATCTCCGAGACGAGGATGGTTACCATGAGTTCTCCACTGTATCCTCCCAAGCAGGGTCTTTACGATCCTCAGTTTGAGAAAGACAGTTGCGGTGTCGGCTTCGTCGCTAACATGGACGGCACGCGCTCAAACCACATCGTCCGTCAAGCGCTTGAGGTGTTGACGAACCTGCGTCATCGTGGCGCCTGTGGGTGTGACCCGGAGTCTGGAGATGGGGCAGGAATTACGCTTCAGGTTCCCCATGAGTTTCTGGTTGAGAAGTGCGGGGAAATTGGGATTGAGCTTCCGGCCGCCGGGCAGTATGGCGTGGGCATGGTGTTTCTGCCTCCCAACCCTGAGCTTCGACAATGCTGCGAACTGGTGCTGGAGCGGATTATTGAAGAAGAGGGGCTGCGCACGCTCGGCTGGCGTGACGTCCCGGTGGATAGTTCAGCCATCGGAAGGGTGGCGCATGAAGCAGAGCCGGTTATCCGCCAGATCTTCATCGCCAAGAGCCCTTATCTTGATGCCCAACAGTTCGAACGCAAGCTCTATGTCATTCGCAGGCGCGCCACGACGACGGTCGAAACGTCTGTGCTGGGGGATGTCGGTTTCTTCTACATCGTCAGCCTTTCGAGCCGGACGCTCATCTACAAGGGCCAGCTTATGGCTCGGCAAATGGCCACGTTTTTTCTGGACCTGAACGACACATCGATGAAGAGTGGCTTGGCGCTGGTCCATTCCCGGTTCAGCACGAATACGTTTCCTTCCTGGCGGCTGGCCCACCCGTTCCGCTACCTGGCGCACAACGGGGAAATTAACACGCTGCGCGGCAACCGTAACTGGATGCGAGCCCGCTCCGCCACGCTGGCCTCCGACGTTTTTGGCGACGACCTGAAGAAGCTGTTCCCCATCGTCACCGAGACGGGCAGCGATAGCGCAACTTTGGACAATGCTTTGGAGTTCTTGATTCAGGGTGGCCGCTCCTTGGCGCATGCTGTGATGATGTTGGTTCCCGAAGCCTGGAGCAAAAACATCGGCATGGACGCCGACAAGAAGGGTTTCTATGAATATCACGCCTGTCTGATGGAACCTTGGGATGGACCGGCTGCAGTGGCCTTCACCGACGGTGTCAGTATTGGTGCGGTCCTTGACCGGAACGGCTTGCGCCCAGCCCGATATTACGTGACCAAGAACAATCTTGTAGTGATGGCCTCTGAAGTCGGCGTTCTGGATATTCCCGCGGACGAAGTGCTCTACAAAGGACGGCTGCAGCCGGGCAAATTGTTCCTCGTGGACACTGAGCAGGGTCGCATCGTGGATGATGGTGAGCTGAAGACCTCCATCTCACGCCAGAAACCTTACCGCGAATGGGTGGAAACAAATAAGATCGATTTTGCTTCCTTACCCGAACCCAAGAATGTTCCGCAATCCGATCCGCAGGCACTGCTGCAGAGACAGCAGCTGTTTGGATACACTGTGGAAGATCTGCGCATTCTCATGGCCCCGATGGCCAAAGATGGGGAAGAAGCCATCGGGTCGATGGGCACCGATACGCCATTGGCAGTGCTTTCGAACCAATCGCAGTTGCTCTACAACTACTTCAAACAGCTATTCGCTCAAGTGACCAATCCGCCCATCGACTCGATCCGCGAGGAGATGGTGATGTCGGTGGAAAGCTACATCGGCACCGAAGGCAACTTGATGACCGAAACGCCGGAGCATTGCCGGATGGTCAAGCTCGAATGCCCCATCCTGACAGACTTTGAGCTTGCCAAGATCCGCGAAATTTCGATCGGCAATTTTCGAGCCGTGACATTGCCCATGACGTTTCCCGTCGTCCAGGGTGAAGCCGGACTGGAAGCTTCACTGAAAGCCATTTGCAAGCAAGCCTCGGACGCTGTCGCGGGCGGCGCGAGCATCTTGATTCTGTCTGATCGTGGAGCTGGGGCTGACCAGGCGCCAATGCCCAGCCTGCTGGCGACTTCGGCGGTGCACCATCACCTCATTCGTGAAGGTACCCGCACCCGGGCGGGCCTGGTCGTGGAGTCTGGCGAGGCGCGCGAAGTGATGCACTTTGCCCTGCTCATTGGCTACGGGGCTGGCGCCATCAACCCGTATCTGGCTTTCGAAACAATGGCCGACATGGTGCGGCAGAACCTGTTCTCCAGCGAAATAACGGCTGAGAAGGCTTACAAGAACTATGTGAAGTCCATCAACAAGGCGCTTTTGAAGATCATTGCGAAGATGGGCATCTCGACGATTCAAAGTTACCGGGGCGCCCAGATCTTCGAGGCAATCGGCCTCAACACCCCACTTGTCGAGCAGTACTTCACTGGAACACCCTCACGGGTTGAAGGTATCGGGATTGAAATTCTCGCTCGCGAGTGTCTGTCACGTCACCACAAAGCCTTCCCGGAGGAACGGACCAACAATCCATTGCTGGATGTGGGTGGGCAGTACCAATGGCGGCGCGAGGGCGAGTATCACCTCTTCAATCCCGAAACGGTTGCCAAGTTACAGGTTGCTGTGCGGCAGGAGAGTTTCAAGACGTTCCGCGAGTACTCCGAGCTCATCAACAACCAGAGCAAGAATCTCTGCACGTTGCGTGGGTTGCTGAAGTTCAAGAAGGGTCGTCCGATTCCGCTTGAAGATGTTGAGCCGGCCAAGGATATCGTGAAGCGTTTTGCAACGGGCGCCATGTCGTTTGGCTCCATCAGCAAGGAAGCGCATGAGAATCTGGCCATCGCCATGAATCGCATCGGCGGCAAAAGCAATACCGGCGAAGGCGGTGAAGATTCGGCCCGCTACCAGCGCGACGCCAACGGCGACTGGCGGCGCAGCGCCATCAAGCAGGTGGCCTCAGCCCGGTTTGGTGTCACAACCGAGTATCTGGTGAACGCCGACGACCTGCAAATCAAGATGGCGCAGGGTGCCAAGCCCGGCGAAGGCGGCCAGTTGCCCGGACACAAGGTGGATAAGTTCATCGCCAAGGTTAGACACTCCACGCCTGGCGTTGGGCTCATTTCGCCGCCACCACACCACGACATTTATTCGATTGAAGACCTGGCGCAGTTGATCTACGACCTGAAGAATGCAAACTCGCAGGCGCGCATTTCCGTCAAGCTCGTGGCCGAAGTCGGCGTGGGCACGGTGGCCGCCGGTGTGGCCAAGGCGCATGCAGACGTCGTCTTGATCAGCGGCCACGATGGTGGCACCGGTGCGTCGCCACTCACCTCCATCAAGCATGCCGGTGTTCCCTGGGAGCTCGGCTTGGCTGAGACACAGCAAGTGCTCGTGATGAACGATCTGCGAGGGCGCATTGTGGTTCAGACCGACGGCCAGTTAAAGACTGGTCGTGACGTTGCGATCGCCGCTTTGCTGGGCGCAGAAGAGTTTGGTTTCTCCACTGCTCCGCTGGTTGCGTCTGGCTGCATCATGATGCGCAAGTGCCACCTCAACACGTGTCCGGTGGGTGTCGCAACCCAGGACCCTGTGCTTCGCAAGAAGTTTTCTGGCAAACCCGAGCATGTCATCAACTTCTTCTTCTATATCGCGGAAGAGTTGCGCGAAATCATGGCTGAGTTGGGCTTCCACACTCTGTCTGACATGGTGGGTCATTCCGAACTTCTCGACATGCAGGATGCCATTGATCACTGGAAAGCCCGAGGGCTGGATCTTTCGAGCATCCTCTACAAGCCGGACGTGCCGAAGCGCATTGCAACGCACTGTGTCACGACCCAAGATCACGGTCTCGAGAAGGTGCTCGATGTCCAGTTGATTGAAGAGTGCCGTGGTGCCATCGGGCATCAGGCGCCGGTTGAGTTGAATCTGCCCATTCGCAACACGGACCGCACCGTCGGCGCCATGCTCAGCGGAGAAATCGCCCGGCGCTATGGCAATGCGGGTCTCCCCGAGGACACCATTCGCATCAAGTTCACTGGTTCCGCAGGCCAGAGCTTTGGCGCTTTTTTGTCCAAGGGTGTCACATTGACCCTCGAAGGAGATGCCAACGATTATGTTGGGAAGGGACTCTCAGGAGGCCGGTTGGTGATCTATCCGCCGCAAACTGCGACCTTCGTTCCGGAAGACAATATCCTCATTGGTAACACGGTGCTCTATGGCGCCACTAGTGGGGAGGCGTACTTCCGTGGAGTGGCCGGAGAGCGCTTCGCGGTGCGCAACAGTGGCGCACATGCGGTTGTAGAAGGCGTGGGCGATCATGGCTGCGAGTACATGACGGGAGGGGTAGCCGTCGTCCTGGGCAAGACCGGGCGAAACTTTGCCGCTGGCATGAGCGGTGGCATCGCGTTTGTTCTGGACGAAGAGGGCGTCTTTCCCTCCCTCTGTAACCGCAGCATGGTGGACTTGGAACCGGTCGTAAAACCCCACGACATTGACTTGTTGCAAGCGCTGGTCGAGAATCACCGGCGCCTTACCGGCAGCGCACCCGCGCAGTATGTCCTCGAGAACTGGGACGCTCTCCTGCCGAAGTTCGTGAAGGTCATGCCCATCGACTACCGACGTGTTCTGGAGCAAATGGAACGGGAACAGGCACTGGCAGACCAGGCACCTCAGGAGATGGCCGCAACCCAACCCTAAATACTTCGCCGCGACTCGAGAAGAATGCTGACGATCGAAGATTTCGGATAGAGGATTGCAAAAGCCATTGCGATCCTCTATCTTCTATCCTCGATTTTCGGTGCTTATTCCCCCTTAGCAAAGGGGGCAGCGCGAAGGCGAAGACTTCACGCGATCGCAAAGCGACGGCGGTCGCGAAGCGCGGGGGTTGTCTGTCGAGGTTTCTCGGATGGGACACGATAACCCCCTGAAGGCGCCGCGACCCAGTCGTGGCGCCTTCTTTCCCCCTTTGATAAGGGGGATTTGTGGAGACTGAATGGGGAAAGTAACGGGATTTCTGGAAATCAAGCGTGAGATGGCGCCTCGTCGTCCAGTGGAAGAGAGGCTGAACGACTGGTCTCAAGTCTATCAAGACCCGGATGATAAGCTCGTTCAATCGCAGGGCGCACGCTGTATGGATTGCGGCATCCCGTTCTGTCACACCGGCTGCCCGCTGGGCAACATCATCCCAGACTGGAACGATCTCGTTTACCGCGACCGTTGGCAGGAAGCGATCGCGGTCCTCCACAAAACCAACAACTTCCCTGAATTCACTGGGTGGGTTTGCCCTGCCCCCTGCGAAGCCGCGTGCGTGTTGGGAATTAACGACAATCCGGTCACGATTAAACAAATCGAACTCAGCGTCATCACCCACGCATTTCGCGAAGGCTGGATCAAACCTCAGCCCCCTAAGGTTCGCACCGGCAAGAAGATTGCTGTCATCGGTTCAGGCCCTGCCGGACTGGCATGTGCCGCCCAACTCAACAAAGTGGGTCACACTGTCACCGTCTTTGAGCGGGCTGACCGCATCGGAGGCTTGCTGACCTACGGCATTCCTGATTTCAAGATGGAGAAATGGCTGGTAAAGCGGCGGCTCGATCTGATGGCAGCAGAGGGCATCGCCTTCAAAACAAACGCCAACGTCGGAGTGAATGTTTCTGTCGACGAACTGCGGGCGAATTTCGATGTCCTCGTGCTGGCGGGCGGCGCGACGCAGGCGCGCGATCTACCGGTTCCAGGACGCGAGCTGGACGGCATTCACTTCGCCATGGACTATCTACCTCAACAGAACCGGCGGGTAGCGGGTGACACCATCACCGAAAAGGAAATCACCGCCAAGGGCAAACACGTCGTCATCCTGGGAGGTGGCGACACGGGCTCAGACTGTCATGGTACCGCTCTTCGCCAGGGTGCCCTTTCTGTCAGCTCCTGGGAATTGCTGCCAAAGCCCCCGGCCGAGAGAAACGAAGCCATGCCATGGCCCTACTGGCCCATGATTCTGCGCACCTCAAGCTCCCACGAAGAAGGTGGGATGCGCGATTGGAGTGTGAATACCAAGCGCTTCTCAGGCAGGGACGGAAAAGTTGAGACGCTGCACGCTGTGCGCTTGGAGTTCGGTGCGCCCGATGCCACCGGCCGACGCCCGATGTCGGAAGTCCCTGGCTCGGAGTTTGAGGTGAAAGCCGATCTCGTTCTGCTAGCCCTGGGCTTTCTGGGACCGCAGAAAAGCGGCATGATCGAACAACTCGGTCTCAAGCTCGACCCACGAGGCAACGTGCTTGCAGATCAAAACTACATGACCAGCATTCCTGGGATTTTCAGCGCAGGCGATATGCGCCGCGGCCAGTCCTTGGTTGTCTGGGCCATCACCGAAGGCCGCCAAGCCGCCCGCGGTGTGGATAAATACCTCATGGGTTCTTCTGATCTGCCATAGTCCCGCAACACACCGCAACGGTCCTACCGCGAATGCCGGGCAGAGGAACCTGTGCCCATCGATCACGCTCAATTCCCAAGTTAGGAACAACGAAAGGCAACAGGACGCTGACCCGCAAACTTCAGGCATAGGGCGTATCCTTGTCGCCGATCGGACTGTCTGCTAAACTGTTGTTTTTGGGACCTAGGGCTTTGACATCTTATTAACGCCATCTTAATTTCTTCATTGTCATCATCGGAGCGTCGCAATAGGAAGACGAAGGAGTCCCGTACTAATGAAAAATACCCTGAAAACATTCATTTTGCTGGCTGGAATGACCGCTTTGCTCATGGCTATTGGAGGCGCCATTGGAGGTAGGAACGGCCTCATGATCGCTCTCGTGTTCGCTGGGCTCATGAACTTTGTCGGTTATTGGTTCAGTGACAAGATCGCACTGTCGATGAGCGGGGCTCAACAGGTCTCTGAAAGCGAAGCACCCGATTTCCATAGAATGGTCCGCGAGCTTTGCCGGCGGGCTGAGCTACCGATGCCTCGGCTTTACGTAATACCCAGCGCCACCCCCAATGCGTTTGCGACCGGGCGAAACCCACAACATTCGGCCGTCGCAGTCACTTCAGGCATTATGAACATCCTGAGTCGGGATGAGTTGGAGGGAGTCGTTGCCCACGAACTGGCCCACGTCAAGAACCGCGACATCCTGATCAGCTCAGTCGCCGCCATGATTGCCGGCGCGATCAGCCAGTTGGCTCACATGGCTCAATGGGCCATGATTTTTGGCGGAATGAGTCGGGATCGGGACGAAGACCGCGGAGGTGGCGGTCTTTTGGGTGGCCTTGCAATGATGATCGTAGGCCCCATCGCCGCCATGCTCATTCAAATGGCGATCTCACGAAGTCGAGAATACCAAGCCGATGCGACGGGCGCAGAAATCTGTGGCCGACCGCTATCCCTAGCCAATGCCCTGCTTAAACTCGAAAATGGCAATCATCGGCTTCCGATGGACGTGAATCCAGCCCAAGCCCAGATGTATATCGTCAATCCTCTGACCGCCGGGGGCATTGCCAGTCTGTTCAGTACCCACCCGCCAATGACCGAGCGCATCAAGCGCCTGCAAGATCTCGCCTATCACAGAGCCTGATCCCTCCAAGGTGTTGGCGAATCCGGAGCGTGTTATGTTCGCCAGTGCTGGGTAGACCAAAGACCCCAGCGCGGAAGCCTGATCTACAAGCAGAACTTCAGCTCGTGGGATTTTCAGTGCCCGGACTCGGATTTGCTGCGCACGCTCTGTTGCACCAAGGGACTTGTGAAGGCAGGAACCAGAAGGTCAGAGCATCTGCTTGATCTCTGTAGAGGAGGCTCTAGTGGACGCTGCGCTGCATGACGCGGTCGTACTCTTTTTGAATGGTTCGGCAGTGGTCTTCCTCTTCGTCGGCAAACTTCAAGAAGATTGCCTTCCCGCGGGTGTCGTTGAATCTCTCGGCGTAGTCCCGGAAGAATCGATAGGACTCAATTTCCATCTCCATTGCCAGCTTTAGCGCCTGTTCCTCATCCAGGTCGCTCTCGAGTCGCTTGCGAATTTCCTCGCGGGTCGGAAAGATCTTTTTCAGAGATTCGTAGTCAAAGTGCAAGAACACGGGAGCCTTCAGGATGTTCTTGTCCTTTTTCAGCAGTTCGATCCATTCAAACTCAAGGTCGCGGAGATGCTTCTTCTCCTCTTCGGCAATGCGCAAGAAGGTCGCTTTACCGGAAGGTTGGGAAAGCTGTTCTGCAGCCGCCAGATAAAAATTGACGCCACTACGCTCTGCCTCCATGGCGATCTTGAGCGCGTCGCGCGCGAACACCGCATCGGAGTCGAAGACCTCTTGGGGCGAAGGTCGCTGATTCTGGCAATCCGGGCAAACACCAAAGATCTGCATGTGGTGCCGAACCGTTTGAAACTGGTACCTGGCCACAATCATCTCCTGCAGCCGTTCCAGTTCCGGGCTCAGGAACTCGATGGTGCGATTGCAGTTAACACAGACAATGTGGTGGTGATGGGGCCGGTTATAGATGTGCTCAAAGCGGGTGCGTCCGTCCTGAAAATCGGTCTCGCGCGCCAAACCGCAATCCGTGAGCGCCTTGAGCGTCCGGAACACGGTTGTGAAGCCGATGGTTGCATCCTTCTGCTTCACAAGTTGGTGCAGTTCATCGAGGCTCAAGTGTCCGTTGGTGCGCAGAAAGCTCTCGACAATCACCTCGCGCTGGCGGGTCATTTTCAAGCTGTTCCGCTTCAAATAGTCTGAAAACAGCACCAACTGTTCAGCTACTTCCTGATCTGTGTTCAACGGCTACTCCCAATGCTATTTATTCTGGCAGGCTGAGGATCAACGGGCCGTCATCTGTAATCGCAACACTGTGCTCGAAGTGGGCCGAGCACTTCTTGTCTCTCGTAACAACTGTCCAGCCATCCTTCAAAACAATGACTTTGTCTGCGCCCTGGTTAACCATCGGTTCGATGGCCAGCACCAAGCCTGGTTTGAGCTGGATGCCACGCCCATTGGCCACATAGTTCAAAACGACCGGTTCCTCATGCAAGCTTCGTCCAACGCCATGCCCGGAAAACTCTTTAACCAGCGAGAATCCGTGAATTTCGGCATGCGTTTGAATCGCGGCTGAGATGTCAGCCAGATGATTCCCCGGCACGGCTTGCTGAATTCCCAGCATGAGGCATTCCTGCGTTGTCTTGAGCAGGAATTCCAGATCTTCCGAAATCTTCCCAATAGGAACCGTGACCGCGGCATCGCCGTAGTAGTCGCGATAACAGATTCCGTAGTCGATGCTGAGGATGTCCCCTTCTCTGAGCGC
>Ga0075428_100006843_pt1 | contig 12675 bp, 9 predicted proteins | sample RhiMetdeltSRZDD2_FD_75291 | JGI IMG/M metagenome (GOLD analysis project Ga0075428, IMG submission 75291) | Populus rhizosphere microbial communities from Tennessee, USA - Rhizosphere MetaG P. deltoides SRZDD2 | ecosystem: Host-associated > Plants > Roots > Rhizosphere > Soil | place: USA...
CTGAGACCGCCCGACATCGCCCGATCGCCAACAGCAACAGGAACAGCGCCGACCCTGCCCAACCCGCCGCCGCGGCAACGCCGCAGCATGGTCGAACGAAAACTCGCGATCGGTGTCTCCTCAACCCCTCAACCGCCTACCCAGTGTGAGAAGGGCGGGCTAGACGCTTTGGAGGAGTCGCGAACGGCAGGCTTTGACCCACAAGCGAATCGGCCGATCAACGTGTAATTCCAGCCAATCCCTTGGGTACGATCGGCGTGTCGACGCGACGCATGTAGATCTGATCCAGGTTGCCGACGCCGAGTACATTCCGCCCGAAGGCGTCCATGCGGACTGTCCTATGTTCGCTTCCCGCGACGCGCACCCAAGCCCTGAGCGGCGCCGGGTGCCGCCCGAACATTTCGACGAGCCCGTCATCGGCGACCCCCAAGTGAGCCGCGTCGGCTGCCGCAAGCTGCACAATACGATGCCTTCCCTTCAGGCCGACGTACGGATCAAGGGCGTCATCGGCGATGATGCGCATCACAGACCGGGCCTGGGTGAGCTTTGGTCGCAGCGCTGCGGTGGCCGCTTCATCTATCCCGCCGTCAGGGGCGATGACCACGCCGTACCAGTCGCGTGCTGCTTGCATCGAAACGACTTCGCGAGCGACGTCCTCGGCGACGCGGCGAGGATCGCGTGTCAGCGGGTCGCCATAACCTCCACCGCCGGAGGAGCGCATGACTACGACGTCGTTGCGGATAATAGTGTGTCCCGTCATCTTGCCGGGCGTATCGAATTCGAAGGTTCGACCATCGCGCTCGATCGAGACATGATAGGGAAGTCCGCTCCCCGCACCCAGAATGCCCCAGGGAGGAATGACGCCACGATCGCTCAGCACTGAATAGTGAGCCTCCGCCTCCAGCAAACGCAAGCGGCGGACCATGCCGACCCCGCCACGGAACTGGCCGGCGCCTCCACCATCGGTTCGAAGCGCGCAGCTCTCGACCATGAGCGGCATCTCGTTCTCGATCGACTCGGCATTATGGATTGATGGCAGATTGCCAAAGTCGACGTTGACGAATGTGCTCGCGCCGTCGGCATCTCGAAGCCCGCCATTGCCGCCTGCCGGCGCCTCGTAGTAGACGAAGGGGCGGTTACGGCGCGGATTCCATCCACCGATGGCGTTTGGGAAAGAGCTGCCGCAGAGGTCGCCTGACACCTTGTCGGGAATGATCTGCGCGAGCGCGCCGAGGGCGACAGACACGGCGCGCTTTCGCACCTCGCCGTGGGCGCCAGCCGGCGCATCGAGCGCAACACTGAAAATCGTGCCCGAGGGGGCTTTGAGCGTGATGGGCCGGAATGCGCCTTCATTAATGGCGCCGCCGGGATCCAGGGTCGCCTTGACCGCGACAAACACCCCCGCTCCGGCGACTGCCAACGAGTTGTTGACGACGCCGGGCACCTGAACGTTGCTGCCAGTGAAGTCTGCCGTGATCTGGTCACCGGCGACGGTGAGTTTCAGACGTGCCAGGACGGGATCGAGTCGCCCGTTGTTATAGAACTCGAGGTAATCTTCGTAGTAGTAGTCGCCGTCGGGAAGTTGGGCGATGCGGGCGCGGAGACGCCGCTCGGTGCGGTCGAGTTGGATCTTGACGCAATCTCCGACTACGCCTGCGCCGTGCTTGGCCACTAGCTTGTGGACGCGCTCCGCGGCGATCCGGCATGCGCCGATCGAGGCGTTGAGATCGCCCTGGCGCTCGACGGGAATGCGCATGTTGGCCATCAGCAGCGTCATCGCCGAGCGGTTGGGAACACCGCGTTCCCAGATCTTGATCGGGGGGATCCGAATGCCTTCCTGGTAGATGTTCGTCGAAAGACCCGAATAGCTCCCGGGCACCATGCCACCGACGTCGACCCAGTGCGCACGCACGGCGGGAAAGATCATCCTGCGCCCTGCCTCGTCGAAGACCGGAAAGATCACGGTGACATCGTTGAGGTGCGTGCCGCCGCGATAAGGATCGTTCAGCAGCAGCACATCGCCCGGATGAACATCGCCGTCATAGTCTTCGAAGGCGCAGCGAACGCCCCAAGGCAGCGGCAGGACGTGGCCTGGATGGTCCCACCACTGCGCCACCAACTGGCCATCGGGCGCGAAGAGAGCACAGGAAAAATCGTCCATCTCGTAGATTACGGACGAATAGGACGCCCGGATGATGTTGGCGCGCATCTCGCGCACGATGGCAATGAGTCCTTCGCAGACAACCTCGAGTGTGATCGGATCGACACTTGCAGCCGCGCCTGCACGTATTGAAGATGCGCCCGACATCCGGCTCAACTCCGACTCAGCCATGGCCCGGCCTTTCCATCAACAGCTCGCCGTGAAAGATCGTGCGGGCCGTCCAGCCTGGCGGAACGATGGTGGTCGAGCCGCTTTCCTCTATTATCGCGGCGCCGGCAATCACCTCATCGAGCACGAGGGCTTCGCGAGAATGGACGGAGCACTCGACAAAGGCTCCGCCGAAATAGACGTTGCGCACGGCCATCGGATCGCTGCCAGGCGACGCCGCCGGCTCGAGACGCGGAAGAGTCGGCTTGGTGAGGCGCCCGATCGCGGCAAGCCGGAAGCTCACGATCTCGACGGCTCCGCCGCTGCGATGCCCGAACCGGCGATCGTGCACGTCGGCAAACGCCTCGATGATGCGCTCCGCCCGGATGACCGCGTCGGCTTGGCGCAAGGCCATGTCGCCACCCGCGGGCGGGAGGTCGACAACCAGCTCCCACGACTGGCCGAGGTAGCGCATCCCGAGCGCGCGGCGCATCCCGATTTGCGCTTCTGCGATTCCTTCGGCGCGCAGTTGGTCGCGCGCCTCTGCTTCCATCCTGGCGAAAGTCATCGCAATCTCTGATTCGGCCGCGGCCTCGAGCTGCATGGTCCGGGTACGGGCATAGTCGAATCGGACATCGGAGATGAGCGCGCCGTACGCGGCAAAGTTGCCCGGCCCGATCGGCACCAGAATGCGGCTGATTTCCAACTCGTCGGCGATGCCGGCGGCGTGCATGGGCCCGGCGCCGCCATAGGCAAGCAGCACGAAATCGCGGGGATCATGGCCGTTCGCAATCGAGATCTGCTTGATGGCCGAGACCATTCGGGCGATGGCGATGCGCACTATGCCATCAGCCAGAGGAATGGCGTCGAGGCCGACACGCCGGCCGAGGGCATGGAGCGCCTCCAGGGAAAGCGTCCGATCGAGCGCGATGTGCCCAGACGCGAAGGGGAACGCGGAGGAGAGCCGGTTCAGTGCCAGGTTGGCGTCGGTGACTGTGACGTCCTTGCCGCCGCGGCCATAGCAGACGGGCCCGGGCGTAGCTCCGGCACTTTGCGGACCGACCATCAGAATGTCGCCGGCATCGAGCCAGGCGATGGACCCGCCGCCGGCGCCGACCGAGTTGATCTCGATCTGCGGCGTGCGATTGGCGTGGTGAGAAATCTTCTGATCGCTCGTGACCGGCACCGTCAGATTTTCGATCAGGCACACGTCAGTCGACGTGCCGCCCATGTCGCAGGTGATAATGTTCGCGATGCCGAGCTCGGCTCCGAGGTGCACGGCCGCCGCAACGCCGGCAGCAGGGCCGGAGAGGACGGTGGAGATGGGCAGCCGCCGCGCGTGTGCCGCAGTCGCCACGCCACCGGCAGAGGTCATGATATGCAAGTCGCGCGCGAAGCCCTGATGGTGCAGACCGTCTTCGAGGCGCGTCAGGTAGGTATCCATCAGCGGCCCGATGTAGGCGTTGAGCGCCGTCGTATTGAAGCGCTCGTACTCGCGAAATTGCGGCAGGACCTCATGCGATGCGCACACGAACTGGCCGGTACGGGCTGCTTCGACGACTGCCTTGGCAGCGAGCTCGTGCGCAGGGTTGGCATAGCTGTGCAGGAAGCAGACGGCGATCGCCACGTTGCGGCCGTTCGGAATGCGCTCCGCAAGCCGCTCGACCTCGGCAACGTCCATGGCGTGGAGCACAGAGCCGTCGAACAGCAGGCGCTCATCGACCTCGATTGCGCGCGTGCGTGGCACCAGCGGCGGGGCCTTTTGCGTCCGGATGTCATAAAGGACAGGCCGGTTCGTGCGCCCGATCTCGAGCACGTCCCGGAAGCCCTTCGTCACGAGCATCCACACTTCCGCCCCTTTACCTTCGAGCACAGCGTTGGTGCCAATGGTGACGCCATGCACCAGACGCTCGACCGAGCCGAGGTCTAGCTTCATGGCCGTCAGCACATCGAGAACGGCGCGCGTGGGATCGTCGGGTGTCGATGGCCCCTTGGCGAAGGCGAACGTGCCTTTGGCCTGATCGTAGGCGACTGCGTCAGTGAAGGTGCCGCCAACGTCGATGCCGACCCAAAGCATGGCTCGCCTTTGCGCTACTCGCCGCGGAAGTGGGGGTCGCGCTTTGCGGCAAAGGCAGCAACACCCTCGCGATAGTCGGCACTCGCCATCGCCTCATCCATTACCTGCGCGATGGCCCTCTCGCTCACTTCACTCTCGTTGCGAGCAACGGCCGCGAGCACGAGCTTGGCGCCTTGATCGTGAGCGGCGCAGATGCGCGCATAGCGTCGGCGAGCGCGATAGCGGCCGGCAGAGCGGCACCATCAGCAGCATGGGTGACCAATCCGATCGAGTTGGCCTCATCGGCATTGTAGCGGCGGCCGGTGAACAGCACTTCCTTGGCGGCCGCCAGGCCAACGGCCTCGAACAAGGCTCGTGTCTCTACGATACCGTAGACATTACTGAGACGCGCCGCTGGTATGGCAAAGTAGGCGGAGCGGTCTGCGACGCGGAAATCGCAGGACAGCGCGAGGCCAACGCCTCCCCCGTAACAGGCGCCGGAGATTGCGGCGATGGTCGGCTTGCTGCAGGTGGCCATGGCAGTCTCACAACGGCTGCAGGCAGCCTCATAGGCACGCCCCTCCTCCACCGTCTCACGGACAGCGGGAAATTCGGAGATATCTGCGCCTGCCGAGAACGCGCCGCCGGCGCCGGTCAGGATGATGGCGCGAACAGCGGACTCTGCGCCGAGGTCCGAGAAGATGCGGCCCAGCTCGGTCCACATGGAAAGCGTGAGCGCATTGCGGCGCTCAGGTCGGTTGAGCGTGACGGTGACGACGGCCGGGTCGCTGCGGTCAAGGATGATGTCGGATGCCAGCAAAGGCTTGGGTTGGGGCTTGGACTTCGCTTGGGGCACAAGGGGTCTCGCTGAGCGGTACGACGTCAGGCCCAAACCGCGGGCCTTCTCCGTGCTAGGCGGGGGCCGATTTCGGCTGCTCGGCCAGCTCGATGACGAGGCCGCCCGTGGTTGCAGGGTCCATGAACACGATGCGGCAGTTCCCGTGCCCGATCATGGGTTCTTGCGTCTGGAAGCGTATGCCCTTCTCACGCAGCTCGCGCATGGACGAATCGATGTCATCAACCTCGAGACAGATGTGGAAGAGGCCTTCGCCGCGCTCGGCAATCCATTTGTTGGTGCCGGAGTCCGCCTTATCGGACTGCAGCAACTCGATGTAAGTCTCACCGACGGGGAACATGGCAAGTGTGGTAGCGTGAGCCGGCAAATGCTCCTCATACTCCATGGCGATACCGAGCTTGTTCGCCAGCACGTCCTTGACCGCGTCCATGTTCTTGAGCGCTATGGCGATGTGCTCTATCCGCTTGATCTTCATGATGGCTCCGATATGTGCTGCTTCGATGATTGCAGCTTATGATGCAGGCTTTCGTCAAGGTCGGACCGCATGACATGAGCCTGCATACTCCTCGCCCGCACACGTCAGGACCGGGTGGATCAGCGACCCTCGCGCAGCCGGCGTGTGGCTTCAGCGTCGATTGCATCGCCCGCCGCATTGAGCGCGACCCGGTACTCGTTGCGGGCAACGTCAGTTGAAACGTAGCCGCCCCTGACGTCGCGCAGAACCGCCGCGGGCGGGCGTTCGCGCGGGTCGCCATAACCGGCTCCGCCGGCGCAGCGAACGGCGTAGACGTCGCCCCCGGCAAGAGCGATCGTCTTCTTGGCGTGCACGGGCTTGCCGTTGACGGTAACCGCGGCGGTGCCGCCCGGCCTGCCACCGTGCAGCCCGAGCGCGGGATGGTGGACACGGTCGAGGCGAACGCCCACCGTGATCGGCTGCCGCGCCTCCGATCGGACCTCAAGATGCGCCGCAAGGCCTCCGCGCTGCCGGCCGGGACCGCCGGAATCGGTGACGAGCTCCTTGGCGAGGAAGAGCAGCGGCTTCTCGTTCTCGGTCACTTCCACAGGGATGCCGGCGATGTTCGCTGGCCAGCCGATCGACGACACGCCATCCATGGTCGGCCTGGCGCCGAGCCCGCCGTTCAGGAACATGATGTCGACATAGCGCCGGCCACCATTGCCGAGCCCCATGTACGCCGACAGATGCGGTGGCGTGCCGGTTTCGGCGATGACGCGGTCGGGGACCGCCTGCGCCAACGTGCGGAAGATCATACCCTGAAGGTACATTGCAACCAGCGCGCGCGCACCGAGCGCTGCAGGGTAGGTGGCATTGATGACGGTGCCTTCCGGCACGCTGTAGGTGACGCGCTTCAGTGTCGCGCCGTTGACCGGGGAGGAAGGATGCGCCACGCAGATGCAAGCGTGCGCCACCTCCGCGAACGACCAGCGCTTCGTGCAGTTGATGCCGTGCTCCTGCTGCACCGATGAGCCCTCGCAGTCGACGTGGATCTCGTCGCTCTTGACCGTGATCGCACAGCGCAAGGTGATCGGGTGATCGAAGCCATCGGTCTCGACCTCGCCGCGGTAGGTCCCGGGCGGGATCTTAGCAATAGCCTGACGCATGGCCAGGTCCGAGCGTTCCCATACGGCGCTGAACAAAGCGTCGGCATCATCCAAACCCTTGGACTCGAGGAACTCCACGAGCCGGCGTGCCATGATGGTGTTGGACGCGAGCTGCGCCATCAGGTCGCCGACCACGATGTCGGGTACCCGCACGTTGAGCCGAATGATGCGGAAGAGGTCCTCGTTCGGCTCGCCGGCCTTGAACAGCTTCATGATCGGCAGCCGGAATCCCTCCTCGAACACCTCCCTTGAATCGGCCGAGAGCAGCCGGCCGCCCACATCGGGCGAGTGGGAGACGCTCATGGCGTAAGCCACGATGCGGCTGCGATGGAAGATCGGCGTGACGAAGAAGACGTCGTTGATCTGGCTCGCGCCAATCCACGGATCGGTGGTGATCAGGCTGTCGCCGGGCTGCAGGGTTTCGGGCGGGTAGGCGGCCTGAAAGTCGTGCAGGGCCTGCGCCATGCAGCCGAGAAATGCCGGCAGCCCGTGCCGTCCCTGGGCGATCATCTCGCCCTTCGTGTCGAACAGGGCGCAGCTGAAGTCCCAGGCTTCGGTGACGATGCGCGAGAAGGCGGTGCGCAGCAACGTCACCTGCGCCTCGTCGACGATCGCCAGTAGCTTGTTCCACCACATGGTGAGTGTGGTGGCGTCGAGCGCCGGCGTGTTTTTGACGGACATCGATCATCCTTTCAGCGAGATCACCAGCATGCGCAGGTCGTCAACCTCTATGCGTGCTCCGGGCGGGACGACCGTGGTGGACTCATGATCCTCGATGATGGCCGGTCCGCGGATTGCGGCGCCGGGTGAGAGCCGGCTGCGCTCGTAGACCGGACAGTCGACGGGCGCTTCGACGCCGGCGAATACCACGGGCCGTCGCCCTTTCATAATGGGATTGGCGTCAGCGCCGCCCTGGCTCGGCCAGGTTACGACCAGTTGCGGCATTGGCCCCGACACGGTGAGCCGCCAGCTCACGGTCTCGACGGGAACCTCGCGGATCTCCCGTCCGTAGTGCTGCCGGTAGGCCGCGTAGAAAGCATTGTGCAGCCTGTCCAGCACCTCAGGACCCAGCGGGTCGGCGGGCAGCGCCACGTTGACCTCGTAGCGCTGGCTCAGATACCGCATGTCGGCCGAGTAGCGCGACGTAACGCCGTCGCGGATGCCGGCTTCGGCGAGGTGCTGGCGGCCCTCCCTTTCCAACGCCGCAAAGCGCGCGTTGACGCTTGCCCAGTCGACCTGCTTGAGCTCGCGCATGTAGCCGAACACGAAATCGAACGATACCGGCGAGGCCAGGCAGCCCAGCGCCGAGAGTACGCCGGCCCCGACCGGCACGCGCACGTCATGGATGCCGAGGCGTTGTGCGACGTCGCACACGTGGGCCGGAGCCGCCCCGCCGAATGCGAGCAGCGTGAAATCCCTGAGATCGATGCCCTGCTCGGCCGCATAGACCGAGGCGGCGTTCGCCATGTTGTCGTTGACGACTTCATAGATGCTGCGCGCGGCACTGATGGCGTCTATCTCGAGTGGCTTACCGATGGCCTGCTGGACGGCAGAGGCTGCCCGCTCGGGATGGAGCCGCATTTTGCCACCAAGGAAATAGTCGGGATTGAGGTAGCCGAGCAGTAGGTCGGCGTCGGTGACGGTCGCCGCCGTGCCGTCGGCCCCGTAGCAGGCCGGCCCGGGATCGGCGCCCGCGCTGTCGGGGCCGACGCCGAGCAGGCCCAGTGCATCGACCCGGGCGATGCTGCCGCCGCCGGCACCGATCTCTATGAGGTCCACGGCCGGGGCCTTCAGCAGCAAGCCGCTGCCTTTCTGGAAGCGTCTAAGGCGCCCCACCTCGAGCTCGGTCGTGCGCGTCGGCTGGCCGCCGGTTATCAACGAGATCTTGGCGGTCGTGCCACCCATATCGAAGGCGAGAACGTTGGGTTTGGCGAGCCGTTGGGCGAAATGGGCGGCGATCGACACACCGGCAGCGGGGCCGGATTCGACCAGGCGGACCGGGAATTGACGGGCGAGGTCGAGGCTCAGTGTGCCGCCGCTGGAGCTCATCACGAAGAAGGCGCCGCGCGAGCCCCGCTCCTTCAAAGTTTCGGAGAGCTCGGCCAGATATCGCGACATCAGCGGCTGAACGTAGGCGTTGGCCACCGTGGTCGAGACGCGGCCATACTCGCCGATCTCCGGCAGCACGCGCGAGGACAACGCCACGGCGAGATCCGGCCGCTCGGACCGGATGGCCTTTGCCGCAGCCTCCTCGTTGGCAGGGTTGGCATAGGCGTGCAGGAAGCACACGGCGACGGCCTCCACATCCTCCGCCCGCAGCGCGCGCACGGCCCGGCGAACCTCGGCCTCGTCGAGGGGTGTCAGGACCTGTCCGTCGAACCGCACGCGCTCGGCGATGCCGATACGCCGATCGCGCGGCACCAGGGGCTCGGGGAATTCGATGAACAGATCATGGAGATCGTAGCGAAGTTCGGTTCCGGTCTCGAGCGCATCGCGAAAGCCCCGCGTGGTGAGCAAGGCCGTGCGTGCGCCTTTTCGCTCGATGATGGCATTGGTCGCCAAGGTCGTGCCGTGCACGATGGTGCGGACGGCGTCGTGACGCGCTTTGGCCTGCTCGAGCACCTGCGCGACGGCCGTCAGCACTGCCTGTGCCGGGCGCTCGGGCGTGGTCAGCACCTTGGCCGAATAGACGCTGCCGGCTCGCTCATCGACGAGGATTACGTCGGTAAATGTGCCGCCGATGTCGACACCGATAGCGATCTGCTTGTTCTGTTCCACGTTCGCGCGTGCCCCAACAATGAACTGAGTGCTCGACTTGCGGCCAATCGGGCCGCTGGTGCCCAGTCTCGCAGCCGCGAAGACAGCGCGGCGGTGCGACCCCAACAGTTGCAACAAAGCGCGCCGATGTCATGTGCGGTTGTTACCTCCAACAGTGTTTCAAGTGAGTGTTTCCTTGACCGCAATGTCGGCCACCGCCTAGCCTGTTCTGTACGAGTGGCGCCGAACGCCGAATGGGCCATTCGACCGCCTGTGATTCGGGAGATAAGTGATGAGGATCAGCGCCTTTACTGCATTGGTCGTCGGCACAATGACGATCACGTTGGGCGGCACTGCCATCGCGCAGACCAAGACCACCCTGCGCATCGGGCACGTCACGACCTTACAAGCGATTGCTGGGCAGGGGTCATCGAAATTGAAGGAGGTCGCAGAAAAGCTCTCGAATGGCGAGATCGAAGTCCAGATCTTCCCGAACAGCCAACTCGGCGGCGAACTTGAGATGGTCTCCCAAGTGCGCCTTGGAGCCCTCGACATGGCGATGGCAGGCTCCGGCATCGTCGCCGCTATCGAGCCGACCTTTTCTATCACCGAGCTGCCCTTCATCTGGAAATCGCGCGACCAAGCCTGGAAAGTGCTGAACGGGCCGATCGGAGCCAAGATGTTCGCGCTGCTCGAGCCGAAGGGGATCAAGGGCCTCTCTTGGGGCGTCTGGGATATGCGCGGCTTCCTTACTGTCGGCTTTGACGTTACCAAGCCTGACGATCTGAAAGGGAAAAAGATCCGCGTTATCGAAAATCCGCTCTACGTGCGTACCATCCGAGCCTACGGCGGCAATCCAGTGCCTATGGCCTGGCCGGAGGTCTACTCGGCGCTGCAGCAGAAGGCGATCGACGGCGTCGAGACCAATTACCACGGCATGTCCGACTCCAAGCTCTACGAGGTGGCCAAGAGCCTCGCAGTCTCGGATCACATCTGGACCGCAACCGTCTTCATGATCAACAAAAAGAAGCTCGAGTCGCTTCCACCCAAGCTGCAAGAGGTCATCGTCAAGGCGGCCAAGGAGGCCGGCGAGACGATGTTCGTCAACGCCGGCAAGGCCAACGCCGATGCCATCGCGCTGATGGAAAAGAACGGCGTCAAGATCGTGCGCCCGGATCGCGCCGACTTCGAGAAGGCGGTCGACCCGGTGCACAAGTACTTCGCCAACCTGGTCGGTGCGGATCTCCTTGAGGAGGTCAAGGCGGCGCAGAAGTAGTGGCGCTCAGCGGCCGCGAAGGGGCGTCCATGCCGGCCACGCGCGCCAACGGCATCGAATTGCGAGGAGACGTCCGCCGCGATCGCCGGTCAGTAGGACATTGATGCGGGTCCCCTCCGAGCTCATCGCGATAGTGGGCGTCCTGGTGGCGCTCGCGTTCGGCTGCACCTGGGCGATCCGGTCCGACTGGCGCCGGGCGGATGGAAGCATCGCGTGGTGGGAACTGTCCGAAGCCTTCGTCGGCCTGTTCCTCATGCTCTGCATGCTGGTGACCTCGGCGCTGCAGGTCTTGGTGCGCTATCTCTTTTCCGACGAGATCGACATCCCCTGGACGGAGGAGTTCGGTCGGTTGGCCATGATCTGGGCGGCATTCTGGGGCGCAGCGATGCTGCAGCGTGCGGATGATCACATTCGCATGAGCGCCGTCTACGACCTGCTGCCGACTGCGTTGCAGAAGGCGGTGCGCATATTTGGCGATATCCTGGTGTTGCTGGTGCTGGCGCCGATCGTGTGGCTCGGCTGGGAGACGGCGCGCAACCTCGACATCATGAGCTCGATCTCGCTCGGCCTGCCCCTGTCCATATTTGCCTATCCGGTGCCGATTGGTGGCGGCTTGATGATGATTCACACGGTAGCCCTACTGATCGGAAGGCTGTTGGGACGGGAGCCCGAGGCTTCCAACGCCGGCTTCGGAGCCTGATGGGATGGGCGGACTCTGGTACGTCATCATCGTCTTTTTCGCGCTGTTTTTCCTGCGCGTGCCAATCGCGATCGTGCTGATCAGCTCGACCATTGTCGGCTTGTGGTTTGCGCCTACCCCGATCCCCCTGTCGACACTGCCGACGACGCTCTGGCAGGGCGTCAACCACTTCGTCCTGATGGCGATCCCGTTCTTTATTCTCATGGGGGACCTGGCGCTCGCCAGCGGCGTCACCCAGCGCCTCGTCAATCTCGCCAAGGCCTTCGTCGGGCATATAGCCGGCGGGCTCGCCCACGTCGGCGTGCTCGTCAATGTCATCATGGCGGGCATGTCGGGCTCGGATCTGGCGGATGCAGCCGCCACCGGGCGCCTCCTCATCCCGGCGATGCAGCGCAGCGGCTATCCGGTGGGCTATGCCGCTTCGCTCATCGCCGGGGCGGCCACGATCGGGCCGCTGATACCGCCCTCGATCGCCTTCATCCTGTTTGCCGCGGCGACGGACGAATCCGTCGGGCGACTGTTCCTCGGCGGCGCCGTTCCCGGCGCCATGCTCGGGCTCTTCTTGATGGTGCAAGCTTACGTCGTGGCCAAGCGCAACAACTATCCGCGCGAAGCACGCATGCCTTACACCGAACGCGTAAAGGTGACAATCGTCGGCTTGCCGGTGCTGACCATCCCTGTTGTCGTGCTGGGCAGTATCCTTGTCGGCATTGCCACCCCCACGGAAGCTGCTGTGCTCGGCGTGATCGCGGTGATTGCGATCGGCGGATTTCTCCATCGCGAGCTCAGCGTCGCTACCTTCGCCCGCCAGACCTTGTCGACGCTGCGCACGGTCGGGTCGGTCTTCATCATCATTGCCGCGGCGGCGGCCTTCGGTCGGGTGCTGACCCTCTACGGGGCTGCCGATGCGCTCGCCGCCTGGATGACCTCCCTCACCAGCAATCCCCTGCTGTTCCTGCTGGGCATAAACATCGTCTTTCTCATCATGGGTTGCTTTCTCGACACGGTGCCGATCCTGCTCGTATTCGTGCCGCTGCTGATGCCGACGGTAAAGGCGCTCGGCATCGACACGGTGCATTTCGGCGTCATCACCGTGTTCAAT
>Ga0075428_100006845_pt1 | contig 12670 bp, 13 predicted proteins | sample RhiMetdeltSRZDD2_FD_75291 | JGI IMG/M metagenome (GOLD analysis project Ga0075428, IMG submission 75291) | Populus rhizosphere microbial communities from Tennessee, USA - Rhizosphere MetaG P. deltoides SRZDD2 | ecosystem: Host-associated > Plants > Roots > Rhizosphere > Soil | place: USA...
GCGCGCCTCAAGGAAGCCGGCGAGCAGGAGGCGATGTACTACGACGCCGACTACATCCGCGCGCTGGAATACGGGCTGCCGCCGACCGCGGGCGCAGGCCTGGGCATCGACCGGCTGGTCATGCTGCTGACCGACAGTCCTTCGATCCGCGACGTGATCCTGTTTCCGCACATGCGCTCGGAGGGATGAAACGCTGGCGGTAGCGCCCAACCCCGCGCTGCGCGGGGTCCTTCTGATGGTCGCAGCCGTGGGCGTGTTCACGCTCATGGACACGATCGCCAAGTACCTGACGCGCTGGTATCCGGTGCCCGGGATCGTCTGGGCGCGCTACGCGTTCAACCTGGTGATCCTGCTCGCGTGGCTCGCCTGGTGCGGCGACCTGCGCCGCGTGCGCACCTCGCGGCCCGGTATCCAGCTCGCGCGCGGGCTGCTGCTGGCGTGCGCGACGCTGATCTACTTCACGTCGCTGACGGTGCTGCCGCTCGCCGACGCGGCGGCGATCGCGTTCGTGCTGCCGCTGTTCGTCGCGGCGCTGGCGGTGCCGATGCTGAAGGAGCGCCTCGACGCGTCGCGCCTTGCAGCAATCGCGGTCGGCCTGGCCGGCGCATTGCTCGTCGTGCGGCCCGGCTCGTCGGTCTTTACCGCATACGCGCTGCTGCCGCTGGCGATGGCGCTGTGCAACGCGCTCTACCAGATCCTGACGCGCAAGGTCGCCGGGCTCGAGCATCCGCTCACCTCGCTCATCTGGGGGGCGATCGTCGGCGCCGCGCTGCTCTCCGCCGCGCTGCCTTTCGCGTGGAAGACGCCGGACCATGCGGCGCACTGGGCGCTGCTCGGCGTCATCGGGATCCTCGCTTCGGTGGGGCACTACCTGCTGATCCGCGCCTACGACTATGCGTCGGCGACATTGCTTGCGCCCTACACGTACTCGGGTCTGATCTGGGCGATGGCGCTCGGCTTGGTGGTGTTCGGCAATTTCCCCGACGGCTGGGCGCTGACCGGAATGGGAATCATCGTCGCGTCGGGACTGTTCCTCGTCAGCCGCCAGCGGCTGACCGTGCACCGGGGCTGATCTGGAATCGGCTCATGCCGAACGCCTGCAGCGCCGCTCGCCAGCCCTAGAACAGGGTGCAGTGATAGAAGCCGCGACGGCCGAAGCAGGTCGTCGTAGTCGGGCGCGTGTAGTAGGTGTCCCTCGCGCTCAGGCGCAGGATGCAATTGCGCCATTCGTCCGTATCGTTCCGAAACCCCAGCCGATCGCAGGCGGGTCCGTAGACCTGGATCATCTCGTCGATTTCGCGCTCGATCTGCGCGGCGCGTTCCGCGGGTGTCGCACAGCCCGCGAGCAGGACGGCCGCGGCGAGGCATAGCAGCGTTCTCATTCGCTCACCTTCGGATCAAGGTACGCCTCCCTGCGCCCGAGATCAACCCCATCTACGCGCTCCCGTGCACCGCAGCTGATCTAGAATCGGTTCATGCCGAAAGCGGTCTGGAATGGAGCGGTGATCGCGCAGGCCGAAGCCGACGACGTGCGCATCGTCGAGGGCAACGTCTACTTTCCGCCCGAGAGCGTCGATCATACCTACCTGCGCGAATCGAAGACGAACACCGTGTGCGGTTGGAAGGGCACTGCGAGCTACTACGACGTCGTCGTAGAGGGTGAAGTCAACCACGACGCCGCGTGGTACTACCCGTCGACGAAGCCAGCCGCCGAGGAGATCGCCGGGTACGTCGCATTCTGGAAAGGCATCGGGATCGAGGAGGACGACACATGACCGTCTCACTGTACGACCTCAGCGTGCAGAACTATCTGCAGACGCTGGGCGCCGTCCGAGGCTTCCTCGACAAGGCGCAGGCGCACTTTCGTGAGAACAACCTGGCGCTGGACGAGATCGTCGAGACGCGCCTTTATGCCGATATGCTGCCGCTCCGTTTCCAGATCCAGTCGGTCGTACACCACTCGGTTGGCGCAATCGAGGGAATTCGGCAGGGCGTCTTCAGGCCGCCGCACAACCTTGCCAGCCACAACTACCAGGAGTTGCAGGGACTCGTCGTCGATGCGCATCGAACGCTGCAGGAGCTTCCGCCTGAGGCCGTGAACGCCCGCGCGGGTGCAGACGTGATCTTCGAGGTTCGCGGCACGAAAGTGCCGTTTACGACCGAAGGGTTCCTGCTGTCTTTTTCGCTGCCGAACTTCTACTTCCATGCGACGACGGCCTACGACATCCTGCGGTCCAAAGGAGCTCCTTTCGGAAAGCGTGACTACCTCGGCCGGATGCGCCTGAAGAGCTCATGAACGGCAGCAGCACCCATGTCCTGCTCTGGACCGACTCGACCGCTGCGTACCTGGAAGCGATCAACGCCGCCGGCCTGGCAGAGCGCGTCGTAATCGACACGTTGCCTCGCAAGGAAAAACCTTCGGCGCAGCAGATGGCTCGCACCGAGGCGCTGATGGCCTATGGTGCATCCGTGGGCGTGCTGCCGGCGATGCCAAAGCTTCGCTGGGCGCAGGCGATGACCGCCGGAGTCGAGGGCTGGATCGCGCTGCCCGATCTGCCGTCCAGTCTCACGCTCACCTGCGCGCGCGGCACGCATCAGGAATCGATGCCGGAAAACATCATCGGCGCCGTGCTCTACGTGGCGAAACCCTATGCGCTGGCAGTCGAGAACCAGAAGCGCCGCAAATGGATGCATAGCGCTGCGCAGCCGCTGACCGGCAAGACGCTCGGCATCCTCGGGCTCGGCGCGATCGGCCAGGACGTCGCGCGCATCGCCGCCGCGCTCGGACTGCGCGTGATCGGCACGCGCCGCCGTCCGGAACCCGTCGCGAATGTCGCCGAGGTCCTGCCTCCGGGGGACACGCCGCGGGTGCTCGCCGAATCCGATTTCGTGCTGCTGTTGCTGCCGGCCACGACGCAGACCGACAATTTCATCAACGCCGAGCGCCTGGCGATGATGAAGCCCAGCGCATGGCTGCTGAACTTCGGCCGCGGCCATGTGATCAAGGACGACGACCTGGTCGCCGCGGTAAGCGCAAAAAAGATCGCCGGCGCGGTGCTGGACGTGTTCCGTCAGGAGCCGCTGCCTGCAGACCATCCGTTCTGGACTACCGACGGGATCATCGTGCTGCCGCATATCGGCGGCCCGCATCCGCAGCGCGACCGGTTCGTTGCGCGCCTCTTCGCCGACAATCTCGGCCGCTTCCTCGACGGCAAGCCGCTGAGAGAAGTCGTGGATCGCGAAGCAGGATATTGACGCACCGCGTTCGAGCGTAGAATCCTTTCATGCTCTATGACCTCCTGCTGCGCGGCGGGCGCGTCATCGATCCGGCGCAGGGCGTGGACGGTCTCGTCGACGTCGCCGTGAAGGACGCTCGCGTCGCCGCGGTCCTGCCTTCGATCTCGCCCTCGAGCGCAAAGGAAACGATCGACGTCTCCGGAAAGCTCGTGCTGCCCGGCCTGATCGACACGCACGCCCACGTATTCCAGTTCGTTACCGGCCGCTTTGGCCTCGAGGCCGACCTCTGCGGCGTCCGCTCGGGCGTCACGACGCTGGTCGACCAGGGCGGCCCTTCGTGCATGACGCTGCCGGCGTTTCGCGAGTTCGTCGTCAACGCGAAGGAAAGCCGCGTGTTCGCCTTTCTTTCCTCGTATCTGGTCGGCGGCATGGAGGGGCACTATTACCCGGCGCTCTACAAGCCCGACTGCGTGGATGTCGACGCCACCGTGAAGAGCGCGCTCGAGAACCGCGACATCGTCAAGGGCTTCAAGGCGCACGCCGAGCTCGGCGGGTTCGCCCGCTGGGGAACCGAGGTGCTGCGCAAGGCGTCGGAGATCGCGAAGCGCGCCGACCTGCCGCTCTACATCCACTTCGGCCAGATGTGGGGACTCCCCGAGTCCGGCGCGAACGGCGTCGATCCCGACACGATCCTCGAGCAGGTCGTGCCGCTCCTCAAGCCCGGCGACATCATCGCCCATCCGTTCACGCGCCATCCCGGAGGCTTCGTCAACCGGCAGGGCCAGGTGCATCCGATCGTCCGGGAAGCGCTCGCGCGAGGGCTGAAGACGGACGTCGGCCACGGCTCGCACTTCAGCTTCCGCATGGCGCGCATCGCACTCGACGCGGGCATCCTGCCCGACACGCTCGGCGCGGACATGCACGGCTACAACACGCGCGTGCCGCAACCGCGGGGAACGCCGGACTCGCATCCGGACAAGGAGCACATGTTCTTCGGCAGCACCCGCTTCTCGCTCGTCTCCGCGATGAGCACCATGCTGGCGCTCGGCGTGCCGCTCGAGAAAATCGTGCCGATGGTGACGACCCATCCGGCGAAAATGCTGCGGCTGGAAGGCGAGCTCGGCAGCCTGCGTCCGGGCGTCGAGGCCGACGTGTCCGTGCTGCACGACGAGCGCGGCGACTGGACGCTGCGCGACAACGAGGGCAACAAGCTGCGCACCGAGCGCATGCTGCGCCCGCACTTCTGCCTGCGCGCGGGCCGGCGCCACGACGCCGACGCCTCGATCCTCCCGCCTCTCGCCCAAGCGGCCTGAGCAAAGCCCGGACCGTGTGACCAACAAAGGCGTCGGAGCCCGTCTTCCGCGCAAGGAAGACCGGCGCTTCCTGCGGGGCGAGGCCGAATACGTCGCGAACCTCCGGCTTCCGGGGATGCTCGATGTCGCGTTCGTGCGCTCGCCGATGGCCCACGCGGTGCTCGGGAAAATCATCAAGCCCCGGGGCAACGAAGATCGCGTCTTCACTGCGCAAGATCTCACCGGCGTCAGGCCGATCCGGGCGGTCTCCGCGCTCAAGGGGTTCAAGGTTTCGGAGCAGCCGGTCCTCGCCCACGGAAAGGTCAGGCAAGTCGGCGAGCTGATCGCCATGTGCGTCGCGCCGACGCGCGCGCAGGCGGAGGATCTGGCCGACGAGGTAGAGCTCGAGCTCAAGGAGCTGCCGGCGGTCGTCGACATGGTGCAGGCGCGCACGAACCCGCAGGCGCTCGTGCACGAGCACTGGGGCGACAACGTCTTCCTCGAGTCCCTCGTCGATGACGACATCGCCTCGATCGAGACGAAAGCCCGCGTCAAGGTCAGGCGCACGATTCGCACTGCGCGGCAACACATGTCGCCCCTCGAGGGGCGCGGCGTCGTCTGCGAATGGCACAAGCGGCTCGACCAGCTCGTCATGCACAGCGCGACGCAAATGCCGCACCTCAATCGGGCGGGACTCGCCGAGTGCCTGGGCATCGACCAGGGCGCGATTCGCGTCATCGCGCCGGACGTCGGCGGCGGCTTCGGCTACAAGGGAATCCTGCTTCCCGAGGAAGTCTGCCTCGCGTGGCTCTGCCGCAAGCTCGGCCGTCCCGTGCGCTGGATCGAGGACCGGCGCGAGCAGCTTTCCGCCGGCGCAAATTGCCGCGAGCACCACTACGACATCACGCTCTATGCCGATGACCGCGGGCGGCTGCTCGCGATCGATTGCGAAGCCACGGTGGATTCGGGTGCGTATTCGTCGTATCCGTTCTCTGCGTGCCTCGAGGCCGCGCAAGTGAGCTCGATCCTGCCGGGGCCTTACAAGATGGAGCGCTACCGATGCCGCACCTGGTCGGTGGCGACAAACAAGGCGCCGATCCTTCCGTACCGCGGCGTCGCGCGAACCGGCGTGTGCTTCGCGCTCGAGCTGATGATCGACGCAGTAGCACGTGAGCTCGGCATGGAGCCGCATGAAGTGCGCCTGGCGAACCTCGTACAGCCGTCGGAAATGCCGTACGACAACATTACGAAGAAGCATTTCGACAGCGGCGACTATCCGCAAGCCGTGCGGCGCGCGGCAGCGATGATCGATGTCGCTGCCATCCGAAAACTGCAGGCGCAGAGCTCCGCGCAGGAGCCGCGCAGAATCGGCGTCGGGTTCGCGATCTACTGCGAGCAGGCGGCGCACGGCACCTCGGTCTATCACGGCTGGGGCATTCCGATGGTGCCGGGCCACGAGCAGTGCTCGGCGCGGCTCACGCCCGACGGCGTGCTGGAGCTGCGCATCGGCGCGCACTCGCACGGCCAGGGCATGGAAACGACGCTCGCGCAGGTGGCGCATACCGTTCTCGGGATCGATCCGCAAAACGTCCGCCTGGTGCACGGCGACACCGGGCTGACGCCCTACTCGACCGGGACCTGGGGCTCGCGCTGCATGGTGATGTCCGGCGGCGCGGTCGCGGCAGCCTGCGAAGTCATCGGCACGCGGGTGAAGGCGATCGCGGCGAAGCTGCTGGAAGTCTCTGCGGCGGACATTCATCTCGAGGCCGGCGATGCGCGTGTCTCGGGAACGGATCGCGGGATGTCGCTCGCGGATGTGGCGCACGTCTGGTACCGCAAGCCGCAGCTGCTTCCGGTGGACATCGATCCCGCGGGCTTGGAAGCGACTGCTGGCTACAAGGCGAACGTCGACACCGGGACCTTCAGCTACGCGTGCCACGCAGCGAAGGTGGCGGTCGATATTGAGACCGGACACGTCGAGATCCTCGACTACGTCGTCGTCGAGGATGGCGGCACGCTGGTGAACCCGATGATCGTCGACGGCCAGATCTATGGCGGCGCCGCGCAGGGAATCGGCACGGCGCTGTACGAGGAGATGCCTTTCGACGAGCAGGGCCAGCCGCTGGCGACGACGCTCGCGGACTACCTGTTGCCAAGCGCCACGGAAGTGCCCTCGATCCGGATCGACCATCTCGAGACGCCGTCGCCCTACACGCGCTTCGGGCAAAAAGGCATCGGCGAGGGCGGCGCCATCGCGCCGCCCGCTGCAATCGCGAATGCAGTGAACGACGCGCTGGCGGCATTCGGCGTCGAGATTAACGAGTCGCCGCTGACGCCGCGGCGCATCGTCGAGGCGCTCGCCAGGGCCGGCCGATGAAGGCGTGCGCGTTCGAATACGAGCGCCCGCGCGACGTCAGCGACGCGCTAAAGGTTCTTTCGAGCGAAGGCGCGAAAGTGGCCGCCGGGATGCAGTCCCTCGGCCCGATGCTCAATCTGCGCGTGGTGCAGCCCAGGCTGCTGGTGGACATTCGCAGGCTCGAGGAGCTGAGGACGATCCGCGAAGAAGGCGACACGCTCGCGCTCGGCGCCTGCGTGACGCATGCCGAGATCGAAGACGGCCGCGTTCCCGGCGCGACCGGCGCGTTCCTGCAAAAAGTGGCATCGAGGATCGCGTACCGCGCGGTGCGCAATCGCGGCACCATCGGCGGCAGCCTCGCGCACGCCGACCCCGCGGCCGACTGGCCGAGCGCGCTTGCGCTGCTCGGCGGCATCGCGATCGTCGCAGGACCGAGCGGACGACGCGAGATTCCGCTCGAGCGCTTCGTGACTGGATTGTTTTCGACCGACCTTGCGAGCGACGAGATCGTCGTCTTGCTCAAGCTGCAGAAGCTCGGAGCAAAGGCCCGCTTCGGCTGGTGGAAGTTCTGCCGCAAGGCAGGCGAATTCGCACAGGCGATCGGCGGCGTGCTCGAGGACCGCGAGCGCGGCGTCGCGCGCGCCGTGATCGGCGCTGCGGCCGGCGCGCCGTTCGTCGAGGCGGGCAATCGTCGCCTGTTCGAGAAGCCGGATCTCGATCAGTGCCTGGCGGCCGCGGACAAGGCAGGGCTCGGCGCGGACCTCTACAGCCGCAGGCTTCACGCGGTCGCTTTGCAGCGCGCGATTGCGGAGGCGCAGCGGCGGTGAAGCGCGTCGCGCTGACGGTGAACGGCAGGCGCGTCGAGGCCGAGGTCGAGCCGCGCACCAGCCTCGCCGACTACCTGCGCGAGCGCGAGGGCCTTACGGGAACAAACCTGGGCTGCGAGCACGGCGTCTGCGGCGCGTGCACCCTCGAGATCGACGGCGCGCCGGCGCGCTCGTGCATCACGTTCGCCGTGGCGTGCGAAGGGGCGAGCGTGCGCACGATCGAGGGCTTCGCGGACGACCCGGTGATGGAAGCGCTGCGCCAGGCGTTCACTGCCGAGCATGCACTGCAATGCGGCTACTGCACGCCGGGAATGCTGGTGACCGCGCGCGACATCGTCACGCGCCTCCCCGACGCCGACGCGGCGCGCATCCGCCTCGAGCTCTCGGGAAATCTCTGCCGCTGCACCGGCTACGTGGGGATCGTGAACGCCATCCAAGTGGTTCTGAAAGATCGAGGCACAGGAGGTGCCTCCCGATGACCATCACCATTACCGCCTTTGAACGCTCACCCGACGGCGGCAAGGGACTGGCACGGGATACGCGCGTCCGCTGGGCGCTGGAAGAAGTGGGCCAACCCTATCAGGTTCGCCTTGTTTCGTTCCGTGCGATGAAGGAATCCGCGCATCAGGTGCTGCATCCGTTCGGTCAGATTCCGACCTACGAGGATGGCGATCTTGTGCTGTTCGAAACGGGGGCGATCGTGTTCCATATCGCCGAGCGCCATCCGGGCCTGCTGCCGGACGATGTCAATGCCCGGGCACGCGCGATCACATGGATGTTTGCCGCGCTCAACACGGTGGAGCCGCCGATCCTCGAGCTCGCCAACGCCAGGCTCCTGGAGGGCGACAAGCCCTGGTGCAAGCAGCGCCTGCCTCTGGTCGAGGATCGCGTCCGCGCCCGGCTGGACCCGCTTTCGCGTCGTCTGGGAGATGCCGACTGGCTCGAGGGTGCGTTCAGCGCGGGCGACCTGATGATGGTGTCGGTGCTGCTCAGGCTGAGATCATCGGGCATTCTGGACGAATTTCCGCAGCTAGCTGCCTATGTCGCGCGCGGCGAAGCGCGGCCCGCCTACCAGCGGGCTTTCGCCGCCCAATTGGCGATCAACGCCGGCAAGCCGCCAGCCTAGTTGCTCGCGAGGTACTGCCGCACCGCGGGCAGCTCCGAAGCCCGGATTCCGTTCCCCGCCATTTCGACGAGCTTCGAGAAGTACATGCGCGCCTTGGCGCGATTGCCGGACTGCGCCGCGGCCTGCGCGGCGCCGTAGAGGCCGCGGTAGCGATTCGGCTCGCGAGTCTGCGATTGCTCGTACGCGACGAGCGCGTCGGCGGGACGCTTCGCCGCCATCAGCATGTCGCCGTAGAGCTCGCGTGCGGGCAACATGCGTGCGGGTGTGAGGGAAGACTTTTCGTTCGCATCCTCCATGTCGGCCGCGGCGCGCATCAGGTCGAGCCCGGCGGCCTGGTTACCCTTCGCGAATTCGACCCAGCCCTGCGTCGTGAGGCGCTGCACCTCGGTCTCGGTCATCCAGTAGTTGTCCTTGTCCTTGAGCGCCGCGACCACTCTTGCGATCTCCTGGATGTCGGCCGCTGCGGCGTCCGGGTTGCCGCTGCGCGCGTGCCCGAGCGCCCGCGCGTACAACGTCTGCGTCTTCGTGTACGGAAAGTTGTTGTCCTCGGCAACGAGCGTAGTCGCTTCCTTCCAGTCGCCGCGCTCGAGCGCGATGCGCGCCGGCATCGCCGCAAGCGCGTAGAAGCCTGCGCGCACCGTGGGCGTGAAGCCCTTCACCTCGCGCGCCTCGCGCAGCACGCGGCGCGCATTGTCGTCCTGACCGAGCTGCAGGTAGGCGTACACCGCATAGTCCATGGAGTGCAGCTGGTCATGCGGCTCCTTGGTCTGCTTCGCCGCGTTCGCCGAGCGCTCGTTGATCGCCGCCGAGTCCTTCCACGCGCCGACGCGCGTAAAGATATGCGACGGCATGTGCAGCGCGTGCGGCGCCGACGGCGCGATTTCCGAGTATGCGCGCGCCGCGCGCATCCCCTTCTCCGCGATGTCCGGAAAATCGTAGCTGTGGATGAGGTAGTGCGCCACGCCCGGATGATCCGGGTGCTTCTTGAATTGCACCTCCAGGATCGCCGCCGCCTTCAGCGCCGAGGCGTAGGTCTTGTCCGTGAGCGGCTGCGTCGTGGTCAGGTAGACCGCGGAGAAGATCTGCGCCTCATCGTCCTCCGGGAAGCGCTTCGCCACCGCCTCGAACGCATCGGAGAGCGCCTTCATGCGTTGCATGTGCGGCTTCGCCGGATGGTTGTCGTAGTACTCGCCGATCGCCTCGATGAAGTTCTTCTCGCGCTCGCTCTTGCGCGTAATGCTGCGCGCGCGGGCGATCGCGTCCTTCGCCACCTGCGCCTGCTGCGGGTTCGGGCCGACGGCAAACGTGTTGCCGATCAGCGCAGAGGCGATGCCCCAGCCGGAGATCGCGCACTGCGTGTCCGTCGTCCACGCCTTCTGGAACGAGGCTTCGGCGTCGCGAAACGCGAACGAATGCAACAGCGCCACTGCGCGCGTCAGATCCTCCTGCACCGCCGGCGCGCACGTGTTGGCGAACGAGACCTTGCCGAGCTTCTCCTCGCCATGCGCCCAGCATGCGGTGCCGACGGCAGCGAACAGGACGGGAATCACTTTGCGGATCAGCATGGACGATCTCCTTTGACGAAATCGATTTTAGCCTCCCAGGTAGGCCCTTTGTACGTGTGGGTCGTGCAGAAGCGACTCTCCGGTGCCGGTCAGCGCCACGGCGCCCTGCTCCATCACGTAGGCGCGGTCCGAGAGCTCCAGCGCCGCCGCGGCATTCTGCTCGACCATCACCACGGTGACGCCCTCCGCGCGGATCTGCCGGATGATCTCGAACGTCCGCTCGACGATGTTCGGCGCAAGCCCGAGCGAAGGCTCGTCGAACAGCACGAGCTTCGGGCGCGACATCAAGGCCCGCGAGATCGCGAGCATCTGCTGCTCGCCGCCGGAAAGCGTGCCTGCGGCCTGCTCGCGCCGCTCGGCCAGCACCGGAAAGCGCTCGAAGATCCGCTCGAAGTCGCTCGCGATGCTGGCTCGATCGCTGCGCAGGAAGCAGCCCATCTCGAGGTTCTCCCGCACCGACATGTACGGAAAGACGCGGCGGCCCTCCGGGCAGTGCGCGATACCCAGTTCGAGCACGCGGCGCGGGCTTGCGCGCGTGATGTCCGCGCCTTCGAATTCGATGCGGCCGCCGGCGGCCCGGACGATCCCCGAGATCGCGCGCAGCGTCGTCGTCTTGCCGGCGCCGTTCGCACCGATCAGGCTGACGAGCTCGCCCTTGTGCACCTCGAGCGAGAGGCTCCGCACTGCGGCCACCTTGCCGTAGTTGCACTGCAGGTTGCTAAGCGTGAGCACGCGCATATTTCTCGCCGAGATAGGCCTTGATGACCTCGGGGTCGCGCTGGATGGCTGCCGGGCTGCCGTCCGCGATGATCCGGCCCTGCGACAGGCAGACCACCCGGTCAGAGACGCCCATCACCATCTTCATGTCGTGCTCGACGAGCAGCACCGTCACGCCGAGCGCCCGAATCTCGCCGAGCTTTGCCATGAACCCCGCCGTCTCCGACGGATTCATCCCGGACACCGGCTCGTCGAGCAGCAACAGCTTCGGCTTGGCGGCGAGCGCGATTGCCACTTCGAGGAGGCGCTGCTCGCCATACGGCAGCGAATTCGCGAGCTCGCCCTTCCGCTGCTGAAGATTGACGAATTTCAGGATCTGCAGCGCCTCGTCGACCAGCGTCTTTTCTTCGCGGGCGACGTACGGCAGGCCGAGCAGGATCGCGAGCGGCGTCTGCTTCGCCTTCAGGTGCAGCCCGATCAGCACGTTCTCGAGCGCGCTGCGATTGCCGAACAGGCTCGTCTTCTGGAACGTGCGGACCAGGCCGAGCGCGGCGATGCTGCTGGGTCTCAATCCGCCGAGGCTGCTGCCGCGAAACAGGATCTGCCCGCCGGCAGCGGCGAGGTAGCCGCTGACCGCGTTGAACGCGGTGGTCTTACCGGCGCCGTTCGGACCGATCAGCGAGAGCACCTCACCCTCGCGCACGTCGAAGCTGGCGCTGTCGAGGGCCAGCAGGCCGCCGAACCGGACCGACAGGTTGCGAACTTCCAGCATCAGGATCCGCCTCTCGAGCGCAGCCCTCGCAGCGCAGGAACGATCCCCTGCGGCAGGAAGTAGACGACGAGCACCATCAGAACGCCGTAGACGATCCATTGCGTTTCCGGGCGGATCGCCAGCGCGCGCAACCCTTCCGGCAGCAGCCCGAAGATCACGCCGCCGACGACCGGGCCGGCGAGCGTGCCCTTGCCTCCGGTGATGACCATGATCGCCATCGTCACCGTGTAGATGAAGAGAAAGACGTCCGGGTCGACGATGCGCACGTAATGCGCGTAGAGAACGCCCGCCGCTCCCGCCATCGTCGCGGCTACGACCGTCGCGAGCACGAGGTAGCGCGTGACGTCGATGCCGACCGAGGTCGCGAGCGCCTCGTTCTCCGCGAGCGCGACCATCGCGCGCCCGGCGCGCGAGTGCACCAGGCGCGCGATGAGGATGAAGCAGGCGATCGCAACGCCGAGGACGAGCCAGTAGACGCTCGGCTTCCTCAGGAACGCAAAGCCCGCGACCGACAGGGCCGGAATGTTGTTGAGGGCCATCGGTCCCTGCGTCAGCTCGACCCAGTTCACCGCCACGAGACGCGCGACTTCCGCGAAGCTGATCGACACGATCACGAAGTACGCACCGCGTACCTTGAACGCGATGCGGCCGATGAACCATCCGCAAAGCCCGGCGGCCAGCATTCCCGCGAACATTGCGAGCCAGACCGGCTTTGGCTGGACCGACAGCAGCATGCCGGGCAGCACGTGCACGGAAAATCCCAGCGAAAAGAGCGCGC
>Ga0075428_100006847_pt1 | contig 12668 bp, 8 predicted proteins | sample RhiMetdeltSRZDD2_FD_75291 | JGI IMG/M metagenome (GOLD analysis project Ga0075428, IMG submission 75291) | Populus rhizosphere microbial communities from Tennessee, USA - Rhizosphere MetaG P. deltoides SRZDD2 | ecosystem: Host-associated > Plants > Roots > Rhizosphere > Soil | place: USA...
AGGCGGCCCGTTCCCATTGCGAGAAGATCCTCGAGCTCCGTGCGGGTTCCGACGATCAGTGGATCGTAGGCCGTGCCCTCATCGGAATTGGTGCCGCCCACGATGCCTTGGGGAACCATCGCCTCGCACTCACCTACCAGCTTCGGGCGCTCAAGACCTGCGAGGCGGTGAATTTTCCCGTCGGAGAGGCGAGGGCCTTGCACGAACTCGGCCATTCCTACGAACGATTGGGCGAACGGAAGAAGGCGACCGAATTCTATTCGAAGAGTCTCCGACTGCGCGAGGAGATCGACCAGCGCGAGGCTCAATGCACCAGCCTCATCGCGCTCGGGAAGATCTGCGTCGAGGAAGACTCCGAAAAGGCTCTCGCCTTCCTCCATCGCGCGCTGGCGTTGGCGGAGCGCGTCGGCGCGAAAGCGCGCGTCTACCAGGCGCACCTGGCGCTTTCGCACGTACACGAGATCCGTAGCGAGCTGGCCGAGGCGCTGCAGCACCACAAGGCGTATCACGAAGCCCACATCGAAGTCGCGAAGTTCACCAGCGGAATGCGCGTGAAGAACCTCCAAACGATCTTCGAAGCCGAGCGGAGGAAGCGCGAGGCGGAGATCGCGCGTCTCAAGGAGTCCCTCGAGGAAGGAACCTCTCTGGGAAGCTATCGGCTCATCGAGCGCCTCGGCGCCGGCGGCATGGGCGAGGTCTGGCGAGGTGAGCATCGACTCCTGGCGCGCCCTGCAGCCATCAAGGTGATCCACGCTCAGGCTGCGGGCGGCTCCGGTTACGAACAGGTCGTGCAGCGGTTCCGCCGTGAGGCCGAAGTGACCGCGAGCCTGAGCTCCCCCCACACCGTCCAGCTCTTCGACTTCGGGGTCAGCGACAGCGGGCAATTCCACTACGTCATGGAACTCCTCGAAGGGATGGACACCCGGCAGATGGTCGAGCGCTTCGGGTCGCTTCGTCCTGAAAGGGCTGTCTACTTGCTGCGGCAAGCGTGCCGGTCGCTCGCCGAGGCGCACGAGAGGGGCCTCATTCATCGCGACATCAAGCCGGCGAACTTGTTCGTCGCCTTGCTCGGCAGAGAGTACGAATTCCTCAAGGTGCTGGACTTTGGCATGGTGAAGACGGTGCTCGATCAGGAAGACCTGCAACTCACCGCGGCGGGAAGCATGGTCTGTACGCCTGCTTTCGCCGCTCCCGAGTGGGTGACCGGCGAAGGGCCGATGGATGGGCGGGCCGATCTCTACTCCCTCGGATGCACGGCGTTCTGGATTCTGACGGGGATGAATGTCTTCGAAGCGAAGACCTCGAACGCCATGCTCTTGGCGCATGTGAACTCCGAACCGCCACGATTGTCGAAGCTGTCGGAGCATCGGATCCCGGACGCCCTCGAGAAGATCCTTCGCCAGTGCCTCGAAAAGCGACCGGAGTCCCGTCCGGCGTCGGCGATGGAGCTCTGGGAAAGGCTGGGAGAGGTCGACTGCGGCTCCATCTGGGACGCGGAACGGGCGCGCGAGTGGTGGCTCGTGCATGCCCCGGAGACCGGATCACACCATCGAGCCGCGCGACCAGAATCCTGACCGCAGGCGCAACGCCGGCTCACGAGCCTGGATGCAGCACCTTGACGTCGCGGCCGCGCAGCCGGAAGTCGGCTTCCAGCGCCTCGAGGACGGCCGCATCATTGCCATAGATGTCGGGGTTGAAGCGCACCAGACCCTCCTCGTCCACCTCGCAGGTCCAGTAGAGCAGCAGCACGGTCCACGGTGTCGCGAAATACACGGTCTGTGTCTTGCCGCTCGCGACCACCCGGTCGATCGCAGCGCGGTCCCACTTGCCGTCCCCGGCCAGCAACCGCGTCGCGAGTTCGAGCGGTTGGTCGACGCGGATGCACCCGGAGCTGAACGAGCGCTGCTCGCTCTCGAACAGACGTTGGCTCGGCGTATCGTGCAGGAAGACGAAGGAATCGTTCGGGAAAATGAACTTGACCCTGCCGAGAGCATTGTCGGGGCCGGCATTCTGCCGCACGCTGTACGGGAACGCGCTCTTGCCGCTCCAGTCGAGGCTGCCGGGATCGACTGGGTTGCCGCTCGCGTTCAGGACCTGCATGTTCTTGCGTTGCAGGTATCCCGGGTCGCTCCGAACCGCCGGCATGACGTCCTGGCGCAGGATCGTCGGCGGGACAGTCCAGGTCGGATTGAACACGATGTACTTCATCTGCGACTTGAAGATCGGCGTCTTCCGCGCCGGCTTCCCCACCTGCACCCGGGTGCGCCAGACGAGCGAATTCTCCTGGAAGAGGCGTAGCTCGAAATCGGCGATGTTGACGACGACGAACCCGGGTTCGAGGTCGTGCAGCACCCACCGCCCGCGCTCGAGGTTGATGCGCATCTGCTCGATGCGCTTCTCGACCGCAACGTTGAGCGCAGCCAGCGTCTGCGGACCCACTGCGCCATCCACGTCCAACACATGGCGCTTTTGGAAGCGCTGCACGGCGGCCGTCAGCTCGGGATCGAAGTGCGTGTCGTCGAGCCCGGTGCCGGCCGCCAGATCGCCGCTCAGCACCAAGCGCTGGCGCAGCAGCGGCACCCGCGCATCGCTGCAGCCAGCCGCGAGTGTTTCTCCGGCCGGTAGCATCGGCCAGCCGCCGGCGCGCGCGATGTCGCGGTATTGCGCCAGCGCGCTCCGCAGCTTCGTGTAGTAGCGGGCGGAGGGCAGCAGGCTAGCAATGAATTCGGCGACTGCACCCGAATCCAGCACTTCCTGGATGATCGTGCTTGGCGACACACCCGCGATCTCCTGCGCCAAGTTCCAGTGCGGATCGAGCCGCTCTGGATCCACCTTCCCGTAGCGAGAGTGGTACACGAGTCGCAGCAGGGCATCGGTCAGCGCCAGATCGAAGTCGGCGAGCAGCCCAGGCTCCGGGGCGCTGGCGATTCGAGCCCGCATCTGGACCAGAGCGGTGTAATGATAGTCGTCGGGCGACAATCCTTCGCGTTCGCTCTGGTCGATGGCTGCCAGCAAACCATCGATATTCTGTTCGTCGAGCCAAGCACGGTGGAATTCGTGTTCGCGGTAGTAACTCGGGATCGTCACCATCGCCGCGATGCGCACGCCGGCGACAGCGTTGGAATCATGCTGCGCGATGCGTGCGACGCGGGCCTCGAGGTGCGATTCGACCGTGTCGGCCTCGGCGCGAGGGGTGTTCGGGCACAGGAGTGTCAGAGCCGCCACGCCTGCGGCAAGCAGGGTGCGGCCCTGCCGGAATTCACTGCCGCAGACTGGACGCATGTGACGAAGCCAGGTTCAGCAGCTTGGACTGTTGCAGGTAGCTCGGGTCATCCGCATAGGCGAAGAGCAGGGCGCCGTCCTTGATCGTATCGATGATCCCGTGCGCTTGCTCGAGGGGCAGCGCGGGGCAACCCCAGCTGCGGCCGATCCGCCCATGCACGGCAGCGAACGCCGCAGACACATAGTCGGCGCCGTGAATCACGATCCGCCGCTCCATGGCACGATCGTTGATGTCGGGCTCCAGGCCTTCGAGCTCGAGCGAATAGCCGTGGGCGCCCTGATACGTGGCGCCGGTCGTGAAGAACCCGAGGCTGCTTTGCCGCGAGGCGACACGGTTCGAAAAGAGTCTGGCGATTTGGTCGCCGCTTCCGACCCCGTGCGCGACGAGCGACGTGTGTCGGAGGACGCCGGTTTCGAGATCGAGAACGAACAGGCGTTCTTCCGTCGACGGCTTGCTGTAGTCGATGATGGTCAGCAAATCCCGCTTCGTGACCCGCCCCTGCTCCAGCAACTTCTCGCGGCCGGCCATGCATAGCTCGAAAACCTCGACCGGCAGGCGACCGGTCAGCCCGAGGCGCTCATACAGTTCGGCGTTGCGTGCTGGTTGCTCGGCAGCACACGGCACGTCCGACAAGGCTGGCGTCCGAGGGGCAACGGCGAACGCCATCGCGACGACGAAGCCCATCACGGCGCGCTGTGCTGCTGCCGGGATCGATCTCATTTGACGGTGCAGCCCTTCGACTCGAGGCAAGCGGTCATTGCAGAACGCATTTTGATCCTCCCATGGGTTTCCAGTCGCCGGCATCATAGTCGTTCATGGGAATCGTGGGCCACATCCTTCTTGATTGACCTGACGCAATACGGGTTGTGCGCTTCGACACCGAACACTCCCCCTTTGTTCCGATGAAGTCAGCCTCGAATTCCTTTGGTTATTTCGCTCGTGGCACGCCCAATGCTGTTGAACGGCGCAACTGGTTGGATCGACCCGGAGTCGAACGGTGAATAGTTCACTCAAAACGATCTTTCTTGGCGCGGTCCTGGTCGCTTTCTGCGGCTGCGGCGGCAGGAAAGTCTTGATGCCCCCGCCGGTCGATCTGCAGGCGTTTCGCCGCATCGGACTGGTCGAGTTCTCATCCAACCCCAAAGGGAATCTGCAGGGGCTCGCGAGTCAGGAGTTCTTGGAATCGGTGCAAGCCTCGCAACCCGGCGTCCCGGTGCTCGAGCTCGGCGGGCAGGACAAGGTGCTCGCAGCGATCGGACGCGACAAGGTCGATTCCGAGGCCATCCGAGCCATCGGCAGGAAGTTCGACGTCGATGCCGTGATCATTGGGAACCTCGAGGTCACCGACGTGAAGCCGAGTCTCGACGTCAAGCAGGTCCTCTCATCCGTCGGAGTTCAAGCAGATGTGGAGGCAGCCCTCACGACCAGACTTTTGGAGGCCGAGAGCGGCGCGACCGTGTGGACTCGCTCGGCTCGCTCGAAGGAAACCGTGGCGAACCTTGGCTTCAGGAAGGGTGACGTCCACTTTGGAGCGACGGATCCCGAGGCCACCTACGGCAGCCTCATTCAGAAGCTGGTCCGCCACGTGACGCAAGATTTTCGATCGTACTGGGTCAAGCAGTAGGCCGCATCTGCACTTCAGCGGCTGCGCGAAACACTTCTCCCCTGCGACTTCCAGCTCTCTACCCCGCCGACGTGCGAGCGCAGCGGCCCGGAACCTTCACCATCGACGATGCCATGCAGGAGATGAGCGAGGTCGCGGCCGGCGCGAGCGAGGATTCCTGCGACGAATCTTGGTGGCGCTCAGCGACGCAAACCCAGGACTCGATAGCCGTCTGCGGCGGCGAATGCGTCGCGCGCACTCGCGTGGCGTTCCTCGGCGCGCCGCTCCAGTCGCTTGAACTCCTCCTCGCCGCGCAGCGAATCGAGCCACGGGTCCTGCCGCATGAAGGATGGCACGTAGAAACCGCCGTCGACGGCGAATCGGAGTTGCTCGAGCGCCTTTGGTGTGTTCCCCACCCGGGCGATTTGCCGCGCGAAGTAGTAGGCGGCGCAAGGATCACGAGAACGCCATTCGGCGAGCAGCCCTTCAATGATCGGCCGCGCTTCTTCGACGTTGGATTCGATCACACAGCGGGTCGACGTCATGAGGTCGTGCAAGAGTCGCGGCAGCTTGCGCGCCTCACGCTCGCGAATCAGCGCCACGGATTCCTCGACTCGCCCGGATAGGGCCAGCGCCTGGATCGTGACGTACGGCGGCTCGTCGAGGTCCGCTGCGATAGCTTCCGCGTAGTCGCCATGCATGAGGTACGCATGCGCCACACCGGTGCGGATGGTCGGCTCGATCCGCCGAGCGCGCTCGTAGGACGCGATGGATTCCTCCAGCAGACCGCAGTACCGCAGCGCCTGGACGAGTCCGGCGAAGAGCTCCGGATCGTTGGCGCGGAAGCGCGCCCGATCGAGCAAACGGCGCATCGCTGCTTCCGCACCCCCCAGTTCGACGTCGAGGTAGGTCGAGAGGTTGTGGGCGATCGAGAGATCCGGATGCAACTCGAGGGCGCGCCGAAAGGCCTCCCGCGCCAAGGCGGAGTTGTGTTCGTGATCGCCGGCATAGATCGAAATCGCACGATAGACGCGGCCCAGACGCGCCCAGGCCGGCGCGTATTGGGGGTCCAAGTCGAGACATTTACGATAGAGGTCGCGCGCCAGGTCCCAATGCCGCGCGTCATAGGCCACCTGGTTGGCGCGCAAGTAGTACTCGTAGGCCTGAGCGCTGGACGGCTCGTCGTGCCGCAGCGCATCGCGCTCGCGGCCGCTGAGCGGGACGGCGAGCGATTCGACGATCTGTTGTGTCAACGCATCCTGCAGCTCGAAGAGATCCTGGATCGGGGTCTGAAACGTTCGCGACCACAGCACGGTGCCTGCAGGCACTTCGAGCAGCTGGGCACTGATGCGCAACTGGTCGTTCGCCCGCATCAAAGTTCCCGAGAGTACGACGTCGACGTCCGCCTCCGAGGCGATGCGTTCGAGGTCGAGTTCGTCCCGGCCTCCGAAGCGAGACGCGACGGCGCTCGAACGCACGGCGAGCGAACCGAGCCCGGCGAGCGTGTTGGTGATCGCATCGGGCAGGCTGAAGGCCAGGAAGTCCGTTTCGGTGTCCGGGCGCAGGATGCGCAGTGGGAGGCCGATGAGCCGCACCATCGGGCGCGGCAGGATGCGCTCGCCGGTGATCTCCAGCGTGTCGATTTCGGTAATTTCGGCGGTCATCGCCGCGGCGCTCGCATAGCGCTCGGTCGCTTTCTTGCGCAGGGCCCGGTGCAGGACGACGTCCATGCGCGCCACCGCGGCCGACCCGGCGATGGGCGGCGGCTCGTAGGTGAGAATCTTCTCGTACACCGCGAGCATCGTGTGGCCGAGAAAGGCGGGCTGGCCGGTCAGCATCTCGTACACGATGGCCCCGACGGAAAAGAAATCCGCTGCCGGTCCGACCGACTCGCCGCGCCAGAGTTCGGGTGCCATGTAGCGCGGCGTCCCGACCACCATCCCCGCCTGGGTGATCGCCATGTCGTTGCCCGAGTCTCCCGGCGGCGCGATGGGTCGCGCCAGGCCGAAGTCCAGCAGCTTCACACCCACCGGGGTCAGAAAAACATTCGCCGGCTTGAGGTCGCGATGAATGATGTCCTGGGTGTGCAGCGCGTCGAGCGCCGCGAGGATGGCGAGTGCGACCGTCTTGCATTCGTCGAGCGGCAATGCTCCACGCGCGATGCGCTCTTGGAGTGACTCGCCTTCCAAGAGCTCCATGACCAGGAAGAGGTTGCCGTCCTCCTCGGCGATCTCGTACAACTGGCAGACATTGGGATGGCTGACGCGAGCCGCGGCGCGGGCCTCGCGCCACAGCCGCAGGCGACCCGGTTCGTCGACTTCGGTTCCGCGCATCGTCTTGATCGCGACCGATCGATCGAGTCGCGGATCGTGGGCCGCGTACACGATCCCCATCCCACCCTCGCCCAGTTTTCGCAGGATCGTGTAACGCCCGATGCTCTCCGCCATGCCGCCTCCCTGCCGGAAAGAATACACGACCGCTAGCGATCGAGTGCATCAGCGCACGGCGTCGATCACGAAGGCTCGAATCCGGCCCTCGATGGGGCCGTCTCCAAATCGACTCGCCAGCGCGTCCGTGGCCCGATTCGTCGCATTCTCGAGGCCGGAAGCGTCGCGCGCTTCGATCTCGTTCCGGAGTGGAGTGCCGTGGCAGTAGGCGACGGCAGCGTGTCGGGGCGACGGCGCCCGGCTGGTCGCGTCCACCGCATCGATGGTGCAGCGCGAGAATCCCGCCGCGGTCAGTTGCTCTCGGATGGCATCCGGATCGCCGTGTCCGTACGGCGCGCGATCCAGGAATCGCGGCGGGTCCGATGGAAACATGGCGGCGAGCGCCGTGGTGATCCCATCGGCGAACTCGTTTTCGGACAGTCGATCCCAGACGTTGAAAAGAAAGTGCCCGCCGGTCTCCAGCACCCGATGCGCCTCCCGGTAACCCTGAATCTTGTCGGGGAAGAACATCACGCCGAACTGACATGCCACGACATCGAAGGATCGATCCTCGAAGGGTAGCGCCAGAGCGTCCGTTTGCCGCCAGGTGAGGCTGCGATCGAGGCCATGCTGGGCGACGGCGCGATCGAGCATCGGCTGATTGAGATCAGTCGCAACGATCGTCACGCTTCCTGGAAGACGTGAAGCCAGGGCACGAGTCAAGGCACCGGTTCCGGCGGCGGTTTCCAGCACCCGCCTGGGTTCGGTGCCCGAGATCCGGTCCGCGAGGTCGAGCGCGTACGGTTCGAAGATGAGGGGAACCAGCAGACGATCATAGATTTCAGCAACTGATCCGGAAAACACCCTGTCAGCATTCACCTTGTGGGCTCCTATGAAGGAAGCGCTGGCATGCTAGCACACCATCCCCCACGGTATGATGCCCGAGAAGGTGCCCGACCACGACTTCGGGAGGAAACATGCTGCGACGTGACAGGACCCTCGCCCTCGTAGGCGCTTCGATCCTTCTCGTTGCGGCGAGCGGGCGGGCGCAGATCATGTTGCCCACACGCCAGCACGACACCCTGGACTTCGAGCTCAAGAGCTTGCGGGACGACGTCACCCTCTACATGGGCGATCCTCAAGAGCTCTTGCTGATGGACGTCGACCCGAAACTCACGACCCTGCCACGCGCGACCTATTCGGGACAGGCGAACGCCGTCCTGCAGATCATCGACCAAGAATGGAGCGCGCGTAAAGCGAGCGGCGAAGCGGGAGGAAAAGCCAAGGATGCGCCGTACGGTCAGACTTGGGAAGTGCGGCTCAGTCCTTCCGGCCCGACGAATTTCTCCCTGCAATGCGACCAGGGAAAAAACACCTTCGACTTCTCGGACTTCCAGGTGCAGAAGATCGACCTCTCGACCGATGGAGCGACCCTGGACGTCGGCTTCAAGCGGCAGAATCCGATCGTCATGGAGAGCTGCAACATCCGCGCCGAGGAGGATCGCTGCGATTCCATGGCGTGATCAACGCGCAGGCGAAGCAAGTCGCGCTCTACGTCCCTGGAGCCGAATGTCAAATCGAGCTGACCGGCAAGGCATTCGAAGGCAGTTCCGAAATCACGCTTCAGGGTCCACCCAAGAGTCTCGATCTGGTCGTCTCCCGCAAGGTCGGCTTGAAAATCAGCGGCCCTGCCGCGACGACGGCAAAGTTCGCAGCTGACCACATGGTTCAGCAGGGGGACGTCTGGGCCAGTCGCGACTATGACCTAGCGAAATGCCGCATCCACCTCACGTTCGCCGAGGAGATCCCGAAGCTCACGTTGAAGTGGAATTAAACGGCGACGGCCAGCGGAAACCCGCCGGCCGTGCGCTTGACTGCGTCGATCTGCCCTACCCGCTGACTACTGGAAGAGTCCCTTGACCCTGGACCACGTCTCTTGTTCCACGGGCACCTGGCCGTCGTGCGAGCCCGGAGTTTTCCACGTGGTTTCGTTGCCATTGGTCGTGTCGATGGTCACGCCGTAACCGTCGAAATGCACCTTGGTCCAGCCTTCTACGTGAACGTCGTAACAATTCACTTGACCGTTGTCCGGAAACGACACCGGAAACGCGGGCGTGCCACTGTAGTCGCCGATCGGCGAATCGGTGAGGGTCAGGTCGCCGACCGCGAAGTCGTCCCAGTGATGCATCGTCACGTCGTTGAAGATTCCGTGTGGCGGTAGTACCGGATGTCCACCCGTTCCGGTGGCGGCCAGAGTTGGCGCGGACGGAGTCGAGGGATCGGTGACCAACGTGGCCATCGCGGGCGTCAGAGTCATTGTCCCACCACCCAGGCCGAAATAGGACGCGACCAACTTGGCGCTGGTGATCGCTCCATGGGCATCGACGTCGCCGACGAGCCAGAGCTTGAAGTCGGTTTGAGAGGTCACCCAGGTCTCGGTATTCTGATCGTAGGTCGCGCCCTCCACATAGATCTGCAGCACGGGGATCGCGCTGACACTCGCTGCACTCGCGAGGAGGAACGCTCCCGCTAGGGCAATTCGCAGTCTTGTCAAGGTCTCACTCCTGAGGAGGTGTTGTCATTGGGGGCATTCTTTGCCAAGAAGAAATTTCGGACTTCAATGATACCCAATTTGGCCAGGTTTTGGCCACCAATTCCTTTTCCGCCGACTCGATGTCGCGGCGGTACGGGTCGTAGAGCGAATCGCGGCAAATCACCCACTCGGGTTCTCTGCGAGAGCTGGGCCGCGTGACGAGGGTGCCGGACAGCCTTTGACGCGCGCAGCTTTTCCTCCAGCCGACCAAGCCCAGCCGAGCGAAAGTGCGATCTCGCGCTGCTCGATCACGGCGCGAGCCGAGCGCGTGAAGAGGAATCGATCGCCAACGGGGTCATCGTCGTAATCGCGAAACGAGGCCTCGGTCGGAGATGGTGGGACCTCGAACAATGCCTCCGGCTGTCCGATGGACAGTTCATCGCCGCGGGAATCGACCGGCACCCGCATCAGGACCTCGCCGGAAACGAAGAACAGCTCGCGACCATCCCGGCCCCAGCGGACGCCACCCGCGCCACCGGTCGACAACTGCCAACTTCCCCCGCTCCGGCCCAAGCGCCGGACGCAGACCAACTCGCGGCGCGTCTTGGTGGTGACGTAGGCGATCCATCGGCCGTCGGATGAAACCATGCCGTCGGGTGTCTCGCGCGCGGCACACCTCGCCCATGCCGCCGGCGCCCAGTGGCGCGACGATCTCGTAGGGGCCGAGCTTGGTTCCGGGTACCAGTGTCATGCGAACATCTCCTTTTGGCCCGATTGGTCGCCGCCCTGCCGTCCCGTCATCCCATGTTCGCTCCGGAGTCGCACGCCGACACAATTGGCGGGTTCGACGAGGTCGGCGCATCCCCCTAGACGGCGATCAAGATTAGATCGATTCGCAGCGGATGAAGAATTGTTCACGAGCACCGTGACGCATGTGAATGCAATGTTCGTTGCATCGTCATGCAATTCACGTGGACCGGTCGCTTCGAACGGGAGTAAAGTTTGCGCCCACGTCGGCGCACCGTCCTCTGCACCTTGGTGCGCCGCGCATCCAAGGAGGCATCCATGTTCAACAAACAGCTCATGCTCAGCCTCACTGCCGCAATGCTCGCGACGCAGTCCGCGGCACAGCAAGTCGGTCCGCTCCCCGACATCCAGCACGGCACGATCGCGGTGCGACTCACCCCGATTGCGACCGGCCTCGCTGCCCCGGACTATGCGATCAGCCCTCCCGGCGACATGAACCGGTTGTTCGTCGTGGAGCAAAAGGGTCTTCTCTTGATCATTCAGAATGGGATGCTGTTGCCCACCCCGGCACTCGACATCCAAACTCGCGTGTCCCCGCCGCTGAATCCCGCCAATGCCAATGACGAGCGCGGACTCCTTGGCCTGGCATTCCATCCCGGCTTCGCGACCCAGGGAAGCGTCGGATTCGGCACCCTCTACACCTACCACAGCGAACTCATCCCCGCCATGACATCCCCGACCTATCCCGCACCGAACATGGCACTGCAGAACTACAAGAACGTCGTCGCCGAGTGGAAGATGAGCGCTGCCGACCCGAACATCGTCGATCCCGCGTCGCGGCGGGAAATCATCTCGTTCGGCAAGAACGCGGGAAATCACAACGGCGGCACGGTGGCCTTCGGTCCGGACGGCTACCTGTACCTCGCATTGGGCGATGGCGGCAACGCCAACGATGTCGGTCCGAGCCATATCGAGCCCGGCGGCAACGCGCAGAATCTCACCACCCCGCTCGGCAAGATGCTGCGTTTCGACCCGGTGAATCCGGCACTGACACCTGCGAGCCCGGACCCCATCAGCAGCAACGGTCAGTATCGCATTCCGACAACGAATCCGTTCCAGGGACCGGGCCAGGTGCCGGAGGCCTTCGCGCTCGGTTTGCGCAATCCCTACCGGTTCTGCTTCGACCGCGGGACGGGCGATCTGATCCTCGCGGACGTCGGCCAAAACAACATCGAAGAAGTCGACCGCATCGTGAGCGGCGGCAACTACGGCTGGGCCGTCAAGGAAGGCGATTTCTTGTTCGATCGTGCAACCGGCAACATCGGGGCGCGCAGCCCCGGGATTCCCGTCGGCCTGATCGATCCGATTACCGGTCCGAACGGCGCGTTGGAATACGACCACAGTGACGGGATCTCCATCACTGGTGGGTTCGTCTACCGCGGCAGCGCGATTCCCGAACTCTTCGGCAAATACGTCTTCGGCGACCTGGCGATTCGAAACCAACCACCGCGAGTCGACGGCCGGCTCTTTTGGGCCGACCTGACGACGGGAGACATCCGGGAGTTCCTGCTGCCGCAGTTCCCGAACGACCAATTGCCGGACGGGCTCACGGTGCACGGATTCGGCGAGGACGCAAGCGGCGAGTTGTACGCTGTGGTCACCAACACGCCGTCGAACGGCACCGGAGGCATCGTCTACAAGTTCGGACCGGACAAGCCCATCGCCACGACGTTGACGGATTTCGAATGCACCGCACTCGTGGAAGGCATTCGCCTGCGCTGGCGCTTCCAGGATCCTTCCGAATTCATTTCGGTGCAGGTCGAGAGGTCGGATGCGAGTGCGGGGCCTTGGGCAGAAATCATCACCGAGCGTCGATCGGAGGCCGGTGCTGAAGAAGCCCTCGATCGCAACGTCGTGTCCGGGAGCACCTACTACTACCGGCTATCCGGGACGGATCACGAGGGTCGCGTGACCGCATTCGCGCCGATCGTCGCCACCGCAGGCGAGACGCTGCTGTCGCCGTCGCTTTCTCACATCGTGCCGAATCCGAGTTCCGGGCCCATCGACGTCGAGTTC